>Ga0210399_10000172_pt1 | contig 51700 bp, 47 predicted proteins | sample IncBWC14MmetaG_FD_150865 | JGI IMG/M metagenome (GOLD analysis project Ga0210399, IMG submission 150865) | Forest soil microbial communities from Barre Woods Harvard Forest LTER site, Petersham, Massachusetts, United States - Inc-BW-C-14-M | ecosystem: Environmental > Terrestrial > Soil >...
CCACCCCGACTTCCAGGCGGTAGTCCGCGCCCGTGCGCAGGTCGCGTGGTCCCTGGTCGAGGCCGGTCGCCCGATCCCCGTCCGCGTCCAGGTAAAGAACCGCGCGGAGCCGGCCGGAGACGGGCTCGCCGGTCGGCAGGTAGAGGGCTTCCTGCACCGGGCGGTCCAGGGTCAGGCGCAGCACGAGGTCGCCCCGGTCGAGGGCGGCGTGCACCTCCACGATGCGGGCCTCGGGTCCCCGCTCCCCCTCCGCCTCGGTGGCGATCACGGGCGGCCGCGCCCCCCAGTAGAAGAGGGGTCGGCCCAGAGCGAAAGCGAGCAAGAGCACGGGGAGCAGCACGGTGGCAGAAGCCTAGCACAGCGGGTGGGGCGTGCTATCCTCACCGGCCGTGCCCATCGCTGCCGACGGAAACCGTCTCTCGCCCCCTCCCCGGCGGCGGCCGTGATCACCGACGCCCACATCCACGTCCAGCCCTGGTGGGAGATGAAGCCCGCCGTCCTCGAGGTCATTACCCGGGGCCGCCCCGACGTGGACGAGTTGCAGAAGATCATGAAGAGCCCGACCCACCTGCTGCGTCGCCTGGACGCGGACGGGATCGACCGCGCGGTGCTGGTCAACTACCCGAGCCCCGACCTCATGGGCTTCGGCCACAAGGTCAACGAGTACGTGACGGAGTACTGCGCGGCCGCACCCGACCGGCTCCTCCCCATGGGGGGGGTGCATCCCCGCTTCGCGGAGGACGCGGCGGCCGAGGTGCGACGCGCGGCCGGGCTGGGCGTGCGCGCCCTCAAGCTGCACCCGCCTCACATGGGGGTGGAGCCCAACGCGTACCTCCATGGGCTGGACGCCCTGCGCGCCATCTATGAAGAGGCCCAGCGGCTGCGCCTGCCCGTGATGATCCACACCGGGACCTCGATCTTCCCGGGGGCGCGAAGCCGCGCCGGCGAGCCCATGGCGGTGGATGACGTGGCCGTGGACTTCCCCGAGCTCACGATCATCATCGCCCACGGCGGACGGCCCCTCTGGATGGAGCAGGCCTTCTTCCTGGTCCGGCGCTTTCCACGGGTCTACATGGACGTGTCCAGCATCCCGCCCCGCAACATCCTGCGCTACTTCCCGCGCCTGGCCGAGATCGCGGACAAAGTGCTCTACGGCAGCGACTGGCCGGCCCCCGGGGTCCTGAGCATGGCCAAAAACCTGCGGGACTTCCAGGCCCTGGGCCTGTCCGCGGATGTGCAGGCGAAGATCCTGGAAGACAACGCCCGCAAGCTGTTCCCCTGAAGGCGACGTCTCAGTCGTTCTCTTCCAGGGTGAAGGCCAGCAGCAGCGTGCGTTGGGGGGAGCGCCGCCTTGGGCCCGGATCCCGCCGGCAGTTGTTGTCGTCGGAGAGGAGATAGACCCAGGTCTCCCCCTCCGTGCCCGGCCGGGCGTCGATCCCCTCGAAGTTGTAAAGAGAGAGCGGCTCGTCGAGGCGCGCGATCTCGCGGCCCTCGAGGTTGCCGGCTTCCAGGCTGGCCCGCTCGATCAGACGGATCCGGCCGGCCAGGGGCGGATAGCGACGCTCCAGGACCAGGACGTCCCCCGAGGGGAGCAGGGCGGCGCCCGTCGGGCGCAAGGCGGCCGCGGACCGGGCGCGATCGTAGAAGAGGGGAAAAGAGGTCAAGGACCAGGAACGGTCGCCGCCCAGCCAGGCGGTGGCGCCCTCGTGCTCGGGCGAGGCCACTTCGCCGATGGCGAGCAGGCGCCCGTCGGCCAGGCCGGTCATGGCCTCGATGCCGAGGTTGGGCTCCAGACGCGAGAACCCCGGGGCCTCGGGTAAGGCGGTGGCGATGCCCCTGAGCGGAGGCTCGCCCGGGGGATACCGCCAGAGCCGGTGCCGTCGCTCGAAGCTGACAATCAGGCTCCCGTCGGGCATCCGCGCCAGGCCCTCCGCATCCCCTTCATCGTGGGTCAGGGCAAGGTCCCCGGGAGCCCGCAACGGGCTCAGCTCGGGATCGCTCAGATCGGAAAGCCACCCCTCGCTCCCGTAGACGAGGGTGGCCTCGAACTCGTAGCCGCAATCGGAGATGGCGAGAAGACGCTGCCCGTTCCGACTCACGCGCAGATCCGAGAGTCCGCCGAAGTGCGCGTCGGGCGAGCTCAGCCAGAGCCCCCCCCGGTAGCGGAGGCTCCCCAGCTCGGCTTGGGCCGGCTTCACGGGGTTCAAGGGAACGGGTCTGACGTCGAGGGCGATGCGGGAGGCGCGCTCGCGGGGAAGGACCGCCACCAGACCGAGGACGACAACCGCCAGGACGATGAGGACGCGTCGAGCCCGGGCCCCATAAGCCCGGGGCGCGGGCCCGGGAGCGGGGGGTTCCTTCTCCGCCAATCCCCGCCCGGCTTCGGTCGCAGCGGCCGTGGTCACCGACACCCTAGACTTTGAAGAGAAAGCGCTTCCGGGCGGGCCTGACCCTTCGTGTGCTCGCCCAACCGCATCTCCGATTATCTCCCCCGGAAAGACGCCCCGTCTGCCGGTCATGAATCGGCCCGGGTCCGACCCCCCGGGCGCAGGGACCGTGGGGAGAACAAATGGCGAATGATGGGTCCCGGCCTTCGAAACGCGAGGACACTCTCGGCTTCGAAGGGCAGGCGCACCGTCTTCTTTGACCTTTGGGCGGGCGCGTCGGTTGGCTGGGTTTTCGCGCGGCGACGCCGGAAGGCCTCGTGGGCATCAGATCACAGGGGAGCGTGCGCCTCGCGGCTCCTTGCGCCGCGAGCGGTTTCTTCGACGAGCAGGAGGCCCGACCGGCCTCCCCTAGACCCCTCAGGTCCCCCCGTAGCCGATGGTGATCCCGCCATCTTCCAAGATCACGGGAACCTGGCGGACGCCCTTCGAATGGCCGAGCATCTCCTCCAGGTCCGGGGCCGACCGCTTAACATTGCGGTAATCGACCCGGTAGCCTCTGCCGGCGAAGGCCTCACGGGCCTCGGCGGTGTAGGGTCAGTTGTCCTTGCCGTAGATCACGACCCGGCGGTCGGCGCTCATGCCCCAGTATACCGGCCTCGCGGTCGGGGGACAGGCTTGGGGTATTATCTGGCCCCGTGGTCATCGAGAGCGTGGCCGTGGTGGGCTCCGGCCTCATGGGTCGGGGGATAGCCTACGCCGCTGCCCTGGGCGGCTTCCCCACCGCCCTGCACGACGTTTCCCGGCCCGCCCTGGAACAGGCCCTGGCCCAGATCCGCCGCGACCTGGACGAAGGGCTCGCCCGGGGCAAGGTCTCCGCGGAGGAGGCCGCGGCCGCCATCGCCCGCATCTCCCCCGAGCAGGAGCTGGAGGGGGCGATCGCCACCGCCGGCTTCGTGGTGGAGGCGGTACCCGAGGAGATCGGCCTCAAGCTGCGCACGTTCGCGCGTCTGGACGCGCTCGCCGCCGAGCACGTGGTCCTGGCCACCAACACCTCCGCCCTCTCCATCACCGAGATCGCGGCTGCCACCCGCCACCCCGGGCGTGTGATCGGCATGCATTTCTTCAACCCCGTCCCAAAAATGAAGCTGGTAGAGATCGTGCGGGCCCTGGAGACCACGGAGGCCGCGGTCGCGGCCGCCACCGAGGTGGCCCGCCGGATGGGGAAAGAAACCGTGCTGGTCAAGGAGTCGCCGGGCTTCGTCACCTCGCGCATCAACGCCTTGATCGGCAACGAAGCCTTCTTCATGCTCCAGGAGGGGGTGGCCTCGGCCCGGGACATCGACAAGGCCTTGAAGCTCGGCCTCAACCACCCCATGGGGCCGTTCGAGCTCGTGGACCTCGTGGGCCTGGACACGCGCCTGGCCGTCCTCGAGTTTCTGCACCGAAGCCTGGGCGAGAAATACCGCCCCGCCCCCCTCCTCGTCCAGCATGTCAAGGGAGGCCGCCTGGGCAAGAAGGCCGGCCGGGGCGTCTACGATTACGACGGGAGCTAGGCCGCCCATGTCCTACCGCAACCTCGTCTTGGCGCTGGACGGAGCGGAGGGGGCACGCGTGGCGACCCTCACCGTGAACCGCCCCGAGGTGCGCAACGCCCTCGACACGGAGACGGTGGCGGAGTTCCATGCTGCCCTGGAGGCGGTGCGGGCCGAGCGGGCCACCGTGCTCATCATCACCGGGGAGGGGGACAAGGCCTTCGTCTCGGGGGCGGACATCCGCGCGATCCGCGCGCGTCGGCGCGACGACGCCCTCGCCTCCGTGAACTCCCGGCTCATGTCCGCGGTTGAGAACCATGACGCGATCTCGATCGCGGCCGTGAACGGCTACGCGCTGGGGGGCGGCTGCGAGCTGGCCCTGGCCTGCGACCTGCGCCTGGCCGCCGACACCGCGGTCTTCGGCCTGCCCGAGGCCAGCCTCGGCATCATCCCGGGGGCGGGCGGCACCCAGCGCCTGCCCCGCGTGGTCGGCTTGGGCCGGGCCAAGGAGTTGATCCTGACCGGGGCCCGCTGGGACGCGCGGCAGGCGCTGGCCTACGGGCTGGTCAGCCAGGTGGTGGCCCCGTCGGCCCTCATGGCGGCGGCGCGGGCGATGGCGGAGCGGGTGCTCCTTCTGGGTCCCCTGGCCCTCCGCCTGGCCAAGGCCGCCCTCAACGCCTCCAGCCAGGTGCCGCTCTCCGCCGGCCTGCTCTATGAGTCCACAGCCCAGGCCATCACCTTCGAGTCAAAGGACAAGATGGAAGGAACGGGGGCGTTTCTGGAGAAGCGGAAGCCTCGTTTCACGGGCGAATAGGAGACTCCTATGCGGAATTTCGGCGGGATTCTGATGATCCTTGGCATCCTGGGCTTCTTCTACAGCGCTTCCCAGCTGTCCAAGTACGACCCCGTGCCCGATGGCCTCAGCATCGGCGACACCATGAAGCTACCCGCCGGCCGGTGGGACATGGGCCGCTACGTTTGTGCGGCTGCGGGCGGCTTCGGCCTCCTCATGGCGCTCTACCCCAAGGGGCGATAAGGCGTGCGTCGGGTCTGCGTCTTTTGCGGCTCGAGTCCGGGCCGGGACCCGAGGTACGTCGCGGCCGCCCGGGAGCTGGCCGGGGCCCTGGCCGCCCGCGGACAGGGGCTCGTTTTTGGGGGCGGGAGCGTGGGCCTCATGGGCGTGCTCGCCGACGCCCTGCTCGCGGCGGGAGGCGAGGCCTTGGGCGTGATCCCCCACGGCCTGGTCGCCCGCGAGATCGCGCACCCGAGCCTCACCGAGATGCGGGTGGTTCCCAGCATGCATGCGCGCAAGGCCCTCATGGCGGAGCTGGCCGATGCCTTCGTGGCCCTGCCCGGCGGCTTCGGCACCTTCGAGGAGCTCCTGGAGATGGTGACCTGGGCGCAGCTCGGCATCCACCGCAAGCCCATTGGCCTGCTCAACGTGGCCGGCTACTACGATTCCCTTATCGCGCTCGTGGACCACGCCGTGCGCGAGGGCTTCGTCTCCCCCACCAACCGCGGCCTCATCCTCGTGGACAGCGAGCCCGGTCCCCTCCTGGAGCGGCTCGCCGCCCACCGGGGCCCGGCGGGACCGGAGTGGGTCATGCCCGACGAGGCCTGAGCGGCTCAGAATCCGAGGTGGCGCGCCAGGTCCGGGTTCTCGGGACGGACCCGCCAGATCCAGGCGTCGAGCGCGTAGTGCGTGGCCTGGGGTAGGGCCAGAAGGGGCACCAGCAGGGCCAGGGCGGCCGGCCCCAAGAGAATGGCGGGGCCGGGGAAGAGCGCCGCGCGCTCGTGCCAGACGAAGCGATCCCACGCCCATTCTTCGAACCAAGCCGCGGCCAGGAGGGGGGCGAGGTAGAGGGGCCAGGCCCCCGCCCGGAAGAGCGGGGCCACCGCCGCTCCCGAGCCCGCAAAGCGCGCCCGCCCGTAGATCCAGACCAGGCCCAGATAGGGCAGGCCATGGACGAGCACGTTGGTCACGGTGAAAGCGTAGTCCGAGTTCAGGGCCACGATCCCCACGTACCACGACAGCCAGGTCGTGACCACGATGAGGTTCTTGCCCGCGCTCACGGGCCGGCCGCTGAGGAGGAGCTGGGCCTGGCGCAGGACGTAGGCGGCGGTGATGGCCAGGTGGAGGGGCCACAGGAGCTCCGCCGACCCCTTGGGCAGCCCGGGGAGGAAGTCTCCCTCGATGAACCACTCGAACTCTCGGGGCAGGTGGGCGTGCCAGTAAAGAAGCGGGTAGAGGGTGGCGCTGTATATGGCCGCGTCGTCAAGCACGCGGTCGAGGCGGGAGCGCACGCCCAGGCGACGGCGGTAGAGGGCGACCCAGCCGTACTGCTGGCGCACAAAATGGACGACGGCCAGGTAGGCGAGCACCCGCCAGAACAGCGTGGCCGAGCCCGAGTAGAGCAAGACGCCGATCCCGTAGGCAGCCACGGGGAGGCCGAGATAGAGACCCGGCCGCCGCCGCACCTCCGCGGGGTCCAGGTAGACCCGATAGGCGGTGGCCCAGACGTGGGCCACGTCGACGAAGAGGACCGTCGCCACCCACGTCCAGAGCGGCAGCGCCCCCGCCAGGCGCCCGTGTGCTTTCCCCCAAAGCAGGAGGGCGAAGGCGAGGAGGGCCGAGCCACCGAAGACGGCCACGTCCCAGCGCGCGGAGACGAGCCAGGGGCCGGGGGCGGGGCGCGGAGCCACGCTCGTGGTCACGCCGCCCAGCTCGGGAGGGTGTGCCCCCGCTCCTTGAGGATTCCCTCCGCGGCCCGGATCCCCCAATACTGCGCCTCCTCGAAGAGGGCCATTCCGGAGAGGTCGGTGTGGGCGAAGCGGACGCGGCCCAGCGGGCGCCCGGAGGCGGCGAGGGCCTCGCTCCAGCAGAAGCCGGGCCGCGGCCGCACCATGGCGTGGCCCCAGAGATAGACGTCGATCCGCTCCACGAGGTCGCGCAGGTCGGGGTGGGCGGGCCGGAGATCGTCCAGGATCACGGTCACCCACTCTTTCCAGGCGGTGGAGAGCAGCCGTGCGCGGGCCCGACGCGTGTCGTCGTCGACCAGAGGCAGGTAGTAGGTGAGGACGGTTGGCCCATGGTCGCGACCGGATTGGTGGGTCGCCACCACGTAACCGAGGGAGGGGCTGTCAAAGAGGACATTGTCCCAGGCCAGGGGAAAGCCGCGGGAAAGGGGGCGGTCGCGGAGGGTAAGGTTGGCCACCATCCAGGAGCCGTAGACGGTCTCCTTAAGATGAGCGGGCGGCGACGCACGGTAAGGCGTAAGGAGGGGAGCGGCCAGGAACCGGGGCAGGGCGAAGACGACCTGATCCGCGCCCAGCGCCACCGCGCGACCCTCCGCCTCGTCGTAGTACGTCACCCGGACGCCGTCCGGGCCGGGATCGACCTCCGTCACGGTGGCCCCCAGCCGCAGGCGCTTCCCCACCCCTCTGGCCAGATGGCTCACCAGCCGGCCGTTGCCCTCGGGCCAGGTCAGGAACTCCGCCGGCTCCTCCTCCCCCTTCTCGTTCAGGAGGCGGGCCGCAAAGTAGTGAATGCCGGCCCAGGCCGAGGTCTGGCCGAGGTGGGCCCCGAAGTCGTCGCGGCAGCCGTATTCCACGAACCAACGCAGGGCGGGCGAGGTAAAGCCCCGCTGGGCGAGGTACTCGGCCATGGAGAGGCGGTCGAGGGCGCGCACCTCCCCCGCATCCGAGCCGCGGGCCCGGGGCAGAGCGAAGGCGCGGCGCCCCGCGGCGTCGCGCCAGCGGGACCACCGCCGCATGTCCTCCTCGAAGGCTTTGAGCTGGGCGAGGTCGTCCGCGCGGGCGGTCGCCCGCGGAAAGAGCCCCTCGTGCCATTGGCCGCGGAGGAAGAGCCGCTCCTGCGGCTCCCGGCAGAGGACCTCCTCGGCGTAGACCGGCCGTCCCCGGGCATCCCGGCCCCTCACCGCGCCCACCTCCTCCAGGAGCGCGACCAGCGCGTGGTTGTCGGGGGAAGGGACGGGCACGTAGTGAGCGCCCCAAGGGTAAGCCGTGACCGGTCCGGCGCCCGCGCGGGCGGTGCCCCCCGGCGCATCCTCCAGCTCCAGCATAAGAAAGTCGTGAAAGCCCGCCCGGTCCAGCGCCCAGGCCGCGGACAGACCGGCTACCCCCGCCCCCAGGATCGCGACCGCCACCTCCTCGCGCCGCGAGGCCGGCGGCCGGAAGCCATCCCGGATCCGGTGGCCACGACGGTGGGAGCCGCCCACGATCGCGCCTTCGATTCTGGCCCCGCTCCCCCCGCGCCCTGTCCCGCAGGCGGCCAAGCCGAGACCGGCCAGGCCCCGGAGCACGTCCCGACGGGACAGGCCCACCTCAGCGCGCGCTGGAAGGACCGCCGATGCCGAGCGATTCGAGGAGCGGTTGGTTGGAGCGCTCGCGGCCCAGGAAGGTCCTGACCAGGTCCTCCGCGTCGCGGGAGCCGCCCGCGGCGTAGACGTCGTTCCGCAGGCGCATCCCCACCTCCTCGCTCAGGAATCCGTCTTTGGATTTCTCGAAGGCGGTGGCCATGTCCTCCGCGATGGCCTTGGACCAGAGATAGCCGTAATAGCCCGCGTCATAGCCGACCAGGTGGCCCCAGTAGGCGCCGAAGTGGCTGCCCTCGGGGGGGGCCAAGAACACATCCGCGAACGTCTGGTTGAGGATGGCCTGGGGGTCCTTGGGCTGGCCGGCCACGGGGGCCGCGTGCAGGCGCAGGTCGCCGAGGCCGAGGGCGAGCTGGCGGCAATAGTCGGTGCCGCTGGTGGCGAGCCGGGCCTCCTTCAGCCTCTTGATGACGGCGGCGTCGATCTTGCGGCTGGGGTCCCGGTAGTCGGCGGCAAAGCGGTCGAGGATCGCGGGGGCCCAGGTCCAGGCCTCCAGCATTTGGGAGGGGGCCTCCACGAAGTCGCGGGGGACATTGGTGCCCGCGAACTGGCCATACTTGGCCCGGGTGAGGATGGAATGCATGGCGTGGCCGAATTCGTGGAAGAGGGTCTCCACCTCCGCGTGGGTGAGGAGGGAGGGACGGTCTTTCCCGGGGGCGGTGAAGTTGCAGATGAGGGCCACCACCGGCCGTTGGTAGAGGCCGTCCGCTCGGAGCTTGCCGTCGATGATCGGGAATTCCGCGAAGTGGTTGAACTTCCCGTCCCGGGGGAAGAGGTCGAGGTAAAAGGTGCCCAGGGGCTCCCCCGAGGCGGCGTCGGTGACGACCCAGAGGGTGACGTTCTCGAACCAGGGGGCGGGGTTCTCGATCTGCTCGAATTTGAGCCCGAAGATCCGCTGGTACACCTCGAACATCCCCGTGAGGCAGCGCTCCATGGGGAAGAAGACGCGAAGGGCCTCCGCGTCCACGTTGTGCTCTTTCTTCTTGAGCTGGTTCTCGTAGTAGCGCCAATCCCAGCTCTTTATGGTGGCGTCCCGGCCGCCGGTGTCCGCCGCCTTCATGGCCGAGAAGCGGGCCAGCTCGGCCCGGAACTTGGGCTGCAGACCCCGGTTCAGGTCCTCCAGGAAGCCCTGGGCCCGGGCCCCCGTCTTGGCCATGCGGGGTTCGATCTGGTAGTCGTCCCAGCTCTTGTAGCCGAGCAGGGCGGCGATCTGGTCGCGCAGGCCGACGATCTGCGCGAGCAGGGGCCCGTTCTCCGCCTGGGCCAGGGTGGAGCGAGCCTCGTCGAACCGGCGGCGGGTGGCCTCCCGCCGCGCATTCTCCCCCACCATGATCGCGTGGGGAGTGACGTTGGCGAGAAGGTCGTAGGTCCCTTCCTTGTTCTTCACCCCTTCGAGAAAGGTCTCGGGGACGCACTCCAGCTCCTCGCGGGTGAAGGTGACGACCTTCTTCGCGTTCGTGATGTTGACTTCGAAGTCGTTGGAGAGGCGGGCGAGCTGCTTCTGCAGGGCCTCCACCCGGTCGCGCGTAGCACGGTCGAGGTGCAGCCCCGCCCGGCGGTAGTCCCTCATCGTGTCCTCGAAGAGCTTCAGGTCTTCCCCCGCGAGGGGAGGCCGCTTTTTGGATCGATAGGCTTCTTCGAAGGCCCGGCAGGCCTTGTAGACGTCCTCGCGGTAGACGACACCCACCGACCACTCCTGCAGGGCCACCAGCTGCTGCCCGGCCGCCTCCCGCAGAGACTTGTCCGTCCGCGTCTCCTTCATGAGGAGGAGCCGCTCGGCGGCGAGAGAGACGGGGTAGCCGATGGCGTCGAGGGCGGCGATGGTGCTCTCGAAGGTGACCCGGGCCGGATCCTGAGCGGCCAGGGTGGACAGGTGTCGATCCGCCTCCGCCATCGCTCCCTTGGCGCTTGCCTCCACCTCGGCCGGGGTCTGCTCGAACCGCGGCAGCTCGAGCGCGGCCCGGGCCCGCGCGGCGGCGGCCTGGAAGTCGGCCAGGGTGCGGAGCTTCCGCGGCTCTGCGCCCGCGATACGCGACACGGCGACGACCACGAACAGGGCGATGAGTACGGCACGCATGGAGTGTTCTCCTTTCAGTTCCAGTGGCGCCACTCCTCTTCGTAGTAGCGCACCAGGGCCTGGTTGTTCAGACGGTTCACCTCGGTGGGGACGGGTGCCATGTCGGGCCCCAAGATGAAGAGCGAGGCCAGCGTTTCGGGGTCGAGGTAGCGCAGGCCGGGGATGACCGCGCGGGGCGGGTCGAAAGGCCGGAGGGCGGCCAGAGCGTAGCCCCACTCGCCGAAGGAGGGGACGAGGGCGTGGTAGGGCCGCACGTGGAAGCCCGCGGCCTCCAGGGTCCGCGCGATGCACCAATACGACTTGCGGGCCATGAGGGGGGACGTGCTCTGCACGGCCAGCGCCCCCTCCGGGTCGAGGTGCCTGGCGACCAAGGCGTAGAAGCGGGTGGTGTAGAGCTTTCCCAGGGAAAAGCTGTGGGGATCGGGGAAGTCCGCGAAGGCGGCGTCGAAGAGGCCATGGCTGGTCTCCTCTCCCAGCCAGACGAGGGCGTCCTCGTTGACCACGTGCACCCGGGGATCCAGGAGCGATCCTCCGTTCAGCTCGCGCAGCATCGGGTTCTCCACCGCCAGGCGGGTCATCTCCGGGTCGAGATCAACCAGTTGAATTTCTTTCACGGAATCGTGCTTCAGGATCTCACGAACGGCGAGGCCGTCGCCTCCGCCCAGGACCAATACCCGCTGGGCGCGGGGAACCAGGGCCAAGGCGGGATGCACCAGGGCCTCGTGGTAGCGGTACTCGTCCACGGATGAAAACTGCAGGTTCCCGTTGAGGAAGAGCTGGAAATGGTGCCGCGAGCGCGTGAGGACGATCCGCTGGTAGCGGGTGCTGCGGGCGAAAACGACCGTGTCCGCATAGAGCCCGTCTTCCGCGAGCTCCGTAAGATGGTCGCCGTAGGCGAATCCGGCCAGGAGGGCCAGGGTCACGGCCAGGCCCTTGATCCTGAGGTCGCGGACGGCGGGCAGCAAGGGAGCGAAGAGCCAGGTCGACCAGAGCCCCACCCCTGCGTTGGCCAGGCCCAAGAGGAGGGAGGTGCGCACGAGACCGAGCTGCGGCACGAGGAAGATGGGGAACAAGAGCGAGGCCAAGAGGGCGCCCAGGTAGTCGAAGGTGAGAACCTTGGCCACCAATTCCTTGAAGTCGACGGTCTCGCGGAGGATCCGCAACACGAGCGGGATCTCGAGCCCCACCAGGGCCCCCACCAGGAGCACCACCCCATAGAGCACGGGTCGAAAGAAGTTGGGCAGGTGGGCGAAGGAGAGGAACAGAATCGGGGCCGAAGCCCCCCCCAGGAGCGCCACCGCCAGCTCGATCTCCACGAAGCGCCGAACGAGGCCCCGTTGGACGTAGCGGGACAGGTAGGAGCCCAGGCCCAGAGCCGAGAGGTAGACGCCGATGACGATGGAGAACTGGGTGACGGAGTCGCCCAGTACGTAGCTGGCCAGGGTCCCCGCCACCAGCTCGTAGACGAGCCCGCAGGCGGCCACCACAAGGACGGTCAAATAGACGAGGGGAGAGCGCATGGGGAGCGAGGTTCAGCGCCTCCCGCCTAGCCCCGGATGGCCGCGGAGATGATCATCGAGAGCCCGAGGATGAACGCGCCCAGGATGATGCCGAGGCCGACGTTGTGATCCTCCGCGATCTCCTTGGTGAGCGAGAAAGGGAGGATCTTCTCGATGATCCAGAATGCCCCAAAAAGAACCAGGCAACCCAGCAGGGAGTAGAGCACCGAGTCCAAAACCGGCCGCGCATGGTTGGCGATCCATTGCTCGATCACTTCACTTTCCTCCTGTCCAGTAGTAGTAGGAACGGTAGCCGCCGGGGGACTGTCGCACGCTGGCGGGGACGAGCCCCCGGCGGGGAGAGCCGAAGTCCCAGCCCTTCCAGGTGGCGAGGCTATAGCCCCCGAGCACGATCACCGCGAACACGGTATACGCGAGCTTCATGCTAGTCGTCTCCCCCTCCCCCCCTCGTAAACCAGGGATGGTCGCTGTCGCTCCACCGCTGCGACTCGAATCGGAAGTGCCGCCAGGCCAAGAAGAGGGGCCAAGCGGCGAGGGCCAGGAGGGCGAGGACGATCTGGTGGACGCGGGGGACATGGCTGCGCACGCTGACCTCGTAGCCCTGGGGCGGGCGACCCGCCTCCCATTGCGGGGCCAGGCGCATCACGTAGCGCCCCGCGGGCACCGCGGCCACGTAGGCAACCCCCTCCCTCCCCCCTTCCGACCAGGACCCATCGCTGTCCACGCCCGTGTAGTACGACACCTCAAGGTCGAACTCGTCCAGCCCTCCCGTCTCATCGTTGACGAGGGCCCCGTCCAGGTAGAGCCAGGAGTTGTTGACGGGGGCCCGGACCCGGACCTCCAAGTTGCCTTCGTCGGGGACCACGAAGGGATCGGTGAAGAGAGCTGCCTCCGGCGAGCCCGGCGCCGCAGTGCGGGGGATGCTCACCGACTCCTTGAGGAGAGGATGCCCGCCCGAAACTGTGAAGCCCAGGAAGAGAAGGACGGCTACGGCCAGGCCGAGAAGGAAGCGCGCATAAACGTGCCGGGCCTCGTGGAAGGGCGGCGGCTGGTGGGGCGCGATCCCCTGGGGCTCCGGAGGGCTCCCCGTGAGGCCGAACGCTTTCCAGATCGCCTCCCCCCCCGCGTACGTGCCCAGGCTCCAGTTGAGTTCCGTCCGGGTGCCCTCCCTGGAAAGCATGAGGGGAGGGCAGATGTAGTCCGCGGTGTCCGTCTCGTCTCCCCGCGCCACCGCCCAGTAGAACTCCCCCAGGACGTGGTCCACGCGGGCGGTGCCGCCCTGGAAGTGCCGGAAGGACTGACCCCGGTACTCCTTTCGCGACATACCGTTGATCACGTCCCCCGCGTTCACGGGCTCCACGAATGACCAGTGGCCCTTGGCTTCCACCAGCCAGCGGAAGCCGTGGCGCGGCTCGTAGAGGAGGTACTCGTCCCAGGGGTAGCGCACTCCTTCCGCGGTGACGGAGCGCTGCATGAAGCCGATGACCGTCCATTCGATGCCCGCCCATCGGCCCGTCGATCCCAGGGGAACGAGAGGCGTCACCGGCGGGTGGGAAAGGGCCTCGAGCACGGCCAAGTCCCGGGTGGCGTCGAGCAGGGAGCCGCAGTAGGGACAGGCGATGCGCTGGGCCTGGTCGGGGGCGTGGATCTCCAGGGGACCACCGCATTTCGGGCAGGAGAGAGCCGCCACCGCGACTTTCGTCCGTCGCTCCTCGTCGCTCCGGGTCCGGGTGAGGCCCAAGTCCTCGATAGCCACTTCCCGGCCCACGAACAGGGCTTCCGCGGTGGCGCCCGTGCCGTAGTCGAGGGTGCCGAACTGCCCGCCCGGCCCGGAGAGGTCGGCGTAGCGCAGCATGCTGCCCGGCGCCACGTCGAAGGGCAGCTCGCCCTCAGCCGTCACGAAGCGGGCTTCGCCGGCCTCGATCACCACGAACGTGCCCGGGGGGCCGAGATCCAGGGTCTGGCCCACCCGGAGGTCGCCAAAGTGGGGCGCGGGCGGCACCGGGACCCGTCCCAAGTAGTGGAACTTCCCCTGCGATTCCGAGAGCCAGGCCCAGGTGCCGTCGCGGAAGCCCAGGAGCCACTCGTCCCAGGCGCCCGTGCCATAGTCGAGTTGCAGCCGGCCCACGAGGTCGAAGCGCGGGGCGCCCTCGTACCCGCCCTCTTGGCCGAGGGCGAGCACGGAAGAGGTTGGGATCAGCTCCGCGACTTTGCCGTAGGCAGCCAGGTCCGCTCCCTTGCGAGCCACCGCCACTCCGCAGTGGTCACAGATCCGGAGCAGGGATGAACCTAGCCGGAAGACGAGGGGGCCTCCACAGGAGGGACACCGGCCCTCGTACCCGCTCACACCTCTCCCCGCGGGCAGGAGCGCACAAAGACCCGGCTCGCCTTTAGGACCTCGGTCAGGCGCTCTTCCCAAGGCCAGGGGTCGCGGGGACGACAGCAGTAGAGGTTGAACCCGGCAAAGCCCCGCTCCGGGAAGGTGTGGCACGCGAGGTGCGACTCCGTCAGGAGGAGAAGGCCGGTGACCCCGCCTCCATCCGGGAAGACCCGCCACTGCGCGTCCCCCGCCGGGCGCAGCCCCAGATCCTGCACGATGCGATCAAAGATCCCGGCCAGGAGGTCGCGCGACCTTAGGGCAGCGGGCGCGCAGCCGTGCGCGTCCACCAGCCACTCCACGCCGAGGGGGACGGGCGTCACACTGAGGCCGGTGGACGGCGCTTCAGAGCTTCACCTCCGCGACCTTCCCGTCCTCGAAGATGACGGTGAGGTCGGCGTAGGTCCAGCGAGCCTTGTTGCCGAAGACCACCTCTCCCTGGGGGGCACCAAAGAGGCCGCGCACCTCGTCGAAGCTCATGCCGGGCTTGATCTCGCGGCGACCGCCGGCAGCCGCGGGCGCCGGGCCGGGCCCCGGACGCGCACCCGAGCCCGCCGCCCCCGCCATGGCCCCCGCGATCATCTGCGGCATCATCATCCCGATCCCCGCCCCCAGGCCGAGGCCGGCCGTGCTCCCTGTCTCCCCGGGGTTGTTGGCCGCCGCTTCCACCGCCCGCGCCGCCTTGAACGCCATGTACCGCTGCACGTCACCCACCGCGCCCATGCCCGCCCGCTCGTCGATCATCTTCTCGACCTCTTCGGGCGGGGTAATGGCCCCGATGAGGAAGTCCACCAGCTCCAGGCCGTACTTGCCAAAGTCATCCGCCACCCGGCCCTTGAGCGCTCCCGCCAACTCGTCGTAGTGGCGCGGCAGGTCCAAGATTGTCTTCAGGGTCTCTCCCAGGAGGTCGTTCAGGCGGGCCACGCAAATGTCACGGAGGAAGTCCTCGATGGCATCCGTCGAGTATTGGCCGCGGGTCCCCACGAGCTGGGCCAGGAAGATCCCAGGGTCGGCCACGCGCATGGAAAGGCGGCCGAAGGCGCGTAGACGCACCATCGACAACTCGGAGTCGCGGAAGGCGATGGGCTCCTTGGTCCCCCACTTCATGTCGGTGAAGGTCTGGCGGCTGATGAAGTAGACCTGGGCCTGGAAGGGGGAGGTGCCGCCGAAGGCTATCTTCAGGAGCCGGGTGAGGAGGGGTAGGTTCAAGGTGGTGAGGGTGTGACGTCCCGAGGCAAAGGTGTCCAGGGCCTTCCCATCCCGGAAGAAGGTCGCCCATTGGTTGTCCTGCACGATGAGCTGAGCGCCCAGCTTGATGTCCGCGGAGCCGGAGGGCGGCTCGCGATGGACGATCTCGCGGCCGGAGTCGTCGAAGTGCTGGATGACCTCGAGCAGCGCCATTTGCCGTCCTCCCTTACTGGATGCCGCTCAGGATCGCCTCGCGATCGCCGAGGCGCGCGTCGAGGGCGTCGAGGGCGGCCAGGAAGGACTGGACCCCGGCCCCCCCCGCTGGGCTCCCCGCCGCTTGCACGGCCGAGCGGGCCGCATCCACCCCTCCCAGGAGGGAGAGGTCGAACGCATAGATCCGATCCAGCGCGGCCTCGTCTACCTTGACGGTGGCGAAGAAGCCGGCGTAGCCGCGATCCGCGTAGCGGATGCGGGCCACCACCTTGTCCAGCCGTTTGCGTGCGGTCTCGATGTCGTTGATGCCGTCGAGGGCGCCGGACCGGCTGGCCGCGAGGGCCAGCCCGTCGAGGATCTTTTTGGCCTCTTCCAGCCGTGCGGAGAGGTACTCCCTCTGTAGGCGATCGGCGTCGCGCCGCAGTTCCTTCTCCCGGTAGCCCTTGAAGCCCGGGATCTCGTTCGCGATCTGCTCAAGGGCGTTTTGTCCGCCCCGCGCCTTGTTGAGGATGGGCTCCATGTTCCCCCCGTTTTGCCACATCGTCGGATCACGCCACGTTCTTGCCGCCGCGCCTCACGCCGGGAACCAATGCCTTAGTTTATGCCAAGATCCGCCGACGGGGGCCCCCAGAGGGGGTCCTGTCTAAGGCGACCGCGCCCACGGGGCATCCACCCAACAGACTCGAGTCCGCGAGGCATGCCGCGAGCAGTCTCCGTTCACTTCCCAATCGGCACATCCAGTTTGTCGCTCGCAAACGCAACCGGCCCCGCATAGGACGCCCGAATCGAGTCTTGCACCGCCGCCTTCTGCCTCTCTACGTCTGGAGCAATATGGCTCAGGAGCACGCTCTTTACGCCGCTCTCGCGCGCGGCCTCGCCGATCTTCCTGGGCGGGGTGTGCAGATCGTACAGTTGTGAGGGCGAAGCCGGAGGGTCGAGCACGGCACAGTTGAAGATCAACAGGTCCGCGTTCTTCGCTAGTTGCACCAGATTCGGCAGCGCAGACGCGTCCATGTCTCCCGAGAAAACCACCGCCGCACTCCCGAGGGAAATCCGGTAGGCCACCGACGGACAGTCGCCGTGATGGGTGGCGATTTCCTCCACCACCAAACCATCCTCATCCAGAATTGTCGTGCGCGGGGAATCGAGGCGGATGGCCAGATCGCGAACCGCAAACGATTCCCGCACGCCAAATGTCTTCTGATATGCAAACGCGCCGCCTTCTCCCACCAGCAAGCTTATGAATCGTGACGTCTTGGGGAAGAGTCCTGCCCCGTCGGGGCCGAACACCCGGTAGGAGATTGGGCCGTCACTGGTGAGCGCGCGCGCGTTGAAGAACGCGGCCAGGTCTCCGCTGTGATCGATATGCAGATGTGTCAACAAGACCGTGTCGGCCTTGTCCAGCGCCAGGCCCAATTCGCCGATTCGCAAGAACGCTCCCGGCCCGGCATCCACCAGAATCCGCGGCCTTCCTCCCACCAAGACGATGTAACTGGACCCGGCCCGGCCGAACGCCCGTGGCCCGCCCGAGCCTAGCACCACAACTTCCAACCCAGATCTTGCAGGAGTGGCTAGCAGACAGGTCGGGAGCAAGGCGACCGTGGCCAGCGCCGTCAGTGTCTTCATGGTCGTTCCTTCCGCCTTAGCAACCGGATGCCGCTTCAGTCAGGTTAGCACTCAGCGGTAGGGGTCTCACCCTGACCGGCAACGTAAGGATGGCCCCTCAACGTGATGGCGACATATGGAACCGGTTAGGGTCCGGAGGGGTGTCAGAAGCCTTTTCTCACCGGCTCCGGCGACTCCGCTCTCGCGAACTCCCGATTGAGTCGCGTCAGGAAACGGCCCCGCTACCCAAGCGGGCGCAGCGGAGCGCCGTTCATCGGAACTTGACCACCCGCAAGAGGTTGCTGTAGGTGTCGGTCCACAGCGGCAGCCGGCGGTCGGTGACGTCGAGGTCCTCCTCCGCTTCCCGGACCTCTGGGGGGCCCAAGTCCGCTTCCTCGCGCGCGAGCAGGATCCAATCCGAGGACCACACCGAGCTCCCGGACTCGTCGGAGTCCACGAGCGCGGCCCGGAGCCCGAGCGCCCCCGCCAGGCCGCGGACCACCGGCTTCAGGTCCAGGTACTTGTTCGAGACGTGAACGGCCAGCACTCCTCCCCCCGGCCGCAAGTGCGAGAGGTAGAGGGCGAAAGCCTCGCGCGTGATCAGGTGGACGGGTATGGAGTCGCTGCTGAAGGCGTCCAGGGCGAGGACGTCGAAGTTCTGGGGCGGCTCGCGCTCGAGGGAGAGGCGGGCGTCTCCGAGCACGGTCGTCACCTGCCCGGGAGCGTCCTGGAGGAAGGTAAAGACCGGATGGGGACCCGAGGACAGCCGCACGACCTCCGGGTTGATCTCGTAGATGCGGAAGGTGTCACCGGGTCGGGCGTAGGCGGCCAGCGTCCCCGTCCCCAGGCCGACCACCCCGACCCGCAAGGGCTGGCCCGCCTCGCGCCGGGCGTGGTGCTCGAGCATGAGACCTACCCCGCTCGTCGGCCCATAGTAAGTGGTGGGCTCGCGCCGGCGGGCGGGGGCAGTGAGCTGCATGCCGTGGGTGATTCGGCCGTGCCGGAGCCTCAGGGTCTCATCCTCCGTCCCCTGGTCCTCCCGTATCACGCGCAGCACGCCGAAGAAGTTCCGAACCACGACCTCGGAGTCGCTGACGGCATCCGCGGCCAGGCGCTCTAGGCTGACCCCCAGGGCTACGAGCGCGGAGGGAAGGATGAGTCGCAGCGTCCACACCCGCCAGCGAGCACCCTGGTGGAGCCAGGAGGAGCGGTCGAGGAGAACCACCACTGCCACCAGGGCGGGACCGGCGAAAAGCGCGCAGTGCAGCTCCCAGAAGGCCGGGAAGATCCTGGGGGCGACCAAGCCGGTCAAGATGCCCCCCGCCGCTCCCCCCGCCGCGACGGTCAGGTAGAACGACGTGAGGTGACGGGCGGCAGGCTTGAGGCTCACCAGCTCGCCATGGCAGGCCATGCAGTAAGCCCAGAGCACAAAAGAGTAGATGCCGATCTGCTGGGGGACCTTCAGGCTGGTCCCCCGGGTGAGCGCCGCCACCGCCGCCCCCGCGGCCAGGGCCAGGAGCATTACCCAGAACCAGCGCCGGTAGAACCCCTCATACTCGAAACAGAGGATGAAGGAGAGCAGGTACAGGATGAGCGGCAACACCCATAGAAACGGGATCACGGCCACTTCCTGGCAGATCTGGTTCGTCACCGCCAGCAGCATGATGGAGGCGACCGCGGCCAGGAAGAACCAGAGGATTCGGCGGGAGACCGCCGGCCCTGCCTCGTCCCCTGGCGGTGGGGGGGTGGCACGCGGAGGGGATGGGGGCGGCAACCGGCCCACGAAAAGCGCGGTCGCGGCACAACCGGCCGCGAAGACGGCGAATCCGCCCCCCCACAGCCACCCCTGGGCACCCAGGGGGAAGACCGGCTCGAGCAGGAACGGGTAGCTCAGGAGCCCGAGCAGCGAGCCCAGGTTGGAGAGCGCGTAGAGGCGGTAGGGGGAGCGGCCCGGCCAGGCCCGGGTGAACCAGCTCTGGAGGAGGGGCCCCGTCGCGGAGAGGACCAGATAGGGCAGGCCCACGCTGAGCGAGAGGAGGGTAAGGATTTTCGTCACCGGGGCCTCGCCGGGGCGCGGCTTCCACGCATCCCCGGGGGTGAGGGGAGAGGGCCAAGCGAGGGCGCGCCAAAGGAGCAGGCCCACGGTCAGGCCGAGCACGAGCAGGTGCACCGTCCGCTGGCCACGGAGGGGGAGCTTCTCCGAGAGCACGTGAGCGTAGAGGTAGCCCAGAAGCAGCCCCACCTGGAAGAAGAGCATGCAGGTAGTCCAGACCGCGGGGGCCCCCCCGAACCAGGGCAGGACCTCCTTGCCGAGGATGAACTGAACCTGGAAGAGCAGGAAGGCGCCGAGCCCGATGGCGGCGGCGAAGAGGTACCGGTCGCGGTGGGGGTGGGGGTGGGGTGCGGGGAGAGAGCTCAAGCCGCGGGTATTCTACGCCCGCATCGCGTTTGCGGGTCGGGGAGCCGGAGGCTAGACTTTCCCGTCCCCACAGGCGACACCCCGTGACGGCGATTATCCACCTCGACCGCGTGAGCAAGGAGTACATCGAGGGCGGGAAGAGCCGCCCCGTTCTGCGCGAGGCGAGCGCCGCGTTTAAGGAAGGGGAATTCGTGGCCATCCGGGGGCGGAGCGGGAGCGGCAAGAGCACCCTGCTGAACCTGCTGGCTGGGATCGACCTCCCCACGTCGGGCGACGTCCTGATAGACGGAACGTGCCTGAACCGGCTCGCCCCGCGCGACCGCACGCTCTTCCGCCGCGACCACCTGGGCTTCGTCTTCCAATTCTTCAACCTCATCCCCACCCTGACCGTCCTAGAGAACGTCCAGCTTCCCGCCGAACTGGCGGGGGTACCGCCCCGGGAAGCGGTCCGGCGAGGGCTCGCGCTCCTCGAGGAGGTGGGGCTCGCGGAGCGGGGACACGATTTCCCCGATCGGCTCTCCGGGGGCGAGCAGCAGCGTGTGGCCATCGCCCGCGCAATCGTCCAAAACCCGCGCCTGGTCCTGGCCGATGAGCCGACCGGAAACCTGGACGATGCGACCGGCCAAGTCGTGCTCGATCTGCTCGACCGCGTCACGCGCCGGGCAGGCAAGACCCTGATCCTCGCCACGCACAGCCCGCAAGTGGCGGCCCGCGCCGACCGCGCCTTTGCCATCGAGGACGGCCTTCTCGTACCTCTGTCCCCCGGCTGAGCGGGCAGCATGCTGACCCGCACCCTTCTGCTAACCGGCTTCCGTGACCTGCGGCGGCGGCCCCTCCCCACCGCCCTCATGATCTTGGGCGTGGCGTTGGGCGTGGCGGTGCTGGTCGCGATCGACCTCGCCATCGCCAGCGCCGGGCGTGGGTTCGCGCGCAGCGCGGAGGCAGTGGTGGGGCGGGCCACCCACCAGATCCGGGGCGGCCCCCGCGGCCTCCCCGAAGCCCTCTACCGGCGCCTGCGCGTGGAATGGGGGGTACGGACCTGCGCACCCGTGGTCGAGGGCACGGCCATCGGGCTCGACCTGGACCGCCAGCCGCTGCGCATCCTGGGCGTGGACCCGCTGGCGGAGGGCCCATTCCGCGACCACCTCGATGGTCGCTCGCTGGGAGCGGGCGGGCTCGCGCAGCTCCTCACCCGACCCGACGGGGTGCTGATGGGCGCAGGCATGGCCGAGCGCTACCGGCTGACCCTTGGCAGTCCCCTGCGCCTCCAAGTCGGCGATCGTTTCTTGACGCTGAGTGTCCTCGGCTTGATCACGCCCGGGGACGAAGCCGGCCCCCAGGCCCTCGACGGCCTCATCCTCATGGACGTGGGAGCAGTGCAGAAGCTCCTCGGTCAAGTAGGCCGCCTGTCCCGCATCGACCTCAGCGTCACCGCGGGCGAGGCCGAGCGGCTCGCGGCCCTGCTTCCGCCCGGAGTGCGCCTGGCCCCCGCCCACGAGCAATCGGACACCGTGGGCCAGCTCACCGCCGCCTTTCGGCTCAACCTCACCGCCCTCAGCCTGCTGGCCTTGGTGGTGGGCATGTTCCTGATCTACAACACCGTCCTTTTCAGCGTGGTGCAACGCCGCCCGGTGATAGGAACATTGCGCATCCTGGGCGCGACCGGGGGCCAGGTCTTCACCCTCATCCTCGCGGAGGCGGCGACCGCCTCCGCGGCGGGAACGGTCTTAGGCCTGGGCCTGGGCTGGGTCCTCGGCCAGGGGGCGGTCCGGCTGGTGACGCGGACGATCAACGACCTCTACTACGTGCTGGCGGTGGTGGATGCGCCGCTCACCCTGGGGGTCGTCCTGGAGGGCATCGGCCTCGGCGTGGGGGCCGGCCTGCTGGCCGCCCTGGCCCCCGCCTGGGAAGCTGCGCGGGTGGAGCCCGTGGCCGCCCTCCGGCCGAGCACTCTCGAGGGCAAATCGCGTCGATTGCTGCCCTGGGTCAGCGGAGCGGGCTGTCTTCTCGTCCTGGGGGGGGCCGCCACCCTGGCCGCCCTCCCCCGCTCTCTCCTCGCAAGCTTTGGCGGCCTTTTCGGCATCGTCCTCGGCCTGGCCCTACTCGCTCCCGCCGCCACCGTCGGGCTCATGCGCGTCGCGGGGCCCGCGGCCTCGGCCTTGGTCGGGCCCCTCGGCCGCCTGGCCGCGGGTACGGTGACGAAGGCGGTGAGCCGAACGGGCGTGGCCATCGCGGCTTTGATGGTGGCCGTCTCCGCAACCATCGGGGTGAGCCTGATGATCGCCAGCTTCCGGTCCACCGTACAGGACTGGCTGAACACGACGCTGCGGGCCGACATCTACGTCGGCTCCCCCGCCGCCGGCGGAGCGCGCAACGAGCGGACCCTCTCCGCGGACGTGCCAGCGCGGGTGGCGGCGGTGCCGGGGGTGGTCGCGGTTGAGACCCTCCGCTCCGCGCGCGTGGCGAGCCCCCAGGGCGAGGTCCAGCTCGCGGTCCTGGACTCCCGCCGCGAGCGCGGCCGTGCCTTCTATCGGTTCACGGAGGGTGACCCCGCCACCACCTGGGCCCGGTTGGGGGAGGGGGCGGTGATCGTGAGCGAGCCCTTTGCCTACCGTCGCCAGATTCCACCCCACGGCGGCAGCCTCGTCCTCAACACGGACGCGGGCGCACACACCTTCCCCGTGGCCGGGATCTACTACGACTATGCGAGCGAGCAGGGCACCGTGCTCATGAGCCGGTCCGTCTACGAGCGCTTCTGGGACGACCGGGGCGTCTCGTCCTTAGCCGTGTACGTGGCCGAAGGCCGATCGGCCGACGCCGTGGCCGACGCCCTGCGGGCCGCCCTCGCCGGCACCGCCCTCCAGGTGACCCCGAACCGCTCCCTGCGCACCCAAGCCCTCAAGGTCTTCGATCGGACGTTCACCGTCACCCGATCCCTGCGCGTGCTGGCGGTGGTGGTGGCCTTCATCGGAGTTTGGAGCGCGCTTCTGGCCCTCCAGGTCGAGCGCACGCGGGAGCTGGCCACCCTCCAGGTCCTGGGCCTCACCCCCGGCCAGCTCTGGGGTCTCACCCTCTTGGAGACCGGCCTCATGGGCGGGGCGGCGGGGCTGTTGTCGCTACCCACGGGAACTCTCCTGGCCCTCATCCTGGTCGACGTGATCAATGTCCGCTCGTTCGGCTGGACCATGCGGCTGACTCTCGAGCCCGGCATCTTCGTGGAGGCGGTCGCGGTGAGCGTGCTCGCCGCCCTGCTGGCTGCGGTCTACCCCCTCCGGCGGCTACAGCGGATACCCCTGGCCGCGGCCCTGAGGCAGGAATGAGGCGGGCCCTCCTGGCCACGCTCGCGGTGGTGGGCCTGGGCGGGCTTTGGGCCTGGGTCTGGCGCGCGCCCGCCAGGGAAAGCCGGGCGCCTAGCATCCGCATGGCTCCCGACCCAGCCCCCGTAACCTTCGAGCGCGCGACTCGCCCGCGCCCGTTCCTCCTGCCCCAGGACCACGGCCCTCACTACGACTATCAAACTGAGTGGTGGTACTACACCGGCAACCTGAGGACGGAAGACGGCCGGCCTTTTGGCTATCAGCTCACGTTCTTTCGCCGCGGGCTCCTTCCCGGGGCTCCTCCCCCGGGCCCGGGCCTGGCCACCAACCAGCTCTACCTTGCCCACCTCGCGGTCACCGACGTCACCGCCGCGACCCACGTTTTCCGGGAGCGCTTCAGCCGCGGGGCCGCCGGCCTGGCCGGAGCGGCGGGCGCTCCTTTCGAGGTGTGGCTGGAGGACTGGCGGGCAGAGGCGGTGGACGCCACGGGGAGTGACGTGCATCTCCGAGCGCGCGACGCCGGCTTGGCCCTCGACCTCGACCTCAAAGCCGCCAAGCCGCTCATCACCTACGGCGACCGCGGCTTGTCCCCCAAGGGGGAGGAGCCGGGCAACGCCTCTTACTATGTCGGCTACCCGCGCCTTCACACGCGCGGCACGATCGGCAGCGGGGGGGCCCCCGCCGACGTCGAGGGTGAGAGCTGGTTTGACCACGAGTGGAGCACGAGCGCATTGGGCCCCCAGGCGGTGGGCTGGGATTGGTTCAGCCTTCAGCTGAGCGACGGCCGCGAGGTGATGCTGTTCTCCATCCGGCGCCAAGACGGAACCTTGGAGCCGGTCTCGGGAGGAACCCTCGTCGACCCGGAGGGGCGCACCCGCCACCTGGGGGCGGGCGACTTCCAGGTAGAGGTAAAGAGCAGGTGGCAGAGCCCAGAGAGCAGAGCCGTCTATCCCTTGCGCTGGGACGTGACCATCCCCTCCACCGGGATGCGCCTCCGGGTGGAGCCCTGGCTCGAAGACCAGGAGATGCGCACGTCGTTCACATACTGGGAGGGTGCGGTCCGCGTCACGGGATCCCAGGGCGGCGCACCCCTGACCGGCCATGGCTATGCGGAGCTCACCGGCTACGCGCGCAGCATGCGAGTCCTGTTCTAGCCCATTTGCCTCCGCGGCGGTCTCCTGAAAAAATGACGCCATGATCGACGAGACCTTGCCCCTGGGCGGCGCGGCCGCGGCCGCGGTGGCGAAGGCCGCGGCGGAGGCGGTGGCCGCGGCGAGCCTGGTGGAGGGTTTCACCCCCGACCGTCTCCGGCAGCTACACCACGCGCTCCTCCTGCCCCGCATGATCGAGGAGAAGATGCTGCTCCTCGTTCGCCAGGGCAAGCTCTCCAAGTGGTTCTCGGGAATCGGCCAGGAGGCGATCGCCACCGGCGTGGTCACGGCGCTGGAGCCCGAGGACACCATCCTCCCCCTGCACCGAAATCTGGGAGTCTTCACCGGGCGCGACCTGGAGCTGGGCCGGCTCTTCCGCCAGCTCCTGGGCAAGGAGGGCGGCTTCACCAAGGGCCGCGACCGCACGTTTCATTTCGGGCATCTGGAGAAGAGGATCGTGGGCATGATCAGCCACCTGGGGGCCATGCTCCCGGTGGCGGACGGCCTGGCTCTGGCCGCCCGGCTGCGGGGCGAGAAGCGCGTAGTGGCCGCGTTCAGCGGCGATGGCGGCACCAGCGAGGGCGACTTCCACGAGGCGCTGAACCTGGCCGCGGTCTGGAAGCTTCCCGTTCTCTTCGTCATCGAGAACAACCAGTACGGTCTCTCCACCCCCGCCCACGAGCAATACGCCTGCCGGCATCTCGCCGACCGGGGCCTAGGCTACGGGATGCCGGGCATCGTGGTGGACGGGAACGACCTCCTGGCCGTGCACCGCGCGGTCACGCGAGCGGCCGAGCGCGCCCGCCGCGGCGACGGGCCGACGCTCCTCGAATGCAAGACCTTCCGCATGCGGGGCCACGAGGAGGCCTCGGGCACCGACTACGTGCCCCCGGAGCTCGTGGCGGAGTGGGCGCAGAAGGATCCCGTGGGCCGCTACCAGAAGTTCCTCGTCGCGCACGGCGTCCTCTCCACGGAGGAAGTCGAGCGCGTCCGCGGCGCCCACAAAGCCCGCATCGATGCCGCGGTGGAGGAGGCCCTTTCCGCCCCCGATCCCACCTCCGCCGCGGCCGAGGAGCAGAAGGATGTCTTCGCGCCCAGCCTGCTTGAACCCCGCCCCCCCCGCCCGGAGGACGAGGCGGGAGCCCCCGAGCTGCGCTACGTGGACGCCATCCGCGACGGGCTGCGAGTGGCCATGCAGCGCAACTCCGACGTCATCCTCCTCGGGCAGGACATCGCGGAGTACGGCGGCGTCTTCAAGGTGACGGAAGGCTTCGTCGAGGAGTTCGGCAAGGCCCGGGTGCGGAACACCCCCATCATCGAATCGGCGGCCTTGGGCGCCGCGTTGGGCCTGGCCTTGGACGGCTTCCGGCCCATGGTGGAGATGCAGTTCGGGGACTTCATCACCTGCGGCTTCAACCAGATCGTGAACAACCTCGCCAAGACTCATTACCGCTGGGGGGGGCGGGTGGCGGTAGTGGTGCGGGCCCCGGTGGGCGGGGGGGTGGGCGCCGGCCCGTTTCACTCGCAGAACGTGGAGTCGTGGTTCACGGCCGTGGCTGGACTCAAAGTCCTGGCTCCGGCCACCCCCTACGACGCCAAGGGCCTGCTCCTGGCCGCCTTCGAGGAGGGCAACCCGGTTCTCTTCCTCGAGCACAAGGCCCTCTACCGCTCGGCCCGGGGCGCGGTTCCCGAAGGCTTTTATTCCCTGCCCATCGGCCAAGCTCGAATTGCCCGCGCCGGGCGTGACGCCACGGTGGTGACCTACGGTGTGGGGGTCACCTGGGCGCTGGAAGCGGCCGCCGCCCTGGCCGCGGAGGGCAAGGAGCTCGAGGTCGTAGACCTCCGGTCTCTAATGCCCTGGGACACCGAGACCACCATCCGCTCCGTGGCCAAGACGAGCCGGGCCTTGGTCCTGCACGAAGCCCCCGTGACCGGAGGCTTCGGGGCAGAGATCGCCGCGACCCTGAGCAGGGAGGCCTTCGAGTGGCTCGATGCGCCGGTGGCGCGGCTGGGCGCTCTCGACACCCCCGTGCCCTTCAGCCGGAGCCTGGAAAGGATCTTCTCCCCCCACGGCCGGCTCCTCGACGCCCTGCGCGAGCTGCTCGCCTATTAGCTCGGGCGGGCGGTGCCGCCCCGCGCATACCGGGTAGAATCACGCGCATCCGCCCCTGGAGCGGGAGGGAGCATGCTCAGATTTCACTCCGCCGCCGGAGGGTGGCCCCGGGCCGCGGCCGCCCTCCTGCCCGTTCTCTTCGGCGCCTGCACCCGGCCCGAGCCTCCCCCGAGCCTCCGCCTCGTCGACCTTTACCGGCCAACCCAGGTGGAGGGTCGAGTGGCGGAGGGCGTCCTAACGCGAGCCCGGACCGAGTGGCGGTTCGACGGCCCGAGCCCGCCCGAGCCGGGAAGGCTCCCGTTGACCCGGGGATGGGAGGCCGGACCCGGCACCGCGGACCTCGTCCTCAGCGAGGGCCGCCTCGTCGGCCGCGCTACCGACGACCATCCCATCCTCCACCTCGAGCGCACGAGCGGACTCGAGGACAAGGACCTGCTGCACGAGGTCCAGATTCGCCTGCGCGTCTCCGCCGGCAACGAGCTGGCCTTCACCTACCGTGAGACGGAGAAGGTCGACCTGGGCGAGGTTGCGACCCGCGTGCGCCAGCTTCCCTGGCGCCTCACCTCCCCCATCATCCCGGGGGCAGAGACGAGGACGTATGTGCTCGACGCCCGGCGCCTCCCCGCCCCCCCGTCCTCGGCCGACATCCGCCACCTCCTCATCCTGCCCACCAACGCGCGGGGGGCGCGTTTCGAGATCGAGTCGGTGCGGCTGGTCTTCCGCCGGGAGCACTTGGCGGAGGTCCCTTCCGGCGTGGGGTGGCAGGGGCTCTCGGGAATTTACCGCGAGACCCTTGTCTCGCGAAGCCCGGAGACCATCCGCGTGAGCCTGCGCCTTCCCGCGCAGCCGCGGCTCGAGCTGGCCCTCGGCACCGTCGACGACGGACCCGTGACCTTCCGCGTGGGCCTCCGCCGCCCCCGCCGCGCGCGGGAGGACACCCTCCTCGAGCGGACGGTGACCACGCCCCAGCGCTGGGAAGATGCCTCCCTGGACCTCTCGTCCTTCGCGGGCGAGGAGGTGAGCCTCTCCCTTTCCCTCGCCGCCGAGGGGAAGGGGGTCCTGGGGCTTTGGGGGACGCCCATCGTGCGCAGCCTGGGCGCGCGGCCCCCGGCGGCCACGAACCGGAGGCTGGCCGGCCCGCCCCCCCAAGGCGTGATCCTGATTTGGGCCGACACCCTCCGTCGAGACCACCTGGGGGTCTACGGCTACGGGCGCGCGACCACTCCGATCCTGGACGCCGTGGCCCGGGAGGGGACCCTCTTTCGTGACTGCGTGGGTCAGGCCACCTGGACCAAGGTCGCGACCCCTTCCCTCATGACCTCCCTCTACCCCACCTCCCACGGAGTGAAGGAGTTCTCGGACCGTCTACCCAGCGCGGCGCGGACGATCGCCGAGGTCTACCGCGAGGCCGGGTACGCCACCTTGTCCTTCTCGTCCATCATGTTCACGGGTCGGTTCACTAATCTCCACAAGGGCTTCGAGGTGGTCCACGAGGACAGCTCCCTGCCTGACAGAGAGTCGAGCAAGACGGCCCGAGAGTACGTGGACCGGCTTCTCCCCTGGTTGGAGGCGCACCGCGACGTCCCCTTCTTCGTTTTTCTCCACGTTTCCGATCCCCACGATCCCTACCGCCCCTACCCTCCCTACGACTCCCTGTGGGCCGACCCCGCCTGGCGGGGCGAGCACGAGCGCCAGGCCAAGGAGGTGCAGAAGTTCATCGCGGACCCCTTGCTGAAGCTCTTTGGCATGCCCACCTGGGCAGAGCTCGAGAGGGCAAGGCTCGATCCCAAGGTCTGGGCGGCCCGCGACCGCGACTGGTACGACGGGTCGATCCGGGGGATGGACGCAGAGATCGGTCGTCTCCGCCAGCGTCTTGAGGCCCTGGGCCTAGCCGAGAAGACCCTCCTCGTCTTCACGGGGGACCACGGTGAGGAGTTCCTCGAGCACGGCCGGACCTTCCACGGCCAGAGCGCCTACGGAGAGCTGACGGGCGTGCCCCTGATCCTCTGGGGTCCGGGGAGGGTGCCCTCCGGCCAGGTGGTGGCGGACACCGTGCGCACGATCGACATCATGCCCACCCTGCTCGAGATCAGCCGCCTTCCCATCCCCGCCCCCGCACAAGGCGAGAGCCTCGTCCCCCTCTTGACCCTCAAGACGCCGGCCGGGGGCGGCAGCCTGCGCGCGGACGGTGGTCTCCTCCCCGGCCGAGGGCGCCCCGCGGTCTCGGAGAAGGCGTCGACCGTCGACGCCGGCGGCCCGGCCCCCCGCGACACCGAGTCGTTCGCCATCGTTTCCGACGGCTGGAAGTTGATCCACAACACGAAGCGCCATCAGGGGGACCCGGAATTTGAGCTCTACCGCCACGACCAGGACCCCCTCGATCAAGCGGACCTCTCCGCCGAGCATCCCGAGCTGGTAGCACGACTGGCGCACGACCTTCAGGCCTGGCAGTCCCGGGCCGCGCGAGCCCGCCTGAAGCCGGACGAGGCCTCCGCGCAGACCATGAGCAAGGAGGACCTCGAGCGCCTACGGAGCCTGGGCTACATCCAGTAGGGGCGCGCCTCTGCCCTCAAGGCTCCGTCCCCGGGTAGAGAGCCAGGAACTCCCGCAGGCGTGGATCCTCGCGGGAGAGAGGGGGTAGATACTCCCGCCCGCCGGCCCGAGCCCGACGGTAGGCTAGAATCGACAAGGAATACGGCCGGCAGGAGGTCTCATGCCCGACGACGCACCCAAGAGCAGCTTCGAGTTGGCCATGGAGCGCCTCCGGAAAAAGGACCGCGAGACCGGGGTCGAAGAGCGCTCCTTGAGCGCGGAACAGCGGGCCGCCATCGCCGACGTGCGGAAAATATACGAAGCCAAACTGGCGGAGCGAGAGATCCTCTACCACTCGTCGCTACGAAAGGCTCGCGATCCGGAGGCGGCGTCCGTTTTGGAAGAGGAGTACCGTCGGGATCGGGAGCGGATCAACTCCGAGCGCGACCGTAAGCTCGAAGAAGCCCGGCATCTCTGAGCCGAGCGGCGCCCTTCAGGGGCGCCGCGCCTCGCCACTCAACGCAATGAGGCGTTTCGGCGCGACCTGTCGCCAGGCCTACTCCAGAACCTCGCGAAGCTTGGGGGCGCGGACCCTCTTCTTGGGAGGCGTGCGTCCACGGGCGCGGCTCACCTCGAACTCGGACGGGTTAGCAGCGGGACGGGAACTAGGGACACTACGGAGCCTGCAGCCTCTTCTTGAGCCGCTCGCTGTTCGGGAAGTCCGGGAGCAGGGACTGCAGGTGCGCCCGGGCTCCCTCCTTCTGGCCGGCCGCTTCGAGGGCGTCCGCAAGCAGGAAGCCCTGTTGCAGACGCAGCCGGCGGTTGGACGAGGGAACGACGAGCCGACCCAGCATGTCCAAGGCGCCCGCGGGGTCGTGCCCGTCGAGGAGCTTGGACTCGGCGGCCATGATCTGGACGCCGGGATCCCCGGGGAATCGCCGCGCGGCTTCTTCCGCCAGGCGGGCCGCATCCGCAGACCGGCCCCCCTTGCGGTCGACCTGGATCTGGTTGTAGATGCCGGCCAGCAGCAGCCGGCCCACGTCTGCGGGATCGCCGGTGCGTATGCCCACCCCACCCGCGTAGGAATAGACCAGCCGGCCCCCGTACGAGCCCGCCTCATAGAGGCAGAAGAGTGCGCCTAGACCGAGGATGCCCGAGGCGATGAGCGCGTAGCGCTCCTTGCCCCAGCGGCCCAGGAGGAGGGCGATGATCTCGACGCCCGCGACAGCCAGGAACATCGTGCGCGTCAACATGCCCCATTGCTCGTGGTCCACGACCGCGTCTGCCACCCCGGGGATCCGCTCCACCGGCCCGTGGGCGGCCTGCCCAGACTCCACCGCCACCATCGCGGCTAGGGCGCCGGCCAGGATGAGGCAGAGGGCGGCCCCGCCCGCGAAGGCCAGGCGTCCGGTCAACGAGAGCCAGCGCAGGACCACGCCCGCCGCGAGCAGGCCGATGGCAAAGTGGACGACGATGGGGTGGTAGGGTCCCAGGTCGATTGCGCTCATATCACCGTCCCTTCGGGGATGATGGCCTGCTTGGGCACGACCACGATCCCGTCCCGGATGTAGTAGCCGATGCCGTCCCGCTCCCGCTCTTGGGCCTGGTTCACGATGCGAACCCCCCTGCCGATGCGGGCGTTCTTGTCCACGATCGCCTTTTCGATCACGGTGTCGGGGCCGATCCCCAGGGGGGGCAGACCCCGCGCGTTCGCACGCTCGATCTCGTCGAGGGTCTCATAGTAATCGGCCCCTAGGATGAGGCTGTCGCGGACCTGCGTGCCCCGGCCGATGCGGCTGCGGATCCCGATCAGCGACCGCTCGACCTGGGCCCCCACGACGATGCTGCCCTCGGAGATGAGCGCGCTCGTCACCACGCAGTGCTCTATTTTGGTGGCGGGCAGGAAGCGCGGGTGGGTGTAGACGGGACGGGAGGCCTCGTAGAAGTCGAAGGGTGGGACAGGTTGGCAGAGTGCCAGGTTCGCCTCGTAATAGGAGGAGATGGTCCCCACGTCCTCCCAATAGCCACGGTAGGGATGGGCGTGGACCCGCATCTCGCCCAGGGCGTGGGGGATCACGTGCCGACCGAAGTCCACCAGGGCAGGATCCTTGAGCGATCGCTCCAGGGCCTCGCGGCCGAAGAGGTAGATCCCCATCGAGGCGAGATAAGTGGGGCCAATGCTAGGCAGGTGGGAGACCAGGTCCTCCAGGCGATCCGGCCCCGGCTTCTCCTCGAAGTGGACGATGCGCCCCTGGCGGTTCATCTTGAGGATCCCGAAGGCGGGGGCTTGTTCGGCGGTCACGGGGGTCACGGCCACGGTGGCGTCCGCCAGGTGGCGCCGGTGGGTCTCCAGCATCCTGCGGTAGTCCATCTGGTACAGCTGGTCACCGGAAAGGATGAGGGCATCGCGAAAACCCTGGGTGCGGAGGTGGCGCAGGCACTGGCGTACCGCGTCCGCGGTCCCCTGGAACCACTCCGGGCTCTCCTCCGTCTGCTCCGCCGCGAGCACGGTGACAAAGCCAGAGGAGAAGATGTCGAACTTGTAGGTTGAGTTCAGGTGCTTGTTCAGGCTCTCCGAGTTGTACTGGGTAAGGACGAAGATCCGACGGAGGTTGGAGTTCAAGCAGTTGCTGACGGGAATATCGATGAGCCGGTACTTTCCGGCGATGGGAACGGCGGGCTTGGAGCGATGCAGGGTCAAGGGGAACAGCCGTGACCCCCTCCCGCCGCCCAGGATCACGGCCAGCACGTCGTCCATGGCGGCGGCATTCTCCCACGCCGCGCCCGCGAACTGTCAAGCAGGTGCGCGGTCTCTGGCCGGTCCGGAAAACTCTGATAGGCTCAACCGGTGTCCGAGCCGATCCTGGCCAGGATCCCGCGACCTGGCCTCCTCCGCCGGGCGGCGGCCGGAGCCTGGCACGTTCCCGCCGGCTTCGCCTTCCTCCTGCGGAACCCATCTTTCTGGCCTCTCGCCGTGCTCCCCGCCCTGCTCGTCGTGATCTCCCTGGCCGGAGGTCTCCTGCTCGCCGCTTTCGCGGGCCCCTTTGTGGAGGGTGCGCTGTCTCCCGGGCGGGAGCGGATTCCCTCCGGCCTCGGCCTCCTCATGACCCTCCTGCGCTGGCTGGGCATGCTGCAAGCGGGGATGTTGCTGGGCCTGGCGGTGGCTTTCCTGGTCGCGGCTCCCCTCCTGGACCGCCTCTCCCGTCGGGTGGAGTCGCAGCTGGGAAACGCAGGGAAGGACCGCGAGCCCCGGCCGCGCCCGGAGGCCCTCGCGTCCCTCCAGGGCTCGCTCTACTTCCTGGCTGCGGCCCCGGGGGTCTTTCTGGTCGGCCTCGTTCCCCTCGCGGGACCGATCCTCGCCACGCTCTGGGGCGCCCACGCCCTGACCGAGCGGCTCACCGCGGAGCCGCTCGGCCAGCGCGGCCTCGGCTTCCGGGCCCGCCAGGCCTGGCACAAGGACTGGCGGGCGGAGAGCCTCGGTTTCGGGCTTGCTGGCCTGATCACGCTGGTCGTGCCCGTCGCCAACCTTCTCCTCGGCCCCGCGCTGGCCATCGGGGGGACGCTGCTCGTGCTCGACTTGGAGGCGTTGACGCCCCCCACGCCGAGGGTGACGGAGCCCTGAAGACTCGCGGCCGCTCTATGTCGTCTCCTCGTCGCGCCGCGGCTCCAGCGCGCCCAACTGGAGCTTGAGGTCCAGGGGCTTGCCGTCGCGCTGCACGGTGATCGTGACCTCCTGGCTGGCCGCGTGCATCACCTCATGCCGCAGGTCCTCCCCGTCCCGCACGTCCTTGCCCCCGAACTTGAGGATCACGTCGCCGGCCTTCAGCCCCGCCTTGCCCGCGGGTCCGTCCTCGTCCACGCTGGTCACGAGCAGACCCCGGTCGTCGGGCAGGCGGAAGTAGTGGGCGAGCTGACCGGAGACCTCTTGATACTCGATGCCGAGCCTCCGCGGGCCATGCCCGTGGCGGAAGAGCATGGTCCGTCCCTTGCCCCCGGCCCCGTCTTCCCAGCGGAGAGTACCGGGCGGCATGGGGGGCATGGGCGGCATGTGGGGCATATTGGGCAGGACCAGGTTCGGAACCTCGAGGTCGCCCAGCCGGAAAGCGGCGTCCTTCCCTTCCTCCAGCGTGGCGGAGAGCTTGTGGACGGCTCCCCCGCGGCTCACCTCCAAGCCGACCGTGCGGCCGGGCGGAGTCTCCCGGACGAGGCGAGCCAGTTGGACCGCGCCCTGCACTGCCTCCCCCTGGTAGCGGAGGATCACGTCCCCTTCCTTGAGCCCGGCCTTCTCGGCCGGGGTGTCGGAGTCGACGGACTTCACGAGGGCTCCGCGCTCTTCGGACAGCTTGAGCTTGGCGACGTCCGACTTGCCCACGTCCGCGAGCTGGACGCCTAGGTGGGCCCCGCCCATGCGGACGACCTGTACCCGGCGCCCTTCCGCCCCGGACGCCCCGGGGGCGAACCCGGCCGCGACCAGTGCGGAAATCCCTATGGTCAATCCAATCCAGCGTGGCATGCGACCTCCTCGAAAAAAGCTACTCATGCAAGCCCTTAGACGCCGAGCCGCAAAAAAAGTCGGGGGGCTATGGGCCGGGCCCCCCGACGTGGGTAGGGACGATCTTATGACCTGCGGTTCAGGGGCCTGTATACCTGGGCGTGATGGCCCTGCTGGGGGGCAGCCGCTTTGGCCTCTCCCCCGCCAGTTCCGCTCGGCCCAGACGGAAAAAAGCAAGAGCTAAGAAGAAGCAGCCCCGCCCCCGGCCGCAGAATGGAGGCGTCGGCGGGCCGGGGAGGCCCGAAGGAGGCGGAGTCATGACCGAAGTCCGGCAAACTCTCATCGAGGCCGTGAAGAAGGGCGACGCCCCGGCCGTCAACCGGCTACTGGACGACAACCCGGCCCTCCTCAGAGCGCAGACGGATGAGGGCGTGTCCGCCATACTGCTCGCCGTCTACTACCGGCAACCAGAGATCGCCCAAGCCTTCCTGGCCCGGGGTGCCGTCTTGAGCCTCTTCGAGAGCTGTGCCCTGGGCCGACTGGATCGGGTCTCGCAGATCCTGGCCGAGGACAGCGCGGCCCTACGCTCCTACTCTCCCGACGGCCACACCCCCCTCGGATTGGCGTGCTTCTTCGGCCACCGGGACATCGTCCGGCTGCTCATCGAGAAAGGGGCGGACGTGAACGCGGCCTCAAAGAACGCGCAGCGGGTGGCCCCCCTGCACGCGGCCACGGCCCGGCCGGATGCCGAGATCGTCGAGGCGTTGCTCAGAGCGGGGGCGGACCCCAAGCGGCAACAGGAGGCCGGCATCACTCCCCTGCACGAGGCGGCCGCGGCTGGACAGGAGGCGATCGCGCGCCTGCTGATTGCCCACGGGGCCGAGCGGGACGCCCGCGCCGACGATGGCCGAACCGCAGCCGATCTGGCTCGGGCCAAGAAGCACGAAGCGCTAGCCGGATGGCTGGAGTCCCCCGGCAAGGGGTGAGGGCCCACTGGATCTCCCCCAAACGGGGCGGCTTAGTGGGTGGTCTTGCCCAGGCCGTAGGTCTGCTCGAGCAGCAGGAAGTCCAGGATCTCGAGCAGGCGCGCGTAGCGGGCGAGGATGCTGTCGCAGTCCAGGAGCGACTGTCGCTCAACCGGGGCTAGGGTGAGGGTCTGGCAAAGGGCGTTCACGAACACGTCGTGGGGCAGCTCGGTTTGGAGCACCAGGGAGACGGGGCCATCCGAGGCCTTGCCGATCGCGGCGAGGACCCGCCGGCGCATGGCCTCGAGCGAAGCGGTGTCTCCCATTCCCTCGGGCAGGGCGTCCACCGCGGCCAGCCGGTAGAGTTCGCCCTCGTGCTCCTCGCGGATCCGGAAGCGCACCGTCCCCCGCAACAAAATATTGTACCGTCCCTGTTCGAGCGGCTCACTCTGCTCGATGACCCCTGCGCAACCCACCCCGTAGACCGAGGGTCGGCCCTGGTAGTGGGGCTCCCAGCCCGGCTGCAGGAGCGTCATGCCGATGGTTCGGTGGCTGTCCAGGGCGTCCGCCACCATCTTTCGATAGCGCGGCTCGAAGACGTGCAGGGGCATGGGCATCTGCGGGAACAGCACGACGTTCGGCAGAGGGAAAAGCGGAAGAAGGCCGGGAAGAGGCTTCACGAGGGTTACCGGGATGCGTCAAGCGTCCCCGGCCTCGCGCACGCCGTGGCGGCCGGTCTGAAGCCGGCCGCCCCGTAGCCCAGCCTCAGTGGTGATGACCCCCGCCGCCACCTTCGCCGCCGGCGTTGAACGAATGGCCGCAGCCGCAGGTGGATGTCGCGTTCGGATTCTTGATGGCGAAGCCGCCCCCCATCAGGTCTTCCTTGTAGTCGACCTCGGCCCCCTCGAGGTAGCGCATGCTCATGGGGTCCACAATGACCTTCACGCCCTCCGCCTCGAAGACCTGGTCGCCGTCCGCGGCTTCGTCCAGCACCATTCCGTACGAGAAGCCGGAACAACCGCCGCCCTGCACGTAGATTCGGAGTCCACCCTGGGGGATGTTCGCCTTCTCCTGCTCCAGGATGCCCTTCACCTTCTGGGCAGCGTTCACGGTGAGGTTGATCATCGGTCAGCTCTCCTCATCCCGAGATCTGACCGCAAGCCTCCGCAAGCAGGCGGAAACCCGGCTCGACCTCGACAACTCCATCTTACCTCATCTGGACTTTTTTGTGAAGCTTGGTCCCGAGGCCCCTCCACGAGGCCATCATTATTAGAATTGAGATGCGAGGGCGCCTTTGAGGGGCTGCTCATGCTCCGCCTAGCGGGGTTCCGCCGTTCCACCTGCTCTAGTTTACGGGCCATGCTGGCCGTGGCCGGTCAGACGGCCGACTCCGAGTGCTACGATACTACGAACCGACGCCGAGTCGGGTCCAATAACCCTAGGCAGCCCCCGATTCGTCGCAAACGGCTGCCCGGTTCGCACCGTCAAGCGCTCAAAATGGCGCGGGGAGGGGCTCCTGGGTGAACTCATGGCCACCAGCGACGGACCGGAGCTGATACGTCGCGTCATCGCGTCCGGGTTGAGGGGACGGGGCGGGGGCTGGTTCCCTACCGGCCGGAAATGGCAGGCCGTCCGCGCTGAAGAAGGAGACTCCTTCCTGGTCGCGAACGGGGCGGAGGGGGAGCCGGGATCTGTGAAAGACCGGTTCCTCATGACCACGCGGCCGGGGGAGGTCGTCCGGGGCCTGGCCCTTGCGGCCCGCGCGGTGGGGGCTAGGGAGGCGGTCATCTTCCTGAAGGGGTCGTTCGCGGGGCCGGCGGCGGCTCTGCGCGCCGCCCTCCGCGAGGCTCAGCTTGCCGATCTCACGGTCGAGGTCCGCCACGGCGATGATGGCTACATCAGCGGAGAAGAGACGGCCGTGCTGGAGGCTCTCGAGGACCGTCGGCCTTGGCCACGGCCGAAGCCCCCTCTCCCCGCCGCCGTCGGCTTTCGCGGGCGGCCGACCTTGGTCCAGAACGTCGAAACCCTGGCCCGGGTGCCCGCGGCGGTCGACGATCCCGAACGCTTCCGCCGCACCGAGTCGACGCTCGTCTCGCTCTGGGGTCACGTGCGGCGGCCGGGCATCTACGAGGTTCCACTCGGCACCCCGCTGCGCCGCCTGATCGAGGAGGAGGGCGGGGGCGCACCGGATGGTCTGGGCATGATCTTCCCGGCCGGACCCTCCGGAGCTCCCCTGAGCGCCGCCCAGGCCGACACGCCCCTCGATCCCGACGCACTCCGGGCCTCGGGCTCCGCCCTGGGAACGGCGTCCGTGCTGGTCCTGGGCGTGTCCGCCTGCCCGCTCGGCGTAGCGGCCTCGCTGGCCGCCTTTTTCGAGCGCGAGTCCTGTGGCCAATGCCCACCGTGCACGGTCGGCACATCGAGCCTGGGCCGGATCGTGCGAGCCGTGGAGGCGGGAGAGGCCCGGGCGAGGGACCTGACCGACCTCGGCGAGGTGTCGGGCTTCATGGCCAGCCACGGATACTGTGCCCACAGCCGGACCGCCGCGGGTTCTGTAACCGGACTCCTGACCCGATTTCGGGGCGACGTGGAGGAGCATCAGCGCCGGGGCCGTTGCCCGCACCCCGGCCCTCCCCTCGACCCCTTCGGCCCGGCGTCACCCGAGCGGACCGCAATCGAGGCGGTCCTGGCCGGGTTGCCCTCGCCCACGACCGCGGCCGAGGTCCGGTGACCCCGGTCTTCTACCTTTTCCTGCTGCACCTCTCCCTGGGCCTGCTGGCCACACTCCCCCTTGTTCCTGCGCGCGCGGGGGTGACTTTCTTCAAGTTCTGCTCCGCCGCCGCCGCCACTCTGACCACCGCCGCCCTGGGTCTGCTTTACCGCCGCTTCGGGCTCGCGGCCGGGCCGGGAGCCCCCGCGAACTCCGCCTATCGCGCCCTACTTCTGGCGACCGTGGCCTTGGTCCTTTTCACCGTCCTCTACAACCGCGCCTGGCACTTTGGCTGGAAGCCTCTGCGGGGGCCGTTCTTGGCGGGGGCCCTGGCCGCCGGGCTTACGGCCGTCGTCCTGGGCGCCCCCGGCCCCGTCTTCCTCGCCAGCGACCTCACCTCGCTCCTCCTGCTGGGAGCGGCGGCCTCCGCCATGATCCTGGGCCACTTCTATCTCGTGGTCCTGGACTTACCGATCACCGCCCTCAGGCGCTTGACCGTGGGCCTCGTGGTGGCCCTCGTGATGCGCGCGGGGGTGGTAGGGGTGGCCCTGGCCGGCCCCAGCCAAGCCGGATACGCGGAGGCCCGCCTCATCGCGGGGGGCCTCTGGAGCCCCGACGGGATCTTCGTTTGGATGCGGTTGCTCTTCGGGATCGCGGGCCCGCTCTGCCTTGTATGGTTCATCTGGAAGACGGTGGAAATCCGCTCTACGCAGTCCGCCACCGGGATCCTCTACGTCCAGCTGTTCCTCGTCATGGCGGGAGAGCTTCTCGCCCAGTACCTGAGCGTGGCCGCGGGCTTCCCGTTGTGAGGCGGCCGCCCGAGATCGCTTTTGCCTGCCCCCGATGCGGGGGGGAGGCCCGGGCGGGCCCCGACGGCCGGGCCCGCTGCTCCTCCTGCGGGGCGGAGACGATCCTGACCACCTCCTCTTCCCTGCTCGAGCAGGGACTGGTGGACCGATGCCCCGCCTGCGGCGGGGAACAACTCTACGTCCAGCGGGACTTCAACCAGAAGGCGGGGCTCGCGATCGTGGGCTTGGGCGCCGCCCTCGCCCCTTTCACCCCCTTCTACTCGAGCCTCTTCGTGGCCGCGCTCGTCGACGCCATCCTATATATGATCCTGCCCGAGATAAGCGTCTGCTACCGCTGCCAGGCCCACTTCCGGGGCTTCGCGAGGAACCCGAAGCACGGGCCTTTCGACCTCCACGTGGCCGAGCAGTACGGCACCCGGACGCGGTAGGGAGCCCTCGGAGAGCGGCCAACCCCGTCGGCGCGAGCGCGGTTTGGGATCGCCGTTCTTGAGAGAGTGACGCGCTTCCGCTCCCCCGACCGGCGCGGAGGGAACGCGGCGGGAAGGTAGAATGGGCGCTCCATGCCCGAGCTGCCGGACCTGCTCTACATCCTCACGAGCCTCCGGGAGACGCTGCTCGGCCGGCACGTGACCGCAGAGCGCGTCAAGGAGCCGGTGGTCCTCCGTTACGCGGTGCGCGGGAACCTGTCCCTCCTGCTGGGCCGTAAGCTCGCCGACCTCGGGCGAAGGTCCCACTTCCTCGCCTTCCGCTTCGAGGGCCTGGACCTCGCCGTGAACCCCATGCTGGCCGGGCGCTTCCGGCTAGCCGCCCCGGGGCAGAAAGACGAGGCATCGCTGGCCTTCGCCCTCGGCTTCGGCGATCTCGAGCTTCGCTATCTCGACGACAAGAAGATGGGCAAGGCCTACCTGATCGGGGCCGACGACTGGGGAGCCATTCCCGGGCTCCAGACGGGTGGGGTCGACGTCCTGTCCCCGGAGTTCACGCGGGAGCGGTTCGTGAGCCTGCTCAAGCATCGGCGCGATCAAGTGCGGGCCTTTCTCCTCGACAAGAAGGCCCTCGACAGCCTGGGCAACGCTTACGCCGACGAGGTGCTCTTCGCAGCCGGAATCCATCCCAAGACCTGGTGCCGGTCCCTCTCCCACGCGGACGCTGTTCACCTCCACGAGGCGATCGTGACCGTGATGAAGGAGGCGGTGGCGGAGGTCGCACGGCGCGGAGAGCCCATCGACGTGAAGGTGCGCGACTTTTTGAAGGTCCGGTTGAAGGAGCGCTGCCCGCGCTGCGGCGGCAAGATCCGCGTCGCGGGCGTGAAGGGCATGGACGCCTACTTCTGCCCGCGCTGCCAGCCCGCGACCCGGGCCGGGCTCGTGGACTGGACGCGCACGGGGAAGTGAAGCGATAATGGAGTGAGGAGCGTGGATGAGCAAGGAAGACTTAATCGAATTGCAGGGAGTGGTGACGGAGGTCTTGGCCGGCGGCAACTACAAGGTCAAGTGCGGCGAGAACCACGAGGTCCTAGCCCGGCTCAATGGCAAGATGCGGCAGTTCCGGATTCGCGTGATCGCAGGCGACCGCGTTACCGTGGGCGTATCCCCCTACGACCTCAAGCGCGGCCTCATCACTTACCGCGCTAAGTAGCCCCCCCTGGCCCGTTTCCGCTCCGTCCTCTTCGACCTCGACAACACCCTGCTCGATTTCGACCGGGCCGAGAGAGCGGCGCTCCGCGCCGCCCTCGCCCAGCTGGGTCTGCCCTTGAGCCGCTCCGCCTTGCGCGAGTACCGCCGCATCAACGATGAGCTCTGGGCCCTCTACCGCCGCGGGGGAATCGCCCAGCCGGTATTGGCGGTGGAGCGCTTCCGGCGGCTGCTCGAGTTCCTGGGGGGCGACCACCGGCGGGCGCCTCGCCTCGGCCGGGCCTACCTCGATCACCTGTCCGAGCGTGGTGACCGCCTGCCCGGCTGCCGGCCCACCCTGGCCCGCCTTTCGGCCCGCCACGGGCTGGGGGTCGTGACCAACGGCATCGATCGCGTCCAGCGAGCGCGGCTGCGGGCGGCCCGGCTGGAGCAATTCTTCCAGGTGGTGGTCACCTCGGAGGGCTGCGGCTTCGCCAAGCCCGATCCCCGCATCCTCGGCGTCGCCCTCACCGCGCTGGGGCACTCCCCGGCCCAGGCCCTCTTCGTGGGGGACGACGTGGGGACGGACGGAGGGGCCGCCGCGCGGGCGGGTGTCGCCTTCTGCTGGATGGACCGGGGTCGGGGGCACGCGCGGGGTCTCCGCCCGCCACGCCGCCGGGTGAGCAGACTCCTCGAGCTACCGGACCTCCTCTCGAGGACTTGACCCAGCCTATAATCCCTCCGCCGGAGTAGGAGGCCAGATCCTGGACTCGCCCGTATCGATCCCGCGTGCCGCCGTCTCCTCGATCGTCTTCCTTCGCAGCGAGATCCCCGCTCAGCATCCCTCGGCAGCCGTGCTCGGAGAGGAGCGCCTAGGGGCGGGGGTGGCGGTGGCTCCCGACCAGGTCTTGACCGCGCACTACCTGGTCCTGGGAGCGGCGCAGGCGGAGGTGACGGGGGCGGACGGAAAGCCGCGTGGGGTGCGGGGAGTGGCCCTGAACCACGAGACCGGCCTGGCCCTTCTCCGGCTCGAAGGCCCCGAGCTCCGCCCCGCGCGTCTGGGCGAAGGCGGCCCCGTGGCGCCCGGCCTGCCCGTCTTCCTACTGACCTGCACGAGCGACCGGGAGCGCAAGGGCGCCACCGGCCACATCTCGATGGTGGGCCCCTTCGAGGCCTTCTGGGAGTACATGCTGGACCAGGCCATCATGACCACCGCCATCAACCCAGGCTTGGCGGGAGCTCCCCTTTTCGACCCCGGCGGGCGGGTCATCGGCATCGTCTCCCTGGGCCTGGCCGCGGTGGGCCGCTACAGCCTGGCCATTCCGGTGGACCTCTTCCTGCAGCACCGGGAGGAGATGGAGAGCGAGCAGGGCGTGCGCACGGATCCCCCCCGGGCTTGGGTGGGTTTTTACCCGCAGGGCTTCGACGGCGGCGTGGCCATCAACGGCATCGTGCCCGGGGGCCCCGGGGACAAGGCCGGGCTCGCCCGGGGAGACTTGATCCTCTCCGTGGACGGCGCGCCCGTTTCCAACCTCCGCGAGCTCTACCGCGCCATATGGCGCAAGGGGCCCGGCGAATCGCTGGGGCTGCAGATCTTGCGCGACTCCTCGATCCGCGTGATCGAGGTCGTGGCGGGCGACCGCTACGAGTTCTACAAGTAGTTAGGCCTCAAGAGACGGCATCATCGAACCCATCCCAGGGACAGGATGAGTGGGTAGTGAATTTGGGCGCCGACCGCCCGCGTGAGGAACGGCACCTGGGCCGTCATCGTCCACCCGCCTGACCGACCGAGAGGCCGGCCGACGCTCAGGGAGACCAGGCCGTCGGTGCGGCCGAGATTGCCCTCGGTTTCTCTCTTTCCGTCCCAGGTCTCGCTGTTCTCACGGATGACGTCCACTCCGAGGGTGGCCGTCCATCCCCGCCTGATCGGGTGAGTCAGTGACCCGCTCCCGTGGAACCGATCCCCCGCCCGGTAGCCGTAGTGATTTGCGTAGACCACGGCTCGAGAGTCCACGCTCGCCACCAGCGCGAACTGCCCGAACCGTCTTCCCGCGGCGAGGCCTATGAGCGGATCGAAGGTCCCGGTCCCGAACTGGATGTGCTCGTGAGGAAGCCCGAGGCGTCCGAGGGCGAACGGATTCACGACTGTCGATCCGAGAGGCAGCGAAACACCCGCGCGGCCGGCCAGCGACCATGTCCCGACCTTCTTAGCCGCATGAAGTAACACCGCCGCGTCGGTGCTCCCGATCAGGGTCTCGTTCCGGTGGTGGATACTGCCATGGGGAAGGACGACGGGGAGCCGATCGGGAGTCAGGAAGTGAACCCGGCTCGTGACTTGGCGAAAGCCGGCCACGAGCTCGAGGCCGAGGCCAGGCCTTAGGCCGCGGGCGGCGGTGACGCCGATCTGCCCGGTGGTGAAGTCCTGAACATGCCAGATGTCACCCTCGTCGGTGGCGACGTGCTCGGTATGGGTGAGAGTGCCTCCCAGGACGCCCGCCAACCTCCAGGCGCCCGGCGCCGGAGGCGCCAGCGAGAACCCGCCGACCGGCAGGTTCGGGTTCGATCAGCCCGCGCACGCACCAGCCCACAGGGGGGCGGCGGAGAGTGCCAGCAGCAAGCCAACGGAAAGGATCTGGAGCTTCATGTTTCTCCTCCTCAGACCTGGCAGGCCTACGGCCGGCCCAGGTCGGACGTTCAGGCGACGGCCAGGCGGAGGAGAGGCTTAGAGGCGAAGAACGGTGTTCGACGGCGGCGAGGGACCCGGAGCGACCTCAAGCGAGGAGGCGCGGCGCGGCCCCCAACGCCACTGCGGGGCCATGGCAACCGGGGTCGGGAGGCCGAGCGACGGCAACGAACTCCATGGACCAGAGACCGTGCGCAGGTTGGGACTCTGAGCGGCCGCGATCGCATATCGCCCCGCAGGCGGAGTCTTTCGGCAGCAGTCCTCAGTCTTGCCCGACTGGTGGCAGCCGGCGGCGTCGCTCTGACAGCAAGCCATCGACGCGCGATCGTACTCGCCACAAGAGATGCCACTGAAGAGCGAAAGGACGAGGGCGGGGACGGGCAGGACGGCCGCCAAGGCGCGGATCACGTAAGGAGCATAGCACGGGCACTCGGTCCGACCGCGGGCAATAGCGGCGGGGCCGCGCCTGGCTCGGGGGCTCGCGGCGGCTTCGGGGTATCATCACCCCGTGAGACGGAAGCGATTGGAATCGCGTTGCCACGGCACCGCTAGCGGGGCGACGGAGCCTGCTCGGGATTTCCCGGGGACACGCGGCCCGGCCGACTTCGACCGGTTCAACAACTAGCGTGTCCATCCTCAAGGTCGCGCGCCTCGGCCACCCCGTCGTGCGGACTCCGGCCCGCGATCTCGCCCTCGACGAGCTGGGTTCATCCGAGATCCAGCGCTTCATCGACGACATGAAGGAGACCATGCACGAGTACGAGGGGGTGGGCCTGGCCGCCCCCCAGGTCCACCGCAGCCTCCGCCTGGCCGTGCTCGAAGTGCAGGCCTCGGACGAGCGCACGGAGCAGGCCGTGCCCTTCACCGTCCTCGCCAACCCCGTCCTCACGCGGCTTGGAGCGGAGACCCTCACGGGCTGGGAGGGGTGCCTGTCGATCCCCGACCTGCGGGGCCTGGTCCCCCGCTCCGCGCGAGTGCGCCTGGAGGCCCTGGATCGCGAGGGTCGGCCTTACACGGTCGATGCGGAGGGCTTCTTCGCCCGGGTGATCCAGCACGAGTGCGATCACCTGGACGGCCGCGTCTACCTGGACCGGATGCCGGACATGAGGAGCCTCTCGTTCTTCAAGGAGTTCCGGACCTACGCCGCCCCCGATCCCGACGAGGCGTGAAAGGGCCATGGACGAACCGCTCCTCACCGGCCCCCCCCTGGTCACCCTCCGCAACGCCTCCTCCCGACCTTACGACGGGGCGGTGGCGGCCGCCCGCACCTGCTACTCGCCGCGGGTGGTGGGGGTGGAGGAGATCACGCCCGCCCAGCGCGAGTCGATCGGGCCCCTGACCTTCGCCGCCGGCCATCACACCGTCTACCAGCACGCCCACTTCGAGTTCGGCCTCGAGAACGTGAGCCGACAGTTCGTGTGGTCGTTCCTCCACTCCCACCCCTTCTACAACTCGGAGCAGTCCAGCCAGCGCTTCGTGCGCTTGGACGAAGTGCGGGCCTTCGTGCCGGGGGGGCTGGCTGCGGAGGCCTCGAGGGTCTACCAGGAGGCGGTGCTGGGGGCCTGGCGGGCCTACCGCCAGCTCTCCGGGATCCTGAAGGAGGAGACCCAGGGCATCCTGGCCGACCTCCGCCATCTGACCCCGGGCGCCTCCGAGAAGAGGAAAAAGAAGGTCGCGCGGGAGGCGGAGAAAAAGGCCATCGAGACCGCCCGCTATGTGATCCCGGTGGCCGGTTTCACCTCCATGGTGCACACCGTCTCCGGCATCGTCTTGCATCGGCTCCACCGCATGATGCGCACGGGGGACACCCCGCGGGAGAGCGCGGCCGTGGTCTCGGCCATGGTGGACCGGGTACGCGCGCTGGACCCCGAGTTCTTCGATCGCGTGGGGGAAGGACCCCTGTCCGAGGAGGAGGTTGTCGAGTTCCGCTTCCCCCGGGGAGCGGAGGACGGCGATGCGGAGGCGGCCCGGATCGACACCCGCCTGGGGCCGCGCACCTCCCTCCTCGTGGACTACACGGCGCGGGGCGAGGAGACCACGGCGGAGGCGGTGCGGGCCGTCCTGGGGCTGAGCGCCGAGGCCCTCCCCGACGATGAAGCCCTGGAGCGCGCCCTAAACCCCCGCCTGAACCGCTACCGCCTGGAGACCCTGCAGCTCTCCCTTCACGCCCCCCTGTCCCGCGCCCTGCACCACTCGACCTATACGTTCCTGAAGCGCCTCTCCCACACCGCGGACAGCCAAGACCAGCGCCACCGCATGGTTCCCGCCTCCCGGCCCCTCATGACCTTGACCGACACCGTGCGGCCCGACTACGTCACGCCCCCGCTGGTGAGCGCAAACCCGAGAGCGCGCGAGGTGTACGAGGAGGCCATGGCCCGGGCCTGGGCGGCCAAGAACCGGCTCCTGGAGATGGGCGTTCCCAAGGAGTCGGCCCTCTACCTGCTCCCCAATGCCAAGGCCCTCCGCTTCCATGAGAGCGGCAGCCTGCTCTACCTGGGCCACAAATGGGTGATGCGCACGTGCTTTAACGCCCAGGAGGAGATCTACCGGGCCTCCATGGACGAGCTGGAGCAGGTGCGGACGCTCCACCCCCGCCTCGTCCGCTACATGGGCCCCCCCTGCGTGCTCCGCGCCGGCCTGGTCACGCCCACCTGCACGGAAGGCGAACACTTCTGCGGGGTGCCGGTCTGGCGGAGCTTCCCGGACGTGAAGCGGCGGATCTAGAGTCCTTCCACCGCGCGGGCCGCGGCAAAGCCGCTGCGGACCGCGCCCTCGATGGTGGCGGGAAGGGCGGTCGCCGTCCAGTCGCCGGCCAGGAACAAGCCGCGCACGGGGGTGACGGGCCCGGGACGGAGCGTTTCCGCGGCTGGATCCGAAGCGAAGGTGGCGTCGGGCTCGCGCATCACCAGCGAGCGCAGCACGGTGGCCCCGGCCATGGCCGGGAAGTAGCGCTTGAGGGTGGCTTCCGCGGCCCCCTTCAGCTCCGCGTTGGGGCGGGGCACCACGCGGTTGGCCGCGCTCACGATGAAGGCCAGGTGCTGGGGGGCTCCGCGGCGGCCGTAGAGGCGGCCCTTGTCGAAGACCCACTCGACCGGGGAGTCGCGCAGGCCCACCATCGGCCGATCCACCACCACGCGGTCCAGCCACATCTCGATCGACACGATGGGAGAGCGGGCGAGCCGGGCCAGGCCCGCAAAGGGCGGCTCCCCGCGGAGGGGCTCGGGGAGCAGCTCCCCCAGGGCATGCCAGGGAACCGCCGCCACCACCGCGTCCGCGGCCAGGGACTCGACCACCGCGGGCTGCCCCTCCCGGATCTGGGCCCGCGTCTCCGCGCGTTGCCGGAAGCGGACGCCGGTGGCGCGGCCGCCCGTCACCTCGATGGCTTCCACCAGGGCCCGCCGCCGGACCACCCCCCCGCGGCCCTCGAAATAGCGGGCGAGCCGGTCGTGGAGCCGGCCGTAACCCTGACGGAGGAAGATGAGGCGCGAGGCCCGGTGGCTGCTGAGGAACGCCTCCCGGTACACGTTCCAAAAGAGGACGGCGGCGGCGCGCTCGGGGGTCTCGTTGAGGATGGCCAGGGCCAGGGGGTCCCAGAGCAAGCGACGGGTCTCGCCGCCCTGCCCGGTTTTCCGGAAGTACTCGGCCAGCGTGATCCCCTCGGGCGGCGCGCCGAACCGGATGGCCAGGCCCAGCCGCAGCGCGTCCCAGCACACCCGCCAGGGCACGCGCAGGCGGAGGAGGCCGACCAGGAGGTGGAGGGGCGCGGCCAGGGGCGGGCAGTCGAGGACCGCGTAGCCGCGCTCGTCCATGTAGTCGATGTGCAGGTCATCCTGGACCAGAACCAGGTCCTCCGCCCCCGCCCGTCGCACGAGGTCGAGGGTGGCGGCGTAGGCGGCCACCATCAAGTGGGTACCGTTGTCCACGTCCTCGCCGGAGGGGACGTCCCGGAAGGAGGTGGCGCGGCCACCCAGCACGCCCCGACGCTCCAGGAGCGTCACCGAATGACGGCGCTCCTGGAGCGCGATGGCCGCGGCCAGGCCCGCGAAGCCGCCCCCCGCGACCACGACCCTCATAGGCCCCAGTAGACGCGGGGGACGGTGCGCAGGGCGAGGAAGGCCTTGTGCGGACGCGAGAGCCGGAGGGGGGGCGTCCAGGGGAAGTCCCGTCGGACCAACTCCTCGAGGAGGGCGCCGTAGACCGCCCCCATGATCTCCGCCGCCAGCATCGAGCGCCGGTCCTCGCCGGGCAGGTGAGCGCGGGCGCGCCCGTAGTGGTCGCGGGCCCTCTCCGCCTGCTGGAGCAGGAGGGCGTGCACCCCGGGGGACCGCCGGGCGGGGGGAGCGGCCGCGGCTTCGCGAAGCTCCGTCTCCGAGACGCGGAAGCGCTCCAGGTCCTCGAGGGGGATGTAGAGCCGGTCGCGGGCCGCGTCCACCGCCACGTCGCGCAGGATGTTGGTGAGCTGCAGAGCCAGGCCCAGCTCCACCGCGTAGTCCCTTGTGGCGGGGTTCAGGTAGCCGAAGATCTCGATGGAGGCCAAGCCCACCGCCGAAGCCACCCGCTCGCAGTAGAGGCGCAGGTCGGCGAAGGTGGGGTAGCGCCGGGTGGTGAGGTCCATCCGGCACCCGGCCACGATGTCCTCGAAGCAGGCGCGCGGGATCGGGAACTGGAAGAGACACTCCGCCAGGTCGCGGCCGAGCTCGGTGGTGGGCTGGCCAAGGTAGCAGCGGTGGACCTCCTCCAGCCAGTGGTTGAGGCCCGCCTCCCCCTCCCCCCCCGCCTCGTCCACGCAGTCGTCCACCACGCGGCAAAAGGAATAGAGGGCGAAGATGGCGCGGCGCTTCTGCGCGGGGAGCAGGCGGAAGGCGTAGTAGAAGTTGGTGCCGCTCTTCTGGGTCAGGCGGGCGGAGACGCTCATGGCCGCCAGCGCCAGGCCCGCCAGGCGAGGCCCAGCTTGTCCAGGGGCCCGAAGCGCGGGCGCCGCCGGAAGACATCCGCCCCTACCGCTTCGATGCGGTCCAGGATGCCCGCCCCCCCCAAGAAGGTCAGCCGCATCTCGAAGCGGAGATCGCGTCCCACCCGGTCGCAGAGGGGGCGGCCGCGGGCGAAGAGGGCGCGGGTCCGCGCCACCAGCTCGGCCATGAGGGCGCGGAAGCCGTCGCTGACGTGGGCCGCGCTCAGGTCCCACTCCCCCACCCCGAAGCGGGCGCTGAGCTCCCGCGGGATGTAGACCCGGTCTTTGCGCCAGTCCACGGCCACGTCCTGCCAGTGGTTCGCGAGCTGGAGGCCGGTGCAGATGGCGTCGGACAACGGCAGCAGCTCGGGATCGCGGTAGCCAAACACCAGGAGGACGAGTCGTCCCACGGGGTCCGCGGAGCGCCGGCAGTAGTCGAGGAGCTCTTCCCAGGTTGCGTAGCGGCTCTTTACGGTGTCCTGTCGGAAGGCGGAGAGCAGATCGAGGAGGAGCTCCTTCGGCACCTCCAGCCGGCGCACCGTCTCCCCCAGGGCGACAAAGATCGGGTCCTCGGCCTCCCCCCGATAGGCGGCGTGCAGCCGAGCCTCCCACTCGTCCAGCTTCTCCTGGCGCATCCCCTCGTACAGGCGCTCGTCCGCGAAGTCGTCCGCGGCCCGGGCAAAGGCGTAGAGGGCGTGCACGTAGCGGCGCTTCTCGCGGGGGACGAAGAGTCCCACCGGGAAGTTTTCGTAGTGGGCCTTGACGCGGGCCTCGCAGTGGGCGAAGGCCTCGTCAAGAGTGAGCGTAGACACCTGGCCTGCTCCCGCCGTTCGCGCGGCCGCCGCCGAGTTTGCGGTCTTGTTAGGCGCCACCGGCTCTTCCCTCGAGCCCTGCCGGCGGGGCCTATTTGAGCCCGAACTCGCGGGCGCGCAGGCTCTTGATGCGGTCGCGCAGCCCGGCCGCCTTCTCGAACTCCAGGGCCTTGGCTGCCTCCCGCATCTGCTTCTCCACGACCTTGATCTCCTTCTCCAGGTCGTCGAGCGTGCGGTAGCGCTCCTCGGGGCTCTCCGCCACCTCCGGGATGGGCGCGTAGTCTGCCTCGTATACCGACGACAGCAACTCCGCGATGTTCTTCCGGATGCTCTCGGGGGTGATCCCGTGCTCGCGGTTGAAGGCCTCCTGCAGGGCCCGCCGGCGGCTGGTCTCCGATATGGCGGCGCGCATGGAGTCGGTCTCCTTGTCCGCGTAGAGGATGGCCGTGCCCGCTACGTTGCGCGCGGCGCGGCCCATGGTCTGGATGAGGGAGCCGCTCGAGCGAAGGAAGCCCTCCTTGTCCGCGTCCAGGATGGCCACCAGCGAGACCTCGGGCAGGTCCAGGCCCTCCCGCAGGAGGTTGATTCCCACCAGGACGTCGAATTCGCCCTTGCGCAGGTCGCGCAGGATGCGCACGCGCTCGAGGGTCTCGATGTCCGAGTGGAGATACCGCACGCGCACCCCGAGGTCGTGGTAGTACTCGGTCAGGTCCTCGGCCATCCGCTTGGTGAGGGTGGTGACGAGCACGCGCTCGTTGCGGGCGGCCCGCACGCGGATCTCCGCCAGCAGGTCGTCCACCTGGCCCTTGACCGGCCGGATGTCGACCACGGGGTCCATGAGGCCGGTGGGCCGGATGACCTGCTCCACGACCACCCCCCCGGACTTCAGGAGCTCGTAGGGGCCGGGGGTGGCGGATACGTAGACGACCTGGCCCAGACGGCTCTCGAACTCCTCGAAGTTCAAAGGACGGTTGTCGAGGGCGGAAGGAAGCCGGAAGCCGTACTCCACCAGGGTCTGCTTCCGCTGACGGTCCCCGTGGTACATCCCCCGCACCTGGGGGACGCTCTGGTGGCTCTCGTCCACGATCATGAGGGCGTCCTTGGGCAGGTAGTCGAGGAGGGTGGGGGGCGGCTCGCCGGGCGCCCGTCCCGAGAGGTGGCGCGAGTAGTTCTCGATGCCGTGGCAGTGGCCCACCTCGCGCAGCATCTCCAGGTCGAACATGGTCCGCTGATAGAGCCTCTGGGCCTCCAGCAGCTTGCCCTCTCGCTCCAGCACCGCCTTCTCCGCGAGCAGCTCCTCCTCGATGGTTCTTATGGCGTCGTTCAGCTTGGGCCGGGGGGTCACGTAGTGGCTGGAGGGATAGATGGCCACCTGGGCCAGGCGCCCCATGGCCTTCCCGGTCAGGGGATCGAAGGCGCTGATCTGCTCCACCTCGTCCCCGAAGAGCTCGATGCGGATGCCGGTCTCCTCGTAGGCGGGCACGATCTCCACCACGTCCCCCCGGACCCGGAAGGTCCCCCGCTTGAGCTCGTAGTCGTTGCGGTCGTAGCGCGCCTCCACCAGCTTGGCCAGGAGGTCGTGGCGGTCGAGGGCCTCCCCCTGGCGGACGAAGAGGAGCATGCCGTAGTAGGCCTCGGGCGAGCCCAAGCCATAAATGCAGGAAACGGAGGCCACGATCACGACGTCGCGGCGCTCGAACAGGCTCCGGGTGGCGGAGAGGCGCATGCGGTCGATCTCGTCGTTGATGGTGGCTTCCTTCTCGATGTAGGTGTCGGACTGGGGGACGTAGGCCTCGGGTTGGTAGTAGTCGTAGTAGGAGACGAAATACTCGACCGCGTTCTTTGGGAAGAAGGACCTGAACTCCTGGTAGAGCTGGGCGGCCAGGGTCTTGTTGTGGGCGAGCACGAGGGCGGGCCGGTTCACCCGGGCGAGCGCGGAGGCGATGGTGAAGGTCTTGCCGCTGCCGGTGACGCCGAGCAGGACCTGCTGCTTGTCCCCCCGTTCGATGCCGGCCACGATCTCCCCCACCGCGCGCGGCTGGTCACCCCCGGGGGAGAAGTCGCTCTTGAGCTCGAAGCGGGTGTCGGCAAGGGCGGGGGCGAGGCGTGGCTCCGGAGGGCGGCCCCGGTAGGTTCCCTCACCCCGCCCCTGGACGGCGGGCTCCCCGGAGCTCTCCCCGGGGGCTAGGTCGTGCGCGGGCGGCCGGGGACTTCGGGATCTCATGGGGCCTCCGGGTGGGGGCACATCCCCCCATGATACACGGCCCCGCACGGGCGCCTCCGTATTGGGTTGGAAAGTCGTTTCCCCCTACAATTGGGCTTGCCCGGCGCCCAGGAGGGAGAATGGAAGGCAACAAGACCACGCTCATCGACGCCCAGGCCGACGTCGAAGGCAAGCTCAAGGGCAAGGATGCGCACATCCTCGGGCGCTTTCGGGGCGAGGTGGAGGTCTCGGGCCGGTTGCTCCTGGGGGAGGGCTCCCGAGTGGACGCCAAGATCGCCGCCGACCTGGCCGAGGTCGCCGGCGAGTTCAAGGGCGAGATCGTGGCCCGCGTGGTCCTCCTGGACGAGAGGGCGCGGGTCCAGGGAAGCGTGAAGGCCCAGGTCCTGGTCGTCCGGGAAGGGGCGCAGCTGAACGGAGCGGTCAGCGCGGGCCCGGCCAGCGCGAGCCGGGGGACGGTCACCCCCACTCCGGGGGCCCAGGCGGGGTGATCCTGCGGGAACTGGCGGCGCGCCTGGGCTGCACCCTCCGGGGCGACGGCGGGATCGACGTTCGGCGGGTGGCCGGGATCGAGGAGGCCGGACCCGGCGACCTCACCTTCGTGGCCAACCCCAAATACGCGGCCTGCCTGGCCGACACCCGGGCCACCGCCGTCATCCTCTCCCCCGACCTCAAGACCCCCTTGCCCAGCCTCGTCTGCACCAACCCCTACCTCACCTTCGCGCGGGCGGCGGCTCTCCTCCATCCTCCCCTGCACCCGACCCCCGGGGTTCACGCCTCCGCCCAGGTCGACCCCACGGCCGTGCTGGGGGCGGGCGTCCACGTGGGAGCCCTGGCCGTGATCGGTCCCCGGGCACGGGTGGGGGCGCGCACCGCCATCCATCCCCAAGTCGTTCTCTACCCGGATGTGGAGATCGGAGAGGACTGCGTCCTCCACTCCGCGGTGCAGGTACGCGAGGGCTGCCGGATCGGGCATCGGGTGGTGGTGCAGAACGGGGCGGTGATCGGGGGAGACGGATTCGGCTTCGCCAAGGACGAGGGAGGTCGCTACGAGAAGATCCCCCAGGTGGGGATCGTGGTGGTGGAGGATGACGTGGAGATCGGGGCCCTCGCCGCCATAGACCGGGCGGCCATGAGCGAGACCCGGATCGGCAGGGGCACCAAGATCGACAACCTGGTCCAGATCGGCCACTCCGTCACCGTGGGCCACGACACCGTCCTCGCCGGGCAGGTGGGGGTGGCGGGCAGCTCCAAGATCGGGAGCCGCGTGACCCTGGCCGGGCAGGTGGGGGTGGCCGGCCACCTGACCATCGCGGACGGGGTGATCGCCACCGCCCAGACCGGCATCCCGAGCTCCGTGGAGGCGGGGGCCACCGTCTCCGGCTACCCAGCCATCGACAACCGGGCCTGGCTCAAGTCCAGCGCGGTGTTCGCCAAGCTGCCGGAGCTACAGAAGCGCCTGCGGGAGCTGGAGAAGAAGGTGGAGGCCCTCCGCGAGCGCGGAGGAGCCTCCTAGGGCCGCGGGCCGTCTCCCGCCGCGTAGTAGCCCACTCGGTGGCGCACGCGGAAGGTCTCCTTGTTCCGGCTCACTTCCACCTTCAGCCGGCGGAACTTGCCGT
>Ga0210399_10000173_pt1 | contig 51679 bp, 45 predicted proteins | sample IncBWC14MmetaG_FD_150865 | JGI IMG/M metagenome (GOLD analysis project Ga0210399, IMG submission 150865) | Forest soil microbial communities from Barre Woods Harvard Forest LTER site, Petersham, Massachusetts, United States - Inc-BW-C-14-M | ecosystem: Environmental > Terrestrial > Soil >...
ATTGTTGGTTAACAAAATGCCCCCCCTCCCCCCGCCTTCTTTTGTAAGTGCGGATTCCAAAGGAGTTACCGGCGCATTTTTCGTAAGTGCGGATTCTAAAAGAGTTATGCGTGGAGAAACTTCCGATGAACACGCTGAGCGTAACAAGAGGCCGCAGGCGTTCGAATTAGCGGCAGTGGCGACATTCATAATGATAACACAATGGTAATGAGACGTCAAGGACGAATTGCGAAGCCTTATTCGGATGCTCCACGCTTACAGGTTGCAAACGATGGAAAGGCTTTCTTCAGGGACTAAAGCCCGTCTCTTTTGAGCAGGTTCCCGGCCTCCTAATGAGAGGCGTTCTTCCGTAGCTTTGGGCGTGGCCTGAGGTCGGCGACACAGTTCTCAAAAGCGCCCGCCTCGGAAGGCGGCCGCTACATTCAACAAAGGCACCCGCGGGCGGTTTAGCCGGAGATGGCGTCGGGTAGGGCGCCGCGGGTTCGCTCGCGGTGGGTGAATTCGTGGACGGCAGCTCGGAGATCGGCCACCGTGAAATCGGGCCAGCGCTTAGAGAGGAAAACGAATTCGGCGAAGGCGCATTCCCAGAGCAGGAAGTCGGAGAGGCGCTGTTCGCCGCCGGTGCGGATCAGGAGGTCGACATCGGTCGCTCCGCCTCGTGCTTCCGCCAGGACGCTGCTGAAGGTTTCCTGGGAGAGTTCGGTGGCTTTGTAGAAGCGGCAGGCGGCGTTGTAGATGGCGTTGCGGGCAGAATAGTCGACTGCGAGGCGGAGATGCAGGCGCGTGCCGTGGGCGGTGGCGGCTTCGGAATCGATGATGGCCTGGCGCAGGGTGGCGGGGATGCGATCGCGGCGGCCGATGACGCTCAGGCGGATGCCTTCGTTGATGCAGTTCGAGGTTTCGGTGAGAAGGTATTCGTGGAGGACGCGCAGGATGCCGGTTACTTCTGACGGGGGACGTTTCCAGTTCGCTGAGGAGAGTGCGAAGAGCGTTAGCGTTTGGATCCCAAGGCTTGGGGCTGCCTCGATGATCGCGCGAGCGGCTTGGGCGCCAGCTCGATGGCCTGCGGAGCGGGGCAGGTTGCGGGAGGTGGCCCAGCGGCCGTTGCCGTCGGAGATGATGGCGACGTGGATTCTACAGGATAGCGGGATCGTGCGATGGATGTTGGGCTGGGGGACTGGGACTTGTTGCTGGGCGACGATTGGTGAGACGAGCATGGTTTCTTCTCCGTGTTGAGGTTGATGACAGCTGAGTGCACGTACGAACTACAGTTACGAACTGCGTTTTACAAATCACTGCCGCTATTGCAGCTACTATTGTTGCAAACTACTCTGCGGTGCAAAGTACAAGTGCAAAAAAATTTGGCTGCTTAACCTTCGCGTGTTGCGCGGATCAGGGCCTCCATATGATTGAGGTAGCGCTCCAGGGCCTTGCGGCCCGCCGCGGCCAGGCGATATTCGGTTTTTGGCAAGCGCCCATCGAAGGACTTGGTGCAGACGATGTAGTCGGCTTCTTCGAGCTTGCGGGCGTGCACGCTGAGGTTGCCGTCGGTGGTTTTCAGCATGGCTTTCAGTTCGTTGAAGGTGAGGGAGCGATTCACGGCTAAGGCACTGACGATGCCAAGGCGGACGCGTTCGTGGATGAGGCGGTCAAGATCGGCGGGGACGGTTTCTTTCGCCGGCGTGGAAACTGCCGGCAACGAGGCGTCACGCTCTTTGCGCTGGAAACGCTCGTCTCTTACTGTGGATGACTTCGCCATACGATTCCTTTTCGGCGGCCGTTCCGCAGCCGCCCCAAAATGGCGAGATACCCTTTGAAGCTCAGGATAAAAACTCGCCGCTATAAGCAAACACTTCCGCTGGGCCTCTACTATCCTCCGTGGTGTCGCGCGATCCAAAGTCCAAAACCGATTTGCAGCAGTCCGAAACCGATGGCCATGAAGGCGTCACCCCAGTTCGCGGGGGCGACGAGCGCTACGGTACCCAGCGCCATCAGGCACAGGCCCATTACCGGAACTACGCGGACGGAGAATGCGCCGCCGGTGACGATGGCGGTGCCATAGAGCAGAAGCCACACCGCCGGAAGGAGAGCGAATGCGCCGGTGTGGAACAGGGCGAAGGTCAGCAGGCCGCCTACGATGATGGGCGGGGCGAAGCTGAGCAGGAATCTGCGGCCTGGGCCGGAGAAGAGGGTGGCGTTGGCACGATGGGCTTTGGTGGCGGCGGTTGCGGCGGCGATCGCTACGGCGACGAAGGCTTCGGCCAGCCAGACCGCCAGCCAGGCGCGAGGTGATGTTTGGCGGGATGCGGCTACGGCTGCGGCCAAGGCGGTGACGCCCATGGCAATGCCTCCCCAGCCCGGGACGGCAGTGAACTCGGAGGCGCTCTCCATCGTTTCGCGAATGTAACGGAGATGGTCGGCGGCGCGAGCGTCGATGGGGATGGGGTTGTTGCGAGGAGAGCGAAGAGGGCTGACGGACGGCATGAGACGAAGGATAGGGTGGGAGGCCGGGGGTTGTCAAGTACTTTGTAATGCAAAGTAAAGTCGGGGAGACGCTGTGAAACGGGGACAATACGGCGCGGGTTCTTCGAGGGCCGAAAGCGCTGTCGCTGCTCGACAAGGTGAGTACCGAGTGTGCTCCGACAAGACCGCCGCTAACTCATTAAAAGTGCGTCAGTTCGCTGCACCGGCAAACGCCTGCCCTGACGTTTCCAGCCTCCCGGTCGTCTATATCCCAGGAGCATGGCATGGGAACAATGGGACTTGCACTGCCCTGGGAGCATAGAATCCCTCCCGTACCGCGCGATCGGGAGAGGCGAGTGGAACCTTTCCGTAAACCCGCTCCCCCCGCCGAAATTGACGCGGCGGCGGAAGCGGCGAGGGCCGAAGACTCCGCACTGGCGGCAGCCTGCCAGTCGGGAGACCTGCGCGCCTACGAGCGTCTCTACGTGCTGCAAGGCGCGCGCATGAAGAACCTCGCGCGGAACCTCCTGGGCAATGTGCTCGACGCGGAAGACGCGGTGCAGGACACGTTTTTGAAGGTGCAGCGCAGCATCAGCAGTTTTCGGGGCCAGTCGAGTTTCGTCACCTGGACCTTTCGCATTCTGGTCAACACGTGCCACGATGCTCGGCGCAAACGCACGCGCAAGAAAGAAGTCGCCGGCGAGGACGAAACTGGCGAGTTGCTGCGGCCCGAACCACGTGCGCCAAGCGCTCATCCGACGCTGCGTCTTGCGCTCGAGCGGGCGCTGGCCGAACTGACGCGTCACCAGCGCGATGTTTTTCTGTTATACGAGGTCGAAGGCTTCCACCATTCGGAAATCGCGGCGATGCTGGAAATTACCGAAGCGGCCTCGAAGAACACGCTTTTCCAGGCGAAGAAAAATCTTCGCGGAATGCTCGAAGCTCCTCGCGGCGGCGACGCTGCCGGAGCCCGATGAATATATTGCGGTGAGAGTGATGGCCGGTGAGACTCGATGAACGTGACTTGCAACGATCGCGACAACATTTTTGAAGACGGGACGCCCGCGCAGTGGGCCGCTCTGGAAACGCACGCGGCCACCTGCGCTGCGTGCACCGAACAACTGCGCGCCTGGAAATCGCTGAGCGTGGCCGCCACGCAAATGCGCGACTATGCTCCTAGCGCGGCGCTATGGTCTCGCATTGAAACGGCGCTGGCCGCGGATGCCGCGGCTTCAAAAAATCCCGTGCCGTGGTGGGACCGGTCAACGGCATGGTTAGGCTTCCGTTTTTCATGGCAGGTCGCCGCGGCCGGCGCTTTTGCTCTCTTGCTGCTCGTTTCCGGTGGTTGGCTCTATCGAAACCAAACAAGACAACCATCGACAACGGCAAATCAAAACCCGCTCTTGAGAAATAAAGCCCTTGGCGAAGTCGAACGCGCCGAAGCCGCCTACGTGCAAGCGATCGATAAACTCGCGGTTGACGCCAAGCCGCAGCTCGACAATCCGGACACGCCGCTGCTGGCAAACTATCGTGAGAAACTCCAGGTGCTCGACACGGCCATCGAGGACCTACGCGCGCAGACGGGCATGAATCCATCGAACGCCCATTTGCGCTATCAATTGCTCGCGATGTACCAGGAAAAGCAGCGCACGCTGGAAGAGATTCTGGAGGCAAAGCGATGATCGGATTTGGGCCCAGAGCGCAAACTGGCCGCATGGCACGGCGGAGCGCGGGAGGGTGCTTCCGACGTTGCGGGTGTCACTGGCAAATCGCGTTCGCTTGCGCGGTTCTCGTATGGGCGCTCGCGACAACGCAGGCGGTGGCAGCGAACCCCGGCCAGGATCAGGTCTCGCGCGATTTCCAGAAGACGGTGCCGCTGGCCTCCGGCCAATCGTTCCAGATCGAAAACAAGTTCGGCGAAGTGCGCATACACGGCGAATCCACCCGCGAAGTCAAGATCTCCGCCACCATCCGGGTGCAGGCCAACTCCCACGAGGAAGCTGAGACTTACGCGCAAAAGGTCCAGATCGAAGTACAGCAAGCCGGCGACGGCGTGCATGTCCGCACGATCTATCCCGAGGACGAGAAAAGGTGGTTCCACCTAGGGAAGAACACGTCCTATTCCGTCAACTATGACGTGGCCATGCCTTCCGACGCGCCGCTTTTCATCAGAAACAGTTTTGGCAGCGTTACCACAAACAATATTCGCGGCAGGTCGGACATCGAGAACAGTCACGGCTCGCTCATGGTCCACGACATCGGACCGGCCCGCCTGAATAACTCGTTCGGCAGCATCGAGCTCACTGGCGCTTCCGGCGATACATTCATTAACGACAACAACGGCTCGGTGGAAGCCTCGGATGTAAAGGGCGCGTTGGAATTGCGCAATCGCTTCGGGAGCATCACCGCCCGACAAATTCAAGGGGCGGTGACGATCGCTGGAGGTAATGGCGCGGTCACGCTGAACGACGCGGGCTCCGCTAACATTACGACATCATTCGGCAGCGCGGAAGTTCGCAACATTCGCGGAGACCTGACGCTCCACGACAACAATGGGAACGTGGACATTTCCACCGTCAACGGCGCCGCCACCATTTCGAACAGCTTCGGGAACGTGAATTTCATGGACATCAAGGGCCGAATGGAATGTACCACCAACAATGGCCGGGTGAAAGGCACGTCGGTGGGGGGTAGCTCTCTTACCATTCGCAATTCGTTTGGCAACATCGAACTCGAAAACATCGCCGGGACGCTCGACGCGGAGACCTCCAATGGGAAAGTGAGCGTGCACGACGCTCGCGGCAGTGTCACGCTCAGGACGTCCTTCGGCGCCATCGATGCTTCCAATATACCCAAAGGCATCCGCGCGATTACCGGCAACGGCGCAATTACCCTCACCGACATCGGCGCCGACGCGTACGCCAAGACCAGTTTTGGGAGCATCTCTGCCGAACGCATCAACGGAAATTTGACTGCGGAAGACTCCAACGGTTCGGTGACAGGGAGGAACGTAAAGGGAGACGCGACGGTGACCACATCGTTCTCCGGGGTAACCCTCGAATCGATCGGGGGCCGGATCACGGTGGACAATCAGAACGGCGCGATCTTCGTAACCACCACCCACCCTTCTGGCGGCTGCCGCGACATCTCGCTGAAAACGTCTTTCTCCTCGATTCGTGTGGGAATTCCAGACGGCGTTGGTTACAACCTCAGCGCACACACTTCGTTCGGGCGCATCACTTCAGACCTGCCGGTAACCGCAACCGGCAGCATCGGCGGGGATTCTCTGAATGGCACCATCGGCTCCGGCGGCTGCCGTTTGCAGCTCACGGATTCGAACGGCAGCATCGAAATCGTTAAAGCGTCTTGAGGGCGTCTCGGGGCCTTATCGCGACCTACCCTCCGCGTCGCGCCCGCTCCATTGCAAAGGCCTTCCGCAAGATCCGCGTGGCCGTCTCTGTCAAACCGTAGCCATCCAATTCGTCCTGGCGCGCAAAGGCCACATGCGTGACATCACTTCCGGCAATCGCTTCGCCGCTAATCCGCTCGCACAAATAGTCTGCGATCACGAAGTGATATTTAGGACCGTTTCTCAGAGGCGACCTGTCCGCATCATCCCCCTGATAAACCCGGTCAAAAACTTCGATCAGCTCCAAGACCCGCACTTCCAGGCCGGTTTCCTCCAGCAGTTCGCGCGCAACTCCACGCTCCAGCGATTCCCCCAGTTCCAAAGTCCCACCGGGAATCGACCATTGCCCGCGCAGGGGCTCGCTGCCCCGCCGGATCAATAGAGCTCGGCCCTCGACAATGACCACGCCGCCGACTCCGACCACCGGGTGATCCGGATATTCCCGCGACAATGTCCCTCACCGTACCGATGGGCCGCGCGTTTCCCATATCGCAGCGAATCGCGTCCCATAGGAGTTGACTTCTGATAACGCGGTATATAATACGCTCGACGCAGGTGCACGCGCTCCTGGCCGCGGCACCTCATCGCCAACTTTACGGAGGATGGATCCGTGATTCGCTGCCCCGAGTGTTCCGCCGAAATCGACGTCGACGAAGACGAAGTAGAAGAGGGCGAAATCCTAAGTTGCCCAGAGTGCGAATCCGAACTCGAAGTGTCGCAAATACATCCCGTGCACCTGAACATCATCTCGGAAGACGACGACGATGAGGACGAGGAAGAAGAAGAGGAAGAAGAGGCGGAAGACGGCGATAAGGACCTCATCGAGGAAGAAGAAGAAGAGGAAGAAGACGAAGAGTAGGCGGCGGACGTCTTGTGCCTTTACATCCTCTTCGCGCGATTCATCATCTGATTAATCAACGTCATGCCTAGGGACTGGATAAATGCGCGCCCGGTGAGAGCGCCCCGTAAAAGCGTGTGGATGCGCGCGTGGCGATGGCACATGGCCTTAGGCGTCATCCCTTTGCTGATTTCGCTTTCCACTTGCTCTTTGCGTGCACAGCAACCCGCTCCACCCGCCGCACCTGAACCTTCAGCAAATCAGCCGCCGCCCCCAGTCCAAAACTCTTCGCCGGGGGCCAATTCCAGCAGCAAACACACGCATAGCAGCCACGCCAACGATTTTCTGATCATCGGGACGGTCTTCACCGACAAAGCCTTGGCCTTTCCCGGCGTGCGCTTGCGCGTCCGGCGCTCCACCGAGAAAAAGTTCCGCTGGGACACCTATACCAATTCGCGGGGTGAATTCGCAATTCGCGTCCCTCAGGGCGCGGAATATGAGATCGTAACAGTTGCCAAGGGCTTCACTGATCAAAGCAAGACGATCAGTGCAAAGAGCGGCATAAGCGAAGACAGCGTCGTCTTCCAGATGCAACCCGCACCGGGAGGAAGAAAATGAATTCGCGGCTACGCCTGTTGTGCATGAGCGTCGCTCTAATCCTGTCGGCGGCGATCGCTGTTGCGCATCAGCAGGATCCCAAGCACGAAGCCCAGCTGCGCACGGTCCACGGCATAGTCACCGACAAGTCGGAAGCGCCGGTTTCCTCCGCGGTCGTGTTCTTGAAAAACACGCGCAGCAACGTAGTTCGCAGCTACATCAGCGATGACGCCGGCAACTATCGCTTCAGCGGCCTTGATCCAAACGCTGACTACGAGATTCATGCCGAGAAGGATGGAGCTACGTCTTCCACCCGGTCCGTGACCAGTTTTGACAGCAAGAAAGACCTTGTCGTCAATCTCAAGGTCGACAAGAAGAAAAGTTGACCCTCACCCCAAAGCCCCGCTAAATCATAGCGTTACCGAATCAAGAGACCAACAGAGCGCCGAATTTGCGTTACTTTTCGGAATCGGGGGCATCTCAATCTAAAGAAAAGGACTCTTAGTCAACTACACCTAACGAACGGTCTCTTGGGGCGGCCGATCGCTATCTCGATATGGAGAGACGTGTCTGCCAGGCCGCTAACTATGCTGGAAAAAGCCCCTTTGTGTCTCTTACTATTCTTCACGGTCGCCTGGGGGTCCGCGACCTGCTTTGCCCAAGACAAACCCGACGCGCCGGCGCCGCAAGCCTCCCAGGGGCAGAGCGCTGATCCCGACAACGACGCCCAAATCGGCAAGAGCAAGCTCGAGAAGGAAACCGGCACCGTCAACGACCGCATCTTCGAGGTCATGCCCAATTACGGCACCGTCGAAACCGCCAAGGAGCTTGCTCCACTGACCACCGGGCAGAAATATCGGCTCGCAACCGCAGGCGCCTTTGATTATTTCGCTTTTCCTTTTAACGCGGCTCTCGCGGCCATCGATCAGGCGAACAATTCCCCGAAATCCTGGGGCCAGGGATGGGGCGCCTACGGCAAACGCTACGGTGCTTCCTTTGCGGATAACAGCATTGGAACCTACATGACCACTGCGGTCTTTCCCTCGATCTTGCATGAGGACCCGCGCTATTACCAGATGGCTAAAGGTTCGTTCACTCACCGCGCCTATCACGCCGTTAATCGGCTTTTTGTCACCCGCACGGATTCAGGGAGCACGCGTTTCAATTACTCGGAAATCGTTGGCAACGCCGCCGCGGCGGCCTTCTCGAATGTCTATCACGCGCCCGAAGACCGCACCGCCGGACGCAATGCCGAAACCCTGGGCATGTTGATCATGTGGGATGGCGTCTCCAACGAATTGAAGGAATTCTGGCCCGACATTCGCCGCAAAGTCTTCCGCAAGAACACTCCCTAGCGCCGGCAGCAAGCGGAACTCAAAATTTGAGCGAATGCCCTGCATGTCGGGATCGTTACGCCGTTAGGTTTCATCGTGTTCGTGGGGCGAGCATCTTCACGGCGCGAGGGACAACTTCAATTTCCACTGGCGCGGGGCCTAGAATTTCTCCGTCGCCGTGGAAAAAGCATGGCCGGTCTGTTCGCAGCAGCACTCTTCGCGATTGCTTCTGTTTCAAATATGCATCCGGCAGAGTCCCGCCAATTAAAAGCCGCGGGAGTAGCGCCAGCACTTCCCGTGTGCCCAAGCTTTTCACAAACGACAAATTCAGCCACCCATCATCCACTCGTGCGTCGGGTGCCACACGCAATCCGGCCCCATAGCTCGGCGCATTCAGCACTCCAGCCAGCAGAACACTTTCTTGCATCATGGCTTCTTCGCTTCCCGGAAATTCCGCCCGTACGTTCAGCTGTGTAAATTCCAGCCAAGCTTGCACCGCTGACGCAACGTAGCGCAATCGGCCAGGTAACCACCGGTAAATTCCCGCGGCATGAACCGAAGCGTCCACGTCCAGCCCGACGCCGCCACCGCCCACATACAATCGCTGGCAGCCATCACTCGTGCGAGCCCGCAAAAGATCCACTTCACGCGGTTGCCCGTTTACCATCGCGTGTATTGCGGCGACCAGATCCTTAGGCAATCCCAGGGCGGCCGCGAAATCATTGCCACCGCCAGCAGGCAGCACGCCCAGCAAAACGTCGCTGCCGTACGCCGCATTCGCCAACCCTTGCAACGTTCCATCGCCGCCCATGGCCATCAAAAGATGGCGCCCGTCAGCTATCGCTGAACGTGCCCGCGATTCCAGATCCTTCGCCGTGGCCGTAAGCGCAAACTCCGCCGGGATTTTCTCCGCCTCGAACGCTTGCCGCACGCGAAGCAAATGCCTGCCCGCACGGCCCCCTCCTGCAAGAGGATTCACAAAAACGAGCGCCGGCGACCCGCCGAGAATATCTTGTAAGTTGCTCACTGGCTGGCCATGCTGACGAACACGGCCAAGCCTGTCAACCCGCAGTCCGCGCGATAGACCCCATCGCGGATTATCCGGATGAGGTACGGGGCGGTGAAGAAGCGCCCCCTTCGGAAAGCTGCCACTACAAATGCCGGACCAAATGCTACGATGCGCGCCTTCGCGCGTCGCAAGCTGCCAAATCTTCCGCATTTCCGGTGGTGAGTCGCACAAACTGCCACGTTGGTCCGGCTCCTGCCGCGGTACGGCGACGCCGCAATCCGCGCGAGACCAAAACGCGTGCGCCCGACCGGTCATCTCTGCTATAAACTCCTCGGGAGATTTCAACCGCCATGCTGGCAACTCGCTGCGCCGCTCTTCGTGTCTCAGTCCTACTCGCACTCGGTCTCATAACCCTCTCCGAGAAAGCGCTGACGAATGCCGCGCCCCAGACCCTGGCCGAAGCCATAGAAATTGATCCGAACGCCGCTTCCCATCCGCTCCCCCACTTCTGGGAAGAAATGTTTGGCTCCGGCCGCGCCATCCTCTCGCTCCGGGACGACTACCGCCACGATCTCCGCGAAACCAAGCGCATCACCAATTTCGAATACGTCCGGTTCCACGCCATCTTCCACGATGAGGTTGGCCTCTACGACGAAGGCGCCGACGGCAAGCCCATCTACAACTTCTCCTACGTCGATCAGATCTATGACGGCCTGCTCGCCAACAAAGTCCGCCCGTTCGTCGAGCTAAGCTTCATGCCCAAGAAACTCACCTCCGACCCCAACGCTCTGCACGCCTTCTGGTACAAGCAAAACGTAGCTCCGCCAAAGGACTGGGACAAATGGGGACAATTGATCGAAGCGTTCACCCGTCATCTGGTCGAGCGGTATGGCATCGAAGAAGTTTCGCAATGGTATTTCGAAGTTTGGAATGAACCGAACCTCGACTTCTGGGTCGGCAATCCGAAAGAAGAGACCTATTACCAGCTGTACGATCAAGCGGCGCTAGCCATCAAGCGCGTGAGCCCGCGCCTGCGCGTTGGCGGACCATCCACGGCGCAAGCTGGGTGGGTCGATCATTTCCTTGCTCACTGCAAAGACAAAAACATCCCCGTCGATTTCGCGTCTACCCACGTCTACGGCAACGATAAGGCTGAAGACGTCTTCGGTACTCACGAGCAAATTCCGCGCAACGAAATGGTCTGCCGGTCCGTTAAGAAAGTTCATGACCAGATCACGGCGTCGGCATTTCCGAGAATGCCGCTGATCTGGACTGAATACAACGCCGCTTACGACAACGAGCCCGCGGTGACCGACAGCGCCTACATGGGGCCATTCCTGGCCAACACCATCCGTGAATGCGACGGCCTCGCCGACATGATGAGCTACTGGACGTTCTCCGATGTTTTTGAAGAACAAGGTGTGGTGAAGACGCCATTCTACGGTGGCTTCGGCCTTCTGGCCGAACGCGACATTCCCAAGCCAGTGTTCAACGACTTCGCATTGCTCCATCGTCTGGGCGACACCCGTTTGGACGTCGGCTCGGACTCGCTGCTAGTCACCCGTCGCAAAGACGGAACGCTGGCAATCGCCGCCTGGAATCTCTTCCTTCCGGAAGAAGCAGGCTCAGCCAAATCCATAACACTGCATTTCAAAGGGGTGCAAACAGGGTCAGCCAAAGTCACCATCGTCGACAAGGATCACGGTTCTCCGCTCCCGGAGTTCGAAAAATTTGGCCGGCCGGCCTCGCTGACGGTGACCCAAATCGAAGCCCTTCGAAAAGCCGCTGCGCTCCCGGCCTCAAAATCCTATGCACTCAAGGCTGGTTCCCTCGCGCTCGACCTGCAGCCTCATGCGCTAGCGCTAATAGAACTTCAAAAGTAGATTCCCGGGCGAGAGCTGACGCTAAACCCCGCCCTCTCGGAGAGCGCGGCTTCAGGGTGCCCCCTTTACGTGTCTAGTAATTTTCCAAAATACTTTATTTTGTGACGTAGATCGGGTAGCCGGCAGGAATCGGCGAGCTAACCGCCGCAGGCGTTTCGGGCGCAATTGTCTGGAATCCGGCGCGAGCCATTCCATTTTTTGCGATGTCGTTCTTCATGAAATGTTCCCACACAAAACCTGTGCGCGCGTTTTCGGCCATCAACATCATGATGCCGGCATCGATTCCAAGCACGTCCTGGCTATACCAGTTCGTCAGCGGATTGAACGCATCGACAAATCCATAGCGATGCCAGGCGCGCTCCTGATACTTGGTGTAAATCGTTCGCAGCACGCGCAGCGTCGCCTCCGGCAGGAAGGGCAGCGAGCCTCCCGCCGCGCAGGGCACGACGCTCCCATCGACATGTCCCATCGCCGGCGGCCCGCCCCACACCGCGTAGCCTCGCGATGAATCGGAAGCGGTGATGCCCCACAAGTCTTCGGTGTAGTCGGGAAATTCACGCGCGAGTTCCAGACACCACAATTCGTGAACTTTCGTGGCGATTACGGAATTGACGAAATAGTCGGCGTACTTGTCGCGCTTGTTGCGAAAATCAAACCACGCGTGCGAATACTGGTGGACGAACAAGGGCGCGTGCGAACCGATGTAACGGATGCCGTTAAACTCGAAATAAGTGCGCGTCCAGGCGTCCCAGTTCGTCTGCGACATGATGTTTGCCGGCGACCCGATGCCCAGCAGGTAGACCATCATCAGTTCACTGTAGGCATCCCAGCGGGCCTTGATGAAGCCGTGCTCGGGCGTCCAGCCCATGGACAGCGTTTTTTCGCCGTGCAGCAGCCAGTTCCAGTCCACGCGGTTGTACAGGGTTGTCGCCAAATCGCTTATTTCGGAATCGTCGAAATACGCCCGGCAGGTCAGCACTCCGCAAATGAACAAGCAGGTATCGATCGAAGAAACTTCAGACTGAAATACGCGTTCGCCATTCTGGAAATTCAGGAAATGGCAAAAAAAACCGTGCGCCTGGGGCACGCGGGTGGCCACGAAACGAAGCGTATTGCGTACCCGCTCGCGGATTTTTCTTTTGTCTTCCCAGCCGCGATGATCCGCGATACACAAGCCTGTCAATCCGAAACCTGTGGCCGCAATGCTGGCGACGTTGCGAGAATCGGTTCCACTTGCCTGGCTGCGGTCTTTCACCAAGCCCGTGTAGGGACTCGCTTCGTCCCAAAAAAACTGAAAACAGGCGCGTTCGATCTGTTCCAGGAAGCGGTCTTCCTCCAGCGTAAAGCGATATTTCGTGGGATCGCTGCTGAACAGCGAGGAAATACCGCTGAGAGGCAGGGCACGATTTTGCGGTGGAAATGCTGGCGTAGCATCAGGCCAGGCACTGGCCGCAAACGCCTCCGATACCGGCAAAACGCTGAGAGGAATGCCCAGCGCGAGACGCGAGGTCTGTCGAAGCCAGTCACGACGTGAACGCTTCCCACCGTTCACCACGCGCTCCGCCGGGTATACCTCAAGATACAACTCGAGCGCCGGATGGAGGGACAGGACCGGGTTCTCCATTGCATACCGGGCCAGTTTACCGGAGACGCGAAGTCACCGGAAATCCGATTTCCGGATGAACTCTAAAGCAGCACTCTTATCATTCGTGCGGAGAGGAAAACTGCGGGGCATTTTGGCGCTGGCCGGGAATTGGGCCGCAAAACCGACTTAAATCGGGTGGGCAATAGAGCGCAGTACGCTTAATTTTTTTGCCAGACACCCTAATATGTTTGCGTTATTGCTCGTCTTCCAGCGCCTACTACAATGAGCGCGCTTGGCGAGCCTCTGCTTTGGTCCCTCAAATCGATCGTCGCGATAATTTCGAGATGTAACAGAACCGATGAGATAGAGTGCATGTCTGTTTCAGAAGAATCTGCGGAGCCGAAAGGTAAAGCGTCTTGAATATGATGGTGCGATTGCGGCCTGTGGTTTTCATCGGGTTGTTGCTGGCTGCTTGGCAAAGCGCAGTGACCCGGCATCCCGGTCAAATTTTGCCCGGACCGTGGGGAGTGCTTCGCGGTGTTGGCGATCTGTTGCGGCATGGATTGTTGTTCAAATATGTGGTTGCCTCATTGTTCCGTGTCTCGTGGGGATTTGGTCTTGCCGCCATTCTCGCGATCCCTCTGGGACTTACCATTGGGTGGTTTCGCCGGGCGGAGATGGCGATCAATCCACTGGTGCAGGTCTTCCGCCCTATTTCTCCGCTTGCGTGGATTCCACTTGCGATTCTGTGGTTCGGGGTAGGTGATTCTGCCTCTGTATTTCTGATCTTTCTGGGATGCTTCTTCCCATTGCTACTGACGGCCATCAACGCAGTCCGGAACATTCCCGCGGTTTACATCAATGCGGGACGCAATTTTGGACTGGGTCCCGCCGATTTGGTCTACCGCGTACTGTATCCGGCGGTGATCCCGCAGTTGCTGATCGGTTTGCGAATTACATTGGGTGTAGCGTGGCTGGTGGTGGTGGCCGCCGAAATGATTGCGGTTGATTCGGGACTGGGATTCCTCATCGTGGATGCGCGCAACGCCGGAAACCGCTATGACCTGGTGGTTGGAGGCATGGTCGTCATCGGGCTAATCGGCCTGCTGCTCGACACCGCGATGCGCTCGCTGGAAAAGGTCAAATCGTTCCGCTGGGCTTATTCGGAGGACTAGGAATGTCGTCGGGGGGAGCTGCAACTCCAGCGGTCGGGATCAAATTGCGGGTGGAACATCTCAGCATGGTTTTCACGCGCGATGGCAAAAGCACTCCGGTGCTTCAAGACATCAATCTCGAAGTGTCGCCCGGTGAGTTCGTCTGCCTGGTAGGACCTTCCGGGTGCGGCAAATCGACACTGCTCAACATCGTAGGAGGGTTTCTGTCACCCACGAGCGGTACGGTTCGCATCGACGGCGAGATCGTGCACGGACCGGACCCGCGGCGGATTTTTGTGTTTCAGGAACGCGGCGTTTTTCCGTGGCTGACGGTCGAAGGCAACATCGGATTTGGACTGTCGAAACTGTCGCAGCCTGAGCGAAAACAACGCATCGCGTACTACGTTAAGCTGGTCGGACTCGAAGGGTTCGAACAGGCTTATCCTTCCGAACTTTCCGGCGGCATGAAGCAGCGGCTGGAAGTAGCGCGTGCGCTGGCGGTAAATCCGGACATGCTTTACCTCGACGAGCCCTTCGGAGCGCTCGATTCGATCACGCGCCTGGTTATGCGCGGAGAACTGCTGCGCATCTGGGAGGCGGAGCGCAAGACGATTGTCTTTGTGACGCACGATATCGACGAGGCCGTGCAGTTGGCTGATCGCGTTGTGGTATTGAGCGCGCGTCCCGCGGCGATCCAGGGGGTCGTAAACATCGACATCCCGCACCCGCGCGCGATCAGCTCATCGCGCTATTTGGAGTTGCGTGACGGAATTTTTCAGCAGATCGGGCTGGCGAGCAAAGTATGAATTCTCTTTCGGAACCCAAAAAATGGGAGAAGGTGCTATGGCCGCTGCTGGCGTCAGCCCTGTTGTTGGCGGTATGGCACTACTCCGTAGTCTGGACACAAACCAGAGTGTTCCCTGGACCTCTTCAGGTCGAGAAGGGAATGGTCGAGCTCTTCCATAAGAATGTCCTCTGGCGGGATATCGGGAGCTCGCTGAGCCGCGTGGCGATTGGATTTGGCGCCGCTGCGCTATTGGGCATTCCGCTGGGATTGAGCCTGGGTTGGTATCCCGCAGCCAACCAGGTTGTAAATCCGGTGATGCAAATCCTGCGACCGATCAGCCCGATTGCGTGGATTCCCGTGGCCATCATTTTCTTTGGTGTTGGCAACTATGCCGCCGTGTTTTTGATTTTTCTGGGTGCATTTTTCCCGATCGTGGTTGCGTGTGTTAGCGGCGTCTCGAATGTGCCGTCGGTTTTTCGTCGAGCGGGCCGAAACTTCGGGCTCGCGCCGGCGCAAGTGCTGGCGAGGGTGGTGTTTCCCGCGGCCCTGCCACAAATCATTGTGGGCCTGCGTCTGGCGCTGGGCATTGCTTGGCTGGTGGTGGTCGCGGCGGAAATGGTGGCGGTCGATTCTGGTCTTGGTTATCTGGTGATCGATTCGCGAAATTCGGGAAAACGCTACGATCTGGTGGTGGCGGCCATGCTCATGATCGGCGTCATCGGATTGGCGCTTGATTTGGTATTTCGCCGGCTCGAAACGATCAAATCTGTTCGCTGGGGATTCCGCGATGAGTCTTAAGAAGGTCTTGGCGTTTGGTCTTGGATGGCTGGTACTGATCTCCGTTCTTCACGGTTATCTGAACGTGAATTGGCCAGCGATCCTCAATGACCGCGTTCCTGCGGCAAAGCGGAAGATTGTGGTTGCGTACATCCCGGCGACCTGCCAGCTCACCTGCCCGGTGACTGACTACATTTCGAAATTCTCGGATAACGGCGAAATCTTTTTGCCGCGCTTGTTTCAAGGTTTCCCGGAGATCAAGGAAGCCCTGATTTCCAATAAGGTGCAAGCAGCGTTTATCGTGGCGCCGCTAGCCATTGCGCTCGCGGCTCAAGGCGTTCCCACGAAAATTGTGTACCTCGGGCACCGCTACGGAAGTGCGGTCGTCGTGCGGAAGGATGGGCCCGTTAAAACAGTCCCCGATCTCCGAGGGCGTACGATTGCCATTCCAAGCCGGTTCTCCGACGAACGGTTGCTGCTGTTTCGCGCCATGAAGGTCTCGGGAATGAATGCGGGTGACATCAAAATGGTGGAAATGGCGCCGCCGGATGTTTCGGGCGCGCTCGCGGCCGGGGCTATTGACGGATTTTCGATGGGAGAACCGTTTCCCTCTCAAGCAGAGATGGGCGGGTACGGCCGGATCTTGTTTCAGGCACGCGAATACTGGCCGGACTATATGTCGTGCATTCTGGTAGTCAGGCAGGATTTGATCGACTCACGTCCGGGTGTTGTGCAGGAGCTGGTAGATGGCATCGCTCGTTCCGGTTTGTGGCTCGAGAAGGGGAAACCTTACCGGGAGGATGCCGCCGATTTCGTGGGCCGCTTCTACTACCACCAAAAGCCGGCACTGTTGCGCTGGGCGCTTACGAAACCAATGGACCGCGTTGTTTATAGTCCGCTCGCGCCACGCAAAGGAGACTTTGATATGGTTCGCGATTTGATGATCGAGACTGGAGTTCTGAACACGAAAATCGAGTTCAGCGAATATGCCGACACACGCTTTTCCGACGGAGCGGCGACGCAGACTCCCTGGAAGTATGAAGCGGGCATCGCCTCGGCCCAATAGGTGCTCGACGCGGCGATGCACTGTTTTTTAACGGCATCTCAAGGAGGGGCGGAAATGTTTCGTAGACAATTTGTCCAACTCATTGCGGCGGTGGGGACCGGCAGTGTAGCAACGATTGCAGCCGCGGACGCCAAGGGGAGCAAGACGGTGACCTATGTGGTGAAGGGATTCAGCTGCGTGACGTGCGCCGTCGGGCTCGACACGATGCTCGAGAAACAGAAAGGGATCGCATCTTCCCAATCCAGCTATCCCGACGGAATCGTGATCGTCAAGTTTGATCCTCGCCAGATCACCGAACAGTCGCTCAAAGCGTTCATCAGTGAAATGGGATTTACCGTAGCGGAAGAGCACACAAGCTAAGGTTCGTTAAAGGGCTTGCGGGCAGTTCGCCAGTGCATCAAACGCTTCCCAAGTTCAGTCGGAATAGGGCCGAAAAAAGTGAGCTTGGCAGGCGATCCCTAAGACAGGAACACAATGCAAAAGGCCGAACCGACGCTCAGTCCTAGCGAATTTGACCTCGGTTATTACGGCTGGCGCGTGGTGCTGGCGGCCTGCTTCGGCGTGATGGCGGGTTTCGGCTCGCTGTTCGTTTACACTTTTGCGGTTTTTGTTAAGCCCCTGGGCGCGGAATTTGGCTGGAGTCGCGAAGCCGTCGCGCGCGGCTTCGGACTCGCCGCCGTCACGTTGGGCTTGGTCTCTCCGCTGTTGGGCCGCTGGATCGACCGCTTTGGACCTCGCCGCATCATTCTTCCCAGCATGACGATATTTGGCTGCGCCATCGGTTCGTTGGCGCTGTTGCGCTCGGAACTGTGGCAGTTCTACGTGACCTGCTTCGTGATAGGCCTGGTTGGAAACGGCGCCGCTCATCTGGCCTATTCGCGATCAATTTCTACCTGGTTTCAGCAACGTTTGGGGACGGCTCTGGCTTTCGTCATGGTGGGAGCAGGCTTGGGCGCCATGATCCTGCCGGTCCTTGCGCAAACCATCATCAGCCGATCGGGCTGGAGGGCAGGCTACTTCTCACTCGGTTGCCTTGCGTTGCTACTAGGGTTGCCGCTCAGTTGGCGTTATGTACGCGAGCGAGGCCTCGCTCTACAGGAGTCTGCTCCCGTAGCGCATTCTGGAATGACGTGGCAGGCAGGGCTGCGTTCGTTAGCGTTCTGGACTATCGTCGCGGTCCTTTTCGTGAGTTCGATCAGCATGAATGGAGCGATCACTCACCTGTCTGCGTTGCTGACGGATCGCGGAATTACCCCAAGGGATGCGGCGTTATGCGCGTCCACGCTGGGTGGTTCGAGCTTGCTTGGCAGGATCGGTGTTGGTTGGCTGCTGGACCGATTTTTTGGGGCGCGGGTCGCGTTCGTAGTGAGCCTGATTACCGCGGCGGGGATCTTTCTGCTCGCACGGGCGAATAGTTTTCCAGCGGGCTGCCTTGCTGCCGCGCTGATTGGCGTCGGGGCGGGCGGCGAAGCGGCCATCACACCTTACTTGCTGACGCGTTATTTTGGGCTGCGCGCTTTTTCCACGCTTTACGGTCTCACTTGGACGTTCTATGCCGCCGCAGGAGCCGTTGGTCCAGTGATACTAGGCCGCGCATTTGACTCGACTGGTTCCTATACTTCTCTGCTGGTGGTGCTAGCCGTGGCGTTAGCGCTGGCGGCTGCGATGAACCTCTTGCTTCCGCGCTACCCAAAATCGATAGCTATCTAGAATCCATGGTGCCGGCGGAGAGAATCGAACTCTCGGCCTAGGGATTATGAGACCCTCGCTCTACCACTGAGCTACGCCGGCCTTAATGCAACATTTCATGCTACGAAGTCTTTGTTGAAGCGTCAAGAGAAGCACGTCAGCGGAGAAAAGCTGCGTGGCGCCAATGCTTCGTGCTCGACCGCAGGCTTGATTTTCGGGAGGGATACGAAACACGGCTGCGCGTCTCGAAGAATTCCGCCGGAGTTCAATAAAGGGATCCAGAAACGATAGTGAAGCGCGCAACGTAAGCGCCAGTGGCGAGCGAGTCCTAAATGTCCTAGTACTGCTGTACCGTTGACCCAGTAGGTTCCGAACCCTATTCTGCTCTCCGGTCACAGTTAGGTTCACCGACGACGCGGGCGAAAGCCAGGCGAAAGTGCGGGCGCCTAGGTGTGTACCAATTAGCTACAGACCCCATGTCTGCGGCTACTTGACATTGGTCTGACTTCATATAGAGTCGCCTCCTCGGGTTTTTCTTCCCTTGGGAGGCCTCTCAATGTCACGTAGACTCGTAGTCCTGCTCCTGCCGATGTTGATTTTGGTAGGGGCCATGGGCCTTAAGACCGCTGTTACCGCGCACGGCGACGGTTCGTTCATGATGGCGAACGGCGCAGCGCCGGTTCCAGTAGTGTCGAAGAATGGACCTGATCCGGCTCCAGCACCTTGGAGAAACGGACCAGATCCAGCACCAGCGCCCTGGAAAAACGGACCGGATCCGGCACCAGCTCCTTGGAAATAAGCCGGAACCGTTAGTCTAGTCTGTCGAACGTGACAGCGGACCAGGGCCCACTGACAAGGGTGAGATGCCTGGATCCGCAAGCTACGCGATACTCCTCCTAGGAACACTCCTAGAAGCTCTCGTGGTGGTGTGTGCGGTCCGCCGCAAAGTCCTAAGAAAATATTTCGTCCTAAACTTGTACATGCTGCTGTGTGTGTTCGTGAGCCTGGGGCGTTACCATATTCTGACTCACGACGGCGGCGTGAAATCAATCACCTACCGATATTTCTATTTCTACTCCGACGCGCTGCTAACCATCGTTCTGTATTTTGGGCTGATCAGCTTGTACATTTCCGTTTTCGAGGAAATGAAAGTCGAACGGTACCTGCGCATGGGCGCGATCGTTCTGCTGGCTGGTACTGGGTGGTTCTCCTACACCGTTGTGAGCCAATCTTCCCACCGCATGCTGACCTATTTCGCATTTGAGCTTTCACAGAACCTGTATTTCGTCGGCCTGGTTTTGACGTATGTCCTGTGGGCCGCGGTTCTGAAGATGCGCCATACCCAAGCGCTACTGGTACAGTTGGTGCTCTCCTTGGGTATTTACTTCAGCGCTTACGCTGCGAGCTATTCTTTGTCGAATTTGCACCCAACCTTTTATTCCTATGTAGCTTACATGGTTCCGATCATTGGTTGCTTGCTCCCGTTGTCGTGGGCGTATGCATTCTGGCGTGTGCCGGAAGAAGCCCGCTTGTCGCCTCAGCGGCTCGCCATGGCGGCGTCGCGATGATTGCCGCAATCATTCTCGTTTGCTCGGTCGCCTTTTTCCTGCAATTCTTCGTGCCATATTGCCGCTCGTTGATTGCCAGCTCGGCGGCGCATGTGCTCTCTCCGGAGGTCCGAGACGTGACGGGCATCAGCACGCAGGCCGCGGGTGACGACTTTGCACGCGTGATTCAGCTATTGATGCTTTGTCCGGATCGTCCGGAGGATCGTGGTGAGATTCGCGCCATTGGCATGTATTTCCAGATGCTGAATGTGATGAAAACGACGGTGGCCCGAATCGCGCCCTCGGTGTTGACATGGGCGGAACGCGAGCGCGGGCGGTGTACGTATTTCGCCGCCGTAGCGCTCGACCGTCGCGTGGCGTTTAGCCGCGACTTGCTGGCACAGCAGATCGAAGCTTAGCCCTCGGGGCTTCGAAGATCGATCTGAAAATCGGCCACTGCGTCGCCCGACTCGCTGTCTGATTCGTTACCCACTTTCCAAATCTCTGCTTGATTTTCTTCCTTCGATGGTATCCTCCTGATGTTCCCTCCTCACCGGAGTGGAAGCGTCCGCAGCGCAAAAACCACCGGTGACAAAGATATGCCCGCAGTGTGGCTGCGTGCTGCCCTCAAGCGCACGAGCCTGCAACTTCTGTGATTCCAATTTTCGCGCGGAGCCGTCTTCGTACGAAGATGAGCGCGCGTTTCCCGGTCCAAAAAAGACCGCTGTAAGCAGCCACCAGGAGAATTGCGTCTCGACGAAGAGCCCATCGGTCGAGGAGCAGGACGCACCTTGGCGCGGCGAGCTTGGCCAACGCGTCGAGGCCTATCGTGCGCGGCACGGTAAGACAATGGGCGAGGATTTCTTGCGCTCGGGCAAGCTGGGGCGCGGTGTCGCTGCGCCCCTACAACGGAATGCACGCGGCAACGGTGAAGGCGCGCAATCACGGCTGCCCTTCGGCGATCCTGCTGACGAACGGCGCAGCGTTGCGGTCGTCGAACCTGCGGTAGCCGGCGATGAGGAATTTTCGTTCACCATCGCTATCGGCCGCTATTCGTCGCCCGACGATAAACGCGACGGGCGGATGGTGATTGATGTTTCGCTGCCTCCAGGGTCGGAACCGGAAGAATACGCGCAGATCGAAGACGGACGCTCCAAACACTACGGCCTTTACCCGGTTGCTTCGCTGCGAGACCGGCGCATCGCGGTGCTGATCGATGCCGCTTGCCTGCTGTTTGCCTACGGTGGATTCCTGGCATTGTTCAGTTCGCTGGGCGGGCAATTCACGTTGAGCAAACTGACGGCCGCAGTTTACGTGGCGACTTTCGCGATCGTCTATCTGCAATACTTCGCGCTGTTCACGGTGTTTGGGGGCACGACGCCGGGAATGATGTTTAGAGGCTTGCAGGTGGCCAGCTTTTCGGGAGCGCCGCCGTCTCCGCGGCAACTGCTGTTACGGAGTATTGGCTATGTGCTCTCCGCAAGTGCGTGCTTCACCGGATTTCTGTGGGCTTGGTGGGATGAAGATGGACTCACTTGGCATGATCGAATCTCGCGCACGTATTTGAGCTCACCAGCAACGCGCGCGCACATGCACACGCCCAGCGTGGCGCAAGGGCACTAAGTTCTTGCAATCAACGCGACTTCACTTCCAGCGCGATGTGTGTGATCGCCGCGAGACTTCGCTCGACATCGGCTTCGGTTGTTGCCCAGGAAGAGACGCTGATGCGCATCGCGGCCGTCCCTTGCCAGACCGTACCTCCACACCAGCAGGTCCCGTCTTCCTGAACGCGGCGGATGATCTCGCGCGTTGTCTCGGCGCTGCCGAATGAGACGAGCACCTGGTTGATCACAACCTCGTTCAATACGTCGAATCCCGCGTAGCGCAATCCTTCCGCGAATTTTTGCGCGTGTGCGCAAGTCCGCTCGATCAGCGAGCATAGTCCAGACTTTCCGAAAGATTTCAGCGCGGCCCAGAGTTCCACACCGCGCGCTCGACGCGACGCTTCCGGTGTGTGGTTCATGGGTTCACGGCGGGCCCCGGGCTCAAGATAGGCCGCGGTCGAAGTCATAGCGGCGCGCAAGGCTTTCCCTTCGCGCACGATCACGATTCCGCTGTCATAGCCGACGTTGGGCCATTTATGAGCGTCGGTGGCCCACGAATCGGCTTGTTCGAATCCACGCAAAAAGTGGCGATATTTTGGCGAGGCGTTGGCCCACAATCCAAATGCGCCATCGACGTGAACCCAGGCGCCATGTTCCTTGGCGCGGGAGCAGATCTCGACTGCAGGGTCGAACGCGCCGGTATTCACATTCCCTGCCTGGATGCACACGATGCTTCGTTCGTTGACCTTTGGGAATTTGTCGGCGCGCATTCTTCCTTGGCCATCCGCTTCGACGATGGTTACGCGCTTTTTCCCGAAACCTGCCAGGCTCAACGCCTTCAGAACCGAGGTGTGAACTTCTTCGCCGACAACAACTTCGATCGGTGGGGCGCCGAACATTCCATCGTCGACAACGTTCCATCCCAACTTCGCCAACAGGGAATGTCGCGCGGAGGCCAGCGCGGTGAAATTGGCTATGGTTGCGCAGGTTACGAGGCCGCCCTCGCATTCCGCCGGAAGACCTAGGATGTCAAAAACCCAACGAAGGGCGACTTCTTCGAGTTCCGCGGCGATCGGGGACATCACGCGGAGAGCTACGTTCTGGTCCCAGGCGTTGGCCAACCAACTGGCCGCTGTTGCCGCCGGCACCGCGCCGCCAATCACGAAGCCAAAGTAGCGACCTCCGGTGGAAGCCACGGTGGCGGGCGAGCCGATGTCGTCGAGCATTGCGATGACTTCTGCGGGATCGGAGGAGCGCTCGGGGAACGGTTCGTGGAACTTGGAGAGTGCAGCTAGTGCTTTCTCGCCGGGCGCGACACGGCGGTCGGCGGCGTTTTGGATATAGTGGCGCGCTCTTTCGACGGCTACGCTGAGGGCGTCGATGGCGACTTGGCTCGATTGTTGATGTGTTTTTGCGGGCATCGCGGCCTGCCTTTCTATACAGGAGTTTCGTTGTCAGTTGGGTGCTCGTGTTCACACCGGGAGGAGCAAGCCCCTCCCCTACGGCGCGGCCCAAAAGAGCAAGATTGATCGCTGGACACGGCCGTGCTCGCTCGATGTTCGCAGAACTTAGGTTAGCCAGGTACAACGAGAGTGAAAGAGCCGAATTGGGCGCTTCTTCTGCACGGGTGGCGTTGTGGGCTTCGCGGGGAACGATTTACTTTTGTACGGCTTGGTCGGAGGCGATCTTGCCGTCGCGGATGTGGATGATGCGATGAGCGTGCTGGGCGATATCGTGTTCGTGAGTTACCAGAATGATGGTGTTGCCCTGGGAATGGAGGTTCGCGAACAACGCCATGATTTCGTCACCGGTCTTTGAGTCGAGATTTCCGGTGGGCTCATCCGCGAGGACGATCGAAGGCGAATTTACCAGGGCCCTGGCGACGGCCACGCGCTGGCGCTGACCGCCGGACAATTCGTTGGGCTTGTGATTCATGCGCTCGGTAAGATCGACTTTTTGGAGCGCTTGCTTGGCGCGCTCCAGACGCTCCACGGCCGGCGTTCCGTTGTAGATAAGCGGTAGCTCGACGTTGTGCAGGGCCGTGGCGCGCGGAAGCAGGTTGAATGTCTGAAATACGAATCCGATCTCTTTGTTGCGAATGTAGGCGAGTTCGTCGTCATCGAGGTCGCTGACAAGCCGGCCGGCGAGCCAATATCTTCCGGAGCTGGGCGAATCGAGACAGCCGATCAGATTCATCAGTGTGGACTTGCCGGAACCCGACGGGCCCATGATCGCCACGTACTCGCCCTTGCGGATTTCGAGATCGATTCCGTTGAGCGCACGCACCTGCTCGGCGCCCATTTCATACACCTTGGCGAGATCTTCGGTCTTGATTACAACCCCGGAGGCGACCAGATCCTCGCGGTACGACTCGGCAGACGTTATCTCCAGGGGCATGCGCTCTCCATCGTCACTTGCGCTGATCGCTTTAGTTCTGCTGGTCTTCGGTCTTTTTCGGTGCGGTGTTATCGACCTTGACGCTGGCTTCAGGTTTGAGAGTACGAAGAGCCTTATAACTGCCGACGACGATCTCGTCGCCCGGCTGAAGTCCCTTGGTGACTTCGATGTCCGTGACGCCCGAGATGCCGGTTTCGACGGGGCGGAAGATCGCTTTCTTTCCATTGACGACGAAAACGCCCTGAATTTCGTCCTTTTTGGGATCGCCCGGTGCGGGAGGAGGCGGAGCTGCCAGCGTCACACCAGAACTGCCCTTGGAGTTCTTCGCGGCCTCTTCCAAATCCTTGCGGGTGCGAACGGCAAGCGCCTGAATGGGAATCGCCAAAACATTCTTCTTTTCGGCGGTCTTGATTTTAGCCGTGGTGGACAGACCGGGGCGCAAATTTTCCGGCGGGCTGGCAAGCGTGACGACAACCTTAAAATCCTTCGCTTCCTGATTGCTGGTAGTCGATTGCGTTGTCGCAAGTCCCGAAGTGCGCAAGACGGCTTGCGAGCCAATTTCGGTAACTCTTCCCTTGAAGATCTTTCCGGGGATGGCGTCAATCGTAACGTCGGCATCTTGGCCGATCTTGACGTTGACGATGTCGGTCTCGTCGACTTTCACTTCGGAAGTGACGATCGACATGTCCGACAAGGTCATGAGGAAGCTGCCGTTGGAATTCTGAATGCCGGGAACGACGTAGTCTCCTACGCGCTCGGGCAGGTAGCTGACGATGCCGTTGATCGGAGAGGTGTACGTCGTTTTGTGCAGGATGTCTTGGGTGTGCACCAGGACGGCGCGGCCCTGGCTGACCTGAGAACGCATCTGGTCGAGACTGGCCTTCGACGACATGACGTGGGACCTCGCCGAATCGACGGCGGCAAACTGGGCATCGTAGCTAGTCTTACGCTGATCGTAGTCCTGCTTGGGGATCAGGCCGTCTTTGAACAGACCCTGCCCGCGCTCCCAGTCGAGCTTGGCCTTTTCCAAGTTGGCTTGCGCCTGCAGCAGGTCGGACTGCGCGGATTTGTAGCTCGCCTCGGATGCTTGCACTCCCGATTCCGCGGAGTTGATGGCGGCTGCCTGGGCCTGCACATCGGCGTTCGCCTGAATATTCTCCTGTGTCAGCAGGACTTGGCCCTTCGTTATGTGGTCGCCCTCCTTGACCACGATCGAAGTGATTCTGCCGAAGCCCTGGGCAGTCACATTGGTATAAGTAGTGGGTTTGACCTCTCCCGAGGCGGTGACTTGAGAGACCAGGCTCTCTTGGGGGGCCACCTTTGCGGTCTGCACGGTGACGACACCCTTGTTGGCTTGGTTTACGCTAAAGAGCACAATTCCGCCAAGCACCACCACAGCGCCGACGCCGATTCCGACCTTCTGCCACGTCTTCATGCTATTCCTCTTGGATTGCCGCGGCTAAACCACTCGCGCGGGACTTCAGTCTGTTCTTGTGTTGTCCTGTCGTCCGATACCTTACATACGGTTCGAGGGGCGGAAATGTTTCGGCCCGTAGGGTGTTGACTCCGCGAGGTCTACGGCCTGGCGCTGACTTCAGACGAATAGGGATGTCACTCCAACCGGACTGCCTGGTATCAGGGGGCGGACCTTGGTCCCACCTTTGCTATCTATAGTTTAGGTTCAAATTAGATCAAAAGAAAGGATTCCTCGTTGGGAAGAATGGATGCCAGCCAAGGGGTCGCTTCGTGTGGACGAAGGAAAAGGGGCCAGGGCTAGCCCGGCCGGTTTGGATGCGATTTTTGCGTCTTAGTCAGGTCGCGGTTGCGTCAGGGCTAGAACCGCATAGCCGGTGGCGGCATCGCTCATAAAAAGATATGCGTCGGCGGAGGGATCACGCCGCTTGTTCAGAGAATAGGCGGGCCAGAAGCCCTGGGTCTTGTCCTGATTGGCGGCGAGCCAGGAGAGGCTTTTCTTTAGCTCGGGGGTTTCACGGGAGAGACTTGCTTGCTGCAGGACGAACGCTATTACGCCGGTCGCGTAGCCGTCGCTCTTGGTTTCGAGCGGAGTATTGTCCTCGCGCGTCCATGGCCCGACGAGAGAGGAGAGGCTCCAGCCGCCGTCGTCGCGCTGGAGAGCGAGGGCGTCCGAAATGATCGATTTTTGCTGCTCTGAAGTCAGGATGCCCGGTATTTTCGCAGAGGCCCACAGAAGAAAAATACGATTGTTGTGAGGCTGGCTGGAATAGCCGCGCTGGAGGAAATCGCGCAGAGCTTGCAATCCCGGCTGGATGGCGGGCGCCGTTCGATAGTCGTTTGGGGCAATGCCAATTGCGATGGCGGCCAGGGTTGAGCCGTAGTATTGCGAGTCGGGCGCTTCCCAGGGTTGCGTGTGGAAATTCAACCACGACCACGAGCCTTTTTTGTCGCCGGACTTTTGTTGCTGGGACCACATGTTATCGAAGGCCTTGGTCAAGGCGGCGCTGGGCCGAGAATTATTGGCCTCATAGGATGCAAGGATCAACGCGTTGAGAATGGACTCGGTGCCGCGAGACTGGGGTGTTTTGTCCGGGCCAACTTTTTGGTCGCTGTAGAAAGGCTGCATGTCGTTCCAGGCCAGGACGCGCTTGGTGACATTGTCGAGAAGTTTGCGATCGTTGGTGGATAGCGAGGTTTCGTCGAGCGCGGCGCGAAGAGTCGGGCGAGCCAGAGCGTAGGGCACAACGGTGTGGCAGGAGACGCAAAACGTGTGGTGATCGCGAGCCGCGGCAGGCCAGTTCATCCACCAGGTTTGCCGGTCGTCGAGATAGGCGGCAGCCGCTTTGCGATTCCAGGTGAGGGGGTTATCGGTTTCAGCGCGAAAGCTCAGGGCGAACAAGCTCGTCGCGAGCAAGGCAGGAATGGCAAATCGCTTGACCGACTTCACTATCAGTTCTACTCCAAGCGTTTTCTCGGGTTGTTCAATGAGCCCGTTGAGGCCGAGGTCCTGCAGCGGTGACTAGTGTCGAAGCTCTCGGCAAAATCGCCCGATTCGTGGTTATCCCGCCGACGTCGCCGCAAACCTCGACGCGTACGCATCATATACCTCAATTTTAGACCTAGCCGCGAAAAGTCGGACGCGCTGTGCCGGGGCTCGATCAACTCGATATGAGGTGAGGTACTCCCGCCATTCGACCTATTCGATGGCTTTGTGTTTGAAATGGCGGCCGCCGCTGCTGTATTCGGCGACCGTGTGGCCGTCTCCACGAAGTTTGTATTTGTAGGTGGTTAGTCCTTCAATACCCATCGGGCCTCGTGCGTGTAATTTGCCGTTGCTTATCCCTACTTCTGCGCCGAGACCATAACGGTAGCCGTCCGCAAACCGTGTTGAAGCATTGTGGAACACTCCCGCGGCGTCGACTTCTTGTAAGAATCGCTCCGCGGCCTCCTGGTCCTCCGTCACGATGCATTCCGTGTGCTTCGAGCCGTACTTGTGAATGTGTTCCAGCCCCTGTTCCAGCGTATCCACAATTTTCACCGAGAGGATTAGGTCGGAGTATTCGGTCGACCAATCCAGTTCGGTCGCAGGGAGCAGTTTCTCGCCCGGGGTGATCGCCAATACCCGGGGACAGCCCCGGACCTCTACATTTGCCGCTCTTAATTCACTGACGACCTTTGGCAGGAATGCGGCGGCGACCTCCTTATGCACGAGCAGTGTCTCGACCGAGTTGCAAGCCGCAGGGTATTGAACCTTGGAGTCCAAGGTGACGGTGACCGCCTTGTTCAGGTCCGCGGCGCGATCGACGAGCACATGGCAGATTCCCTCACCGTGGCCCAAGACAGAGATATGGCTGTTCCGCGCCATGAAGGCCACAAATTCTTTCGAACCGCGCGGTATCAACAAGTCCACTTCTCCCTGGAGATTCAACAGCTCCATTACATCGGAACGAGAGTGAAGTAGTTGGATGGATTCCTGCGGGATGTCGGCAAACCTCTGAAGCGGCTCTCTCCATACAGCCACAATGGTTTCGTTGCTATTTGTGGCTTCCGCGCCGCCTTTGAGAAGAACCGCGTTGCCGGACTTGAGCGCCAGCGAAGCTACCTGTGGAACGACATCGGGCCGAGATTCGAACACGACCGCAATCACACCAAGCGGGCAGGATTCTTTGTGCAGGACAAGGCCGTCGTCGAGCTCAGTGGCTGCCAACCGTTTTCCCAGCGGGTCAGGCAGGTTCGCGACCTCGCGCACGCGACCAGCCATCTCGGCGATGCCGCTCGCTTTGATCCTTAAGCGCGAAAACAAGGCTGGTGTCATCGCTCCGCTAGACAGAAGCTGTTGCGCGGCGGCGCAGTCCTTGGCGTTGGCAGCCAGAATCCGTTCACTGTTTTCTTCGAGTGCGTCCGCGATGGCCAGGAGAGCGGCCTGACGCGTTTCGCCGGAAAGGAGCGCAAGCTTTCGGGCGGCATCCCGCGCAGAGCGTGCCAAAGAGGCGACGTCTACGCCAGGTTTCGTTGAAGAGTTATCGCTCAACCTTCGCGCTCCAGCAGGACAATGTTATCGCGTGTAAACAGGACGCGAGCACTCGCTGCCACTTCGCTGGCACAATTGGCGATCCCTCGTGCAAATTCGGCGCCCTCGACGTTGGTGATGCTTACTACGTCCATCGGGCCAAACGGTTTTTCAACACGAACGACACCTGACGAAAGCAAGCTTGCTTTGCCGCGAGTTATGGCACGCTGCGCTCCCGCGTCAACGACGATGCGGCCGCGGACCCCCGCTGCGTAAGCGAGCCAGCGGCGTTTGCCCTTCATTCGGCTGGATGGCAGAAAAACCGTCCCTTCGGAGTCTCCCGCAAAGATTCGCGGTAGCGTTTCAGCACGGCTGCCATTCGCGATCACCGCCACACCGCCGCAATTCATGGCAATCTCGGCGGCTTCCAGCTTCGTGGCCATGCCGCCGCGTCCGGACTCTGAAGGCCCGCTCGCGAGAGCCCTTAGCTCCTGTGTCACCTTCGAAATCACCGGAATCACGTGCGGTCCACCGGCTGATCCTGTTCGTTTGTGTTTCGAAGCACTCTCGACGCCGAGGAGTCCATCGACATTCGTCAGCAGAACGAGCGCGTCCGCTTCCAGGCCGCTCATGACCAGCGCGGCTAGTCGATCATTATCACTGAAGGCTGCCGAACGTGGACTATCGCCAACCGCCTCGAGTTCTGCTGTCGAAACCGTGTCGTTTTCGTTGACGATGGGTACAACGCCGAATCCAATTACCTTTTCCATCGTTCGCCGCAGGTTGGAGTACCGTTGCCAGTTGCTGAAATCTTCCTCGGTCAGCAGAACCTGCGCAATTTTCACGTCGTACACACCGAACAGCCGCTTATAGGCCTCCATCAACAGGCTCTGGCCAACAGCGGCACAAGCTTGCTTGGTCGCCATGTCCTTTAAGCGGGAAGGGTGAAGTCCAAGCCATCCTCGGCCGAGTCCGACGGCGCCGGATGAAACCAGGACGACCTGGCGGCGGCTCGTTTGGAGAGCCGCGATGGCTTGCACAATCGGTTCGATCCGTTCTAAGGAGAGTTCCCCTCGGGGGTCCATGACCGTGCTGGTTCCCAATTTAATGACCACGCGCCTCGCGCTGCGCAGCAGGGCATTTCTGTGTTGCTCGCCCTCATGTTGAGATTCGCTCATGGATTCCACTTGAACCAACTAGAGTACGCCATTCGCTCCAGTTCTCGAATTCGAATTCGGTGGAACCTATGCCCCAAGTCCAGGAATGCGCTCGCCGAAAAGGTCCGCAAAGGACCGTGAAGGAATGGAGGAGCAAATCAAAGTGTGTACAGCGCACGCGTCGCGACACAGTAAGGAGCTTTGTATGGCAAATATATGCCACTGCGAACTTCACCGAAAAATGGCAAAGACCGCGGTTCGTAACTTACAGAAGAAGGAAGATTTAGCTCCGCGAACAGAACGATCTGTGAACCTTGAGATGTCACCGCTCTGTTCCTGCAAGACCTGCCGCTCGAATTGTTGTACTGATGGGGCTGTTTCTCGTTGGAGGCGATTTCTGGGGCAAACGTCGCGCGTTGTTTCGGCATGCGGCAAAGGTCGAGATTTTCGCCGAAACGCCAGCTTGACTTCAGCTTCGTCCCAATACTTTTGCGAGGATCTACCTGGCTACGGGCAGCTCGGTCGGCTGCTCGAGACGGAACTCGAGAAGGGATTCGCTTGGCACGGAAACCTGTTCGCCCTTCTTCGTCGCTGCTACCGCGGTTCCTGCGCCTGCTCCCACGAGAGCTCCAATGCCTGCTCCTTTACCTCCACCAGCCAGGCCACCAATCAGCGCGCCCAGCCCTGCTCCACCCACAACCTTCTTGGCCGTGTTGCCACCCTCACCCTTCCCCTTGACCTCATAGTCCGTGGTCATCAGCGGATAGGCAGTTCCATTGATCATAATGTCCGTGAGCTCTAGAGTCAGTTGGGAACTGCCCTTAAATTTGCCGGATGACGATGCCTGCGCAAGGACTCCATAAACCGTGGTTCCCTTCCGCGCCACGGTTACATCGTAGGCCTGCAAATTCGCTTCCAGGGCCCCAGTGAAGCGATACCCAGCTTTCTGTTTGCTCGAATCCACAGAATCTATCATACGAACTAATATTCGAGTTCCTGCCGGCACGGTGACTCTCTTCGAACCCTGAGCGGGTGATGACGGTGTTAGCCCCAATGTGAAAATCGCTGTCAGCAGGAGCGCCACCCCTCTAATTTTCATGTCTCGCATACCCAGCCTCCCCTTGATGATCTTCATGAGCCCACCACCGGCAGCGCTGAGGCAATCTTGAGGTCAATGATCGTCAGCAATTGATGTTCAACCTGCACAAAACGAGCGGCCGTTATCGCTCCCAAGTCCTGTTTGACTCGTTCATAGTATTTGGCCAGCAGTTCGCCACGCTGCTTCTGATAAGACATTGCGTTCTTTATCAACTCGTCCGCTTTATCGTCGGTCATCGTCGTGTACGACTTGGCATACTCTTGAATGTTCGCCACGCGCATATCATTGAGCTTGCTGAGCTCGACGTCGTAGTCCCGATAAATGGGCCAAAACTTGGCCGCGTCTTCGGCGTCGAACTGCATGACCGTTCCCAGCAGCTTTGCTTTTTCCGTTCGCACGTCCTTGCGCAGGAGCGCGATGTACGCCTTTATGTTCGCGTCCTCTGGAGACGCAGCCGTCGCCGGCGTCTTCGTCGCCGTCTTCGTTTGCGCGACCAAAGCCGCGCTTGAAGTCAGACAAATGACGAGAAAAACTGCCATTACCATTGCACGCATGGTGATTGTCCTCATTTTTCCTCGCGGAACGCGCCTAAGAATTTGTGGCGGCCAGGAAGTCAGGAGCGCTGGAGCAAACCGCGCAAACAGTACACCCGGCACTCAAATAGAGTCAAGCTTCCCCCTTGTAGATGTCTCGGACCAATCTTTCTTCGCGCTATGGTATTCGGCGGCTCGTGGACTTTGCGGATTCCGCAGCCGTCAGTCCCACAATCTCATTTGGGAGAGTACGAACATGGCAATGCGGAAAGAGCCTGATGGATCTGATTTAGAGACGGCAAGACAGCTCCCCATACAGACAATGCACTCAGACCAATCGGGAGTTGGTCCAGTGGTGCCTGAGCCGATCCCTTGCAATATTCGGATTTATCGACTTCATTAGTTTTGGACAAGTCGCGGTCGGCAATAGTTATGGCCTGAAAAAATCTTCTGAAACGTACATCACTGCTTGGGTACGCCGTCGGCCGGTGTGGATCTCAACGTATCCAATTCCGTGAGTACTCGTTCCCAAGCTCGTGGATCTTTCTTGGTCGCGAATCCCTTCTCGAGGTCCGCGTAATAGCCGAGAATGTCCCGACGCAAAGCGTCAGAAATGGGTTTGCCGGACGTCCTCCCAGGAGGTTCGCGTAAGTCTCGTCTGAGAGTCTATAGACTGCCGGCCCGCTGAATTCGCCGGTGTCGAGGTTTTCGTTGGGCAATTGGAGTCTGCCTTCCTCTGTGCAAAAACAACAATAACCGATAGTGGTCCGGGGTTTCGTTGAAACTACGCATATAAATCTGTTCTACAGCCGGTGTGGGTGGATGGAACGCGAGGCCACTGAGCGGACCGACCTTGGGCACCAGGCGCAATGCAAACGCCTTGAAGCACGCCCAGGAATCCGGCTTTTCGTAAACGCTGCCCCACTCCTTGCGGTAGCCAGAGTGTGAAATATTGTAGATGAATTTTGTTTTGGTCTCGCTGGGGTCGCCGTGCTGGATCTCTCGCCTTTTGAGGTGCCAGGCAACCTTGGTGGTGCGCGGAATGACGGTTGAAACCGCGTGCCTGTAGCTGCCGATGGCAAGATCCACGCCCAAAAAGACGCTCGACATATCGAGCGAGTACGTTCTCGCGAAGGCTCGCTCCAACACCGGTTTGGGAACCTCAAAACCGATAAAATCGTGGTAGGCCTTCGGAGCATAATTCCCCTTGGCGACCTGATCCACATCGAAGCCAAACTCTACCTTCATGTGCGCGGAGGGCTTTTCCTCATAGGTGACGACCGGTCCATACTTCCTTGCCAGTGCGGGGTATGTCATCGCAACTGCTCGATTGGTCGCAACGGGGTGACCCGAGTTGTCAGCTGCATAGTGTGCTAGCGCCCCCAGCGCAAATGCATACTCGTTCAAGTCCCTGGATTCTTCAATTAAGGCGAGAACAAAATCCCCACTTCGGACATAGTGTAGTAGCCCATATCCTGGATGATTGCGCCGCCGTAGGCATAGGCGTGGGCCTGGAGCAGTTCCTGCGGCGTCGCCTCGGGGAAGCGCTTCACCAGCAGTGGCACGATGCTCTCTTTCCACGCGGCGTCAATAATCGCTTCGTGCGTCAGAACGGAGTAGCCCGCACAACTGGGGGCGCAGCATGTCCCGAAGATGAGCCCGAGGATAACTGGTACAGACAGAGAGAACGACTTGAATCGACGGGGAGTCAGCATCGTAAGCGATGATAACAGTGGTTAGGGAAGGTCGACTTGAACAAGCTTGGCTTTGACACCTTTTAGCTGTTCATAGCCCCATTCGAACAGCAATGTGGTGACCATACCGAGAGTTTTACTCTCGCGATTAGCGATTTCTTCGAGTTCGATCATACGGACCGCTTCGATTCATAGACCGATCTGAAATCTCCCGGGCATCATGATTCTCTCCTTTTCCTTTGGCTTTTGGCGGTCACGCTGTCGTCTTACGATTGCTCGGCACGGGGTAATCCTCTAGCTCTAATACTTTTATACGATTGCTACTCTCGCGGGCACGCTCTAACGTTACGCGGACCTCGAAGAACCAAAATCAAAGGCGTGAGAGGCACGCAACAAATGAAGATCATCAAGCTATTGGTGTGCTTGTCTGCCGTCTGGTTGTCGCCCAATCTCCTTGCCCAGCAGATCACCGGAAGTATTCGGGGCACGGTGACCGATCCCAGCGGCGCGGTGGTCGAAAGCGCCAGCGTCACCGCTCGCCAAACCGAGACTGGGCTGAGCCGCACAACCACGACCGATCACGCGGGCGCCTATCTTCTGCTCGAACTTCCGGTGGGCCACTACCAACTCCAGGTTGAACGCACCGGATTTCAAACGTACAGCCAGGATGGCATCTCCCTGGACGTGAACGAAACGGCCACGATCCCCGTGGCACTGAAGGTGGGTGCGGAAAGCGAAAAAGTTCAGGTGGACGCGAACGCCGAGATCATCCAGGCCGCCGTGATCAGCCTGGGTATAGTGGTCTCCGAACGCGAAGTGCTCGATCTTCCGCTTAACGGTCGCAACTTCACGCAACTCGGACTGCTGCAACCCGGCGTGGTGCCTCTCACTCCCGGTCTCGCCGAGGCAGGCGGGTCGCTCCGGGCCGGCCAAGCCTACGCGGTCAACGGACAGCGACCCGAATCGAATAATTTCTTGATCGATGGCGCCGACAACTTCAACGGCGTCGATGGCGGCTTCGTCCTCAAACCGCCGGTCGATGCCATCACCGAATTCCGGATCCTCACGCACAACGCCAACGCGGAATTCGGCAATTCCCTCGGCTCCACGACCAACATCATCACCCGCTCCGGTACCAACGAGATTCACGGGGCACTCTGGGAGTTTTTCCGGAATGATGTTTTCGACGCGACCAACTATTTCGCGTCGGGAACCGAGCCGCTGAAACAAAATCAGTTCGGCACCTCGCTGGGCGGCCCGGTCCGGAAAGACAAAACCTTCCTTTTTGGTTTCTACGAAGGGTTCCGCAATCATCAGGGTGAGACCGATTCTTCCACCGTGCCTTCAGTCGCCGAACGCTCCGGCGATTTCTCGGCCTCCTGCCCGGAAGGCTTCACCGCCGGCTTCTGCAACAATTCTAATCATCAGCTCTTCAACGTCCTCCTCAACAAACCCTATCCCAACAACCAACTCACCGACATCAACCCGTTCTCTGCCAGTTTGTTGAACTTCTTCCCGCTGCCCAACAGCGGCCCCAATGTCTTCACTTCCACGCAAATCGTCACCCAGAACTATGACCAGTTTGGCATCCGCCTCGATCACTACCTGACTGCGTCGGATGTACTGAATTTCCGTTACATGTTCAACCAAGGCAACCAGTTCAATCCCATTCCCACCTCCGGCGCCAGCGTGCCTGGATTTCCGGTCGGCCAGGATCAGCGCGCACAGAATTTCGTCGCTCAGGAAACACACACTTTCAATCCCGCGCTCATCGGCGTTGCTCGCTTCTCCTTTCTTCGCAACAAATTCCTCTACGGAGAACGCACCAACAGCACGACGCCAGCTGAGCTGGGGTTCGCCTACAATTCGAGTCTTGACCTCGGGGCCGGGCCTCCATTTATCCAGATTAACGGTTATACGGACGTCGGCAATCCCATCACCGGTCCGCGCGACACCTACGAAAACGCTTTCGATTATTCTGGCTCGGTCAGCTGGGTTCACGGGCGCCACGAACTCAAATTTGGCGGTGGGTATCAACGCCTGCAAATTAACGCCCTACAGGGCATCGCCACCAATGGGTTCTTCGTATTCGCCCCATTTCCGGTGGTTCCCAACGCCTTTGCTAGTTTTCTTTTCGGCCAGCCGGTTGTCTTTCTACAGGGCAGTGGCGACTTCGAGCGCGGAATCCGGGGCAACGCACTCAACGGCTACGCGCAGGACACCTATAGGGTCAACAACCGTCTCACTGTGAACTTCGGACTTCGTTACGAACTTCCTTTCCCCTACACAGAAATCAGAAATCGCCAGTCTCTGTTCATTCCAGGCCGTCAATCTATGATCGTCCCTAACGCGCCCGAAGGCCTTCTCTATCCCGGCGACGCAGGAGTCCCCGCAGGACTTATCCCGACGTTCAAAAAAGGGTTCGCGCCGCGCATTGGGTTCGCCTGGGATCCCACCGGTGATTCCAAGTGGCTGATCACTGCCGCCTACGGAATTTTCTACGAGCCGTACTACACGGGCCAAGGCGGGCCGCTGCAGGCGCCCATCAGCGCGCCTCCTTATCTGCAAACCAGTCAGGTAAGCACTCCCAACTTTCAGAATCCTTTCAACGGTAACCCGCCGGTCCCCGGCACCTTCGCCACTCCGCTCACCAATCTCACGCTCGACCCAAATCTTTCTCTCCCGTACGCGCAGGACTACGATCTCAACGTCCAGCGCTCTTTCGGAGCGAACCTGCTCCTCCAGGTAGGCTACGTGGGCACCAAGGGCACCAAGCTACCGCGCTTCATCGAAGGCAATCCGGCCATCTACATTCCCGGCGTTTCCACTCCAGACAACGCCGATCAGCGTCGCCTCTACTCCGGCTGCACGCTCGCCGATCCGCCGTCGACCTGCAAGTTCTCATCCACTGGTCTTATTGCCGGCATCGCGAACTCCAGCTACAACGCGCTGGAAGTCAGCCTGAAACAGCGCTTCAGCCATGGACTTTCCTTCCTCGCCTCCTATACCTACTCCAAAGCCATCGACGACGCCTCTTCCTTTAACATGACCGGATCCGCCGCAAAGCCCGTAGCCGGCGAAAATGATCTGGCGCAAAATCCCTTCGACCTCGCTGCCGAACGCGGCCCGTCGCTGTTTGACGCGCGCCATCGCTTTGTCTTCAGCTACGAGTGGAGTCTGCCGTTCTTCCGGCAATCCGCAGGAATCACGCAAGCCGCGCTCGGCGGGTGGCAGCTCAACGGTATCTTCACCGCAATGAGTGGCACGCCCTTCACCATTTTTGATTCCACTGACGTTTCCGACCAGGGCAGTGCGCCGGAAATCACCGGCTTCTCCGCAAATCGCCCCAACGTGGTGTCCGGTCAAAATCCAAACGACGGCCCGAAGACTGTCGGAGCGTGGCTGAACGCCGCCGCCTTGGCCCAAGTGATCCCCGATCCCAACTCCCCGGTCCAACAATTCGGTAACGCGGGCCGTAACATCGGCGTCGGGCCTCGCTACTCCGACTGGGATTTCTCGGTGTTCAAGAATTTCCGCGTCACTGAATCCAAAGATATCCAATTTCGAGCCGAATTCTTCAACGTCCTTAATCATCCTAACTTCCGATTGCCCGACAGCGACATCAGCTCGCCAACGTTTAACCAGATTCAGGCCGCTTTGCCGCCGCGAGTGATTCAGCTCGCCCTGAAATTCCTGTTCTAATTTCTTAGAACGGAAAAAGCCCTATGCCGCACGTTCCGCTACCGCGTCTCTGGTTTTAATCGAGGTTCACCCGAGGAGGGATCGCCATGTCCGCGCAAACATCGGCCCTAAACCTAAACGCGGACACTGCCTCGGCGACCAGCAGACGGACCCGGTTACTCGCAATCATTCTGATGATTGCCATCGCCGGTATTTTCTGGGTTGATTCGCGTTATCCAGCGTTAATGAAGCGATATCACGCCAGCTCGCAAGTCAAGGCCGCCGGAGCGCTGACGTTTGGCGTTGTCTATCCCGTTGATCGCAATATGCCCCTCGCCACGCGAGTCTGGCGAACCGCGATCAATTGGCTGGACGCCAATCGTGTTGGCATGACATTCGCTTTTCTTTTTGGTCCTGCCGCACTTACGTTTCTCGCAACTTTACGCCGACGGCGAACCCGCTCTCGGTGGCTCAACGCGGTCCTTGGCGCGTTCGCCGGGATGCCGCTCGCGGTCTGCAGTAACTGTGTCGCGCCGATTGCTCGGGGAATGTTCGCTGCGGGTATGAGCACGGAATCGGTACTCGCCACGATGTTTGCTTCGCCTGCGCTCAATGTCGTTGTTCTGGCGATGAGTTTTGCGCTGTTCCCCGCTTCCGTTGCCTTGTTGAAGCTCGCTACCGTGCTCTTGCTGATTCTCGTCTTTGCCCCGCTCGTGGCGGGGCGCCAACAACCATCGGATGCGGTGATCGCGTGCCCCGTTGAAATCAGCGTTTCTCAGACCTGGGGGCAGGCATCGCTAAGTATCGCGCGAACCTACGCAAAGAGTTTTTGGTATGTGTTTCGCATTGCCTTTCCGCTCATGCTATTGGCCGCGGTCCTTGGCGCACTGGTTGTCGAACTGCTCCCTGCACAAGCACTCACCGCACAAATCACATTTGGTGGAATTATTCTTGTGGCGCTGGTCGGAGCGTTTCTGCCGGTTCCGATGGCTTTCGACGTGGCCATCGCGTATGTGGCCATGACGCGAGGAGTGCCGCTGGCTTATGTGGTCACCATTCTTTGCACGCTAGGGATCGTTAGCGTGTACTCGCTGGCTATCATCGGAAAAACGATCTCTTGGAAGATAGCCACCGCTGCTTATACCGCGGTCGCAGCCCTGGGCACCCTCGCTGGACTCGTCTCGCGCTTGCTGCTCTAACGTGTTCGTGAGGCAGCGGGTGAAACTCGATGGTAAGCACCCTTGCTAGTCGTTCCTGCAGGGGCGTTGGCGGCGGCAATGAGCCTCTTGCTCCCAAAATATCCAAGCTCGAATGTTCTTCCCCTTCTGCAATGAGTCATAAGTCGGCGAGAATTTGCAGGAAACGACCCTGCCGTATCAGGATTCGTTGTCTTAGTATTTTGAAGTATTGCGTGGCTTCCCTTTGGCCATTAGATTTTCGCTGGATTCCCAGGTGTCTGATCATATTTCGCCAACCGGCTTAGGTAGAAGACCCCGCATCCGGCCAATATCAGCCTCGGTAGGAAGAAAGCCAGGAGAGCAAACATCATGGCACACATTCAGCTTCCAGACGGGCTCCCCGGCATCGTAGGTCCCTTGGCGTACCCGGGCATCTCGCCTACAATTCGTTGGTCACTGCTGGGCGCTTGCGGTAGGTACTTAGGGCTGCGATGCCGAGCGCCTAGTGCCATGTGTCAACTTCGAGAAAACGAACTCTTGAAGGACACCGGCGAGAGACGTCTCACCAAGTCGGATTAGAGCCGAAGAGACCACGAACCCGGATCCGCGGCGATCGTTCGCGGGAAGGTAGAGAGCCTGCAGTCCGGCGCCAGCAAAACTTCCGATGACATTCGAATAGTTCGGCTGCCAGTGCCCATTATCCCCTTTGCATATAAACGAGCTCGCCGCAGCATAGAGGAATCTGGATCGCTTGCTGCCGCTTCCTTTGTAGAAGTAGCGTGGATCCTGCTTGAGAACCGAAGGCATTATCGCGCCTCCGATGAACGTTGCGGCAAACACATTGGCGTAACTCGCGCCGTAGCGCTTCGCATATCCTTGCGCTCCCTGACCGTACCCGCCCCAACGATCTCCGGCCTGGCCAATCCCCGCCAGGACCCCAACCCCGACAAGCGTGACCGGATCGCTTGCTGATTTCCACGCAAGCTCAAACTTGTGTTTCGCCGTGAGAGGAGCGGGATTCGCGTCGTAGCTGACATAAAAGTTCGGGATCACCCCCAACACCCGCTGCTTTTCTTGTTCCTTGATCTGCACGTCTGCCAGTTCCTCCTGCGTGAGTCCAACGTGCACCTCTGTTACCTGAGTGGTGATGACCAACATGATCAGCGGAGTGACGTGGGCTTCGCCAGATTGCAGGGTCCCGGAGGACTCCTGCGACGCGAGGCCCGGCGATGAGATTGTCAGACGGAAGGGGCCGGGGGCGAGATTGGTAAATGCGAACAGCCCGTCCTCATTCGACGTTGCCTCCAGGCTCGAAGATTGGCCTTCACGCGTAAGTTTAACTACGGCGCCGGCAATGTTGGCTCCGGATTGATCAACAATCTTGCCACTGATGCTTCCCGCTTGGTGCTCAGCGTGTTGCAGGCCCCCGGAAGCCTGTGTTTCCTGCGAGTCAGCTAGTGCACTATCCGCTGTTTTGTTCATCGAAGGCTCTTGAGACCATGCGGAAAAACTGCAAAGCAGCACTAGGAGGCTCAGCCAAGCCAGCCTTCCGAGGCCAAGAATCAAGCTCTGTCTCGCGGGACCTACGAACATGTCTTGCTTTCACCCCCCGCTTCCATGTCCAACTTGTGATTCGATGTTGCTGCAGCCCCCTCAGATACATACTTTTCATGCTTCGCAAACGAAGCTCTCAGACGTTTTGGGGGTAGAGACTCACGGCTGGCGCCGTCGCCAAAGCAATAGCGACACGCACGTAGTCTCCGCCCCACACCGCACGCTGGGGTTCTAGGACTGACGGGGTTCTAGGACTTGCGGGGTTCTAGCACTTGGTCATGCTGTCGGAATGTAGGGCGCACTAATTTTTCATGTATCAAGTTTAGCTCTGGAGTGCATCTAAGTTGCGGTAGTAAACTTCGATCTCCCAATTCCGTGTCCCGGGGTTCGGATGGCATTTGTTCGTAGACTCGAAGCGGTCGAGCGGACTTCATGTTCCGCTTTTCACTGCGTTTTGTTGTGTAAAGAAGTCACCGGGTTCCCAGCCTTCCTCTCGTCCACCAGTTCCAACACCGCTGCAAAATTCATTTTCAACTTCAAGAATTCAGCACACCGGAGGACTCTATGCCGTCGAATTTCGTCCAGATTGCGACTGAATCGGAAATCAGGGAACGCTTAGAGGCAGAACGCGCACGTCTGCGGAAAATCGCGGGGTTGGACCAGGCGAAGCATTTTCACCGGCCAGTCGAGCGAGCCTTCACAGCAGATGAGCGCAGCCGTGTCACAATTCTGTTTGGGGGCTTCACGTGGAAACACGAAGATTTGATTCGCGCGGTGTTTCAAGGGTGTGGGTATAACTGCGAAAAGCTTCCGGTCCCGGATGTCGCCGGCTTTCAGACGGGAAAGGAGTTTGGCAATAACGGTCAGTGCAATCCGACTTACTTCACGGTCGGGAACCTGGTGCAGTATCTCCAGTTTTTGGAAAAACAAGGTCTCTCACGCCAGCACATTCTGGATAACTACGTGTTCTTCACAGCGGGTTCCTGCGGGCCCTGCCGATTCGGCATGTATGAGGCGGAATATCGCTTCGCGTTGAAGAATGCTGGTTTCGACGGCTTCCGCGTGCTGTTATTCAAAGACAGCGACGGAATCAAGGCCGAGTCCGGGGAGCCTGGGCTGAAATTTACCGTTGATTTTGGCTTCGGAATGCTGAACGCCATGCACTTGGGCGACGTGATCAACGACCTCGTGTACCAAATCCGCCCCTTTGAGGCGAAGAAGGGCGAGACGGATCGCGTCTTTCGCGAGACCGTCGATGGATTATGTGAGGACTTGAAGAACCGCCGGGCCTTCGAGATCGAACAACTAGCACCGGACTGGGCTAAGCCTAAGTTCAAGAGCAATAAGATCTTGCGGAACACCGTTAACGTGTTTGGCAAATGGCATGAGCACATGTGGGGCAAGGATTACTTGCATGCGTTGCAGACCGCCCGTGACAAGCTGAATTCGATTGAAGTCGATCGCACGCGTATAAAGCCGGTGGTCAAAATTACCGGCGAATTTTGGGCGCAGCTGACCGAGGGCGACGGAAACTTCCACATGTTTGATTTCCTGGAACGCGAGGGTGCGCAAGTTCTGGTGGAGCCGATTGCCACATGGGTCGCTTACTTGATGTACCAAGCGAAGGCTCACGCCATAGCAAAATGGCCGGTAAACCGTCCGCACGCCAAGCCAAAGTGGTACGAGGCGAAGAAACATTTCGGCAACTACATTGGATTGCGCAAGAAGCTATGGGGAATCGGAGCCGGGCAGCGTATGTGGAATTTCTTCTACCATCGCACCATTAAGCAGCTCGGTGGGATTAGTCACCAACTCGTGCCACAGACGGAACTGGCCGACATGGCTCATCCTTTCTATAACCAGTTTGCTCGTGGCGGAGAGGGACATCTCGAAGTCGGCAAGAATGTGTATTACACCGTTCACAAGCTCTGCCACATGGTACTGGCACTGAAACCGTTCGGGTGTATGCCGTCGTCGCAGTCTGACGGAGTGCAATCGGCCGTAATCAACAAATTCAAAGACATGATCTTCTTGCCCATCGAGACTTCCGGCGAAGGTGAAGTCAATGCACACAGCCGCGTGCAAATGGCCCTCGGCGAAGCTAAGGTCAAAGCCAAAGCTGAATTCGAGCAATGTCTCAAATCGACAGGCAAGAGTCTCCAGGAAATCCGCAGCTACATCGACGAGCATCCAGAACTCAAGCGGCCCTTCTATCACGTGCCTCACCGCGAAGGTGTCGCGGGCACAGCTGCGCAATTTGTGCTGCACGTCAACGATCGGATCAACCGGGACACGCGGTTCTGGAAGCGGGCGCGCGCAACAGGGGTCGCGATTCCGGCGGCTTCCGGCGACTAAGAATCGATATCCCATAGAAATTTCCAAGTCCTAAGCGGGCCGAGCATTTGCCTATCTTGTATGGTTATAGCCCTGTTGGCACCGAAGACCGGTCAATAGGCGGATATGCCGACTTTCTAAAAGAGAGGAAGCAATGCACGACCACAAGGCTTCGCAACTAGTTCAGATTGCTCCGCTTCGCCCGCAACTACAACAAGCCTCTCAAGCGCAGAAGCCGCACGATCACGTCACGACGTTCTTCGTAGGGCTTGACGTAGGTTCAACTACAGTGAAAGCAGTGGTCGTTGACTCGTCGACGGATCGAGTGTTGTGGCAAGACTATCAACGCCACGAAACGAAACAGCCCGAAAAAACGCTCGAGTTCCTCAAGCGCATGGAAGCCGAAGTGGGAATCGATCGGCACAATACTCGCATGTTCGTGACCGGCTCAGGCGGTGGCGCGATTGCTGACCAGGTCGGCGCGAAATTCGTGCAAGAGGTTACCGCCGTTTCCTTGGCTGTCGAGAAGTTACATCCCGAAGTCTACTCGGTCATTGAACTCGGCGGTCAAGACGCCAAGATCATTGTCTTCAAAGATGATGACGAGACCGGGCGCAAGAAAAAAATCCCCTCGATGAACGATAAGTGCGCGGGAGGGACCGGCGCGGTCATCGATAAAATCAATGCCAAACTAAAGATCCCTACGCAGCAGTTGGCCGAACTGAAATATGCGGGGATCAAGCTTCACAAAGTCGCCGGCAAGTGCGGCGTATTTGCGGAAACCGACATTAACGGCCTGCAGAAGGTCGGCACGCCTCCGGACGAACTGATGGCGTCGCTGTTTGAAGCTATCGTCCTGCAGAATCTGAGCGTCTTGACTCGTGGCCACACCTTGCGGCCGCACGTGTTGCTCCTGGGTGGCCCCAACGGTTTTATTCGCGGGATGCGCGAAGCATGGCAGGCAAACATCCCGCGCATGTGGCAGGAGCGCAAGGTCGCGGTTCCAGACGGTTCGAAGCCCGAAGATCTGATCAAGGTCCCACAGAACGCGCAGTACTTTGCCGCACTCGGTGCCATTGAGTTCGGCCGCAGTGAGGACGACTGCATCGGCTGCTATCGCGGCTACGCAGAACTGGTTCGCTATATTGAATTCGGCCGTCAGGAGGAAAAAGCCAAGGCTGGAGGAAAAGGCCTGGTCGCCGATCCCACCGAACTCACTTCTTTCCGAGAATCCTATCGCCGCAAGAAGTTCACGCCAGTGACTCTTCAGAAAGGTAGCACCGTCGGGGGATTTATCGGCATTGACGGCGGGTCCACGTCAACCAAAGCGGTCCTGCTCGATGAAAAAGGCGACATCCTTTGCAAGTCCTATCAGCTGTCCAATGGGAATCCCATTCAGGACACGATTGAAATGTTCGAGAGCCTGCGCGGCCAGGTCGAAGCGCAGCATGCCAAGCTCGAAGTGTTGGGTGTCGCGACCACTGGCTACGCCAAGGACATTCTCAAAGATGTCCTGAAGGCCGATGTGGCCTTGGTGGAAACCGTGGCACACACCGAATCCGCGCTCAAGTTTTACGAAGACCCGCATGTGATCGTCGATGTCGGCGGCCAGGACATCAAAATCATCATCCTGCACAACGGCCGTGTAAAAGACTTCAAGCTCAATACACAGTGCTCTGCGGGGAACGGATACTTTCTCCAATCCACTGCGGAGGGTTTCGGACTAAACGTTAATCAGTTCGCCGACCTTGCCTTTTCCGCCCAGGCCATGCCCGTCTTCGGTTACGGCTGTGCTGTTTTTATGCAATCCGACATCGTGAACTTCCAGCGCCAGGGGTGGCAGGCCGAGGAGATCCTGGCGGGCCTCGCCGCCGTGCTTCCGAAGAACGTCTTCCTGTATGTCGCCAGCATTCCAAATCTTGCCGCGCTAGGTACGCGGTTTGTTCTCCAGGGGGGAACTCAAAACAATCTCGCCGTGGTGAAGGCTGAAGTTGATTTCATCCGCAACAGCTTCCGTGCCTCCGGCAAGCAGCCGGAAATCATCGTGCATGAGCACTGCGGGGAATCCGGGGCAATCGGCGCCGCGCAGGAATCGCTGCGTCTATGGCGCAACGGACAGCAATCAACGTTCATCGGACTCGAGGCCGTCCGCAAGATTGAGTACCGCACGACGCGCAATGAAGGGACCCGCTGCTACTTCTGCAAGAACAACTGTCTGCGTACCTTCATCGACGTACGAACCGAACCGGTAAAGAACCTCGTGCCCATCGAGCGCATCACCAAGGTTCCACTTATGCACGGCGAACAGCGGCTGATTATCGCCACCTGCGAAAAAGGAACGGTAGAAGATCTAAGCGAAATGAAAGACATCAAAGCTGGATTGGACCAAATTCGGGACAAGCATCCGAATTTCGTCGATGTCGCCTCGAAGGAAGTCTTTCGTCCCACGAACGCCAAGAATGTGGCCGACTCGATTCCCACAAGGGCATGGACTCAATCGGCCAAGCAGCGCATCGCGCTCATGCAGAATCGTAGCAAAGTCCGTATCGGCATTCCACGCGTGCTGAACATCTACACGTATGCTCCTTTGTTCAACGCCTACTTCGAAAGCCTGGGCCTCCAACCGGAGAACATCATTTATTCCGACTATACGAGTTCCGAGCTCTATCGCGCAGGCGCCAGCCGCGGCGCTATCGACCCCTGTTTCCCGGCGAAAATTGGAATATCCCACGTCTACAACCTGATCCAGGAGAAACATCGCAAGAAACCGCTAAACGTCATCTTTTTCCCGATGTACGACGTTCTGCATTCGCCCTTGGTCAAAATTGTAGGCGCAAACGCATGCCCAACCGTGACGGCAACTCCGGAAACCGTGAAGGCAGCTTTCACCAAAGAGAACGACGTCTTCGCCGAAGCCAATCTGAAATACATCGACCCGGTGCTCAATTTTGCGGACCGCAAACTTTTCGCCTACCAGATGCTGCAGGCCTGGCAGTCCGTCCTGGGTCTCTCTCCAGAGGAAAACCAGCGCGCCGTCGAATCAGGATTCGCCGCGCTCAGTGACTATGAGACCAGCATTCGCAAGCGCGCTCGCCAGGTTCTCGACCAACTAGAGCGCGAGGACCGCATCGGCATCGTCATGCTGGCGCGCCCTTACCATCACGATCCGGGACTCAATCACGAGATCCTCGACGAATTCCAAAAGCTCGGCTATCCCATCTTTTCCCAGAATACGCTCCCGCTCGATGAGGACTTGCTCGAAAGGCTTTTCGGTGAAGAAGTGAGGGCCGGCGTAGTCAGCAGCCCGCTCGATATTACTGACGCCTGGAAAAACTCCTACTCGTGCAGCACCAACCACAAAGTTTGGGCCGCCAAGTTCGCAGCGCGCCACCCCAACCTCGTGGCTCTGGAAATCTCCAGCTTCAAGTGTGGGCACGACGCGCCGATTTATGGTGTGGTCGAAGGCATCATCGAGCAGTCCGGCACGCCTTACTTCTGTTTCAAGGATCTCGACGAGAACAAGCCTTCCGGCTCCATCAGGATCCGCGTCGAAACCATCGACTATTTCCTGCGGCGTTATCGCGAGGAGGTCATTCGCAAGCGCAAGGTCGCGCAAGACATTGACGCTCAGCTAGCCGCGCTCGAGGCCCAGTTGCGGAACGAACCCGTTAGCGGGGCTCCGGAACTCTCGCAAGTGCAAATTCCGGCCAGCAATTGGCAACGCGAGGTACAGGGAATCGCCGGAGATTGATTCAAAAACTTTTCAACCTGCTAGCCGTGATGCGCATCAAAGCCCTGCGGGGTCTAACAAACTCGGCTATGCCTGGACGTTAGAGAAAAGGAGCAGAGTTCATGGCTACGGCACCAAAATTCCGCATCGACGTCGACATCCACAATTTACTAATGCACTCCGCACCCGGGCCCGTGGCGGTCCCTGCCGCGAAAGGCATGAAGCTCCCGGACCCGGTATTCCCGCGCTTTCCGGAAAAGCTTTTGGACCCTGGCCCCGACCCTATCCCTGAGAAGCGCGATTGGACCGTCCCTGAGATTTATCGCAAGATGCGAGGCTGGCTGTTCCCGTACATCCGCTCGCGCGTGTTGCCGGGCGATTTTCATCCCATTACCGCGTACCTTTTTCTTGAGTACAAGTGCAATCTCGACTGCTGGTATTGCTGGGCCTACAACAACAAGATCAGGGGCATGACCGAAGACGTGGCCCGGCGTTCGATCGATTGGCTCCATGATCACGGCTGTCGCGTGCTGGCCCTGATGGGCGGTGAGCCTTTGTTGCGCCCCGACTTTGCGCACAGGGTCATCTACTACGCCGCGAAGAAGGGGTTCTGGATTTACGTCGGCACCAACGGGCGCCTGCTGCGCCCCGATGTTGCCGATCGCCTAGGCGACGCCGGTGTTGGTGTTTTCAACTTCGCACTCGATTCCTGGGACGAAAAGCCCAGCTTGCCCAAAGCCGTCGTGCCCGGCCGCAAGCATCTCGAACATTTGATGAAGAAGCAGTACGTCTACGGCTACATGGTCTTTTTCAATCTAAACATCTGCCGGAACAACACGCAGGACGTCCGGCAGATCACAGAGTTCGCGCACGACAACCGCGTCGCGACCGACTACCACATCAACGAAACGCCGATGCTTGAGCAGGACGAGCACTTCAAGCATCTCAGCGACAATCCAACCTACATCCGGCCCGAAGATTGGCCGGAAATCGATTCCCTTGTGGATTGGCTTATTGAAAAGAACAAAGCTGGATATCAGATGGTTAATTCCGTGCAGCGTTTGCAGGAGATCAAAGCGTTCATACGCATGGCGAGTGGGAGTGACCTCAAACGCCTCGGGTGGAACGGCGATGGAACCGGGACCAACGGCGATATCGCCAAACAACTCGCCGGAACGCCCGGCTTTGTGCAGGATGCCAACGGTGAGTTGCATTTTGCCGAATGGAACTGCCGGGCTGGCCAGAACAACGTCATCATCCGCACCGACGGCACCGTGGCTCCTTGTTTCCCCATGTATGCCTCCACCTACGACTGGGGAAACATTGAGGGCCACAAGTTTGACTCAAAACAGTTGGCTGGTATGAAAACAACCTGCCAGCAGCATTGCTTCTCCACCCTGAATCACAATCTCGCCTATTGTTACAACGACGCACGCGTGCTCAAGTTTGTGTGGACCAACTTGGTGAAGCATCGGATGAAGGGTGGAGCGAGGAGCTTCGAGGACTAAACAGTCGACGAGGGTGCGGCCGGAATTAAGTCCGCGCGTTGCAATGTTTTCGATTCCTCATAAGGTTCACAGCACTATGCAGATTCTTCACAACGAAGGGATGCTTCCTGGCGGCTCTCCTGTTTGTTGGAATCACTGGCGCATCAGTTCCAACCGTTGGGCAAACCAGCCAAGGGAGTGAGCCGCTGGTGGCGTCAGCACGGCTCCCGCCGTTGCAACTTTCCGCCAACGGCGACCGAATACTCGCAGAACCGTGAACATAACGAGCTTCGCAGTCTCGGATTGCGAAAATATTGCAGTGGGCGGATTACCCGGGAACCGCCCTCAGCGTGAATCGGTCGATTTGGAAGACGTTCGTGAATAAGTCGAAAACACGCGCGAGCGCAAACCCGGTTCCCGTCATCCGGTGGCTCGCGGAAATCTTGAATACCTATCGCCGTTCTGTCGGCGATCCTTCGTCGCAAGTCATGTTTCACTCCGGCGGCGGAGATCCGATGGATCTCGATAAGTTAGCTCAGCTGGTCATTCGCCCAGTCGTAGAGTTGATCGGACTCGAATGGTACGCTCGGCATGGTTTCAGGCGTGGCATCGCGTCGAATTTGTGTGAGCTGGGCCCTGGCGAGAAGATCGTCCAGCGTTTCCTGCGGCATGCAACAGCGCACGTGACCAACGATCGCTACATCAAGGATTTTGACCCGGTAGTGCTCGCGGCGATGAAGTGGATGGAGACCACTTCGGACGCCATGAAAATCTTGTGCACCAACTGTGCACCAAATTAACCAGGGCAGATGTGCTAAGCTATTGAAAGCACGCCGCGGAGAGGTGGCAGAGCGGCTGAATGCGGCGGTTTGTTAACGCCGATGGCCACTTCGCTATCTGATACAAACTTAACTAAATCCCTTTGCCAGCCATCAGATAGCAGCGTTTCAGTTTTCTGTAGTTCGCTGATTTTGGCCTGTTCTGCGGCAATTTTAGTGACAGTTTGGTGACAGTTGAGCTTTTTAGCCCCTCGCGCACTTGATTGTCACAAGCTCACATTTCAGTTTCGCCTAAGTGTTTGCGGCAGTACGGTTTGCTAAGATCCATGCTCGTCAACCACTGTAACAGCTTCAGTGGCAGACGCTTTTCGCCTCGCGGACTAAATACCTTCGGTTCTCACCCGTTCGCCACATTTTGTGTTTTGGCGTCCAACAACGTGTGCATTGTCTTCGGTTCTATCTCCACGGCCTCCGGCAACAGGTTGCGTTCAGAACTATCCTTTTTGCCGCAGGGAAACGTCCGGGCTTAGCAGCTACGAGAAAAGCCCGCGGGCGGGCCTAATCTGCAGCCCGTGATACGAGGGGATCAAGTCGTGGGCATCGTGCCACCGTCGATAATGTAATCAGCCCCGCTGATAAACGCGCCCCGGTCTGAGGCCAGAAAGGCTACCAACTCTGCCACTTCCTCGGGACGGCCTGTCCGGCCCATGGGAATGCCTCCAAGCATGTCCACAATCCGTTGCCGTGCAGCGTCCTCGCTGATGCCGCTGCCCCTGGAAATGTCGGCGATCATTCCCTTCGCGCCCGTGGTCTCGATGAAACCGGGCGAAATTGTCGTTACTCGCACTCCCTTCGGAGCAACGGCCTTTGCCAGCCCCTTGCTGTAAGTAGTAAGGGCTGCCTTGACCGCCGCGTAGGCGAGAGTCGAATTGGGAAACGGAAGACGATGAGCGACGGAAGAAATATGAATGACGACTCCAGACTTACGTTCGATCATGGCCGGAAGGAAAGCGCGGTCCAGGCGAACGGCGGCGAGCAGGTTGACCTCCAGTATTCTTTGCCAGTCCTCGTCGGTGAGCACCTCGAATCCGCCTGGTTTTGTTTCTGTTCCGCCGACATTATTCACCAAGACGTCGAGCCCACCCCACTCTCGCTGAATGCGATCGACGACATTTTGGGCACCACGGGCCGTTCCAAGATCCGCCTTTATGAAGAGAACAGAATCCTGGTCGTGAGCTGCCTCAGATCGCGCGGTGGTGGCCACCGAGGCACCGCTCAATGCAAAGCGGCGTACAATCGCTTCTCCTACACCCTTCGTGCCACCGGTCACTAGAACACGCTTGGCTTTGAACTCATCGCCAAAAACGGTAAATGGATAGCTGTTTGTCATGTTCCCTCCAAGAGAACTGATGATTCGAAAGCTGTTTGAACCTAGGCGGCCAGGTTGATTTTCATGCCTAGTCTTAAATCCGGGCGTTCGACCAACCGCCACAGCATTGGTCCGAGGTCTAGTGCCTTGATGGCTCGTACCTTTTATTTGTAGAGCCAAGGCTTATAGGCAATCTCGATGTTGTATCCGTCTGGGTCGCCGATGTTTGCCGCGAAGTAGTCGGCACGCCATTCGGGCCGAAGGCTCGGTTCCTTGTTTGAAGTAGCTCCCGCGTCTATCGCCGCCTTGTAGCTGGCCCTGACAGCGTCCGCGATCTTGGCGGTGAATGCGACGTAAAGGTCTTTGGCGACTTCGCCATTCTTCAGCCAGAAACCCGGAATGTTATTGATGGCGAAACCGCGCATGGGAGGTTGATCGCCCTTGTAGGGCATGTTGATGCCAAGTGGCTCAAGCACCTTCTTGTAAAATTCGCTCGACCGTTTCAGGTCAGAGACGGGGAGATAAATATGGTCAATCATGGCTTTCCTCTTTTCGTTTGACTGTGACAGCCCGCGGCTCAGCGCAGCTTGGCGAAGCAGTCGCTGGCTGTTGCCGTTCAGGTTGTGATATGCGTCCTCGCGACCAACCGCCGCAGCATTGGCGCGAGATCTGGCGCCTTATAGAACGGATGTCCGCGGAAGATTTCCGCGCATTTTTCATCCAGGGTGCTGAGGGCCTCATGCACCTTCGGTGCGGCTTCCCGCACCTCGCCTATTCGTTCGCGGACGAACAACAAATTCTCGGGATCGACGTGGCCTGCCTGTATGAAGCCACGGGTCTTCTTGGCACACCGGCAGGGGTTTGCTTGGTTTACCAGTCCGCATTTGTCGTTCATGAAGTTGCGCAAGTCTCGCCGCGCACGGGCCAGGCGTTGTCGAAAGTTGTCGGGAGTGATCTCCAACACCTCAGCGGCAACGGTGTCGCTTACACCAAAGATGGCGCCGAGGATAAAGGTCAAGCGCTGCTCGCGGTCGAGGCAAAGAAGCATTCCAGAAGTACAGGAGAGCATTGCCTCGGTCACTAGCAGGTCGGTCTCCGCGGAAGTGCCTTTGGGATCGGCGAGCTCTAACTCTGGCGTGTCGTCGATCGCCGCGCCGTAGTAAGCAAAATCCATGGACGCAGGCTCCACCCGCCCGCGCTTCATGTTGAGCACATGGTTGACCACGATGCGGTACAGCCACGTGCGGAGGCTGCTCCGGCCCTCAAACGACGAGAGCCGGGTGAGTACTTTGATGAGGATCTCTTGCGTGGCGTCCTCGGCATCCTGTGGATGGTGGAGCATGCGAACGGCGATGTTGTAGATCCACGCTTGATGCCGCTGGACCAGGTCTTCGAGCGCCCGGTGATCTCCCGAGCGGGCGCGTAGCACAAGGTTTTGGTCCTCGTGGTCGAGGGAGCTGTCGGCTAGCGGATTATTGATAGTCATGATGCATCTCCAAGCGCCCTTATGCCTTGGCTCGATTCTCAGAGAGCCTTGGGTATTGCAGAGAAGTGGGCGCTCACAATCTTCCACTGCCCGCTTTGTTTGTTGAAGACCAATGTAGTTCGGCCATGGATCGAGAGAGTCTTGCCGTCCTTGGTAACTCCCGTAAACATGTCGTGAGCATTTACGATGCCCACCTCATCGCCGTACATGCGACACGATGGTTGCCGGAAGCCGAAGCTGGCCGAGGCAAGGCCTGCGATAACCTCGTTGAGATACTTGGCAAAGAGCGCCTTGCCATCGAACCGATAGGGAACGTGGTCAAATATTTCCACGTCCTCGGAAAGCATGTCCAAGATGGGCTGGGGGTCGCGCTGGTCGAAGGCGTCGGCGAATTGCTGTGTTAGGGTTTGGAGTTCATTCACGCTCATATTTGTGTCGCCTCTACTCTGGTTAGACACACGCCGCGGCACACTGTGACAGAACAATACCGCCGAAGCTGCTCACCGCCGGGGCGCCGGCGAGTGGAGGCTCCCATCAGATTGTGCTCGGATGACGGGCAACGCGGAAGTTATCAGCTCGTCCGTCGGGTTAGTACCGACAAACAGGCCATCGCGGTATTTCTGGACCAAATTCCATTTCGTGCGGATCCAACGTTCGCTGCCATGCTGGACATCGGGATCAGAACCGCTGCTACGATGCATTCGGAAATCAACGTAATGTTCCGGCCCGGATTGCTTTGCCTGCGGCCGCAAAGACTACTGCGGTCGGTCTTAAGGCGGCACGTTCTCGTCGTAGGAAGGTATCTCAATCTTTGAGATCCTTAAACCTAATCTGAATCAACCACACGATGACTGCAAAAATCATCGCGGTCGAAACCCCGAAGAGGAGTGCTCCATTCGCCGTCTCGAGCGGACCTAGTAGTCTCCAGGAAGGCGACATGATGAGATCGCCGTAACCTAGGGAAGTGTAATTC
>Ga0210399_10000175_pt1 | contig 51438 bp, 47 predicted proteins | sample IncBWC14MmetaG_FD_150865 | JGI IMG/M metagenome (GOLD analysis project Ga0210399, IMG submission 150865) | Forest soil microbial communities from Barre Woods Harvard Forest LTER site, Petersham, Massachusetts, United States - Inc-BW-C-14-M | ecosystem: Environmental > Terrestrial > Soil >...
GCGGCGTAGCGGCGTTCAACCTGTTCTACGAACCGGAATCGACCCATTTTTTTGGAAAGGCATTCGCCGAGCAGGAATCCACCGCCGGCGCCGCGGCGGCGGTGATGGTGCAACTGCGGCCAGGATTCCTGATCGGAGGCGAAGCGCGGTATTTTCGAAAATACGAAGGTTCGGCTCTCGACAGCTTTGCCGGACAGGCCCTGTTCGTCGGGCCGACCGCATACTGGCAGTTGTCGGAGCGTTCGAGGTTAACGCTGGCCTGGAGCCCCCAGGTTTGGGGCCGGCCGACCGGGTCCCCAGCCGCGCTGGATCTCCTCAACTTCGAACGCCATCAGGCCCGGCTGATCTTCGGGTTCAATTTCTAGCTCCAGCTGAGCAAAGCTCATCAGTATCGCAATGCGGAATCTCGCTAATTTGAAACTTTGCCCTCATCTGGCCGTATCCCCTCTTGTGGTTATATGGTGCTCGCGGCAGAGGATTCGGTATGAACGCAATCACTCTCATAGTGACGGTCTGCGCAGTATTGTCGCCGACAACCTGTGAAGAGACCTACCTGACATATTCGGGAGGCACATCGTTGCGGCAATGCGCCATGGGCGCACCGCCCTATATCGCCCAGTGGATTGGCGCACACCCGAAATGGAACGTCGTAAGCTGGCGCTGCGAATACCCGCACAGCAAGGACAAGGCGCATGCCGCCGGCGCGGCGTCTGCGGGATGAGCCGTCAGGCGCAGCCTTTCGCGGCCACGCACTACTTTTTACATTCGGTCAAGTCCTTGTCCGCGATGGAGAACACGGCGTCTGCCCTTATCTCGATATTCCGCACCACACATTCGCGCTGGTCGCGGTAGTTGACCCTCACGTCAAAGCGTCCCGGTTCTATTCCCGTGATGCGCAGCCGTTCATCGTGATCGACCTCGCCGTCCTTGTCGTTCGCCGTCTGATTCGGCCCCCAGTCGTTCTTGCCGGCTGGCGAGAGCTGCAGGCCCGAAATGGTGGCCGTGGTCAGATTCCAGAACCTGATGCCCTTCTTGCCTTGTGCCGCAAGCTCGCTGCTGCAGGCGAGCGAAAGCACCAGCGCCAGGCCCCATCGCATCATTGTCAGCTCCTCTCTCGGCAAATGCTTGGCCGGCTAATTCCGGATCAGACGGTCGCGATTTTTCGCCTTGTCGAAATTCTTCGCCTGGTCCAGCCCGATCGGTGCGACCAGTTTCGCCGACGCCAGGTCAGCGCCCTCGAAATCCGTACCAGTCAGCGTAACGCCGGTCAGATCGGCGCCACCAAGCTGGGCACCCCTCAACGAAGCGCCGGTCAGGTCGGCGCCCTTGAGCGAGGCAAATTCGAGATCGACGCGCGACAGATCGGCCCCGCGCGCGTTTACTCGCTCCAGATTTGCGGATTTGAATACGGCACGCATGAGGCCCATCGACTGGTTGCGCATGTCGGCACCCAACTTCGCATCCGCAATCGAGGCTCCGACCAGGCTCGCGCCGGTCAGGTCGGCGGCAACGCGCGAATTCGAGAGGTCTGCGCCGTCGAGATGCGCGCGCGCCATCTGCGAAGCGAACAGGTTCGCCCCTTTCAGGTTGGCCCGCGTCAAATCCGCATCAAGCAACCATGCCTGATCGAGGACGGCATGTTCAAGGTTCGCGCCTGCTAGCCTGGTTTTGTTGAGGCGCGCGCTGCGAAAGATTGCGCGGGAGAGGTCAAGTCCGGAAAGGTCGAGATTGGACAGTCTTTTCCCCGTGAAATCGGCCGGCGCGGCGCCTGCGGCGGCAACGGCCGCCTCAAGGTCAGCGCGGTTCATTTCGGCCGAGACCATGTCTGGCGAGGAAAGATCCACGCCGCGCATCATGTCCTGCGCGGTTGCGCTCAGGCAGAGCAGGCCAAGGCCGAGTGCCGCATTTGCAAGAATTCGCCCCATCGGCACCTCCTTTCCCAAACGCAGTAACCCACGTTCCCGCCTCATCTTCAATCACGAATTCGGTGGGGCGTTTCCCTGACGCTCTCGTTCTTATTATAATGGCAAGAGTTCGCCACCCCAGGAGGGATGTGATGGTGTTTGCGCAATCGCTGCGGATGGGCGCATGCCTCTTGTTCGTACTCGCAATGATGGCGATCCCTGCGGGCGCCGACGACGTCAACGATTACCCCACGGTGGCGCGGGCGGAATATGTATTCGGCTGCCTGAAGGCAAACGGTGAAACGCGACAGGCAATCAGTCGATGCTCTTGCTCGATCGACGTCATTGCCTCGCTGCTGCCCTACGATCGCTACGTCACGGCCGAGACGGTCTTGAGCATGTCCCAAGTGCGCGGAAACCTCGGCGGAGAATTCCGATCGTCCGAACAGGCGGCGAGCGCGCTCAACGACCTGCGTCGGGCCCAGGCCGAAGCCGAAGTGAGATGTTTCTGATCATCGGTGTCCGCGCGCCGCCGATTCAGACCGCTTCGGCAGCCTCATATTCCTGAGTTTTCGACCGGCCATTCGCCCTGGAACAGGTGGCCTTCGGTGTCCCTGGCCTCGACGCGAACGCGCTTGGCTCCGTTCGGGACATAGGCAAAGCGAATGTTGGGATCTTCGGAAATCGAAATGCCGCCCTGCATTGCGAGCACCAGGGTATCGTCCTGCCATATCCGCAACTCGTTGATGAAGAACGCTGGAATATAGAGCCGCGTGAGCTGATCCATCTGCAGGCCCGAATTGTTGGGGTGACCAATCATGATCTGGGCCTCGCGGGTGCCGTTTTGGGGCCCATCGGTAGCCTTGGCAAATTGTCTGAATCGTATCTGGCCAAGCCGTGCCTTGGCTTCCTCGGCATTTTTGGCAGCGGGCGCCGAACATCCGCCGGACGCCTTCACATAGGTTTTTGTCATGTAGAGCTTGCCGTCGCTCAGTTCAGCGACCGCGTGGACGTCGGTGTAGTTGTTGACGCGGATGCGGGTCGAGATCTCGGATACCGACGAATCCTGTCCAAGTTCAAAACGCGCCGCCATGGGCGCCGGATTCTGGTCGATGACAAGGGTGATCGCCACGACCCGACGGTTATCGGCCGGTGAAAGTGTGATGCGCAATGTGACCGGGACGATCGCGGCGTCCTCGGCGCGATAAGGCATCTCGATTGCGACAATGCCGGCGCCTTCGTCAATCTGGCGGTTGTTGAAGATGTCCTGGACCAGTCCCGGCCAGGGATCAAAGCTATCCGGCGTGGCCGCCTGAATTGAGCCAGCGCCTATTGGCGTGACGGTCATGAGACCGGCAACCAGGAGAAAGCGGCAATGGCGAGCCAGCATTCACGTGGTCCTTTCGGTAACCGAAGGACAACGAACATACTCGATCGACCCGACTATTCCCATTCAATTTCCGAGAAGGCGGCTGTGGCGTTACGCGCATTATAATCGTCAAACAGCTTCCATCGCGACCGCTCCGAGAAGGCGGCGGTATCGGCTGCTGACCGTATCGGCTTCCCTTGGGCGACCAGTGCGCGGATGTCGGCCGCCAATTTCTCCAGGTAACGGCGTTCGTCGAGCAATGCGGCCGGCCAATTGCTCACGGGACCGTGACCAGGAACCACCTGCTGTGCGGGAAGTGCTGCAAGTTCGTCGATCACCTTCAGCCAGCCACGGATGCTGCCGTCAACAACGGGTACATGAGCGAGGAAGACAAGATCGCCGCCGAAGAGGGTACCGGTCTGCTCGTCGAGCACGGTGAGGTCGCTGTCGCTGTGGGCCACAGGCCATGCGCGCAATATCAGATTCCTTTGGCCGAGATCGAGGGTGAGCGTGCCGTCCACCAGCAGCGTAGGCTCAACAATACGCACCTTGTCGATCAGATCCCCGCCCATGATCCGTCGAAACGCGTCGATGTAGAATGCCCCCCGCACGGCAAGAGCTTGCGGCAAATTCTTGTGGCCAACGAACCGGGTACCATTTTCATCGAATGCTGCATTGCCAAAAACATGGTCCGGGTGGGCGTGCGTGTTGATGACGTAGCGGATCGGCTTGTCGGTACGCTCGCGAATGGCAGCCAAGAGCCGCTCGCCTTCGCGAGCGCTGCCGCCGGTATCGATCACCGCGACTGCATTGCTGCCGATCACGAATCCGACATTTGCGATCGCGCCCTCATTTTCTTTCGTCATCAGTTCCGTCGCGCCGGCATGAACGAAGACGCCGGGAGCGACTTCGCTGGTCGGCAACGCGTCCTGCTGTGCGTGAGCGAATGACAGCCCAGAACTCAGCAAGAGGCCGGCAAGAATGAGTGGGCGAGTGATCATCTGTAATGTCATCCAAAGCTGCATCGTCCGGGGCTACAAATATGTTATTGTGCGCTCCAACGGCCGGGCCTAGCATCCAGCGGTTTTCGCCTCAATTGGAACTAGGTTCACCGGTTCACTGACTTGCCGATGTTTCGCGCGGCTTCGCTTGGATGCACATGGCGGTCCTTGGCACGACGTTGTTCGAGCTCGGATTGGCGGTGGGCGCATCGGAGCCCGACGGGCCAATAGAGGGCGAATAAAATAAACGCGAATAAAATGGGAGGTTTCGTCATGCGGAAGGTGCTTGTTGCAACCTGTCTTGCCGCGACCACGACGTTTGGCGTAGGCAGCGCCAGTGCCAACGAGGAACTGCTGAAGATGTCGGATAACCCGAAGGACTGGGTGATGCCGACCGGCAACTACGCCAATCAACGATACTCGAAGCTCAATCAGATCACGGCAGCCAATGTCGGCAAGCTGCAGGTGGCCTGGACGTTCTCCACCGGTGTGCTGCGCGGCCATGAAGGCGGCCCGCTGATCATCGGCGATACCATGTATGTGCATGCGCCGTTCCCCAACACGGTCTATGCGCTCGACCTTGCCCACGACAACAAGATCCTCTGGAAGTACGAGCCCAAGCAGGATCCCAACGTCATTCCGGTGATGTGCTGCGACACCGTCAACCGCGGCCTTGCCTATGGCGACGGCAAGATCTTCCTGCACCAGGCCGACACCACGCTGGTGGCGCTCGATGCCAAGACCGGCAAGGTGGCGTGGACTGCCAAGAATGGCGATCCCAGCAAGGGCTCGACTGGTACCTCGGCGCCGATGGTGATCAAGGACAAGGTCCTGATCGGCATTTCCGGCGGTGAGTTCGGCGTCCAGGCCCATATGACCGCCTATGACATCAAGACCGGCAAGCAGGTCTGGCGCGCCTATTCGGAAGGCCCGGATGACCAGATCCTGGTCGATCCGCAAAAAACCACCGAGCTTGGCAAGCCGGTCGGCAAGGACTCCAGCCTGAAGACCTGGGAAGGCGATCAATGGAAGATCGGCGGCGGGGCGACCTGGGGCTGGATCTCCTACGACCCGCAGCTCAACCTGATCTACTACGGCTCGGGCAACCCCTCGACCTGGAATCCGAAGCAGCGTCCCGGCGACAACAAATGGTCGATGACGGTCTGGGCACGCGATCCGGACACCGGCATGGCCAAGTGGGTCTATCAGATGACCCCGCATGACGAATGGGACTATGACGGCGTCAACGAGATGATCCTTTCCGATCAGCAGATCAGCGGGACCGCTCGCAAGCTGTTGACCCATTTCGACCGCAACGGCCTCGGCTATACGCTGGACCGTGCCACCGGCGAATTGCTGGTCGCAGAAAAGTACGATCCGAAGGTCAACTGGACTTCCGGCGTCGACATGAACAAGAGCTCGCCGACCTATGGCCGGCCGAAGGTGCTCGACCAGTACTCGACCGACAAGCAGGGTGAAGACCACAACGTCAAGGGCATCTGCCCGGCGGCGTTGGGCAGCAAGGACGAGCAGCCGGCGGCGTACTCGCCGGACACCCAGCTGTTCTATGTGCCGACCAACCACGTCTGCATGGACTACGAGCCGTTCAAGGTGAGCTACACCGCCGGCCAGCCCTATGTCGGGGCAACGCTGTCGATGTATCCGCCTCCCGGCGAGAGCAACATGGGCAACTTCATTGCCTGGGACGGCAAGACCGGCAAGATCGTGTGGTCGAACAAGGAAGAGTTCTCGGTCTGGTCGGGAGCGCTGGCGACCGCGGGTGGAGTGGTGTTCTACGGCACGCTGGAAGGCTACCTGAAGGCGGTCGATGCCAAGACGGGCAAGGAGCTTTACAAGTTCAAGACCCCGTCGGGCATCATCGGCAACGTCACGACCTATGAGCAGGGCGGCCGGCAGTATGTTGCGGTACTGTCCGGGGTCGGCGGCTGGGCCGGCATCGGGCTGGCTGCGGGCCTGACCGATCCGACCGCGGGTCTTGGCGCAGTCGGCGGTTATGCGGCGCTGAGCAACTACACCGCGCTCGGCGGCACGCTGACGGTGTTCGCACTGCCGCAGTAAAAAAGCCAACAACCGTCCCGGCGCGGATCTCGTCCCGCGCCGGGACGTTCTGTCACCGAATGCTTAAAGGACAATCGCCCGCGCGAGACCTGGTTTGCCTGCCGCGACCACCTTGGCGGCGGCGAAGGTGTGTTTGCGGCGTCAATCATTCCACGCCGCCGCGAGGCGAAAGGAGATGAAGATGGAAAATGCCGCCTCTCGCCGGTGGGGCATCATCGTGCTCGCTTGCGTGGCCGCCGCTGCGATGGCCGGTCGGGAAAGCTCGGTCGCGCAGCAGTTGCCCGACAATACCGATCTGTCGATCGAACTGGTCGATCCAAAGGTGTTGAGAGTATGTGCCGACCCCCGCAATCTTCCGTTCTCGGATGAAAAGGGCGAAGGCTTCGAAAACAAGCTGGCTGAGCTATTTGCCGAAAAACTTCAGAAAAAGCTGGACTATACGTTTTTTCCGCAGGCAACCGGCTTCGTTCGCATGACACTCGCGGCCCATCGCTGCGACGTTATCATGGGGTTCCCGCAAGGGGATGAGCTCGTGCAAGGCACCAACCCCTATTATCGCACGGCCTATGCGTTGGTTGCCAAGCCGGGCAGCGGGCTGGAAGACGTGGCTTCACTGGGTGACGAACGCCTGAAGGGTAAACATCTGGGCATCATCGCAGGAACACCGCCGGCTACCAACATGGCTGTGAACGGACTCATGGCCAACGCCAGACCTTATCCGCTGATGATCGATACCCGTTTCGATTCGTCGGCAGGGGCCATGATGAAGGATCTCGCTGCAGGTGCGATCGATGCCGCCATTTTGTGGGGGCCGATGGCGGGCTACTACGCCAAGCAAGCCGCCCCGCCGCTCCATGTCACGCCACTGGTGCAGGAAAAGTCGGGCCCGAAACTGATTTACCGCATCGGCATGGGGGTTCGTTCCGCCGATCAGAACTGGAAACGGCTGCTCAACCGTCTGATTCAGGAGAACCAGCCGGCGATCAACAAGCTCCTGCTCGATTTCGGTGTGCCGCTGCTGGACGAGAACGATCGGCCGATCACCGCGGAGTTGACGACCAGATAGCCATGAGGTGGGCGCGCGCGGGCATCATCGCCGCAATCGTCGTATTGACGGCGACTGCAAACGCACAGGACAGGCCAGCCGAACCGGAAGGGTACCGCGACGACAATTATCGTTCCCCAGTGCCGGCAACGCTTGCCGGTGCGCGCGTTCTGACAACCGAACAGGCTGAAGAGATCTGGCGTTCCAAATCCGGCGTCTTCATCGACGTGCTTCCGCGCCCGCCAAAACCTGCCAATTTGCCTGCCGGCACGGTTTGGCGCGACAGGCCGAGGCTGAACATTCCCGGCAGCGTGTGGCTTCCGGACACCGGTTACGGAGCGTTGGCCCCGTCGACGGAGGACTATTTGCGCAATGGTCTTGTCCGCGCCTCGGCCGGCGATCCCACCAGGCTGCTGGTCATCTACTGCCAGGCCGACTGCTGGATGTCGTGGAATGCAGCAAAGCGGGCCCGATCCTATGGCTACTCCAACGTTGCCTGGTACCCAGAGGGCACCGATGGTTGGCAAAACGCCGACCTGCCACTGGTCGTTTCAGAGCCGGAGCCGAGGCCCGTCGAGGAGGGGGTGCCGACGCGTTGAGGAGGCTATTCCATTTCCTGCTGGATGATGCGGGCCAACGCGAACAGCCGCTGATCGATCGCGGTCGGCACCTCGCACACGAATTTGATCACGCGCCGCCGGTCCTCAAAGATCCGGGTTTCCCAGATCAGCTGATTGCTGAGTTCGTCTATCCTGGTCTGATCCTTGGTTTGCTGGTCCTGCAGCGATTGCAGCCCGACGGTATCTGAGCGAACCTTTTCGGCGGCCTCGCGCTGCTTGCGCGTTGTGCGTTCAAGGCCGTTCATCACTGCGGTCCGCTCGGCATTGAGCGTTTCAAACAAGCCCGCAAACACAAGCTTTCCCCGCTCGGCCTTTTCGGAAGGCGCCTCCTTGAGAAATTCGGCAATCTCTTTCTCCGCCTGATCAAGCGGAGTGCGCCGGACCGCAAGGCGAGCGACCAGCTGACTGATCTTCGGGCTATCTCTCCACTTGCTCGTGGCATCGTCGAGAGCAGGACCGCTCCATACTGCTGCGAGCGAAATCTCAGGTACCTTCGCCTGGGCGCACGGCCAGTCCGGATAGCGCGGATCGGCCGCGAGGCATCGGTCAGCCATGCCTGTCACCGCAACAATTACACAGAACGCCCTCAACGATCTCATGACTCGCCTCCAGCAGGTCCGCGACGGCTGAATCCACGGGCCGGATCGTAGGCGAACATCGCGCCGATCATGAAGGCGGCTGTGCAGCCGCCGACCACCGCCAACGAAACCAGGTTCAGCTTTCCATACAAGGCGAACCGGATCAGTTCGACCGCATGGGTGAAAGGATTGAATTGACAGACGTAGTAAAGCATCGGGCTTCCCTCCTGTACTCGCCACAGCGGGTAGAGGGCCGAGGATGCGAAGAACATCGGAAAGATCACGAAGTTCATGACGCCCGCGAAATTCTCCAGTTGCTTGATGCCGGACGAGATCAGCATGCCGAGCGAGCCGAGCATCAGTCCGGAGAGCGCCAGCGCGGGCAAGACCGTCAGATAGCCGATCGGCGGCGGCTCGATATCCCAGATCCACGCGATCAGCAGGAAGGCATAGACCTGAAGAATCGAAACCGCGGCACCGGCGAGAAGCTTGCAGAACAGGAGATACCAGCGCGGCAGCGGGCTGATCAACAGGGTGCGCATGTTGCCCATCTCGCGATCGTAGACCATCGAAAGCGACGATTGCATGCCATTGAAGAGTTGAATCATCGCCATCAGCCCGGGCGTGATGTAGACCTCGTAGAGAACATAGGTTTCGTAAGGCGGGATGATGGAAATTCCGAGCACCTGACGGAAACCGGCGGCGAAGATGAACAGCCACACCAGCGGGCGTACCAGCGCGGAAATGAAACGTTCGCGCTGGTGAACGAAGCGCAGGCCCTCCCGCCAGACAATCCCGCCCATGCAGGTCAGATATTCCGCGAAGGAGAAGCCCGCAGGCCTGTCGCTGGCGATCACTGCGCTCATGACGCTACCTTCCCGGGGCCCGGAGCGGTTTCGGTCAATTGTGCGAAGGCAGAATTTAGATCCCGTGCCCCGGTCTTGCCGACGACGGAGGTGACCTTGCCCTCTGCCAGTACCCGACCCTGATGCAGAACGACAAGACTATCGTTCGCTTCAATCTCGTCGAGAAGATGCGTGGCCCACAGCACGCCGGTACCTTGCTCGGCGACAAGGCTCCTGACATGCGCAAGGATCTCGGCTCGGGCCTTGACGTCGAGCCCGACAGTCGCCTCGTCGAGCAGCAAAAGGCGCGGCCGGTGCAAAAGTGCGCGAGCAATCTCAAGGCGCCGCATTTGCCCGCCCGAGAGGTCGCGAACCTTGCTGTTGTGACGCTCGGAGAGTCCGATGCGCGACAGCAATTCCTCCGAGCGCAGTCGCGCCTCGCGCCGGGAGATGCCGTGAAGCGCTGCATGATAGAGCAGGTTTTGCGTGACCGAGAGATCGAGATCGAGCGTCCGCGGCTGAAACACCACGCCCATGCACCGAAGCGCTGCGCCCGACTCCTGCTCTACATCGTGACCGAAAATCCTGATGCGTCCAGCCTGCAACGCGAACAGGCGGGTGATGATCGAAAACAGCGTACTCTTGCCCGCCCCGTTGAGGCCGAGCAGCGCCGCAAATTTTCCAGCCGTTACCGTGAAGCCAACATCGTCAAGCGCCTTGCGAGAACCGTAGCTGTGGCTCACGCCCTCGACCACCAGCGCCACGGAATCCGGCGCGTCCTCAAGAACGGTTGCCTGGTCAGCGATGGAAATGCCGCCTATCATCATTGCTTCGCGATCGTGATGCCCCATGGCAATTCGCCAACCTGAATGGTCTTGATCACCTTGAGCGCGGCGACGTCGATGACGGAGACGTCGTTGGAGATGCCATTGGTGACGAGAAGATATTTCTGGTCCGGCGTGAACGCCATGTGCCAGACCCGCTGTCCGACCAGGAGATATTTGATCACCTTGTGGCCGGCGACGTCGACCACCGCAACGCGATTGGCAGGGCCGAGCGCGACGAATGCGGTTTTGTCGTCGGCAGCGATACTGATGCCAACGGGCTGGATCGCTTCCTGCCGCAGGCCTGGAATTTCGAACGTGATCTTGGTCGTGACCACGTGCTTGACCGGATCGATCACCGAGACGGTACCGCCGATTTCGGAGGAGACCCACAATTCCGAGCCGTCGCTCTTGAACTCGGCAAAACGCGGACGCGAATCAACCAGCACATTGGCGACAATCTGGCGCATCTCGGTGTCGATGAAATGGGCCATATTGGTGGTTTCGGAAGTGTTGATCAGGATTTTTCCATCCGGACTGATCGCCATGCCCTCAGGTTCGACACCGACCTGAAGGTCTCCCATCCGTGCGCGCCGCTCGAGATCGATAAGCGTGACCGTATTGTCGTTCTCATTGGCGACGTAGAGAATTTTGCCGGCCTTGTCCTGGACAAAGAGTTCGGGGTCCGGACCCGAGGGCAGGGTGTCCGCGACTTCCTGGGTGGCCGTGTCGATCATCTGAATGGTATCGTCGTCGCCGACGGCGACGAGAACGAACTTGCCGTCCCTGGTGAATTCGATCCCGCGCGGCCGCTGCCCGACCTTGATGGTCTTGATGACCGCCCATTTATCGGTATCGATCACCGAAACCGTATTGCCTTTCTCGTTCGACACGTAGGCGACGAAGCCATAGCAGGGCAGAGCGCCGGCAAGCCACAAGACGGTTCCAAAGAGCAGGCAAGAACGCCACATCGATGAGAGCTCCATTGCACGTTCAGTGCAGCTTGCACCTGGTTTCGGGTTGATCCACTCCAAGCGTATCGAGTTCCGAGACCTGGTGCAGAAATCCTTCCTGTGGTGACACCGAAACCACCATGCGGCCATCGGCCAAAAGGATTGGCTGTCGAAGCTGCAGGTTCCAGGGCCGCAGCGTCAACCGCTGGCCCTTGAAGGCGGCTACGGAAAAGTCGGGCCCCCTGAGGAAATCGAACACCGTCTTGCGATCTGCGGAATTCACGCGCGATACCGCCTCCCCGATCATGCGTACCGCCGTCCATGCCTGCATGTCGAGGGCGGTCATGTGCCGCGAGTTCAGCTTGAGAAAACGATTTTGCATCTGCACCGCCCCCCATTGGTCCTGCGCTGCGTCCCAGCTTTTCGGAACGAGGCCGGCAGATCCCGCGACCGGACGAGGGTCCCAGGTCCGGTAAGGCAGATAGGGGGCGAATACCTCGCTCTCGTCGGCGGCGACGAGAACATCATAGGCTGGCGCCTGCTGGGTGAATACCGGCATCTGACGCTGAATCAGCGTCACGCCGCTGTCGGTGCGCCGCGCGCCGCCGGTGTCCTCGAAGACCCGCTCCTGCACGATCTTGGCGCCAAAGCGCGCGGCCGATCGGCGCAGCGCATCGGCAAAAAGCCTGTCTTCATCATGTGATCCGATCACCATCAACCAGCGCCTCCACTGCTTCCAGACCAGATACTGGGCGAGCGCGTCTGCGAGCATCGAGCGCGTCGGCGCGACATGAATCACATTGGCCCGGCAATCCTGCTCGCGCAGGCGATCGTCTGTCGCGCCAACATTGAACAACACCACTCCGCGATCGCGGATTGCGTCGGCGGCCTTGATCAAGGCCTCCGCGGGCAGATCGGCGACGATAAAGGTTATGTTCTGGTCGGCCAGTTGCGTCGCCGCTTTTGCCGGATCATCGGTCTCCTTGAGCCGCATCTCATGAAGCGTGAAATGTTGATTGAGGAATTTGCCCGTCGTGTTGTTGTCGTCGATCGCAAGCCGCGCACCGGCGACGCCGTAATCCGCCGCCGGCTGCTCGACCAGCGAAAGCGTCGGCTTGACGGTGGCCCGCCGCAGATAGCCGACGCCGATTTCGACGGGATCGGCGGCAAGCGCCGTGACAGACGTGTTCAGGACGAAAAGGAGACCTGCCAATAGCCGGATCAAATATCCCGCGGGAACTTGCCCTCGACCGAGGAAGGGTGTGGTTCGGGTTTCAAACATTACCGAACTACCTTACACTCTGCGAAGTGAATGCACGAACCATGGTCATGCGAAGTCTCGGTCTTGCCATCGCGCTATTTATCTCCTCGCCGGTCGCAGCCGAACCGCTCAGGGCGGCCATATTCGATTTCGAACTGCTCGATACCAGTCTTCAAGGCGAAATAAAGGGACCGCAAGCCGACGAGCAGCGACGTCTCAAAGATGTGACCGACCAGTTGCGCAAAGGACTGGCCGAGGCCGGCAAGTTCGTGATCGTGGATATTTCACCGGTCAATGCTGCGGCGCACGCCAGCAATCTGCAATCCTGTGGCGGCTGCGACGTCGACTATGCGCGGCAGCTTGGCGCCGATCTCGCGATCACCGGCGTGGTTCAAAAGGTCTCCGCCCTCATCCTCAACATGAACATCTACTTGCGGGATACCCAGACCGGACAATTGATCGCCGGCATGAGCGCGGATTTTCGCAGCAACACCGACGAGTCCTGGTCGCGCACGATGAGCTATTTGCTGCGCAACCGGCTGCTTGCACCAAATTACGGCTCGCCCCATTGAGGGACTGCCGGAATCTAGGCCTTGAGCCGTTCGGCATGCCAGCGCAGGTGATCGGCCATGAAGGTCGAAATGAAGTAGTAGCTGTGGTCGTAACCTTGGTGCATCCGCAGCGTGAGCGGGATGGTCGCCTTGGCGCAGGCGCGTTCCAATAATTCCGGCCGAAGCTGTTCTCTGAGGAATGGATCGGCATCGCCGATATCGACGAGGAGTTCGGAAAACCTCGCACCATCCTCGATCAGCGCAACCGCATCATGCTTGCGCCATAGATTCCTGTCGTCTCCGAGGTAGCCGCCGAGCGCCTTTGTGCCCCAGGGAACTTGCGAGGGCGATGCGATCGGCGAGAACGCGGTGGCGGCGCGGTAGCGGTTGGGATGGGAGAGGGCGATCGTGAGTGCGCCGTGCCCGCCCATCGAATGCCCGAAAATGGACTGCCGCTCACGATCGACCGGAAAATTCGCGACGATCACCTCGGGAAGTTCTTTGGTGACGTAGCTCCACATGCGGTAATTCCGCGAAAAGGGAGCTTGCGTGGCGTCCACGTAAAAGCCGGCGCCGAGCCCGAAATCGTAGGCGCCCGAGGGATCTCCGGGCACACCTTCGCCGCGAGGGCTGGTATCTGGTGCTACAAGAATTAACCCCAGTTCGGTGCAGGCCTTTCGGTATTCGCCCTTTTCTGTGACATTGGCGTGGGTGCAGGTCAGACCGGACAAATACCAGACCACCGGAAGCCTGGAGCCATCCTGATGCGGAGGAACGTAGACCGAAAAGGTCATCGCCGTTCCGGTCTCACGGCTTGCGTGTTTGTAAACACCCTGCATGCCGCCGTGTGACTTGTTGAGCGAGACGGTTTCAAGCGACATGTTTTTCAGCTCCGAAGGCGCGGGGTGGGCAACTAATCGTGTCAAATTGCTGGATCGTGTCCATCCTTGACGCTACCACAAAGCGCGTGTCGCATCTTGCTGCAGATTATTGCTGGAGTGACTTGGCTGTGCTGCGACGCAGAGGAGCTCTGAATCATTCTAAATCGCAAACCAGAGGCTGTTTGTCTCCGTCAGCCCGCGCAGACGTGGCGGAGAAACGGCTTGATTTCGCTCTCAGTCAAAGCCGTCGGCTAGACGAAGGGGGAGGTTGCCGTACTATCATGGAGCCTGACCGGCGCGGGGCGGAAAGCGCGATGGGATAGGGGCCGATGCGCGCTCGTTGGTTGGCAGTTATGCTGGTGTCGGTAGGGGTATCTGCCGGGAATGAGTGCGCGCGTGCCCAGACCGGGCCCGGCGAAGCGCAACCTTTGCCTCCGATCGTCGTTTCGCCAGCGGCACCCAAGCCGAGGCCCGCCGCTGCCCGTACCGCGCCTCGTACTCCGAGAGCTGCCCGGCCGGTGCCCGCTCCGCGGGTAGCGGCCGCGCCGCCGGCGAGCCCCTCGCCAAGCCCGTCGCTTTATCCAACCACTCCGATTCCGGGATCAGGGATCGACCCCGACAAGGTGCCGGCCGCCGTCAACGCCGTCGATGCCAATCAGATCGAGCGGGAGCACTCGTCGAATATCGCGAATGCCCTGGAGAAATTTGTCCCGGGCATCGTCGTCAACGAAGTCGCGGGCAATCCCTTCCAACCCAATGTGCAATTCCGCGGCTTTGTCGCTTCCCCTGTATCGGGCACGCCGCAGGGGCTCGCGGTCTACCAGAACGGCGTGCGCATCAACGAAGCGTTTGGCGACACCGTCAACTGGGACCTGATCCCGACCGCCGCGATCCAGTCCGTGGCGGTGATCGCCAACAATCCTGCGTTCGGCCTCAACGCGCTGGGCGGAGCCATCAACATCACGATGAAGAATGGCTTCAACTACCATGGGGCCGAGATCGACACTATGGCCGGCTCCTACGGCCGCATCCAGAGTTCGGCACAGTGGGGCAGGCAGATCGACAATTATGCGGTCTATGGCGCGCTCGAAGGCGTGCACGATGACGGCTTTCGAAACTTTTCGCCATCCGAGATACGCCGCTTTTACGGCGACGTCGGCTACAAGAACGACGGCAACGAATTTCATCTCAACATGGGCGTCGCCGAAAACAAATTCGGCGCCACCGCGACGGCGCCGGTCGAACTCTTGGACCAATTTTGGGGCGCGACCTACACCACGCCGCAAACCACACAAAACCGCGTCGGCTATCTCAACCTGATAGGGAAGGTCGAAGCGACGCCGTCCTGGACCATCGAGGGCTCCGCGCATGTGCGGCGTTTTGAACAGAACATAGTGGATGGCAATCCAACCGGCACTCAGCCGTGTACCAACCCGGCTCTGCTTTGTTTTGGCGACGATACGACGCCCGCATTCGGCTTGAACGGCGTTCAGCTCGCCAATCCCTTCGCTCCCGATGCTGTTTTGGGCGAGCTTGATCGAAATACCACCCGCTCCACCACGGCGGGTGCCACGCTGCAGGCGACGAACTCCGATCAGCTGTTCGGGCACAACAACAAGTTCGTCGTCGGCGCCAGTTTCGATTCCAGCGTGACGAGGTTCACGGCAAGCGCGGAGCTCGGAACGATCGGTCCAAATTTTGTCGTCAGCGGAAGCGGCATATTTCTCGGGCAATCCGGCAATCCGGTGTCGATTGGCCCGGTCGACCTTCGCGCCACCAATCAATACACCGGGCTCTACGCGCTCGATACATTTGACGTCACGAATGCGCTGACGATCACAGGCGGCGGCCGCTTCAACCTCGCCAACATCGTGCTCGAGGATCAGATCGGCACCTCGCTAAACGGGGTTGACAACTTCAACCACTTCAACCCGCTCATCGGCGGCACCTACAAGATCACACCGGGATTGACGGCCTACACCGGGTATTCTCAGGCCAATCGCGCGCCAACCCCGCTCGAACTCAGTTGTGCGGACCCCGCGCGTCCCTGCATCATTGCGGCGTTCCTGGTATCGGATCCGCCCTTGAAGCAGGTCATTTCCCAGACGTTCGAAGCCGGCTTTCGCGGCAGCAGGGACTTGAGTGTCGGAACGCTTGGATGGAAGTTCGGCGTTTTCCGCACCGACAACACCGATGACATCCTGGCCATTCCAAGTCCGGTGCTGCAGGGATTTGGCTTTTTTCAGAACGTCGGCTCGACACGACGCCAGGGCATCGAAACCGAGGTCACCCTGAAGTCGAACGCGCTGCAGTTCTTTGCAAGCTATGCGCTGGTGGACGCACGGTTCCTCAATGCGCTGGAGCTCGCATCCAACAGTCCCTTTGCCGACGCCAACGGCAACGTCCAGGTGCTGCCCGGCAATCGCATTCCCGCAATTCCGCGCAATCGCGTCAAGGCGAGCATCGACTATTCCATCACTGACGCGCTCAAGGTCGGCGGAGACACGCTTTTGGTCAGCAGCCAATATTTTGTCGGTGACGAATCCAATCAGGCGCCGAGGGTGCCGGGTTACGCGGTTTTCAACCTGCACACGTCGTATCAGATCAACAAGACATTCCAGATTTACGGACGCGTGGACAACGTTCTGGACAACCGTTACGCGACCTATGGAACTTTTTTTGACACCACCGCCATTCCCAACCTCGCCAACGGCGGCGCCCCCTTTACCGATCCGCGTTCGCTCAGCCCGGCGCGACCGCGGGTGTTTTACGCGGGCCTGAAGGCCACTTTCTGAATCTTCAGCCGCTCCCGCGGCATCGTCGCGACGTGCCTCAATCTCTATCCCAATTTCGTCGCAATTTTGCCTGCCGAATCAACTCTTTCTGCAGAAGTCGAAAGCGCCGGAACGCGCTTCGGCTTTCGTAGGACACGAACCGTCTGCCATTCGAAAGGACAAGCCGAGACCATCGTCATGGAGGCAATTGCGCGGCCCAAACGTCAACCGGTTCGCATGCGAGGGCGGTCCTACGTCGCGTTTGTGTTCAGCCCGGTGGTTCCGATCATTGGGTGGCTTGAAGAGATAGACGCAACGCTGGAGCAATCGCCTGGTTTTTTTGTCGGCAAGCCGGTGGTGCTTGACCTATCCGCCGTCGAACTCAGTCAATCCGCGATCGCACAACTCGTTGCAAGCCTGCAACAACGAGACATTCGCATCCTCGGTATCGAGGGAGTGGAGGCCGATCGCCTCTCTGCGGCCATGCCGCCCTTGCTCGTCGGCGGACGCCATTGCGTGCTTCCGAGGAATGAGCCGAAGAAGGTGGAAGCCAGGTCGAAGCCAAACTCGCTGCTGCTCGACAACCAGGTACGTTCGGGTCAATCAATCGTCTTTCCCGATGGCGACGTGACCATCGTAGGCTCGGTCAGTTCCGGCGCCGAAATCGTCGCCGGCGGTTCGATCCATATCTACGGAACGCTTCGCGGCCGCGCGATGGCCGGCATCAACGGCAATTCGGGCGCGCGCATCTACTGTCAGAAAATCGAAGCAGAGCTGCTCGCCATCGACGGTTATTACCGAACGGCTGAGGAGATCGACGCCAGTCTGTGCGATCGGCCGTCTCAAGTGTGGCTCGCTGGCAAAGTCGTGCAAATTACACCGCTGAATTGATCTTAAGGGGAAACAAGAATGGCCAAGGTCCTGGTCGTGACGTCCGGCAAAGGCGGCGTCGGCAAGACAACTTCGACTGCCGCGCTCGGCGCGACGCTCGCGCAGATGGGGCAGAAAGTGGTGGTGATCGACTTCGATGTTGGCTTGCGTAACCTCGACCTCATTCTTGGGGCGGAACGGCGGGTGGTGTTCGACTTCATCAATGTGGTGCAGGGTATCGCCAATCTCTCGCAAGCTCTCATTCGCGACAAGCGCCTCGACAATTTGTGGCTGCTGCCGGCCTCCCAGACGAGGGACAAGGATGCGTTGACGGAGGAAGGCGTCAGTAACGTCATCGCGGAGCTTCGGACTCGATTTGACTGGATCGTTTGCGACAGCCCCGCCGGCATCGAACGAGGCGCGATGCTGGCGATGCGCTACGCGGATGAAGCGGTGATCATTACCAATCCGGAAGTCTCCTCGGTGCGCGATTCCGACCGCATTATCGGAATGCTCGATTCGAGGACCGTCAAGGCCGAGCAGGGCGGGCGGGTGGAAAAGCATCTCTTGATCACCCGGTTTGACACCGCGCGCGCAGCGCGGGGAGAAATGCTCAGCATCGACGACGTTCTTGAAATCCTCGGCATCCCGTTGCTTGGAATCATCCCTGAGAGCCAGGACGTTCTGCGAGCCTCGAACGTCGGCTCACCCGTTACCCTGAACGATGCATCGAGCGCGCCGGCGCGCGCATATATCGATGCTGCGCGCCGCCTGACGGGCGAAACCGTTCCGATGACGGTGCCCGCGCCGAGAAAGGGATTGATGGATCGATTGCTTGGACGGAGGGCCGCGTGATGCATCTGCCGTGGCTCTTCGGTGGCCGCACCGCCTCAGCGCCTGTTGCCCGGGAACGCCTGCAGATTCTGCTGGCGCACGAACGCGGCTCGCGTGGCCAGCCTGACTTGCTGGAACTGCTTCGGGCAGAAATCCTCTCGGTCGTCTCCCGGCATGTCGCCCTGGATCCGGAAAAAGTCATGGTTCGGATGGACAGGGGCGATTTGGTGTCGATGCTCGAGGTGGACATCGAAGTGCCTAACGTCGCCGAAAAGTGGATCGCCGCCACGACATGATCGACCACGGCCAGCGTACACTCCAGGCGAACCCTACCGCGGCGCCAGCCATGAACGAAACACCGCTCGATGCCCGATAGCCTGGTGCGATGATCCGAGCCGTGGACGAACGGTATTATTGCATCGACGGTTCGATCGGACGCAGAGCGGCTGAAGCTGCGGTAGCGGTCGTCGCGCAATTTCGGCGGCCCGATGAAGGTGGAGACGCCCCATCGAGTCGAACGCCGTGCGTCATACTGTGATATTTCGGACAGCGGTTAACCGGAATTTACTAAAGAGGCCGTCGTCTGTCCGATTTGCCTTGATTTCTGCACTATTCGAAGGACAAATATTGCGAAGTCACGCTTTGGAGGGGGACGGTGCAGCGGTCCGTACTGGCGTGGTTGCTCGTGGGGCTATTCGGGTGGGTTCTCGTCGGTTGTTCGCAAACGACGCTCTCACCGATGTCGGATGCGAGTTTCACTCAAAGAGACCGGCAACTGCTGGCTCATCCGCCTTACGCGCAGGCGAACATCCCCGAACAGTACCGTCGGCACATCGTCGACTATCCGTACAAGGAGCGGCCGGGCTCGATCCTGGTCGATTCCGACTCACGTTATCTCTATTACGTCCTGCCGCAGGGCAAGGCGATCCGCTACGGTGTAGCGGTAGGGGAGGAGGCAATGGCCTTCTCCGGCGTCGCTACCGTCGGCCGCATGGCCGAATGGCCTGACTGGATCCCGACGCCTGAAATTCAGGCGCGGCTCGGCCCGTATCCCTCACGCGTGCGAGGAGGTCCGGAGAATCCGCTCGGCGCGCGGGCGCTGTATCTTTATGAGGGCAGCAAGGACACTTTGTACCGAATACACGGCACCAATCAGCCGGAATATATCGGCCAGGCTATCTCGTCTGGTTGCATACGCATGACCAATGAGGACGTGATCGATCTTTTCAACCGGGTGAAGCCGGGCACGACCGTCGTCGTGCTCGCGTCTGGTCACGGTGAGCGGCTTGGGGGCCTGACGGGTCGGCGTGGTTGACTTAGTGGTCCGATTCCACCATTCGCATCCCGTCTCGGCAAGCAGTTTTGCGAATGTTGGAATCAAAGGACCACTAGCAAATGCGAGTTTCTAGTGGAGTTTTGGATTTGACATTCGCATTGCGGGTCTGCGGCTAGGTGGGTAGCGAATGTCAAATCCACTACACTAGTGCGGCGGATCTGACGTTCCTGTCAGTCTCGCCGCGAGTGCGTTCTAGGAACGTCAAATCCAAAGAGTTGCTGGTGTCCCTTTGGTTCAGACGTTCGGAAAAAGCGCGTGCGGCAAAGTCATACGAACGTCGGAACCGGACACTAGCGGTCGTTGAAGCTTCGAGGGGAACGGGAAATGAAACGACACTGGCGTTCGCTGTCCTGTTTTCTGACCTTGGCTGCTGCGCTCGCCATATGTTCGACAGACGCTGCCGCAAGATCCAGCCACAAGCCGCAGCATGCCAAGAAGTCGCATGAAGCGAGCGGAGCGCGTCACCACCGCAGCGCGGCGCTCAAGAAAGGCAAGCACACAAAGCATTCGACGGAGGCGCAGCGCAAGGCGGCGCCGCCCAGGGACGCATCGCCTCCGATAGACACGCCGCCGCTCACCGGCGATCTTGCTTTGGTCAGGGACGCCATCGACCTGACGCGCAAGGGCAAGATATCCGAGGCGACCGCCGTTCAGAAGACGATCGCCGACCCGGCGGCGGGCAAGCTCGTCGAATGGTTCATCCTGCGCCATCCGGAAGGTAACGCGAACTTCAGCCGATATGCGGCATTCATCGCCAACAATCCGGGCTGGCCGAGCATGGGACTCATACGCAAGCGCGCAGAGGCCGCGCTGTGGCAGGAGCGCAGCGACGCCGCAACCGTTCGCAGCTTCACCGGCAATCAGCCCATCTGCGCCAAGGGCCGCTTTGCACTTGCGCGCGTCCTTCTCGCCGAAGGTGACCGCGACGGCGCCGCAAGACTGGTCCGACAAGCTTGGCGCACGGAGGAATTGTCCGAGCGCTCCGAGGCCGATGCATACGAGCAATTTCGCGACCTGCTCACGCGCGAAGACTATCGCGCGCGCATGGACAGACGCATCGGCGCCAAGGATTTGTCGGGCGCCAGGCGTGCCGCGCAGTACCTCGGCAGTGACGAACTGTCGATCGTGAAGGCCTGCGCGGCCGGCAATTCGGACAAGGCTCTCGATCGGCTCGACGACGTCGCGACCGAGGCCCGCAACGATCTCGGATATGCGCTCTGCCGAATCCGCTGGATGGCGCATCATGACCGGATCGATGAGGCAACCCACCTGATGCTGTCGTCCGCACCGGAAAACATGGCGCTTCAGGATACGGATGAATGGTGGCGCGAACGGCGCAGCCTCGCCCGCAAGCTGCTCGATCAGGGAAAATTCGAGACCGCCTACCACGTGGTAAGCACTGCCGCGGTGCCGGCCAGCGAACACTATCGGGCCGATTTCCATTTCATGTGCGGATGGATCGCGTTGCGCTACCGCAATGATCCCGCAACCGCGCGGGCGCATTTCGCGCATATAGACGATGACTCCGCCAACCCGATCGTGCTGGCGCGGGCGAACTACTGGCGGGCCCGCGTCGCTGAAGCGACCGGGGAGAAAGAGGCGATGCGCGCCGGCTATGAGGCTGCCGCCCGTTATCCCACTGCCTATTACGGACAGATCGCGCGCGCGAAACTCGGTCTCGACCAGGTCGAGCTGCGAGCGCCCGGTCCGGTTACCGAGTCAGTGCTCGCGGACGAGCGCGTGCGTGCAGCCGATATGCTTTATACGCTCGGCGAGCGCGAAATTGTCCTGCGTTTTGTTGCCGACCTCGCCGAAGAGAACGCCGACGTACCGGTGCTGGTTGCGCTGGGCGAGCTGACGGGCCGCCGCAACGACGCGCGCGCCATGTTGCAGATCGGCAAGCCGGCGCTCGCCCGAGGGCTTGCGCTCGACCACTATGCATTCCCGACGATCGGAATCCCGCAGCACAGCCCGATCGGTCCCGAAATCGAGCGCAGCATCATCTATTCGGTCGCACGCACCGAAAGCGCCTTCGATCAGGCAGACAGGTCGTCGGCCAATGCGGTCGGCCTGATGCAGGTCACGCCGGAAGCCGGACGCGACACCGCCAAGCGGTTCGGGGTTGCTTATGACTGGGACCGGATGGTTTCAGATCCCGTCTACAATACGCAGATGGGCGCGGCTGAGCTCAGCGCGCTGCTGAAGGAATACGCCGGCTCCCACATCATGACATTCGCCGGCTACAACGCCGGCCGGGGCCGCGTCCGCGACTGGGTGAAAGCGCATGGCGATCCGCGCGATCCCAAGGTGGACGCGATTGACTGGGTGGAACGCATCCCGTTCTCCGAAACGCGCAACTACGTCCAGCGCGTGCTCGAAAATCTCCACGTCTACCGCGTCCGGTTCGGAAGCGGGGCCATGGCGGTGTCGAAGTCCGATCCGCGGCCGGCGAAGTCGCAGGAGGCCAACTCCACGTCGCCGTGAGGGTTAGTGTAGCATCCTGCCTCGGGCGGCGCTCATGCTGCGTGCGGGGCAGGTGGCCCGAAGGCTCACCAAGTCAAGGTCATGCCGACCTCAGCTCGGGAAACGAGCGCAGTCACCCGCTCATGGCTCTTTAGGCGCCACTTCCTGAATCCGCTCCCGCGACCGAGGCGCATCCGCGAATCAGCCTCTGACGGCCGTACCTGCCCAAGCATCGGAATCAAAAGCGGCCCCGGCCTGCGTCGCACCGGGACCGCCCAGTTATCCCCCCTACGCGGAAGGGCCCAAGCGATCTCAGATTCGTCGGGCAATATTGTCACCTTTGCAGGGAATTGTGATGGCAAAGGAAGAAGTCTAAAGGTGATCAAGTCGCATTTCGCCAAACGTGATGATCCGCAAACCTCGCATGCCCGACAATTCCGACGAGCGGGCCGGCTTGGGTGTCGCGCGGCGGTACCACGAGGCCGCGAATCGCGTAAGGTACTACCGCTGTACCTTGGAAAGTGGGGCTTATGGCCGACACTCTGGATCAAGATGTACAAGCGTTGAAGGAATGGCTCGCGGTTGCATGGCGGCTACTCGCCGACCCATCAAGCACCCGTTTCGAGCGGCAAGAACTTCGAAACTACATGAAAGAGGCGGACGCGGCGCTGCGAGCGGGGCTGCAAAAAATCGCGGCGAGAGAAATGGCTCGCAAGGATCGGTATGGCAATTATTCCTTTGCCGAGTTGCCAAACTTCCGCGTTTTGAACATTGAGAAATGAGCGGTGAATTCGCTCGACTGTTGCGGACGCGGCATCTCCACGCCATTTCTGGGCCCCAGGTTCAACCGGCGCAAGTCTGGCATTGACGCGTTGTTTATGCACGTCTATCTGACGGCGCAGGGCTGAGACCCTGTCATTTTTCCTTTTCTGTTCTTCCGGCCCTTCGCGTCACATCGATGCCCGTCCGAATGGCGGGGTCGTCTTGATCAGAATTATTGCAGACCCGCCAAAAGCCTCGAATGAAACGCGACGAGGTGCGGACCAGGCAGCAATCACCTCAGAGGTGCCCCAAATAGCACTTGGCCTCGCTGATTGAAGCTGCATTCTCCCGGTATAAAGGCAGGGTCGCGCAAGCAAGCATTATCGAGGCTGCTGTCCCAGGCACCGCGTTGTCGCCATTTGCTCCAGGCGATGTAGTCGCAATATTTGCTGTGCGGATTTCCCGCGTCCCTGGTTGCGCAAAAGAGGCTCTGGCCGGGGTGGCTAGAGATGACGTGCCTGGCCATCACGGGTCCTGCCAACACGGAAAAAAAGACAGCGCCAGCCCCAATCAGTCTGAAACTCGACATGCGTTCTCTCCGTCAGGTCCAGGTTAAGGCGTAACACCACGTATGCGCGAAACTTCCGCTCATGGCTCGTAAAAGATATTTTATTCGGGAGTGGTCATATGACAGCCCGAGAAACTAATCGGAAAGGAAATCCGCCAGGGATCGAGGCTTCGCGCGAGTCTCAGACCAAACTTGAATGCAGGCCCGACAAATTTGAACGTGGCGGAAGGGGTGGTGATCCGTACCGTTATTTTTTTGCACCCGATTGGGATAGCAATCATGTGCAGCAAGCCGAAGCGAACGCGGTTTGGAAAGCTCTAGCAGCCGATCCGGTGCCGAACAAGCCTTGGTCAGGCTTAGGATGAGACGGCTTGTAGAGGCCTTTTCCAAAATAAGCATGCTTTTCTCGAGATTTTTCCCTCCCCCGGTGGGTGGCCCCATGCGGCATTGGCAGAGCTTTCATTTCCGGCTCATCATCGATCCGCCGCCCGCCGCGATCACAAGAAGCTCGGCCATCCCTGCGCGACGACACCGACGCGGGAAGCGAGATAGCCGCTGGGGTGATGCGCAACATCCTGCCAGACCGGCGCGCCTGATCGCGCTGTCGGCCCATCGCGACATATTGCTGTGCCGCGCGATCTCGGTCGCTTCGGAGGGAAGCGGACATCAACTGGCAGGCAAAAATCGGCCGGTTCGGTCGCGAATGACCCGATTCGGACTCGCGCGGCCCGCTAACTACGCTGGACTCATCCACTAGGCTGGACAATCATGAGCGGTAGGCCGTTGAGGGTGCCATGATGGACCTCAGAGGTTGGCTGCGGAGCCTTGGCCTCGAAAGATATGAGGCTGCCTTCCGCGAGAACGAGATCGACGAAACGGTTCTTCCGAGCCTGACGGCGGAAGACCTGAAGGACTTGGGCGTCGATATCGTAGGACACCGCCGCAAACTGCTGGATTCCATCGCTGCTTTGCGCACTGACGCCACGGCGAAAAACGCCTCGGGCGACGCAGTGTCCTCGCCTCCGGGCGCGGCACCCGAAGACCGCGCCGAGCGCCGCCAAGTCACGGTGATGTTCTCCGACCTTGTCGGCTCGACGGCCCTTTCCGCGCGCATGGATCCTGAAGACCTCCGCGAAGTCATTTCAGCCTATCAGAAGTGCGTCGCTGAGACCGTGGGGCGCTTCGGCGGGTTCGTCGCGAAATACATGGGAGACGGCGTCCTTGTGTATTTCGGCTATCCGCAGGCGCATGAGGACGACGCTGAGCAGGCTGTACGCGCGGGGCTGGATTTGGTCGCCGCGGTGACCGGCCTGAAGACAAACACCGCGCTGCAAACGCGTGTCGGCATTGCGACCGGCCTGGTCGTCGTCGGCGACCTGATCGGATCGGGGGACGCGCAGGAACGCGGCATCGTCGGCGAGACGCCGAACCTCGCGGCGCGCCTGCAGGGGATCGCCCAACCGAATACGATCGTCATTGCCGACAGCACACGAAGACTTCTCGGGAACTTGTTCGAGCTGCAAAACCTCGGACCCACGCACCTCAAGGGCATCGCGGGGCCGGTGCAGGCCTGGGCGGCGCTGCGGGCGAGTTCCGTGGAGAGCCGTTTCGAGGCGCTGCACACCACCGGTCTGATCGCCCTGGTGGGAAGGGAAGAGGAATCCGAACTGCTGCTTCGGCGCTGGTCCAGGGCAAAGGCGGGTGAAGGACAGGTCGTGCTTCTCTCAGGCGAGGCCGGTATCGGGAAATCGCGGCTCACGGCAGCGCTTCTGGAGAGCCTCGCCACCGGACCGCACACGCGTTTGCGTTACTTCTGCTCCCCTCAGCACACCGATAGCCCGCTTTATCCGATCATTGGCCAGATGGAACGTGCTGCAGGACTGGCGCACGACGACAAACTGCAAGCGAGGCCCGACAAGCTCGATGCCCTGCTCGCGCAGACCTCGACCTCGACCCAGGATGCCGCGCTGTTTGCGGAGATGCTGTCGCTCCCGAATGATGGACGCTACCCCGCGCTCGAGTTGACCCCGCAGCAGCGCAGGCAAAAAACCCTGGAAGCGCTCATTTCACAAATGGAGGCCCTGACACGCTCAAATCCGGTGCTGATGATTTTCGAGGATGCGCATTGGACCGACCCCACGAGCCTGGAAGTGCTGGGTCGGGTTGTGGACGAGATCGCGATGCTTCCCGTGCTGCTGATCGTGACGTTCCGGCCGGAATTCGACCCACCATGGATAGGACAGCCTCACGTGACTGCCCTCACGATCAATCGGCTGACACAGCGCGACGTGGGTGCCATGATCGACCGCGTTGTCGGCAAAAAACTCCTGCCGGCGAGCATCAGGCGGGACATTGTCGAGCGCACCGACGGCATTCCCCTGTTCGTGGAGGAGATGACGAAGGCGGTGCTGGAAGCGGAAAGCGAGGGCGCGGCCCGGCGCATGGTTGCGGCGGTTCCGTCCGCAGCCCTGGCGGTCCCTGCAAGTTTGCATGCGTCGTTGATGGCGCGGCTCGACCGGATTGGCCCAGCAAAGGAGGTAGCGCAGATCGGGGCGGCAATCGGGCGCGAGTTCTCCCATGCCCTGCTGGCTTCGGTGGTGCGCAAGCCCGAAGCGGAGTTGGGATCGGCGATCGGCCGCCTCATCCAGGCCGGCTTGCTGTTCCGGCAAGGCGTGCCGCCGCATGCGACCTACCTGTTCAAGCATGCGCTGGTGCAGGATGCGGCCTATGGCACGCTGCTGCGCGAGCCGAGACGCGCGCTTCACGCCCGTATCGCCGAGACCCTCGAAAGCCAATTTGCAGAGATTGCGGAGAGCCGGCCCGAGGTCCTGGCACATCATTGCACCGAGGCCGGGTTGATCGAGAAGGCCGCGGGCCTGTGGGGCAAAGCGGGGCAGCGGTCGCTCGCCCGCTCGGCTCTGACCGAGGCGGTTGCGCAACTGACAAAGGCGTTGGACCAGCTTTGGAGCTTGCCAGAAACAACGGCGCTCCGACGCGAGAAACTGCAATTGCAAGTTTCGTTGGCGAACAGCCTGATGCTCGTCAAGGGGTATTCCTCCCCGGATGTGATTGGTGCTTTCGAGAAAGCTCGATCAATGATCGAGAAGGCGGAATCCCTGGGCGAAGGTCCCGAGGATCCTCTGCTGCACTTCTCGATCCTTTACGGCCTTTGGGTGTCCAGTTACATCGCAATAGACGTAGACCAGCTTTTTTGGCGGGCGGAACAGTTTCTCGCTTTCGCCGCAAAGGCCAACACATCTGCACCGATGCAAATCGGCCACCGCTTGATGGCTGTCACGCAGATCGTGGTCGGCCATTTTGAGATCGCACAAATGCACGCCGATCAAGCCGTTGCACTCTACGTGCCCCAGGAGCATCGCGCGTTGGCCGTGCGATTCGGCCAGGATGTCGGGGCGACGGCGTTGGCGTATCGGGCGTGGGCACTGGGGTTGCGCGGCTATCCGCAGAGTGCTCTGACCCTCGCTGACCAACTGATCGAGCACGCGCGAGACCTCGGCCACGCTGCCACATTGATGCACGCACTCTACCATGTTGTTTCCGTCGAAACATGGACAAGAAAGCTGGCTGCCGCCGAGTCGCACGCCGCCGAGCTAATTGCGCTTGCGGAAGAAAAGGGTGCAGAGTTTTGGCGAGCGCTGGGAACGCTTGCCAAGGGTTCAATTCTGTCGGCATCCGGCCGGGCGACGGATGCGATCGAACTCATCAACGTAGGTCTCGACGCGTATCGATCTACCGGATCAAGTGTATTCATTCCGAATTCTTTGAATGCCCTTGCCCACGCCTATGCGAATACAGGGCAACTGGAAAAGGCCTGCGTCATCATCTCCCAAGCGCGGGACACTGTGGAAAGAACCAGGGAAACCTTGATGGAAGCTGAGATCCACCGAACCGCTGGGGAAATTGCGCTTAAATTGCCGAAGCCGGAGGTAGCGAAAGCGCAGGCGTATTTCGAGCGTTCGCTTGAGATTGCGCGAGGTCAGCAGGCAAAGCTCTGGGAACTGCGCACCGCGACGAGCATGGCGCGGTTGTGGTGCGATCAGGGCAAACAGCAACGCGCCAGCGACCTTCTCGCCCCGATCTACGGCTGGTTCACGGAGGGCTTCGACACACTCGATTTGAAGGAGGGGAAGGCCTTGCTCGACCATTTGGCGCAATGAGCGCGCTCGTGGTCGACTCGATAGGCTCAGCGGCGTTCTATCTGGAAACACCAAGCTCTATTGAGCGTAGACCCGACGGAATCCTCACCAGAACCCGGAAGGTCGGCTCGTGGCCCTTCGCGTCATTTCGCGTGGGCGCAACAGTTAGACGCTTTTGGAGAAAAGCGGACATCAATTGGCGGGCAGGACCGGCTGGCTCAGTCGCGAATGACCCGAAGGCGACATCCGAAGTACAAAATTGCTGTTGTGCAACTTGATCCCCGAACCCTATTTTACGGACGGTAAATCCCTGCTTTAATCTTGGCATCGTAAACCAACGGCCTTGTAGGTCTGAGCTTTGGTGGAGGCATTGCGCGCGCGCTCCAGAGCAAGCAGCAAACGGGCGCGACGCCAGAAGGCGAAAACGCGGAAGCGCCACGTTGCGCCAACCACACGCCGTTCCTCCGCTGACCAAGCTGATGAAGTCGATATTGATGATCGACCAAAGGCGGAGGGGGCCGTTCGGGAAAGCGAATACAAGCTTCGTCAAATCATCGATACGGTACCAGGTATCGTCTGGGCAACGGGACCCGATGGCGAAAACACCTATGCCAATCAGCGCCTTTTGGACTATATCGGCGTGCCACATCGGGATTTTAGGAAACGTGGCTGGCAGCAATTCGTGCACCCGGACGACTTGCCAGAAACGCTAAAGGCCTTCCATCACGCAATTGAGACCGGAACGTCCTACGAGGCTGTACACCGCGTGCGTCGCTCGGACGGCGAGTTTCGTTGGCATCGCGACCATGGTGAGCCGCTGCGCGACCGAGAGGGGCGAATAATCCAGTGGTACGGTCTATCTATTGACGTCGATGAAGCCAAGAAGGCCGAAGACCGGCTACGCCGCAGCGAAGCCTATCTGGAAGAAGCACAAAGACTGAGTCACAGCGGTGTGGCTGCCTATAACGAGACGGATATTCTCTACGGGTCGGAAGAGACTTTCCGCATCTGGGGGTTTGATCCGGCGCAGGGTGTTCCAAGCCGCGAGGCCGTGAACCAGCGCATCCACCCCGACGACCGCGACCGGTTGCTCGCAGAAGTTCAACGGGCGGTCAGCGAGAAAAGAAACTACTTCTTTGCATACAGAATCGTACTCCCCGATGGAGAAATCAAACACATCGAAACAATCGGGCGACCTGCGTTTTCCGCAAGCGGGGAACTTGTCGAGATTGTCACGACACAGATCGATGTTACCGAACGCAAACGCGCGCAGGAGGAGCATAAGAGGCTCCTCCAGTTGGAGGCGGATTTCGCCCACATGAACCGCGTGAGCATGTTGGGGGAGCTGGCTGCCTCGCTCTCTCACGAGATCATGCAGCCGATCGCCAGTGCGCGCAACAACGCCCGTGCCGCTCAGAAATTTCTGGAGATGGAGCCTCCGGACCTGGGCGAGGTCAGGGAAGCAGTCGCTTCCTTCGTTAGCGATACCGATCGAACCGGAGAAATTATCGCCCGCATCCGCGAGCAGATCAAGAAGGCGCCGCCGCGCAAGGAGCGTTTCGACCTTAATGCGGCAATCGAAGAGGTGATCATATTGGTGCGAAGCGCCACCAACCGGAACGGCGTCTTGGTTGAGATGCGGCTTGCTGACGGACTGTCTCTCGTTGCGGGGGATCGCGTTCAATTGCAACAAGTATTGCTGAACCTGGTCCTGAACGCGGTCGAAGCAATGGGGTCCGTCGAGGCGGGGGCACGAAAGCTGTTGATCAGCACCGAGCAAGACCGGACAGGTGCGCTCGTGGCCGTGCGAGATTCCGGGCCAGGCATCGATCCCACGCATCTCAAGCGCGTCTTCAAGGCGTTCTACACCACCAAGTCCGGCGGAACGGGCATGGGACTGTCGATCTGCCGGTCCATTATTGATGCGCATGGAGGCCGGTTATGGGCAGAGGCCAATGAACCTCAAGGCGCGGTATTTCAGTTCACCTTGCCCAACGCCGAAAACTCATGAGTTCTCGTCCAGCAGTTCGCCAGAATGCAGGGCGCACGAAGTCACCGTATTAGATGCTCATCATCAACTGGCTTGCAATAAACAACTGCATTCGCAGGCCGCGTTGAATGGCCTTTCACGGTCCAGGCTCCCGATTGGTCGGCAACCCGGAAATTCGTTCAAATCCTGTACGATTTGGGGACTGAGTTGGGGACCGACGTAGGACGCGATTCGCCGTTGCGCTCCACACGCAGGCGGTAGCCGTCATATTTGATTTCGTGAATTCAGTTGGGCGCGGCAGGAACCTTGGTTCCAGTTGCAGGTAGGCAAAACTCAAATGCTCTAGACATGTGCCTCGATAGGCGGTGGCTCAGAAATTGCGAGTTTTGTGATAAGCGTCAACGACGAGCTTCCAACGCTACGGTTAGATCGAGTTGCCTACTCAGCCGATGCCTCGAAAGGGCTGGCGCAATTTCAAGGGGCGGCACGGGGCCGCTCCCGTTTTTGGATCGAACAGTTCAGTAATGATTATCCGCAGTCATGACCGTTGGTTAGAGGACCTCTGCCAAACGTCACAAAGGTTGGCTCAAGAACTACAGAATCTGAAGTCCCTTCGCGATCAAGTTCGAATGCTCGGATTGAACCAGCGCTCGTCACGGGCAACGACCTGGCATTTGTGCAGGGTTATCGTACCGAGACGCACAATCACCGGTCGGCTTGTGCGCGGAAAGGTTTGGCGGCGTCACGATGGTCGTCATTGGTTGTACAAAAAATTCATCGACGGGGCAGCGGCCTAGCGTCATCAATCGCGCGCTAGTTTGCGCCGTGCCCCATGGTTTGAAATGGATAATCGTTCCGGTAGACGCGATCGCCTTGCTGGCCTTGGCCTGAAACAATATGCCGACTAAATCCGCGAACAAATGGAACGGCGGCGACTGAAGTTTATGTCAATTGAATGGCGCACTGACCAAAGCTGCCTCCTGGCGGTGGATATCTGGGAAATCTCCCGCGCTTCCAAAAAAATCAATTGACCTTCCTGTAGTTGAGGCGGTGGGCTGGTCCATGGCCCAACGACCGAGCGAACTCGCAGAGCGCATTTCTAGCCTGCGCGAGCCGACTGACAGAATTATGTTCAGGCTGCCGGTCGCAGCGGCTCGCGCTATGGCTCGCGAGATTATCAGACAGGCTCCACAGGACGGTTACATAGCCGTTGTCGAGCAGTGGCGGCCATTACCCAACGGACAGATTGAACTCACGATACGCTGTTTGTGGGCAGCAGACTAAACTCGATCACCGATCCCGCGCCAGCTTGCGCTTTCCCAATGGTGGTCTTTCCGATCGAGGTTGAACACGCGCTTGACGTAACGATAAAGCGCCCGCATGGCTGATATCGCGCCATGATTGTCCAGGGATTCCTGGCGTTCTTTGTTTTTTCGTCGCCACCAACCAAGCCGCGTTCGTGCGGCGGTTTCTGCAGACTTCCTCGCTTGTTGCTGAATCGACAATTTTACCGCGAGTAGTCCTGACCCAAATTGACGTAAATCAATATCGTCCTGCCAGAAGAGCAGCGCTTCAGAGCGATCAGTTATCCAATGCGCATTCGGCCATCGATGCAACTTAGACCGAGAATTTGTACCTACGTCTATGCAGCCCTGGTAGGAGTGTCGCTCTCAAGGAGCGGACGTTCGTCGCCGCTTGAAATCTGCCGAGCAGATTTTCAACTGGAAATCCATACCCTGTTTTGCGCGCGACCATTTGCTTGATCTGCCGCAACCTGGCTGGTGACTGGGGAGGCTAATAACGATGGGGGAGGTGCTCTCGTCCGCCACGCGAGCGCGAGCAGCGACCGCATTTATCGAACAACAAACAAACAAGAATGCGCCCGACAGGCGCCGGGTCTTCGATAGAAAACGGTACCATCATGCCCGCACAACTGGATGCCTCGCGCAAAACCGTTCTCATTGATCTCGCCTTGCAGGGCGGGGGCTCTCACGGCGCTTTCACATGGGGCGTACTGGATCGACTTCTCGAAGAGTCCTGGCTGAGGATCGAAGCGATTTCCGGCACCTCGGCGGGCGCCATGAACGCCGCCGTTCTGGTCAGTGGCTATATCAAGGGCGGCGTACGCGGCGCACGCGAGGCACTGGACGCGTATTGGGAACGGGTCGCCGCCTCTGCTCGGTATAGTCCAATCCAACGCTCGATGTTCGACCGCTTGATGAATCGTTGGTCGCTCGACACCTCTCCCGGCTATGTGATGATGGACCTCGTGAGCCGGCTTGTTTCACCCTACAATCTCAATCCATTTGGCTACAATCCGATCCGGTCGATTCTCGAGGACTGCATCGATTTCAGTCATCTCAACGAGGCGCCGATCAAGCTTTTTATCACTGCAACGAACGTCCATACCGGTCGTGGCAAAATTTTCCGCAACAAGGAGATCACTCCGGAGGTGTTGCTCGCTTCCGCCTGCTTGCCGACCTTATTCCAGGCGATCGAGATCGACGGCGAGCCCTATTGGGATGGCGGCTACGCGGGCAATCCAACCATTTCGCCCTTGGTCCGTGAGAGCGAGGCCTATGACGTTATCCTGGTTCAGATCAATCCGCGCGAACGCCGCGAAACGCCGCGTTCAGCAGGTGACATCCTGGACCGGCTCAATGAAATTTCCTTCAACTCGCCCCTGATGAAGGAGCTGCGCATGATTGCGCTGCTGCGCCAGGCTGCCGATCCTGGCACAGGCGAGGGGCGTCGTTGGGCCAAAATGCGCACCCATCACATTCTCACGGACAAGCTTGCCGAGTTCGGGGCATCCTCCAAGCTCAACGCCGAGGCGCGTTTCCTGCACGTGCTCAAGGAGGAAGGCCGAAAGGCGGCGGAGGACTTCCTCAAGTTGCACGGCGCGGACGTGGGAAAACGCTCGACTGCAGATCTCGACATTCTTCTGGCGGAGTGCTGATCATGGGTCTTCGTGATCTGATCGGCCTCTTTGGCATTCTGATTGGGCTGGGGCTGCTCATCTGGTTGGCCTTCAAGGGCTGGAGCGTGTTGTTGCTCGCTCCGATCGCTGCGGTTGCCGCGGCTTTCTTCTCCCGAGAGCCGTTATTGGCGCACTGGACTCAAACATTCATGCAAAGCGCCTCGGGATTTCTCGCGCAGTTCTTCCCGATTTTTTTGCTTGGCGCGTTATTCGGCAAACTGATGGAGGACACCGGCTCGGTCTCGGCGATCGCCGACTACATGACGAAAAAGCTGGGAACGAAGCGCGCAATTCTTGCTGTGGTGCTCGGTGGCGCTGTGGTCACCTATGGTGGCGTCAGCCTGTTCGTCGCCTTTTTCGTCATTGCGCCGATGGCGCAGGGTCTCTTCAAGGCGGCAGCCATTCCCCGGCGGCTGATGCCCGCGGCTATCATGCTCGGTACCGCTACCTTCACGATGTCGGCGATGCCAGGGACTCCGTCAATCCAGAACACCATTCCGATGCCGTTCTTCGGCACGACGCCATTTGCCGCGCCAGGCCTCGGCATCATCGCGTCGGCCATCATGCTGACGTTTGGCGTGTGGTGGCTGGGTCGTCAGCAGGCGGCGGTGCACGCAAGTGCTGAGGGCTTCGGCGATGGCGCTCTCAAGAACGCCAGCGAGATCGCCCGGGACGACACATTGCGGGAACGCGCCGTTGCTTCGCATGAATTCGACCCTGCGGAGATTGCTCACGGTGAACTCGCGGCAACGAAACCTGAATTCGGGTCTGCGGTCACGCCGATCGTCGTCGTCATTCTGGTCAATCTCTTACTGTCGCTGATAGTGTTGCCACGACTAGACCTCAGCTTTCTTTCCAGGCCCGAATGGGGCGGCGTGTCTCCCGCCGCCGTCATCGGCGTATGGTCCGTTCTGACTGCGCTGACCCTGGCAATACTCGTGGTCATCGTCCTCAACTGGAAGCGAATCCCGGACCTCCGGGCAACCATGGACGCCGGCGTGAACGCCTCGGCGCTTCCTGCGATCAGTGTTGCAAGTCTGGTTGGCTTTGGCGCGGTCGTCGCCGCCCTGCCGGCCTTCGCTGTGGTGCGCGACGCCGTTCTGGGTATCGGCGGCGGGCCGCTCGTCTCTCTCGCTGTCGCGACCAATACGCTGGCTGCGCTCACCGGATCGGCGTCTGGCGGTCTGACGATCGCCCTTGACGCACTGGGTGCAACCTATCTGGAACGAGCGGCGCAGATCGGCATGGACCCGGCGCTCCTGCATCGGGTTGCCGTGATCGGCTCCGGCACGCTCGACAGCCTGCCACACAACGGCGCGGTGGTTACGCTCCTGTCGGTGTGCGGGTGTACCCATGGCTCGAGCTACAAGGATATCTTCATAGTCGCCATTCTCGGCGCCATTATCGCTCTCGTTGTGGTCATCGTGCTCGGCTCGCTCGTCGGTTCGTTCTGATCTACCGCCTCGTCAACTACGGTCGCCAATGTGAGGCTCCGATGCTTATCTCGTCACGCACCCCTTGCTCGGGCTGGCATCTGCCCCGCGGACCAGTTCTGGCACTTGCTCTGACGCTCCTCCCATTGCTCGCCGGTTGCAAGCGCGATGTCGCCGAAGAGGCGCCGCCCCCGCGCCCTGTGCGCACGGTCGTCGTCGAAAAGGGCGGCTTGGGCCAGACAATTGTTCTGACAGGACAGATCCAGGCGGAAAAGGAAGTCGCTCTCGCCTTCCGGATCGGTGGCAGGATCATCGAGCGCTCGGTAGATAGGGGTGATCGCGTCACGCCCGACCAGGTGGTGGCCAAGCTCGATGCGCAAAACGAATTAAATTCGCTTCGTTCCGCGCGCGCGGCGCTTGCCGCTGCCAACGCCAGGCTGGAGCAAGATTCCAATCATTTCGACCGCCAGGACACACTGCTGAAGCAGGGTTGGACGACCCGCGCCAACTTCGATCAGGCCCAGCAAGCGCTGCGCACTGCGCAGGCGGCCGTGGATGACGCCAAGGCCCAGGTCGAAATCGCCGAGGACCGTGTCAGCTATACCCAGCTCAAGGCTGGCTTGACCGGCACCGTCACCAACCGCGCGGCGGAATCGGGTGAGGTAGTACAGGCCGGTCAGATGGTTTTCATGGTCGCGCGCGATTCCGGCTGGGACGCTGTCTTCGACGTTCCGGCTCAGGTGCTGCGCACTGCGCCTGGGGATGCTGATGTGATCATCGCTCTGACCGACGATCCCAACATCACCGCCAAAGGCCGAGTGCGGCAGGTCGATCCGCAGGCTGATCCGGTCACGCGCACGTTCAAGGTCCGCGTAGCAGTCAACGATCCACCTCCCGAGATGCGGCTTGGTGCGACCGTAACCGGCCGGATGGAAGTTGATCATGGCCACGGAATTTCGCTCCCTGCGAGCGCCTTGACCGCCACAGATAGAAATCCCGCAGTATGGGTGGTCAATCCGGACAGTTTGACCGTGGGCCTTAAGCCGGTCGAAGTCCTGCGCTTTGATCCGGGGACGGTGGTGCTTTCGGGCGGGCTAGACGGCGGCGAGATCGTTGTCACAGCGGGTGTGCAGGCGCTGCATCCGGGCCAAAAGGTAAGGCCTCTGGGAGTGCGGTCATGAGTGGCCCCAATCTTTCCGACTGGGCGCTGAAACATCGATCCTTCATCGTTTTTACAATGATCGCGATCGTGATCGCCGGCTTGTCGTCCTATTTCCGTCTTGGACGCAGCGAAGATCCGGCCTTCACCTTCCGCACCATGATCGTGCAGGCGGCTTGGCCAGGAGCAACGCTCGACGATACCCTGACCCAGGTCACCGAACGCCTTGAGCGCAAGTTACAGGAAACAAAGGGCCTGGACTTCCTGCGCTCCTATACCAATCCGGGTTTGACGACGATTTTCGTCAATCTCAAAGGCTCGACCTCCGCAAGGGAAGTGCCGGACATCTGGTATCAAGTGCGCAAGAACATCGGGGATATACGGCATACCTTGCCCCAAGGCGTCGTCGGACCTGGCTTCAACGATGATTTCGGCGACACCTACGGCCTGATTTACGGTTTTACCGCTGATGGCTTCAGCCATCGTGAGTTGCGCGATTATGTCGAGGAGATGCGCTCGAAGCTGCTGCTGGTTCCGGACGTCTCCAAGATCGAAATTCTCGGCGCGCAAGATGAGCAGATCTATGTCGAATTCTCGACAAGCCAGCTTGCCGGGCTCGGCATCGACCGCGCTGCGCTGGTCGATGCACTCCGGGCACAGAACGCCGTGATTCCAGCAGGCTCGCTCCAGACCGGCGACGAAAAATTGTCGATCCGCGTGACCGGCGCTTTCAAGTCAGAGAATGATCTGCTCGACGTCAATTTTCCGTCGAATGGGCGTTTGATCCGCCTGCGAGACATCGCCGAGGTTCGACGGTCGCTCTCCGATCCGCCGCAACCGATGTTCCGCGTCAGCGGCAAGCCGGCGATCGGTCTTGCCATCGCCATGCGCGACGGCGGCGACATCCTGGCGTTGGGCCAAAATGTGAAGAAGGCGATCGATTCCGGCGTGACCGATCTGCCGCTCGGCATCGACGTGACGCTGGTGTCCGATCAGCCGGTGGTGGTGAAACACGCCATTGGCGAATTCATGACGTCCCTCTGGCAGGCCATTGCGATCATCATGGCCTGCAGCATCGTCAGCCTTGGATTCCGGCCCGGCGCCGTGGTCGCCTTGTCGATCCCGCTGACCGTGGCGATTATCTTCCCGATCATGGAATCCATCGGGATCGATTTGCAGCGCATTTCGCTCGGTGCGCTGATTATCGCTCTCGGCCTGCTGGTCGACGACGCGATGACAACGGTCGATGTGATGATCTCACGCATGGCGGCCGGTGACAGCAAGGAGAAAGCGGCGACTTTCGCCTATGACACGCTGGCATTTCCCATGCTTACCGGCTCGTTCATCACCGCTGCAGGCTTCGTGCCAATCGGTTTTGCACGGTCTTCGGCCGGCGAATATACGTTTTCGATTTTCGCGGTCGTATCGATCGCGCTGATCGTTTCCTGGTTCGTTGCGGTGCTGTTCGCACCTTTGCTTGGAGTCTGGCTGCTCAAGTCTCCCGAACGCAGAGAAGACGGGAAACCCAGCCGTATCATGACCGCATTCCGTGCGATTCTGCTGACCGCCATGCGCCGGCGCTGGATGACTGTTGCGATCGCGCTCGCATGTTTCGTTGCCTCGCTTTTGGCTCTACCGCTGGTGCCCCGGCAATTCTTCCCGGCTTCGGACCGTCCTGAGCTGGTGGTCGATCTGACCTTGCCACAAAATGCGTCGATCTTCGCCAGCGACCGTGCCGCGGCCAAACTCGACGCCGTGCTCAAGGAAAATCCCGACGTCGCGAGCTGGAGCACTTATGTCGGGCGCGGCGCGATCCGCTTCTATCTTCCATTGAATGTGCAGCTCAACAACGATTTTTTTGCCCAGGCTGTGGTCATTGCGAGGGATGTTGCCGCGCGCAAAAGGCTTCAGACGGCGCTCGAGAAAAAGTTGGCTGAGGAGTTCCCGAACATTGTTTCTCGCGTCTCACCGCTGGAGCTTGGGCCGCCAGTGGGATGGCCTGTGCAATATCGCGTAAGTGGCCCGGATTTGGGCCAGGTGCGCACCATTGCCTTGCAGCTCGGCCAGGTCCTCGGCTCCGACAACAATCTGCGGCGGATAAATTTCGACTGGATGGAGCCGGCGCGCAAGGTGCGAGTCGAAATCGATCAGGATCAGGCGCGCCTCCTTGGACTGAACTCGAGGCAACTTTCGGCCTATCTGAACACGGTGATGACCGGCGCCGCAATCACCCAATTGCGCGACGACATCTACCTGGTCGACCTCGTCGCCCGCGCTCAAGACCAGCAACGTGTCTCCCTCGACACAATGCAATCCTTGCAGGTGCCGTTGCCCAGCGGTCGCACGGTTCCCTTAAGTCAGATCGCGCGCTTTGAGTACGGCCAGGAATATCCGCTGGTTTGGCGACGCAACCGCGTGCCGACGCTGACCGTCCAGGCCGATGTCGCACCGGGTTCGTCTCCGGAGGCAGCGGTGGCTTCCTTGGCCCCGGCCGTGGAAAAGCTGCAGGCGAGCCTGCCTGTGGGCTATCGCATTGCCGTGGGCGGCACGGTCGAAGAAAGCGCCAGTTCACAGGCCTCGGTCTACGCGATGGTCCCTGCAATGCTGTTCCTGATGCTGCTGTTCCTCATGGCGCAGCTGCACAGTTTCAGCCGGCTCGCCATGGTTCTCTGTCTTGTGCCTATGGGCCTTATAGGCATTGTCGCAGCCTTGCTGATTTCTGGTCGGCCTCTCGGTTTCGTCGCCATTCTCGGAATTCTGGCGTTGATGGGCATGATCGCGCGCAATGCTGTCATCCTGATCGAACAGATCGAGTCCGAGCGCGCACAGGGTCGTGAGCTGTGGGATGCGGTCGTGGAAGGCGCGGTCTCGCGTTTCCGGCCGATCATGCTGACCGCAATCTCGACCGTTCTGGGCTTTATTCCGATTGCACCGACCGTGTTCTGGGGGCCGATGGCCTTCGCGATCATGGGCGGATTGTTCGTAGCCACCGTGCTGACCCTCCTCGTCCTGCCGGCGCTCTATGTGATTTTCTTCCGCGTCAAGGAACCGAAGCAACGACTAGTGGAGCGGATTTGACGTTCGCTACTCGCTTGCCGCGGCTCGCTTATGCGAACGTCAAATCCAAAGCTCCACTAGCATCAATAATTTGCAAGTGGTCCTTTGATTCTAACATTCGCAAACGTGGCTCGTTGATGGGAGCGAATGTTAGAATCGGACCACTAGCTACCTGAGACGCTCGCCGTCAGCAGGGCCAGGATAATCAGAAGTAACGAGATGCCGGCCATCGGCCATTGCCGTAGACGGGCGTCAAGCTTTTCAAGGGATGGACCAATACCTAACAAGCGACGGAACGCGGCCTCCTCAAGCACTATGCTGTCGCCGACCGGCACGTGCGGTGCAAACCTGACCCGTCTCAGCACAAAAGCGAGGCCCATGCCAAGCGCCACCGGCCAGAGCCCATCGACGAGATTGCCGATTTCAAACGCATATGACGCATTGCCGACTACCGGATAGAAAGCCCACGGCAGCAAGATCGCGCCGAGGGCAGCCGCGGGCCAAAAACGAACGAGAGCGGATGGACACTCCTGTGCAGCGCGCGACGATGGCACGGCGAAGCAGATCAGGAAATGTGTCATCAACAGCGCCGTGCCGATTGAAGAAAGCGTGGCGAGCGCGGCTACCGATCCGCTGGCGAACTGCGCCTTTGTTGCAAGTTTGGCCAGCGCGCCGCCTGTGAACGGTAGCCCCGCAAGGCTAAGGGCAAGGGGGACGGCGAGAACCGGCGTTGCCGCGTCTCGCGTGGCCAGCACGCCGATCGCAAGGAACAGCGCAGCTTTCACCAGCAGATGGTTTGCAGCATAAAAAGCTGCGTCGAGAGCGCCGTCAGCTTCTCCTTTGGCAAGCGCTATGCCCAGCACGGCTGCGATGACTCCCATCTGGCTGATGCTGGAATATGCCAGAATAACCTTGGGATTTTGTTGGGTCAGACCGAAAGCGACCCCGTAAAACGCGGAAAGAAAGCCCAAGACGACCAAAGAATCCCCCCAACCCTCCATTGGGATTCCAAGCGGCAGAAAGCGGATAAGCCCGATTACGCCGGCCTTGACGCCCGCGCCGCCCAGAAGCGCGGCTGCAGGGATCGGCGCGGCGCTATAGGTCAGCGGCATCCAGCCGTTGAAGGGGACCATTCCCAGCTTCATACCGAATCCGGCGACGATCAAACCCAGGGTCGCGTCTCGCCAAGGCGAGGAAGGCAAGGCGGCCATCGCATCCACGATGCGCGTGCTTCCAAGCGGCTCTCCTGTCACGAGCATCGCGAAGGCGAGCAGCAAAATCGCCTCGCCAAGAATGGTGAATGCCATATAGATCGCACCGGAGCGCTTCTGTTCGCGGTCGTCAGAAAAAGCGAACAACCCATAGGCCGGAATGCTGACGAGCGCATAAAAAAGGTAGAAGGAGACAAGATCACCGGCGACGAAGACACCTATGTTGCCGGTCATTGTGAGAAGCCAGGAAAGGCCGAAACGGTTATCGGGCGGGCGGTCGCGCCAGATCGCAGCGCTGAAGACGATCCAAAGCAAGGCCGCGCCCGTGAGAAGCAGGGCGCCTGGCGGATCGAGGCGGAGAGTGAAGTCCAGGATAGGCAGGTCGCAGACAAGCGGCGCGCGGATCAAACCGACGAGGCCAGTTGCGAGACTGGGTACCGGGGCGAGCCATTGGAGGGCGAGGGCGTGCCGTCGCCAGCCTTCGACGAAGCAGGCGCCGAGGAATGCCAATGGCGTGGCGAGGCTCGCGACGAGCAGCGTAGAGGGAAGATCGGTCATGGCTGCCCCACCACCGGACGCCCGATTTCAAGGAAGTCAAAGAAAGCCTGCGGCGCGAAGCCAAGCGCAATGGCGACCGCTGTCAGAGCAAGCGCAATGACCTCCTGGCTGCGCTTCGGAGGCAATACCAGTGAAATTTGGTCATCGGATAATGCGGGCGTAAGAATCCGGTAGACATAGCCGGCCGCAAGCAGGCCACCGGCGAGGATCGGAAGCGTCCAGACCCACTGGCCAGATGCGACGGAGGCTTGCAGCATCAGCCATTTGGCGCTGAAACCGCCGCTCGGCGGAAGGCCCACCAGCGACAATCCGCCAAGCGCAATGGTCAGGAAGGTCAACGGTAACACGCGCGCCGCGCCGCCCAGTTTTACGATCTGGTCATGGCCGAGCGCTTCGGCAAGCAGGCCGGCCGAGAAAAACATCGCAGCCTTGGCGAACGCATGGGCGAGAATCTGCATCACTCCGGCACTCCAGCCGATCGCACTCGAGGCGCCCGTTGCAAGCGGGAACACCAGAAAGAGGTAGCCGATCTGAGCCACTGTCGAATAGGCGATTAGCAACTTCAACCGCGCTTGACGCAAGGCGATTACACTCCCTGCGATAATCGCCGCTGAGCCAAGACAACCGAGAACAATGGCCACCTTCTCCGCGGGAAGGGCGGGAAGGATATAAAACCACAGCCGAAGCGTGAGAAAGAATGAGCCTTTGACAACGAGTCCGGAGAGTACGGCACTCGCTGCCGCCGGCGCGTTGGCATGGGCTGGCGGCAGCCAAAGGTGCAGCGGAAAGAGGGCAGTTTTGGCGAGCAGGCCGCAGGTCATCAGGGCGGCCGCCGTCCAGACAACGGGCGTTGACTGCACCCTTTCTGCGAGAAGCGAAATGTCCAGCGTCCCGTGCGCGCCGTAGAACAAGGCCACGCCGAGCAGATAGGAGATCGATCCGAAGAGAGCGAACAGCAGATAGCGCAATGCGGCAGCGATCGTCTCCGGGCGGCCATCGATACAGACGAGAGGCACCGCCGCGAAGGTCAGCAGTTCCAGCGCGACGTAGAGGTTGAACAGATCGCCGCCTACGAAAATGATGTTTAACGCGGCCCAGATCGCCTGAAGCATGATCCAGAAGGTCAGCGAACTTCGGCTTTCGCTGACGCCGTCAGGCGTAGCGAACTTCGGGCGGGCATAGAACGCCGCGGCTGTCACGATCACCGCAGCAGCGACCAGCATCACCGCCGAAATGCCGTCGGCACGCAAGGCGATCCCGAGCGGCGGCGGCAATCCGCCCACCAGATAGACGATGGGCTTGCCCGCTCGATTGACATGGAATGCGATTGCGCAGGCCAGCGCAAATCCGAACGGCGTCGAACATAAAGCAATGCGCTCGGCATTGCGGCCTCCAGGCGTGAATGAGAGGATCATTCCGACAACCGGGAGCAGAATCGTGAGAACGAGGAGGTACCCGCCCGGCGTGGTTGTCCCCGATTCCGCCATCACATTGTGTCTCCACCATTCGATCCGGTCCAGACCTCTGGATCCAACGTGACGTGGCCGCTCTCCGCGGAAAGGCGTAAAATGAGGGCCACTGCGATCGCGCTGGCGGCGAAGGCGACCACAATTCCGGTTATGACCATGGCTTGTGGGACGGGGTCGAAGCTAAAGCCCGCCGACGCGCCGCGCCGCGCGACAATGCCGAAAATGAGGAAGACACCACTGCCCATCAGGTTGAAGGCCAGCAGCTTGCGCAGCGGATGTGGATGGAGAATGAGGCCATAAAGCCCAAAACCCACCAAAGCCGCGCCGGTCAATCCCGCCAGAACTGAAGGGGTCATTAATCGGGTCTCTCGCTCGGCGGACCAGCGACGAGCATCGGCAAGGCCGCCGCGATGGACAACACCATGAACGCTTCGATGAAAAGGATGATCGGCTTGGCGAGGCTGGGCGGATAGGCGAAGAAGGCTCCTGCGACAACTTCGCCCGCGAGCCCGCTGATGAGGAATACGGCAGGTCCAGCGACCAAAGCCACGCGCAGCCATTGCGTGTCGATGCGGGGCGGGTCCGTCAGCCGCGCCATCATGGTGACCATCCACATGGCCGCAAGCAGAGCGCCGCCTTGAAATGCGCCGCCCGGCGCGTTGGCTCCAGTCCAAAAGATATGAATTGCAATGAGCGCGCCGACAGGGGCGAGCATCTGGGCGAGAAAGACCATCGGAGCATAGGGCTCTTGCTGGCGGAGCGGCGCGGGCGCGCTGCCCCACGCCTTGTCGGTGCCCACCGACCAGACCCCGACCACCGCCAGGATCAGCACGATCTTCTCCAGCATTGTATCAAGGGAGCGATAGGACATCAGCACCGCTGTGATGGGATTGCCCAGGCCAGCGCCGGCACCGTCGGCAGCAGCGGCCGCTTCCGGCGCAAGCGAGGGGGGCGGATCAGGCAGCATCAGGATGACTGCGCCCAACGCGCTGGCGACGAGCGCGGCGAGCACGCCAGTGAGGAGTTTGAAGGCGAATCCCGGCTGCGCCTCCGGAGCAGCATTCTTGAGTGCTCCGAGCCTTTTGCCCGCAGTAATCAACAGCACCCCGGTGACCCCACTGCCCACCGCCGCCTCGGTCAAGGCAACGTCTGGCGCGTAAAGCCGGATCCAGACGAAAGCGAGCAACAGCCCATAGGCGACATAACCGACCACGGAGGCGAACAGCTCCCGCGCAGTGATAGTAAAGATAGCGACGCCGATGACCAAACCGGCAAGAACAACGTCAAGAATGGGGAGAAGACTCATTTGCGACCCCGCCTCAGCGCGCGGCCAATCAGTTGTGAGGTCGAGCCACCCGAGAGCAGAACCAAAACCCAAATGACGATCAGTTTGAGTGCCGAAAGTGCGCTATCGGCGTGGGGGATCAGGCCGAGCGCGACCAGACCAAGGCCAAGATTGTCGGCCTTGGTCAAAGCATGCAGACGCGTGAGCGAGTCCGGAAAGCGCAAAAGGCCAACCGTCCCCGCGAGGAAGAAAAACGTACCGGCGCTGATCGCGGCGATACTGAAAAGATCGAGAAGCGCAATCACGCCTCAGCGTCTCCCTGGTCAACGTCGAGGAGATTGATGAAGGCAATGGAGGCAAACGCGGCGAGCAAGGCGAGACCGAGCGCGACATCCTCCACGCCGGGGACATTTGTCGCCTGAGCGATCAATAGCAGCGCGGCGATACCGCCGGTGCCGAGCAGTTGGACCGCCATCAGCCGTTCCACGTCATTAGATCCAAGCAAAATGCGAGCAAGTCCAATGGCGACCATAAGGACAATGAGGCCCGCCGCCGCGAGAAGCAGTTCATTCATGGCCGAGCGCCTTTTCGAACAGGTCTTCGTCAGCTTCGATGGATGCGGCTATCGGCTGCAAAATGTCGAGGCCGTGCACCTGAAGCGTGTCGCCTTCCGCGCTTGTAGGCAAGGTTCCTGGCTGCAGGCTCGAATAAATGAGAAAGGTGTTGCGGGTGACGCCGGGCGGCAACGTAAAGGGGACGGCAACAAATCCGGGATTCAAGTCAAGACGGGGCAGGAGCGCACGTCTGGCGACGTCTACGCCCGCGAGGATGGAACTGCTCAGGAAGCGAAGGTTAAGTCTGACAAGCGGGGCGAGACGCGGGCGGATTGTGGTGGGCGGTAACAGCGACAAGCTGATCAATACCGCGAGTACAGAAGCCGCGACGCCGATCGGAAGATCCTCTTTGCTCCAATTGGCGATTGCGAGCCAGATACTTATAAAAAAGACGAAGCGGGCTGCTGAGGCCGTCGTCTTCAATGACGATTGAAGGGACATCGAATGACTCCCTTTTTCGAGATCACGCTAGCACTCCTAGCCCCAGTGCGGCAACCATCGCCGTTGTGCTCTTGGCGCGCGCTTGCTTGCCGATCGTTGTGGTATTTTTTGATGTGGCTGGGAGGTTGAGATCAGGACGCGGTCGATCGCGGATAATCAACAACCGGCAAAGCGAACCGAAAAACGGAACCACAAGGAATGAAATGTTTCCAAATCAGAAGTCATCGGAATTGGCCGCCGTCTGATTGGCCGCAGGCCGAGATCAGCTCCGGTGTTGAATCCGCGCTTCAGGCTCCGCGCCACAAGGTCGAGCAATATAATGCCATCCCGCCAGCAACCAAGTCAGCTGTGCTGCTCGTGATCGAATACCACAAAAGCGTTAGTCCGCCAGCGCCTACGGATCTGTGAGTTCACGCCCTGACTTCGTCGGTTGTGAGCTCGGCTGTGATCGGCGCTGAACGAATCTGGATCTGCCTCGCGTTTGGACCGCTTTTTCTTTACAGTCGTTCCATCATGACGGTGTTCTCTGTACATCATAAGACGATGTATCGCTACAAACGACCGATAAGACCGGGCCTGCATCAGCTCCTGTTCCGCCCGCGTGACAGCTTCGATCAACGATTGCTGGAATGCCGTCTGAACGTCATTCCCGAGCCTGCGGAAGTCAGATGGATTCACGATGTGTTCGGCAACTGCCTGACGTTGGTCGATTTTAGTACGATGTGCGAACTGCTGGAATTTGAGACCTTCATCCGCCTGGAGCATACGCCCGAGAACGCTCCCGACTTCCGGATAGAAGATTATGCGCGCTCGCATCCGTTCTCGTATTCCGAAGATGAAGCTCCGGACCTAGCCGCCTACATCTCCCGACAACATCCGCATGACGTCGAGGTGGAGGAATGGTTGGCAAAGTTCGTGCGAATGGACACCAGCCAACCCACCGGACAACTCCTGATGACGCTCAACGAAGCGATAGCTGAAGGGTTCTCATACGAGCAGCGAATGTCCCGCGGGACGCAATCGCCCGGAGAAACCCTAAACCATCTACAAGGCACGTGCAGAGACTTTGCGCTGTTGATGATGGAAGCAGCTCGGTACCTGGGATTCGCGGCGCGATTCGTCACCGGGTACGTCTACGTGCCGGGTCGTGACGGGCCGCTTCGGCTCGGAGGAGGATCCACGCACGCCTGGTGTCAGATCTACGTGCCGGGATCAGGATGGGTAGAATTTGATCCGACGAACGGGATAGTCGGCAACCGAGACCTTATCCGCGTAGGCGTTGCCCGAACACCCGCACAGGCAATCCCCCTTTCCGGAAGCTATTGGGGAGACGGGGAGGACGAACTCGGCATGGAAGTCATGATCAACGTGAAGACCACGGACGACTCGATGGGGAAAGCCCCTTAGCGCGTGGCCATTAAGGCAGTCAGATGGTTCGAACCCCTGCATTATACTCCACCGGCGCAGGATCGCGGTGTTGAGACCCGTAGCAATGTCGGCTTCGGCTTTTTCTGTACTCACGGTAATCACTTCACAATGATCTGAGACTTGTTACAGCGCCTTAGTGCTATGGTTGAGTTTCTCCGTCCCGTGCAGTCCGGCCATGTCCAACAGGCCAAAACGAGTGCGTGTGTTTACCCGAAGCGGCCTGCTAATTGCGCTGGCCATGGCCTTGGGGTTGCTGCTCGGCATAGTTGGATCCAGCTCGGCGCAGTTCTTTAATTTCGGCGGTTTTCAGCAGCGCCCGCAGCCGCAGCGCGGTGGTGGGGGGTTCGGTGGCGGCTGGTATGGCAACGGCATGTTTGAGCCGTTTCAGCAGAAAGCACCTCGTTGGGATAGGCGGCAAGCGCTACCGCCGGTGCGCGAGGATTTTTCAAAGGCGCCGCCGCCGGAGAAACGCGAAACTGTACCGCAGCGTCACATTCTAGTGCTCGGTGACGCTATGGCGGACTGGCTCGCTTACGGTCTCGAGGACGCCTATTCGGAGCAGCCCGACTTGGGCGTGATCCGCAAGCACAAGACCGTTTCCGGTCTAATTCGGTATCAGCCCAAGGGCGAGCCCGCCGACTGGGCGGCTGCGGCCAAGAACATCCTCGCCACCGAGAATCCGGACGTTATCGTCGTCATGCTGGGCCTCGATGACCGCACGTCGATGCATGAGCCAGCGGCCGAGAAGGCCGACAGCAAATCTGCCCCCGACAAACAGAAGGTCGATAAGAAGGCTGACAAGAAGGATGCAACGGCCAAACCGGACGGCAAGCCGGCGGATGCCGAACTGTCCGGCGAAGCCGCCGGCGCCGAGCCGCCGGTCATCTCGCCCGAGAAAAGTGCGCGCTCCCCGAACGGCGTTTACGAATTTCGAGAGCAGCGCTGGGTCGAACTCTATAATAAAAAGATCGAGGAGATGATCGGCGTCCTTAAGTCCAAGGGTGTGCCGGTGCTGTGGGTCGGTCTGCCGGTGGTACGCGGCCCTAAGGCAACCGCTGACACGCTGTTCCTGGATGCATTGTATCGCAACGCTGCCGGCAGGACCGGCATCACCTACGTCGATGTCTGGGACGGATTTGTCGACGAGGCAGGCCAATTCACGCAGAAGGGACCGGACTTGGAAGGCCAAATCCGCCAGCTGCGCTCCTCCGATGGTGTTTATTTTACAAAACCCGGTGCGCGCAAGCTCGCTCACTACGTCGAACGGGAAATCACGCGGCTTTTGGCGGCGCGCACCGCACCGGTTCCACTGCCTACCGAGCCGCCAACGCCCGATGCTAATGCGGTCCCAGGCCAGCCTGTGCCCCGGCCGCTGGCAGGACCGATCGTGCCGCTGGTTGATTCTTCCGTCGGTACCGATCAACTACTCGGCGGCCCGGGATCGCGGCCAGCCGCGGTCGACACGCTCGCCGCCAGAACGCTGGTCAAGGGCGAAGCCTTGACACCGCCTGCCGGCCGCGCCGACGATTTTGCCTGGCCTCGCCGGGAGGTCGGACGAGAACCGGCCACGGGTACGAATCCGGTGGCATCGGTATCGCCCGACGGCTCACGCAATGCCAGCGCCCTGGCGATGGCGCCGGCGGGATCGCTGAAGCCGAAAAAGCATCGCCGCTAGAGTCAGGATTGCTCGAGGATCCGCCTTGGCGCGGCAACGCGTGGCGCAAACGGCGCGCGTACCTGCGGACGTCTGTTCCATCGCAAGCAGAAGCTTGATTGGCTCGGTTATCCACTTCCGGTTATGGCCCGTAGCGACATGCAGGTGCGCGCCTTCGATGTCCGCTGGAAGGGTGATCTTGGTCGGGCGGATCGGCATCTCTTATTATAGGCCCCAGAGCTGGTCCCGCACCAAAAGGGGCTAACGGTTAATTCAAAACCATGCGCGTGGGTAGATGAGTGGGTAGAAATCAGAGGCTTAAAAAAATATGTATTTTCAATAACATGTTGCGGAAGGGGTGGGATTTCGTCAGTCTTTGATATCGTTCTATATTTTCGCACCAAGTGTCAAACCTTGTGCCGTATTGTGCCGTTGTTTGTTTTATCTTTCGGGCGCGGTGTCAAACCTTTCGGTGGGCGGTCAGTTCGATTCCCGAACCGTCCTCCGAACCCACGGTGCCTCTAGATGACTCAGAAATGGCCGCTGGTGCGTTTTAGTATGTTTCCGCACCCATCCCGCTACAGGGCACTAAAAACGAATCCATGATTCGCTAATGGCCGCCAACGCATCGAGGAAGATCGAAAAGATAACGTTAGGCGAAATGCGCTCGTCAGGCGTCCGCGGGCTTCTGATCTATTGCTCCGATTATCGGTGCTCCCATTACATCGCAATCAGCGGCGATCGATGGCCGGATGATGTTCGACTGTCTGATCTCGAGCCGCTATTCACCTGCACTGCTTGCGGGACAAAGGGCGCGGACGTTAGGCCAGACTTCAATTGGAACAAGCAGGATGCGCTAGCTAGGGGTTTTTGACGGCCGTTCCTATCTCCCGGCCCCGGAAGAGAGCCTGTGGATAACTTGGAAAAGCCTAGATTTGCGCAGCATTTGGGCTTGTTGATAAAATCTCATCAGGGCAGCTTTCCGCAAAGGGAGGCCCCCGTTTGGGTGTATGCTCGGCTTGCGGTGCTTCACCGCATCCCCAAAGAACCTAGCCCCGCCCTCTTCGCGGGGCTTTTTCTATGCACAGTCGAGTTCGATATCTGGGGCAAATGAGCAAGGTTCGATTAGGTCAACTAAAACGCGATCCCAGGAACGGTTCCCTTTCCATATTACATAGGCGTGCAAACGGTCACGGCTGTATTTTGAAATTTGACCGGTGCGGCTCTGCCAATCCGCATGACGCCGGTACAAAGCGCCGCCGGAGGCCATGTACGCACGAACGCCTCTTTCGTTTAGTTTTACGAGCATCCTCAGTTCCCCCATTTTGACCGAAGGCGGTTTGGGATCGAAATGAAGGCGAAATCTGGGCAGTGCACTGCCTTATGTGTGGATAGCGTCATTAGCAATAATCGACATCGCTGCAACGCTTCGGCGGCCCCATACTGTATTGAAGCCGGAAAGCTTCTGTAGTGAGCGGCGGTGGCCCCGTCTTGCGATCTCGCGCCTGTTTTTTGTAAATCGCCGCCAATCACAATTGACGCGTGGTGCGCCCTCAGACGGCGCGCGCTGGCTTTTGTTTCCAATGGCGACTGCTGCAGCCGCTGCGCCATGATGGCTTGGGCGCCAGGTCCGGCTCGCCGCCGTGGCAGGCCATTGCCAACGGGCTCGCCGCCGTAGACATTGCGCTCGGTGCTTTTGAATGGGGATGGGGCCAATGAACAAAGCCACGCTGGCCGTCGCTGCGGTTGTTGGAGCGTCTGTCCTCTCCGCGTTCTTCGACGCGCACGCCCAGAATAGCGGCGTCGAGATCGAGCCGCAGTTTCAGGAGGCCATCCGGCGCAAGGTCGAGGGCTTCGGACTCAACTGTCCGATCCCCTACAGGCTCAATTGGATCGCGGAGGACGCGCGTGGGGTTGTCGGCCGGCTCGACTGCCAGAACCGTGAGGGCAAGACCTGGTCGCTGCGCTACATCATCGGCAACCGCGAGTTCATGGAGCCTTGGTGATTATGAGGGGAGGGTGTTTGCAAGCCTTCCAAGCCGCTGTTCTAGGGCGAGCATTGAGATGAACTGGCGCAGGGGTCTTTTCAGAGCGTGGATATCGCTTGCGATCTTCTGGATCGGCATTGCTGGCGGCTACGGCGTTTTCAAGTGGTACAACGATCCATGACGAGTTGCGGCGGCAGAACACTGTGATCCGACGAACCCGCATTCGAACTATTTCGTTTGCAAGGACAAGGCAAAGGTTAAATGTGATCCGACGAATTCCTACGCGCGATTTGTCCCTGGTTGCCAGCAGGCGACTATCGATCCCTTAAAGCCAGAGGCTGCAAATTCCACGGATTTGGAGCTGCCACCCTATCTGGCAACGCCAAAAGCGTTCCGACAGCCGGGCCTCTGGGAAGTATTCTGGTTGACGATCAGCCCACCCGCTTTGCTGTTGCTACTCGGCGCGAGTCTCTATTGGGTCGCTTCGGGGTTCCGTGCATGAATCAAATAGCTGCATGACTCACAGATGCCCCGCTGTGAGTCGAAATCCCCGGGCTAGGTGGGTAGCCGCTTTCAGTTTTGACTCACCACTGGGCATCTCTGAGTCAGCAAACGGCTATCGAGAGTGTAGTTTGATCCCAAATCTTCCGCGATTGCTCGGTTAGACTTCTCCGAGGCCCAGGAATGCACGGTTCCTGAGAGCTGGGCGTGTGACGCGGAACAATATGTTGATGTCGCAATATTGTGAAAGCACAATATCTTGAAATCCTATTATCATATGCTATATCTGGGCCAGCTTGTTCCCACTGAGGCGGCGAGCTTTGAGGATTTGCGACTATAATGAAGCAGGAAACACCATTGCAGGAATTACTGCGGGTTAGGGCACCGTCGGTGCTTATTGAAGCAATTGACCGGGCGGCCCATCGCGATTTCCTTTCGCGATCCGCTTACATCAGGCAGGCGGTGATTGCGAGGTTGCGAACTGACGGCGTCGGTATCGAGGAAACACAGGCGCTTTAGCGAGCGCAACAATACCCGGTGAGGATGCCGGGCACTAAGCAACCGCCTAAGCAAGGGCGGGCCGTCAGCGCAGATCAGGCATTGCGCGCTAGCGGTGTGGTTATTGAGGCATTGAGTCCGGCTCAGAGTTAAGCCGGCTGGGGCGATGGCGCCCACAAGGAATGCGGATAGTGAGCCGACAGGGCCGCCGCGAAAGATAACCAGAGTCAAATCAACAGTCGAAGCGAGGACGCTCGCATTCGGACGACGGAGATTCGTATGGCGAAAAATACCAAATCGAAGCGTCTGCCCAGAGAAAAGGGCGGGACGGAAGAGAAGCGCAGACCTGTCAGCCGGCTTGTTGAGTTGGAGGACCACGAGCGCGGCATCGGTCGGGGAATTGTGTACTCGGACGATCGATATCCGATGCAACCAGGGCCCGATCACGGTCCGCACAAGTGAGGCACGGCAATGGAAAACACCGAGGACAAGAGGCGACAGACGGCGAGCGCAGCGGAAGATCCCGTTCGCGCCCAGAACGAGGCATTGGCACGTCCGGGTGCCTACAAGACCAACAGCGCGGCGGCATACACACCGGCCGGCGTCATAAAGGCGATCGCTTCAGGCATGTCCGACATCTTAAGCGGCTCCAAACCGGCATACTGAGATGACCGGCGTTTTCCTTGGACAGATGCAATCGAGCATGGGCGAACGCATCGAGGTTTGGCTGCGCTACTTGACGATCGAGTTGCGGATTGTCGATGCCTCGGGACAGCCAATCAAACGCATGATGGACAGACTTACCTTCGGCGTTGACGACATAGACAACCTCCAGGGCTTGCTACTGAACGCTCGGGTACGTGCGGGGAGCATGCGTTGACCGCTGGAAAAACAGCAAAGAGACAGCGCGGACGCCCGTTCAAGCCTGGTCAGTCCGGAAACCCTGCTGGCCGTCCCAAGGGTACGAGGAACGCCGTAACGCGGGCAGTGGAGGCGCTGCTCGACGGGGAGGCGGAAAAGCTCACCCGAAAGGCGATCGATCTCGGCCTCGCTGGCGACATGGCCGCGCTGAGACTTTGCGTGGACCGCATTATGCCACCCCGCAAGGATCGCCACGTCGCATTCCCATTGCCGGCAATGAATGAGCCTGTTGATGCGGTGAAGAGCCTTGCCTCGATCGTGGCAGCGGTGGCGAGCGGGGAGTTGACTCCATCGGAGGCGTCCGAGTTGACGAAGCTGGTGGAGGGCTATGCGCGAGTCCTTGAAATGGTTGATCACGAAGAGCGTCTGCGAGCGCTGGAAGGGAAGATCAATGATAGCAAACCATAGTCGTCGGTTGGACAAGCTTGAGGCGTCGCAGCCAAAAGGCCGCGTGGTACACATTTGGGACGATCACAAGCCAGGATGCGTCGAGCGCGAAAAGGCGAGATTGACCGCAAATGGATCACTGAGGCCTGAGGACGAAATCGTCGTGTACTGCTGGCAGCGGTAGGCGAA
>Ga0210399_10000176_pt1 | contig 51347 bp, 49 predicted proteins | sample IncBWC14MmetaG_FD_150865 | JGI IMG/M metagenome (GOLD analysis project Ga0210399, IMG submission 150865) | Forest soil microbial communities from Barre Woods Harvard Forest LTER site, Petersham, Massachusetts, United States - Inc-BW-C-14-M | ecosystem: Environmental > Terrestrial > Soil >...
GCGGCGATTCGCTCCACTGTTTGAGAATGAGAGGAGCTTGCTCCAGAGGCACAATTGTGCCAACGGCTTGTTCGACGGGAAATGCGCGGGTCTCGAGCATCTGAATTACGCGAGCGAAGTCTTCGGGAAGGGTGTTTCGAGAGCCGAGGATATCTAGTTCCTTTTGCACGAAGAGACGGGTTTCGTAGGCGACCGGTTCTTTTGCGTAGCCGATGTAAACGACGCGACCGGTGAAGGCGACCTCTTCGACGGCGGCGCGGAACGTGTCAGGCAGGCCGATGGCTTCGATGACCACGTCGGGGCCGCGGTTTTCCGTCAATTTTTGCAGGCGATCGTGCAGAAATTCGCGACTGGTGTTTATTGTGTGGGTTGCGCCGGCGCTTTTGGCAATTTCCAATTTGTTATCGTCGAGATCGACTGCAATCGTCAACGCGCCCGCTAAGTGGGAGGCGGCGACTGCTCCGAGGCCCACACCACCGCAGCCAAAGATCGCTACGATGTCGCTGGGCCGCACGCGGCCGCGAGCTACGGCGTGAAACCCAACGGTGAGTGGCCCGACGAGGCACAATTCCTTGACGCTGAGATTCGCTGGGTAGAGCTTTTCCGCGGGCATCCAGATCTGCTCGAGCAGCGCGCCGTCGCGCTGGACTCCCAAGGTCTCGTTAAATTGGCAGGCGTTCGGGCGGCCTCGGAGACAGGACGAGCAATTGCCGCAATTTGTATGGGGGGAAAGAGTTACGTTCGTTCCGGACTTGAGGTCGGGACGCGAGGGAAGTGATTGCAGGATGGTGGCGGCGATTTCGTGACCTGGGACGCGGGGGTAGCTTACCAAGGGATTCTTGCCGCGATATGAATTCAAATCGCTGCCACACAGCCCAATCATTCGAACGCGGAGCAAGATCTGTCCCGGCCGCGGGCCGGACTGCGGGACATCTACCACGACGGCTTCGCCGGGTCTGCGTATGACAAGTGCTCTCATGGTCGATGGGGTCCGTGCCGGCGGGCGACGATGCATCTCCTTAGGTTGCCCGCGCAAGCTATCACGTTTAGGGATGTCGGTGGGATTTGCGATTGGCCAAGGGAAGGAGCCGCGGTTTGTTGCAGAGGCGGTCTTGCCTGGAGGTAATGCTCGAAACTCCCGCGCTGGACGTCTTGGGTAAAGCGGTTCAGGGACGCGAACGCGGGAGCTCCGAAGGTTCTTAGGACTATGGGCTAAATATTCTCCTAAGGCCTCCTTTTTCGCACTCGAAACAGGACGGCGCTGGTCCGCGAGAGCGGCCAGCAACCGGGCATTAATCGGATACAGCGAAAGACACTGAAGGGTCAAACGATTTTGGACTGAAAATATGATGACCTCGTAAGACCATCATCTGTATGAACATAACAGGTCATATGAACAGAAAACATGGTATAGTGGCCAGCGCTGCCCTTCAGCGATTGGCACGGATATGGCCAAGATCGACGCGACAACGATCATCCGGTTCGGGCTGTTTGAGGTAGACCTAGCACGGAGTGCGTTAACTCGGCAGGGCGTTCGGCTGAGGATTCAGGAGCAGCCGTTTCGCATTCTGGAGTTGCTGCTGCGTCAAAGCGGCGAGATTGTTACGCGAGAAGAGCTTCGGCGCGCTCTCTGGCCAGAGGGCACGCATGTGAACTTCGATGGAAGCCTCAACGCCGCGCTCAAGAAGCTTCGCGCGGCGCTGCAGGATGACGCCGAAAACCCGCGCTTTGTTGAGACCGTGCCTCGCCAAGGGTACCGGTTCGTTGCCCCCGTCCATGTTATCAATGAGGTGCCTACCGCCTTAGCAGAACAAGTATCCAGCGGAGAGGATGGCGACAAGTCCATCGAAGTACGACTGCGGCTAAACCCATATCTGGAGGATATGGCTGCGGGAGAAACGCATTGGGATGCGCGACGCGCCGAGCGCACCCAGCGCTGGTTTGATTTCCTTCTGCTGACTGCCGGCATCCTGTTTGGCTCCTGGCTGCTCTTCTTCATCGTATATCCGGTCCCAAGACCCAGCGTGCAACGGATGAACCGGATAACGAATGACGGCCGGATCGATGAGTGGGGAGGCATCGTATCGGACGGTACGCGGATATTCTTTTTGGAGCGGGAAGCCGGGCACTGGAACCTTATGCAAACTTCGGTTGAGGGAGGCAACGCGGAGAAGCTCGCGGCGCCTTTCGAGAATACGCGGATCTTCGCTGTTTCTCCGGACCATTCACAGCTTCTGATCGGACAATTTGCGCGGCGCGACGAGGAGATGCCGCTGTGGCTCTGGCCGGTACAAGGCGGCGAGCCGCGCCGCCTGGGTAAAGCGACGGGGCACGACCCGGCGTGGTCTCCCGACGGGATGCAAATCGTCTTTGTACAAGGGCAAGATCTGTATTCGGTGCGGCGTGATGGAACCCAACTCCGCAAGCTGCTGCATATCAAGGGGGATCCTCACACACCTGCCTGGTCTCCTGACAGCAAGTATGTCCGGTTCACGGTGGACATCAGCGAATACGGAACGCAGTCGATCTTGGAGACATCGGCGGAGGGCAATAACCCGCACCCGATCCTTGCGGCGGGAAATCCGCCGTCACGGCAGTCTTCCGGGACATGGACGGCGGACGGCAAGTACTTCCTTTTTTCAGGCTGCGAACAATATGACTGCAATTTGTGGGCGATGAGGGATGTGTGGAGCTGGTTCCGAAGGTCGCGCCACGCGCCCGTTCCTTTAACGAGCGGGCCGGATGCATTGAACGTAGCCACGCCAGCGCAGACGGGATCGCGCATCTTTGCCTTCAGCTTTCGTTCACGACGCGAACTGCAGAGATTTGATCCTCGAAACATGCGTGCGACGCCTTTGAGCCTTGACACGCACACAGAAGAGGCCAGCGTCTCGCCTGACGGGGAGATGGTCGTTTATTCGGACCATCCGGACGGGTCGTTGTGGCGAAGCCGCACGGATGGCTCGCAGCGATTGCGGCTGACTAGCCCACCGTTGAGCGGAATGGCGCCGCAATGGTCTCCCAAAGGCGAGCAGATTTTGTTTACGGGTGTGCGGCCCGGGCAAGCTCGTCAGATCTATATTGTTGCGTCCGATGGGGGTGCGTTGCGTCCCGTGCTTCCTGAAGGATGGGAGGGCGCGCTAGCGGACTGGTCGCCGGACGGCTACCGCATTGCGGTCATAATGCGAAATCGAAAAACCCACCCGGAATATGGGCTGTATACGCTCGAGCCAACGACCGCAGTCTGGAGGGAACTGCCGGATTCGAAGGAGCTCGGGGAACCGCGGTGGTCGCCCGACGGTCGTTACATTGTCTGCATAGATAGTAGTCATCACAATCTGGTTTTGCTGGACGTGCAACGAGGCAAATGGGTTTCGCTTGCCTCCGGTGGACTTCTCGAGAGGCCTTATTGGTCCGCGGACGGCTCAAGTATCTACTTTCAGGACCAACTTGATGAGGGGGAGTCGGTATTTCGGGTGAACGTAGCCACGCATGAAGTTAATCGCGTTGCGGGGTTCGAGGACATTCTTCGCGGCAGTGCCGCGCATTGCTTCTTCAGCGGGTTGGGACGAGATGGATCGCTCTACGTAATGCTGGAGCGCGGTCTCACGGACATTTACGCACTCGATCTCGATCTACCTTAACACCCCGCAGGAATGCCTCGCAGTGTTCGTAACAGCTACTCTTCGTTGAACTGGTTTCTTTTTCTGTAGGTCATGACGGCAAGGCCGATGCAGATCAGCATCGGGGGGAGGACTAATATAACGATGCCGCTGCGCAACCCCTGTACGATGCGGGCTCCCGCTGCCGCAGCTTGCGTATAACAAAGCGAGCAATTCTGAGCAAGCGTGACTCCAGGAATAAAGAGGCTCCCAAGAAGAGTCAGAACCCGGGTGTTCCTGCGAATCGCTAAATTCGACGGTGAGCTCATTGCAAATCCTGTTAAACCGCAACCGTGCTAATGCGGGAATGGCCGCATATGCAACAGCCGGAAACTGTCCGACCATATCATATTCATCATCAACAGAACGAAAATAACGGCCGGGATCAATGACAGAAACAAGCTGCGGCGCTCTTGCGCTAAATGCATGAAGTACATCACCGCCAAAGCGGCGCCGCATACGGCTAACGCCAGAAGAATGACCAGCAAGGTCAGCGTCGAAAAGCTCTGGTAGGCGAGAAACACCTCCAGCCCGGCGATGCCCAGTAAAACGAAATACACCGGCAAATACTTTGCGATTACGTTCCCTGATGTTCCCGAAGCCGCCATCGGATGTCTCCCACCTTCCTAGCGCGAAAGGTTCAACAGATAAATCAGAGGCACCACAAACATCCAAACCAAATCTACAAAGTGCCAATACAGGCCGGTAGTCTCAACGTGGCCCGCCGTCAGCCGTCCTTTGGAAAAGCCGCGCGCAATCACCGCCAGCGCTACAACGCCACTCACAACGTGCAGCAAGTGCAGGCCGGTGATGCTGAAAAATGTCGCGCCAAAAAGAGGCGATCCCCAGGGATTCTGAAACAAACGCACACCGTCGTCGATCAGACCAAACCACTCCCGTATATGCAGACCGGCGAAGACAACACCGAGAAAAATCGTAGACCACAGAAAGCGCCCCGCCTTGCCTTTATCTCCAGCTTTTGCCGAATCGACTGCGCCGAGCATCGTCAAACTGCTGGTGATCAGAACCACGGTCATGAGCATCACGTTGAGAATGCTGGGATTAAATTTGAAGGGAGCGGGCCAATCGCTGCTCGCGGTGCGCAAGTAGCCATAACCGAAAAGGAGGGCGCCAAAGGTGATCGCGTCGGAAATAATAAACAGCCACATGGTCAGCTTGCGGGACGGAATCGCGTACGGTGGCGGCTCCAGCACCGCCGTTCCATACCCATGGATGGCTTGGTCGGATTCACTCACAATCAGTTCCCTTCCTTCCCGGTCAGAGTCGCATAGCGATTACAACGAGCAAGTAAAGCCACAGAACGCTCATAAAATGCCAGTAAATCGCGGCGCCCTCGAACAAACTCCACCGCGGCGGCGCCTGGCGAGGAGCGATTCTTGCGATCAGGTACGTCAGGGCGGCGATGCCACCGAGAAGATGCAGGGCGTGCATGGCGGTGAATACGTAAAAGAAGGAACTGTTCGACGTGGTTGCAAGGTAGAGACCTGCTGAGGCAAGTTGCCGCCAAACAAAGTACTGTCCCGCAATGAAGACAAGTCCGAGTGCCAAAGTAGCAGCGAGCCAAGGGAGTGCGTCCCGCAGTTGGGATCTAGAGCCATGCGTCGCCCGACTTCGCGCCCTCTCCAAGGTGATACTGCTCAAGAGCAAGGCAACCGTATTCAGATAGATGATTGGAGGAAGCTCAATGTGCCTCCAATCCCCTGTACCCTGGCGAACCATCAGAGCGCTCGTGAACGCCGCAAACGACATCGTGATGGCAAAAATGCCCACCCAGATGCCGCTTTGCGTCGCATGGGAGTGCCCCGATCCTTCGACGATCGACCGCGATGCCACATGCTGATAAGGGGTTGAAGCCATGCTCTTCCTTTTTTCGCCGAACTCTTAACCTAGACCAAGTCCCGTTCGTTGTTGAATGGGGCGCTTCTGCCTTCTTATCCGTTCGTAATCTGTTCAGGCGAATCCTGCATCACAAAATCGCCTTTGGACCCTTTCACGCCGTACTGGTAAGGATCGTGAAAGACGACCGGATGCCTGCCTCCGAAATTATTCCAGGGAGGAGGCGAAGGAATACTCCATTCCAGAGAGGTCGCATTCCATGGATTCTCGGGCGCCACTTTGCCGCGAAATCGGCTGTGAATCAGGTTGTACAGAAAAATCAATTGCGCCGCGCCGGTAATGAACGCCGCGATCGAGATGAATTTGTGTACCGGCATGAGCGGGGCCATGAAGTCGTCGACAAAGGATGCATACCGTCGCACATTGCCTACCAATCCTAAGTAATGGAACGGCATGAAGATGCAATAGGTGCCGACGAAGGTGATCCAGAAGTGGAGCTTGCCGAGCGTCTCGTTCATCATGCGACCCGACATTTTCGGGAACCAGAAATAGGTGCCTGACAAAATTCCGAAGATCGCCGCGACGCCCATGACCATGTGGAAGTGGCCGACGACGAAGTATGTCGCGTGCAGATAAATGTCGATGGATGGTTGCGCCAGGAAGAATCCGCTCACGCCGCCGCTGACAAACATGGAGACGAAGCCGAGAGCAAACAGGGAGGCCGAGGTTATTTGGATATTTGCGCCATACAGACTTCCTAGCCAGATCAAGGTGATGATGGTCGCCGGAATCGTGATCGTCAGAGTCGGGAACGAAAACAGAAGCGATGAAAACGGGTTCATCCCGCTAACGAACATGTGATGACCCCAAACCATCCAGCTCAAGAAGCCGATGGACATCATCGAGTAGATAAGTACTTTGGCGCTGAGAAGGGGCTTGCGCATGCTGGTGACAAGCACATGGGAAACGATGCCGACCGCGGGCAAAATGGCAATGTAAACCTCGGGATGGCCGAAAAACCAGAACAAATGCTGCCATAGAAGAGGCGATCCACCGGCGTGGTTCTGCAAGCGATCGCTCACCACCAGCCCTGACGGAATGAAGAAACTCGTTCCGGCCATCCGATCCAGTAGAAGCAGCAGGCAGGCAGGGAGCAACACGGCAAACGCCAGCAATCCGATGCAGGAGGTGATGAACCATGCCCAAGTGCAAATCGGCATGCGCATGAGGGTCATGCCCTTTGCTCTGAGGTCCAGGGTCGTGGAAATGAAATTAAGTGAGCCTAAGAGTTGACCCACGCAGAAGATCGCAATGGAAATCGCCCAAAGATTTTGCCCCCACCCTAGGCCGGGGCCCGCGTCTTTGCCGACGGCGCTCAGCGGCGCGTAAGCGGTCCAACCGGAAGTGGGAGGACCATCAGGAATAAAAAAAGCCAGAACCAGGACCAAGAAGCCCACGAAGGTGGTCCAAAACGACATCATATTGAATCGAGGAAATGCCATATCTTCGGCGCCGATCTGAATCGGCAGAAAATAGTTTCCGAAACCGGCGAACGGGGCGTTGGTCAGGACAAAGAACACCATCAACGTTCCGTGCATGGTCAGTAGCGAGAGGTAGTACTCCGGTGTGATCAAACCACCCGGCGCGCCAGTGGGCGCTAGCGCGCCGAGCGCGGGCACTTTCACATCTGGCCAGACAAGATGAAAGCGCATGAGCCACGACAGGACCATGCCCATGAATACGGAAACGAGTGCCAGGCCATAGTATTGCTTCCCAATCATCTTGTGATCGAGGCTGAAAATGTACTTGCTGATGAAGCCTTCTGGCGGAGCATGTACATGCGCTGGCTGGACTGCTGCTTCTTCCATATGTTCACCCCGTCCTTTGGCGTTTACCGTCCGACTGAGCGGACTTACCGCGCTTTCCATCAAAGGACTATTGTTCCGCTGCTCTGTCCTTTAGCCATTTCTCAAACTCGTCCTGTGGCAGTACGTTCAAATACGCTTTCATGTTGTAGTGACCGAGTCCGCAGAGTTGCGTGCAGACAATTTCGTACTTGCCCGTCTTTGTTGCGGTGAAGTGTAGCGACAGATCGAGGCCCGGCACGAAATCCTGCTGAATGCGCAGCTCACGGACGTAGAAGGAATGGCCTACGTCCTTGGCGTGCATGAGGAGATGAATTTCGCGATTTACGGGAATGGTCATCTCCGCGGTCACGATGTCGTCGCGGGCTTCCACGTCATTGGCCGGGTCGAGCCCAAAGTAATTCTGGTTTCCTTCGTCGATCTTGTCCGGATGAAGGGGGGCGAACTTTCCGTCCGCGCCTGGATAACGAAAATAAAATGCGAATTGGCCCGCCTGGGCCTGGACCTGCAAGGCGTCTGGCTTCGGCGATGTGAAGTAGACATCCGCCCAGGCTTTCTGTCCGAGTACCCCGAGGGCAAGGACTTCCGTCCCAACGAGAATGAATGCCGTGGCAACCATCAACTTCGCGCCGCCCGGCAGGTGCGTGACCTTCGAGCCGTCCTTACGGCTGGAGAACTTCCAGACGAAGAACGCAAGCAGCAACTGTGCGCCGACAAACGCGAACCCGCCCTCGGCCATAGTGTCCGCGAGTTGCTCGTCGATAGCGTGGCCGTGTGTGGAGATGTCCTCAGGCTGGACAAACTTGTGGGTCACTATGGGATACGCGGACGCGAGTGTAATGACGACCAGAATTACGGCAAAAAATTTGCCCATAGCGCCTGCTTCCTTGGACTTCAGCCATTTTGAATCCCGCCGCGCCAGTCCAACCGCGGCCATGCCTTAGTAGGGCTTAGCCTTAAAGACAAAATTCACGGTCTTGGGTTCGTTTCCTGAAATGGTTACGTCCTGCGACTGATCGCCGTAAGACTCGTGCCACGCAGTGATGGTGTATTTGCCCGGCGGAAGATTCGCCAGTGAAAAGCCGCCTTCACCTTCCGTGATTGCGTAGTGCGAATTCTTCAGCACCGCGAAGTTGCCGTGCATCCATGGATGGATGTTGCACTTCACGGGAATAAATTCCGGCTTGTCGTATTTGTCGACGATCGGCGCGGATCCCGGCGGCTGCGACTTATTCCACTCGCGATTCACTTTCGGCAGGGGATGGATGTTGTGGGAAGTCTGATCCGCGTTCGCGATTTCCAGGGTCTGATTCACTTGGAAGGCCAGGACATGGGGAATATATTGACAACCCTTTTGTTCGAACTTGGCCGCCTGGCTGGGCGCGCCTTCGTCGGGAGCCCCGGCCGAGACGTATACCACTACGTTGTCCAAGGCATTGCCAGGACCCGTCACCACAGTCTCCGTCGTTATTGGAGTCGCATGCTGCTTGGCGCAGCTCGGCTCCTTCGACATATCAATTGGCTTTTGTTTTGCCGGCGTACCTTCATAGGTGACTTTGCCGCTTACGGTGCCGCCACTCGGTCCGGCATGCACAATGACCGCACAGGCGGCAAGCGCCGCCAGACCCACGATGTATCCCAATTTTGCTCGCATGATTCGGGCTCCTCCCAAAAACTCAACCAAGTTAAGACTCCTTACTGCTTGATTCCCGAGCCTGTCGGCGTGCCGGTAATCCTACGGGAGGCAATCTGATCAGCTCCCTCTTTCGTCGAACCCCACAAAGCGAGTTCGGGACTCTTGTGCGTTACTTGCAAAGTGCGCAGGAAATGCACCAGGTCCCAAGCTTCTTCGGGCTTGATGACATCAGCAAAGGAAGGCATTGGAGTACCGTCCAAGCCGGTGATAAAGATCTTGTAAAGATCTTGGTTGGTGGAGCCGCACTTGAAGCGGGAGCCCGCGGCAAAGTTATAGGGTCGGATGGGCTGGTCGTTGCTGTCTGTCAAAGTGGACGCCGAAGGCCCATCGCCGCGCCCTTCCTGACCGTGGCACTTCCAACATTCAAGTTTCTGAAACAGTTCCCCTCCGTGCTTGATACTCTCCACTGTCAGCTTAGGCTCGGCCGGAACCTTAATCAGGTCGCCTGCTTTGTCGGTCTTCCATCGTGGCGAAAAAGTTTTGATGAAGGCCACCAGATCCGCGCGGTTCTGGTCAGTCAACTCAATCCAGGAAGGCATGTTGGAATTGTTGAAACCGCGGCCCAGAGAGTTGTACAAATCAGCGTCGGTCGGCAAAGTACCGGTCGGCGTGGAGCGGCATTTGAATGTGGCGGCTACGAAATTGCGCGGGAGAATGTTGAGATAGGGAGCGTTCTCGCCGTTGCCGTCCCCGCGATATCCGTGACACCCCCAGCAGTAGCGGAAATAGAGCTGTTTGCCAGCGCCAGTGTGTCCCGAAAGCTTTCCGATGTGCGATTCCCCTTCTTGCGCCGAAACGACCAGCGGCACAACGAAGAGGGCGGCGATTCCCAGGAACAACTTTGAGATATTCATTGTTCGCATATTCATCACCCTCAGAACGCGAAGTCAAAACCGACGAGCAAGCTGCTGAAATCAAGGTTTCGGCCGGTCACTGGCGAAGCGCCCACCTGATGGCTGAAGGCATACTCGTTATGGAATGCGAAACCCGCACGACTGGAGATGAACGGGTAGTAGCGCCAGCCGAACGTGTAGACATCCTCGTTGCCGAAGTCCGAAGTCGGTACGCTTACGCCGGGGGTATAGGGAGTTCCAGGCACAATCGGCAGAGCCTGCTGGGACATACGCACAAGTTCGACGCGCTGGATCAGCATCAATTGCGGGTTGGTCATGTAGTGGCTTTCGAACAGCGCGCCGTTCCAGATCGGCTTCTGGGCGCCGGCAGGAAGTGGGGTATTCGCCGCTGTGCCGGTTCCTAAGAAAGCGCTGTCCGCGCTGTGAAAGTACATTGCGGTAAGGTCATACTTCTTGATGTAGATTTGGGCGATCAAGCCCGCGCGGTAAAAGCTCTTGTTGCCTATGCCCGTGCCCGGTACACCGACAGTGGTCGTTTGGTTGACCGCGTTTCCGGCGATGTCTGTACCCACCTGGGTCGTACTGGTCTGCGTGAATTGGAAGTAGGTGGGCGCTTGTCCAAGATAGGCGAACGCGCCTATGCGTTGCAGGCCGAGACTTCCTATTTGGAAGGCTTGGCTGGCGGTAAAAAACGCGTCGTAAGTGCGACTGGTCGGTAGACCTGGCGAACCGTCATTGGAACTAAGTAGGGCCGCCGAATAGCGGGTGCGATCGTCCTTGGAATGCCCCATTAGCTCCATACCCACTTGGTTGTCGCCAATTCCGAACACGAACGGGAGAGCGCCGCCACCCTCGGTGAGAGGCTGGAAGTGATAATTCGTGTACACGCCGGCGACGTTTGTCAGCGTGAGAATGCGCTTTTCCGACAAGAGGTTATCAAGCTCAAATTTGCCGAGCTTGAAGTTCAGCCAACTGGTGCCAGCGAGATTGTCCAGCCGAGCAAACACCGTTTCAAAGTGAAAGGCTCCGGTGTTGTCCGAGGAAGGCAACACGTAGAAGGAGACGTTTTTCGCGAGCGTGCCGCCGGTGTGAAAGTCCAGCCCGCTCCAGTCGAATCCGTGAGTGGTGACGTTGCCTTCAGTGCTTGATGGCCCGGCCGGTCCATCCACCGCCGCCCGATTTTCGTTCTCGCGGTGCCAGACCGGAGTCATACGGAAGGTGACCGGCCAATATGCCGGCTGTTGGAAAATCGGGGCGTCGCGATCATTCCCCAACTGGTAGCCATTGTCCTTAAATGCTTGCCCGAAAGGGCTTAGCATCGGCCACGCCTCATGACATGACGAGCACGGCATCCCGTACTTGCGCGCAAACGCTGGGATGGCCCTGACGCTTCCTCCGGGCGGCGGCAAAGCCGAGGCAGTGGGGTTGTAACCAAGGAATAAAGCGAGGAACAAAAGGACGAACGAAACACCCGAAGTCAGAAAAACGAGCCGCCGATTGCGTAACCTCGGAGAGCTTGGATACATGCCGCCTCCCTGCGCTGATGTTCGTCGATGGAACGAACAACAGCTGTTTGTAACTGTCGGTTGCAGGAAGGGAGTGCGAACAGATGAACAGCGGTGGGATACACCCCAACTCGACACTCGCCAAGTATCCGCGAGTGCGAGAGAGCACGCCCACAGAGAACTCGCCCCATTTCTCTCGCGAGCGAGAGAGGGGCGAAGCCCTAAGTCCCTGAACCGGCGCGAATGTACTCCTCGAAAAAAACGAATGCAAGAGATTTTTTATGTTACGCATTAAAATTTTCGCGTCGAGGTAGCCATTTAGCACTGCATTCGTTCTAGGACTAGCATCGCTCCTATTTTCTTTCGGGATTGACAGTTCGTCTCGCGGCAGAGTACAGAAGAACTGGTTTCCACTAAGGTGAAACCAAAACGCAAGCGACGGTATCTAGGATTTGGTGCTCTGAAGAACATTTATCGTAATGACTTCGACTACTGCAAGTAATTGCCAAAGACTCCAAAGAGTTAGCCGACTGCGCCTTTGGCGTTACGCGGCGACCGCCGTCTGCGCCTTAATCGCTTTTGGCTCTCGGCCCCTCCCCGCTGGCGCGCCGCAACGAGGCTCGGAGAATCCCGGTTTTGTTCAGGAACTCGCAGCTTCCTTGAGCGAGGTGCAGCAGGCTTTGGACGACTTACTGCAAGATCAAACCATCCATGGAACGTACATCTATGACAAAGAGCGGACCCTCACGGGCGCAAAAATGGTTTCCCAGACACCGTTGTTCGAACGTTGGAAAGGCGCAGGAAGCGTTTACTATAAGATACGAACGGAGGCCATCGCGCCGCGGCACTTCGTCGATAGCGCCGATCAAGGAACCATTGTTGTTCGATACGTGGTGACCAGTGTGGATGAAAACCGCACGCGTCTGAGAATTGATGCGGTTTTTGTCGAGAATGCGCGCCGCAACGTCCATCCATCCGACGGCACCGTCGAGTCCAGCGAATTCAAGGTCTTCCAGGAACATCTGCAAGCTATGCAACTTGATGAGCAGGAAGCTCTGGATGCCAAGCGCCGCCGCGATAGCATCGCCCTGGCCAAGCAAACCCTCGCTTTTCAGCACGAAGACGAAAGCACACGATTATCCGCCGCCGAATCTTCAAATCAAGATCTTGAGCAGCGCGTTCATTCCTTACGTCAGGAAATCCAGCGGCGCGTAAAGGCTCCAGGCGCCAACTTGAAGGCCGCTCCTTTTCGTTCCGCGGCCAACGTAACCAGCCTTTCCGCATATACGGACGTGGTCATCATGATCGTTACGCCGCGTTGGTTCGGAGTTGAAACTCCAGACGGCCAGCGTGGGTGGCTGCCTTTGGATCAGCTGGAATCTCTTCCGTGAAAAGACTCCCTTTGGGTCTGAGGCACGTGGTTATCCTTTTCGAACTACTGGTTTGTATGGCTGGCGGTTTGGGTGGGCAGCATGCCCTCGCACAAGCTGTTCCGTATGCGCGTTCGTACCCCAAGGAGAAAGAGGATGTCGACAAAGCCCTAAAGGAGCTGGGCGCTTACGTCGGACAGAAACTCCCGATTGTGGATGGGTTCGTAGCCACCGGTGATCGTGCGCTTGACCGCTACGAGCGTGCTTTCTATCAATTTTCAATCGATCTGGTACCCGGCTCATCGGGTAGCACGGTGGTGCGCCTCACGGCAAAGATTACGGCGTGGTATGCCGATCGCGAACCCTGGAAGTCGGGCTATCAAATACTGCCTTCCAACGGACGTCTTGAGCTCGATTTACTCGACCGCTTGAGCGAAAAGTTCGGCGAAAAGGTAGCGCCATCTGTTCTTAAGTCTCAAGTGCAGGCTCCAGCTCCGAAGTTGGATTTGTCCACCGGACTGCCCCGCATCCCGTCATCGTCCGGAAAGAACAACGCTGCTGCGGTGGAAGCGTCGCCCGCACCAACAACAGGGGCCAATGACGCCTCCAGCGACGAAGTGTCTTCTCTGCGCACAAAGCGGGAAGCGGAGGAGAAGCGCATGAGTCAGCTCTCTGCGGAGCTCAAAGACCTTCAGGAAATCAAGCATGGTCAGGCGCACCCGCCCAATCTCGTGGTCGTTAAAAAGAACGGCACACCTGTAGTGTCGCGGCCCGCCGAAGGTTCTCCCGTGCTTTTCTCCGCCGCCGCGGACGACGAGTTCGAATTTCTGGACGTAAAGGGTGACTGGGTACATGTTCAAATCGCGGGCGCATCGCGCGGGTATATTCGGCGTGGCAGTCTTGAGTTGCCCGAGCTTGTTGCCGAACGTTTTAGTTCGCCCAACAGCGCGCCCGAGGTTTTTCGCGTGGAACGTGAAGAAATCAGCATGTTTCCAGGAGACTGGCAGCAGTTGCGCGGAAAAACCGTGAAGATCTTCACGGTGCAACCTACTTCGCGAGACTCCAAGGAAACCGGCCCGGACGCAAAACTGAACTTTGCATCATCTTTGCTGAAGGGACTGCCAGCCAACCTCGCTCCTACCGCTCCAGCCGTCGAAGGCGTGGTCATCATTTTCGACTCAGCCGATGGCGGAATGATCGGCGGCACGCTCATCGATGTCCAGCAATTCTCCGCCAGCGCGCTCACTTCGGAGGATTTCTGGAAGCGCTGCTATCTGGATCCGCCCGAAGCATTCAAGCTATCCGGTAAATCTCCAAAGTGAACTAGCAAACCCCGCTGAAGCTGCGGTCGCCCTCCGTGAGAGGGCGGGGTTTAGACGGCACTCCACCGACACCAAGCGAATAACAGGCGGACTGGCAACGTTTTCAGCCGGCCGAGAGGCAAAACCAAAAACGATCCGGGCCAGCTACGTCTCCAAGATTTTCGAATAATGGTGGGACCGGGGAGATTCGAACTCCCGACCTGATGCTTCGGAGGCATCCGCTCTATCCATCTGAGCTACGATCCCGTCAATCCATCGAAGAACAATCCAATCATTGTGATTCTATCGTTGATTGCAGTCGGGCGCTAGCTTCCTGGAGACCTTGCGACGCTCAGCTGCCTTTCGCGTGATCCTTGATCTGTTTTGCCAGTTTCTCGATCTCTTCGGCCTTCTTCACCATGCCCAGAGACAACACGGTCGTAGCGTCCGTTTTCTCTACCTCCGCCTTGAGCTGCGTGGCAAGGTCGTAGAGTTTTTCGATATCTTTCTTGATGTCCTTCTGGTGTTGCTCCAGCACAGCCTTCGTGGTGGCTCCCGCCGGGAGCGGGTTATGCGATGGATCTTCAGGACCATCTCGCCGCGTCCTGGGCGAAATTGGCGGATCCTGAGTTGCATCCTGCGCTGATCTGACCTGCCATGGCAACAGGAAGGCTCCAACGGCAGCCCCCCCGGTGACAAGTATGCGACGCCTGGATGGATACATGGCTGCTCCGTAGGGTAAGGCGCGGGACCTGCAAGACCGTTTGCGCCACAGTCAATGCTATACTTTCTCTCCCAACGAATATGATGTCCAGCTTGTTCGTCCAGTGGCTCAACCTGTCGATTCCTAACGCCCTACGTCTCCTGGGGATCCTTATCCTGGCACTGCTGGGGAATCGTTTACTGCGCGCATTGACAAATTTGCTGATTCACCCCGCTGCGTCACAATCGCGAGCAGCTCAAGCGCGCGAGCAGCAGACTCGCAGCCTCGCCAACTCGTTGCAGAGTGCCGGCAGCAAAGTGATCTGGGGAGTGGCCCTCCTGACCGCTCTACCAGAATTCGGCATCAACGTGGTCCCAGCCGTCGTGATCATCGGCGTGACGATGTTGGGTCTCGGATTTGGGGCACGCAACCTATTTAGCGATCTTATTGCTGGATTTCAAATCGTCTTCGAGGATCAGTACGTTATTGGCGACACCATCCAGACTCACACAATTTCGGGGAAAGTAGAACATCTTACGCTGCGGCGCACGGTTCTGCGCGATGCTCGAGGAGCGCTGGTTACGCTGGCCAATGGCGAACTTCGTGTCGTAGCAAATCTCAGTCGTGACTGGTCCCAGGCTTTTGTGGACATCACTGTCGGCGCCGAAGAGCGGCTGGAGAAATCGCTCCAAGCGCTTGAAATTGCTTCGGCCACTCTGCGCAGCGATCCTTCCTGGTCGCAAGCCATCATCGACGGCCCGCGTGTCTTGGGCTTACAGGCCTATGGACCCAGTGGTCCCACGTTCCGCGTCCAGGTTCGTACGGCGCCTACACGTCAGGATGAAGTTTCGCGGGAGTTGCGCCGCCGCATCCAAATTGAATTTCAGCGCCAAAGCATTTCGATATCAAGGTCCCTGGACCTCGAACAGACTTCTGTTTTCCACCAACCAGAAGAAAAAACACAGGTGTAGGCGCACCGACGATAGAAGGAGAGGAGCACGCGATGCCGCAATTGAGCTACGACGAAGTAAATCTGATGCTTCGACTGTACGACATGAGGCGTGAACCGCGGCTTCGGCAAGCACGGGCGTGGTTTACCGAGCATTTTCATCCTCTGTCGCCTGAAGAAATGATGCAGAAGTTTCCTCAAGGGGGTGAGGAAAACACGTACATCCGCATGGTCATCAGCTATTGGGATATGGTGGCGAGCATTGTCAATCGCGGTTTGATCGACGATGAGCTGTTTTTCGAGAGCAATGGCGAGATCTGGGTAGTTTGGGACCGCATGCGCAGCATTGTGCCGACATGGCGGGCTGCATTCAAGAATCCCCACTTGTTTTCGAATATCGAAGACACCTGCAAGAGGCTGGAGGCGTGGCGCGAAAGGCGGGCCCCTGGATCAAGTGCCGCTATGCGAAGCATGCTGTCGCAGACCGCCCCCAAGGTCAAAACGCCGTGATCTAGCGCAGTCTGTGAACGGTTTCCCCGGCGGCAAGATGCCCTGCAGCGGCGGAAACATTGGGTTTTGCGATCCGTACGCAATCGCGGCCCGCGGCTTTGGCCGCGTAAAGTGCAGCATCTACTTCATAAAGCAATTCTTCTACCGGCCGAACTCCCCAATCGTTGCTCAAGAGCACACCCAAGCTCATGCTAACTTGTAGTCCCCCGACCGCCGTCTGAATCGGCCGGCTGTTCACGACTTTCCGAAGCTCCCTCCGCTCGGGCCTCTGCCGATTGCGGATTACAGTTATTCAGGACTAGCAAGAATTCTTCCCCGCCATAGCGGCCGACGAAATCATAGGAACGTATGGACAATAAAAGGCGGCGTGCGATCTCCGTTAACACTTCGTCGCCCACAAGGTGACCGTGGGTGTCGTTGATCGCCTTGAAGTGATCGACATCTCCCAGCAGCACGATGGTGCAGCCCGATTCCCGTTGCGAGCGAGCCAATTCGCGGCCCAACAGATCCACAATTACCCCTCGGTTCCAAATCGAGGTCAGAGCATCATGCGTGGCCTTGAAGCGCATCATCTCGCGCGCTTCCACGAGCCTGCCTTCCAGTTGCAGAATGCGCTCGCCGGTTCGCAATCGCGCCTTCAATTCATCCACATGGAACGGCTTCGTGAGATAGTCGTCCGCGCCCGACTCCAAGCCGGTCACGATGTCCTCTTTCGATTCTTTCGACGTCAGCAGAACCATGTAAACGTAAGCTTGCTCTTGCGGTTCTTGTTGCCGTCGCACTGCCCGGCAAACTCCGGGCCATCGAGTTCTGGCATCACCCAGTCAAGTAAAGCCAGACGCGGACCGTCCGGCCGGGTGAGTTGTTCAACCGCCAAACGTCCATTTTCCACGGCCGTGACCTCGTAGCCTGCGCGCACGAGCGTCCTCTCCAAGAGTCGTCGTGAGAGGGCCTCATCGTCCGCGACCAATATTCTCAACGCCACACCTCGGCCATGTAGATTTCCATCTCTGGCAATAGCCCTTGCACTTCCATTTCGAATGCTGCGAAGGCTTTCAGAACGGGTGCTTTCGCTCCTTCGTGCGCAAGTTGCTCCAGTTGTCCCGCCGCCTTTGCCGCCCTGGTGACCGCCAGATTCAAACAGCATCCCTTTCAGTGTGTGACTTACCGTCGCTGTTTGATTCATATCATGGAGGGCCACGGCATCGTGGAGGGCCTGCAAGTGCCGAGGAAACTCTTCTTTGAAGATGTTCAAGAGATCGAGCAAGAGTTCGCGATCGTTATCAACGCGCGAGAGCAGTTCCGGGAGGTTAATGCTGGATGCATGAGACAGACCGCGTGTTTTGTGCATTGCTTCGCCTTTCGTTCTGCTCTCCATTTTTCCCGCCGCGCGGTTCCCGCATGCAAAAGGCCGGGCGTCCAGGACTCGAGACATACCCTGCGCGGCTTCGGGCCTCCATTCCAGACGCCTCGCCGCGCCGCCAGAGTCTGCGACTGAAATTTGGCGATCATGCTATCTTTCGATCAATCCATCTCTTACGACCCGCCTCGCCAACGCCAGAAGCTTGGAACTGACTCGCAAATGCGCTTCATCGGCAGCCACAAGATTCACTTCAAACTGTAAGGAATCGTCTTGGAACGAGAAACTCAACATTCCTCCAGCACTCAGGAAATCCCTGGTCTCGCCAACCGTCAGAATCCCCGCCCCTTGAACAATTTTTAGAATCCTCGCGTAGCTCTTTGCCTCTGAGTTGCTGATAAACAGAATGTGACAACTCCTCAGGTCCTCATTCTTGCGCGCCCATCGGACGTCGATCCGCCGGCCATGAGGTGATGGATTCCGCGCGAATTCCGCCAACGCAGTGCCAAAACGGAAATCACCGATCACACAAACCAGAAACGGAGCTTCCGCCGAAGCGAACGCGATCTCCGGCCACTCAATGAAGCTGGGAAACGTGGCGAGATAGCTGGCCTTAGTTTTGTACTCTGCGGGAACAGAGCCTTGAGCGCACGTGGAGTGTGGAGCAAAAAGCAGCATCAAAGTGATTGCTAGGCGTATCGCATCACCCCACTGCCGCCCCCAGCACTTGTGGCGCGCCTCGATCAACCGCTCTGTCACAATTTTCCGGTCCACTCCAGTTCGAAGACACCCGGACTCCCGCATAGACTCTGACGCAAGCCGTATGCCACACCGCAGCGTACAGACTTGACCAAACACTTGATGGGATGAGGGTTACCGCCGGTACGGCGATGCCCTAATGCCCCTTTATTCCCAGGATGGGATCGTAGGTAGTTTCCCGGTTCAGCCTGAAACAAGCTCGTCGCGGTGCTTACTGCGTGGATCGAGCCCGTTCTATTTCAAACTCTGGACTTCCCGGGCCAGACTTCTCTAATTCACGCGCAGTGCTCTTAAGTGTTTCTAATTACTGTTTTTACATCTTCCTGGCTTCTCCATCGTACTGCCCAAATCGGTACACGCTCGTTGTCGATGAACTACATGGACCGCTGTATTGTTCACTAGCGCCGCTCGCTCTATAACGGTTTCCATCAAACTTTGAACCCTGAACGTTCTGCAAGGAGAGTTTCCGACCATGGACAGCCAAACGAGTATTCCCGAACGGCAGTTGGTCGCCAGAGCCCAGGCGGGGAATGAAGAAGCTTTTACCGAACTCGTCCGCAGGCACTCGGGCCAGGTCTACGGACTTTCCCTGAACATGCTCCGAAATCGAGAAGACGCCGAAGATAACTTGCAGAATGTGTTGGTGAAAGCGTTCCATCATATCGACCGGTTCGAAGGCAATTCGCAATTTTCCACATGGTTGGTCCGCATCACGATCAACGAAGCTCTCATGAAGCTGCGAAAACGCAATTCGGAACGCATCTCCGATTACCATGACACCAGCAATTCCGAAGATGAGCCACGGTCCTTTCCGGAGATCGAGGACAGTCGCCAGGATCCGGAACGTCAGTACATGAGTAAGGAGCTGACCCGAAAAGCTTTTCACGGACTGAATCCGTCGCTGCAAGATACTTTTATCTTGCAGAAGGCCGAAGGGTGGACCAATCGCGAACTCGCACAGGCTCTCGGAATCACCGTCTCGACCGTAAAGTCTCGCGTTTTCCGTGCCCGCGTTAGACTGCGTCAGCAACTCCTGAACCTCACTCAAACAGGCCCGGTCGCTCTTCAGAATTAGCCGTCGTAAGAATTGATCATCGTCTTGCCGGGATTGTGTTTAACGTCCATCTTCGAGCGTCCCCGCGTCGATTTAAGCTCCCCCTGACTTCTGCGCTCTGAAGCTGACGACGCAAAAACTTGCCCCTGAAAAAAGATATCCGCTGAAAAACGAAGTTCATACCGTTCACTGGATGAACGTGTGGAAGACTTGAAGCAAATTTGGGGAGGCAATGAAGTGAGTAAATTCTGTTGGAGAGCTACGGCGTGCCAAGAACTGGGTTGCGGAAGATCTAATCAAGTTTGTCGGCCACGGATTCGAGCACGTTTTTACCGGTCCTGAGAGCGCGGCTGACGGTGTGTTCCCCTCGATCCAGTAAATCTTGCGCTTCGAAAATCAATCTTCGGCTCCGCCGACGAACCTGTCTGAATCTATCCTCGACATTGGCACTGATCCACTCGCGAGTTTCATGCCCCGATTGCGGTGCAAACAAGATCGCCAATCCCACACCAATGCCAAACCCCACAAGCAAACTTGTGAATTCGCGCCCTTTGTCCGACACCGGATCACCTCGATCATCAAGACTGTCATGTCGATTTTGCATGCGAAAGCCTGGGATTGCGCAAAATAAATTTGATCGGTGACTGAGCGAATAACCAGCCAGGTGACGACTAGTTCTGCTGCTGGCGGCGGATTTCCTCAACCACCTTCTGTGCGACATTCGCGTCGATGGTCGGACTTACGTAGGTTCCTTCGCCTAAGACGACATTTAGCGCTCGCACCAACTCCTGTTCGGCGTCCGATTTAAGAACGTAGCCTCTCGCGCCGGCTCGAAATGCACTGCGTACCAGCTCCGTGGAAGAATGGAGCGTCAACAGCAACACTTTGGTTTCAGGGTGCGCGTCACGAATAATGCGCGTGGCTTCCAAGCCGTTCAGCACCGGCATGGAAACGTCCATGATGATAATTTCGGGCCTCAAGGACTCGGCAAGCCGCACCGCTTCCTGCCCGTTGTCCGCCTCGCCACACAATTCCCACTCTGGAAATGAATGAAGGATTCCCTGCACTCCTCGCCGAATCGCGGCGTGATCATCGACAATCAATACTCGCGGCACGTTCCCTCCGTAATCTTCCGATGGAGAAGGGGGACCTTAGGCCGCCATACGCCTGCTCCAGGCAAGGATCATCAAACTCACCCAAGAACTCTACGCCTCTATGATCTGATTCCGCACAGCATACCGAACCAATTCGCTGACCGAATGCAATTCCAGTTTCCTCATAATGTTCGCGCGATGAGTTTCTGCTGTCTTCACGCTGATCCCTAAAGCCACCGCCACTTCCTTACTGCTCTTGCCTTCGGCGAGGAGTTGCACAATTTCGCGTTCGCGTGACGTGAGCCTGCTTCGCAGCAACGTCTGCGGGTCCGGAGCCGCATGTTGGCGGTTGAATCCGTCCAGCAGCATATCCGCTGCACGTGCCGTGAAGAAAGAGCGGTGATTCGATAGCGCTTCGACCGCGGACACCAAATCTTTGTCGGCATCGGATTTCATGATGTATGCACGCACACCCGCTTCCACGATCTCGCGCACCAGCTGGTCGGAGAAGTGCAGCGTCAAAATCAATATTTCCGTTCGGGGGAGAGCTTTCTTGATGCGACGGGCTGCCTCTAAGCCGTTCAAGTCGGGCATGCTGATGTCCATGACCACGATGTCCGGCTTCAGTTGCTCGGTGATAGCCACCGCTTCCCGGCCCGTTTTGGCTTCCGCGCAGACTTCCCACCCATGATGTGCGCTGAGAAGTTGCTTCAGTCCGCGGCGAATGATGTCGTGATCGTCAGCCACTACAATGCGCAGCGCCATTAGTTGAATTTAGCGGAAAAAAATCCCGATCCTCCGATGACTTCTCTTGGACCTTCACGTGCCACGTTATAATTGGGCACCTACCCTTAGATTGACATACCTTTTTCCCTGTATTTTGTCTAGCACGAGGCCGAATGTTTCGCATCTTGCCACGCGCATACCAGCTCGCGCTAGCAGCACCAAAGCCCCAAAAATTCAGCTCTTCTCAACGCCACAAAAAAATACTGCAGTGTCCGTTGACTGCTACACGAATGCACCGATTGTTTAAACCTGCCGTTGGGCATTTAATGCGCGGTCGGAGGGTTGAAAGCCCCAGGTTTCCCTGGAACGGCAATTGGGGCGACACCAAACATGCTGACCATTCTGGTTGTGATCTTGCTCTTAGTAGCACTTGGGGCGTTGCCGACTTGGCCTTATAGCCGTGGTTGGGGCTACTACCCCAGCAGCGGGTTGGGTCTCGTTGTGTTGGTACTCGTGATTCTCTTGCTCCTCGGGCGCGTATAGTCGCCCTTTCGTCCTTATGCGCGTCGGAACCTCGTGAACCCAAGGTTCCTCACCGTCGGTCCTTGCGGCGGATTAGCTGAAACAAGAAGTCTGTTCAAAACGGAGTAACCATGTTTGAGCGCACCAGCCCCACAACCCGACCTCCGCATGGCGGATAGCACGCAACTCTTGACCCAGCCGCGACCACCCGTTCGGGTGGTCGCGCTCCTTTGGGTCATCGTCATTGCCATCGTCGTTGCCTTCGGCTTCTTCGCCAGTTCCCTTTGCATTACCTTCCTGCTGGCCGGATTTCTGGCCATCTTGCTGGATCCGATTCCTACGTATTTTGAACGCTTTCATGTGCCCCGCCTCATCTCCACCGCTGTGCTCATAATTTCTGGCGTTCTTTTCGTCACGACGCTGATTTACGTCTCGTACGGAAGGGCCGCCGTGATGATCGACGACATGCCTGAGTACGCGGAAAGGATCCGCGAGGCGGTCAAGCCGCTGAGTCAGAGGATCGAGCAGGTGCAAAAGAGCGCTGGGAGCATAACTTCCACTCCTTCGCCGAAACGCGTTCAGGAGGTAAGGGTCAGCGAAACTCCCGCGTGGCCTTCTTACTTGATTCGCGGAGTGGGTTCGGCTTGGGGAGCTGTCATCGTCGGAGGTATCGTTCCATTTCTGATGTTTTTCATGCTGGTGCGCAAATCCCATCTCTACGACTGGCTGGTAAATGCCTTTGGCGCAAAGATGGGCGTCCCTAAGTTCACCACCGGCCTCACCAAAATGGTACGCGGCTTTGCGCTGGGTAACCTGGTCATCGGCGCTTTATTGGCGACCATCACCGTGGCTGTCTTGCTCGAGTTGAAGCTTCAGGGGGCGGTGCCTCTCGGCGTCGCGAGCGGCATTCTCAACTTGGTGCCGTTCATAGGGGCAGTATTAGCCGCCGCCGTACCCTTGCTGGCGGCCACACTTCAGTTCGATACCGTGGGTCCGTACGTAATCATTCTGCTGACAGTAATTGGCCTGCACATAATTTCGTCGAATTTTCTAGTGCCAAAATTCATCGGCTCCCGCGTGAACATCGGCCCGGTCGCGGCGACCATGGGAATGCTGTTCTGGGGCTGGATGTGGGGCGTTATGGGAATTATCCTCGCGGTGCCACTCACCGCGTTCGTCAAGCTCCTTGCTGACTGTCACCCGTCACTGATTCACATTTCCAATCTTCTCGCGGAAACTCCCAGGCCGGTCCCAAATTGGGCTCAAGCCGGTCAGGCCAAGGTCGCTCGGGCCATCCCCTTCCTCCGCAAGCGAGCCCCTGCCGAAGGAAAAGATTAGCGATTAACAACTTGCGCGCCTGTAGTGGCCGATCTCTTGTAGTGGGCGATCTTTAGATCGGTCAGCCCAAACCGCACGTCCAAGTGCGGCCTCAAACTTTCGACTTCCCTTCACCAGTGACAGTTTCGCCCGACCTGTACTCACGATTACACAAGTATTACAGAGCCCCGCTGCGGCCCGTGCTACGTTCGTAAGCGTACCAAGCACGAAACTCGCTATCAAGGACCCCGAAATATGAGCTTTGCTCAAACAGATCGCACTTTCAAACAGCCTCTGAACTGGACCACCACCTCATTCATGATCTTGTTCCACGTCGGCGCCATCGCTGCTCTCTTCCTGTTTTCGTGGAAGGCGCTGATTGTGACTGTCGTGCTCTACTGCGTTGCCGGATGCCTCGGTATCGGAATGGGCTACCATCGCCTGCTTACCCACCGCGGCTACAAGACGCCGGTGTGGATGGAATACATTTTGACGACGTGCGGTACCCTCGCCCTTGAAGGCGGTCCCATCGCCTGGGTCGCCACTCATCGCATCCATCACCAGAACACCGACAAAGAGGGCGATCCCCACTCCCCGCAAGATGGCGGCCTGTGGGCTCACATGGGTTGGATCATTACCGGCCAAGCCATGCACCAAAACACCGCGGAACTCTTGCCCTACGTCCCCGACCTTCGCAAGCACAAATTTCATATGTGGATCAGCAGATACCATTGGGTGCCGATCACAGTGCTCGCTCTCATCACGCTCCCGTTCGGCCTTTCGGTGATGATGTGGGCCGTGTTTCTTCGCACGGTCCTGGGCTTGCACTCCACATGGCTGGTCAATTCGGCCACCCACATGTGGGGTTCACGCCGCTTCATCACCTCCGACACTTCCACGAACAGTTTTTGGGTCGCCATTCTGACCTTCGGCGAAGGCTGGCACAACAATCATCACGCGGCACCGCAAGCCGCGCGTCACGGTCTCGCATGGTACGAAGTGGACATGAACTGGTACGGCATTTGCGCGTTGCGCGCCCTCGGTCTCGCCTGGGACATCAAGCTGTCGAAGTTAAATCTCACTCCGCAGGAGATTGATTCCCCCGCTAGCAGCGGGCTCCTTATTCCGACCGCAGCAGCGGTCGAGCCCGAAGCAGTAGTCTCGGGAGACTAAGCTCTCAATAAATTCCGCAAGGAGCCGCGACCTTGGAGTCGCGGCTCTTTTATTTTCACGCTACCGTTCTTTTCGGGCCGACTCGCGGGGCGCTCGCTGCGACGCGCTGAAGACGCTTCCCCACCCTCACGTCTGAATCCATCATCGAGTGCATAGCGCCCCCTGTATGCACTAAAATAGCCAGCAATGCGCATCACCAGCCGCGGCAAGACGATCGCCTTTTTCATCACGCTAGGCGCCTGCCTTGTTGCCTTGGCCGTATTTCTCAATGTCAGTTGGGTTGTCTACCACTGGCGCAGCGTCGTCCCGCTGGTTCTCGGTATTGTTTTCTTCAGCGTTATCATTGCCGGCCTGGTTGTCAACACCATCTTCATCGTCCGCGAAATCCGCCGCAACGAACGCCAGGATAGCTTCCTCAATGCGGTTACTCACGAACTGAAAACGCCCATCACTTCCATTCGCCTCTACCTCGAAACGCTACAAAGTCGCCCGCTCGACGAAGCCCAGCGCCGCGACTTCTACCGTATTATGCTTGAAGATTCTGAGCGCCTACTCGGCACCGTCGAGCAAGTGCTGAAGGCAGGCGAGACCCGCCACCTCACGCGCAAGCGCAATTGGCAGGAGGTCAACTTCGGAACAATCGTCGCGGAGACCCTTGAACTCGCTCGCCTCCGGCATCATTTGCCCGCGGAGGTGCTGCGTTTCGGCGCTCCACCGCGCGACGACCTCTTTGTAATGGGCAACCCTGAGGAACTCCGCACCGCGGTCTTCAACCTCTTTGACAATGCCATCAAATATTCCGGCCAAAAGAAGGATATCGTCGTCGAAGTCCGCACGCCCGATATCGATACCATTTCCCTGAGTGTTTGCGACCACGGAATCGGCATCTCTCCCCCCGAGTTGAAGCGCATCTTCAATCGCTTCTACCGCGTGCAAAGCCCCGCCACTGGCCAGGTAAAAGGCACTGGCCTGGGTCTTTTCATCGTGCGCGCCGTCGCTCGCCGCTACGGTGGCGATGCCTTCGCCGAAAGTCAAGGCGAAGGGCTCGGCAGCACGTTCACCCTGAGGCTCCCCAGGGTCTATCGCGCATGAGCCGCATATTGATCGTCGAAGACGAAGCTCACCTCGCAGAAGGCCTCCGTTTCAACCTCGAAGCAGAAGGCCATACCGTCCAAATCACTAGCAAAGGCGAAGAAGCGCTTGCATTACTCCAGGAAAAGAATGCCTTTGAAGCGTTGGTTCTCGACGTCATGCTGCCGGGCAAAGATGGTTTCACTGTCGCCCGCGAGCTCCGCGAAGCTCAGAACTACATTCCATTGCTGATGCTGACCGCGCGCGGGCGTCCCGAAGATGTCCTCAAAGGATTCGAATCCGGCGCGGACGACTACTTAGCGAAGCCCTTCAATCTCGCGATACTTCTAGCCCGCCTCGAAAGCCTGCTACGTCGCAAAAACTGGCAACAAAGTTCTAAGTCGACGGCCACGCCATCAAATGCGCCCTCGACAGAATCACCAGAGATCTTTACGTTCGATGACAAGCTCTTCGATTTTCAGAGCTTGCAACTGCACTGCGGCGAGCAAACCTTTCAGCTCACCCTGATGGAGGCCGAACTTCTCCGCTACCTGGTCCGCAACAGTGGTCATCCCGTCTCGCGCAAAGCTATCCTCCACGACGTCTGGAATCTGCATGAAGACACCGATACTCGCGCTATCGACAATTTCATCGTTCGCCTCCGCCGCTACATCGAACGCGACTCCTCCAAGCCCCGCCACCTGCTAACCATCCGCGGGCTCGGATACCAATTCGTTCCCGACCCAGAAAACTAATTCGCATCGTTCAGGCCCCATATTTCGTTGCCGAGCCAGCCGAGCCCAACTGGAGCATTCAGGGCCCCTACCACAAGGCCACTCCCCGCTTACCACATCCACTGTATGGCAGGGGGCATCGAGACACGGCCAGCATGAAGGCTATGACCGTGATCGAGATCGTTCACACGCATCCCTTCGCCGCTGGGATCGCCGTCGGAATCATCCTGGCGTTCGGCTCGCTCGTGCTATGCACGGCGTTTTTATTTTCTCTGGAAAAGATGAAAGCCATTTCCCGCGACAATGCGAAGGCCGAGTCTGAAAATCCGGGGCGCCCCCTTTTTTCGGAATCGTCCGTCGGCTCGCCAGACTCCAGTTCCGTCACGTAGCAAGATCCGGACCACAGCTCCGTATCTTGGTTTCGATTTATCGCAGCGTATCGCTCGAATTGAGCAGTCGGACTAACTCTCTGGGGTTTTGGGCGATTCCTGCGGCCGTTCTCTCGAATGACGATCGGATCGCGGCGCAACTCCGAGTTCCGCGCACGCTCTGGTGAGGAGGCCGTCCATATCATCGTATTTCGAGAATACCGCGCGTATGCCCGATTGGAACGCGGCAAGTTCCAGTTCTCGATTCTTATAGGCGGTAAGCAAGAATAAGGTAGCGTCTGGCAGCATGAATCGCAGCGCCGTCGCCGCTTCTAGTCCGTTCATCTCCGGCATCGCCAAATCCAGGATGATGAGGTCGGGTCCAAGTTCCTCGGCCTTGGAGATGGCCTCCGCGCCGTCCGTCGCCTCCCCGCAAACCACGAACTCGGGTTGCGACGAAAACAGACGCCGAAGTTCCCTTCGCACTGCTTCATGATCGTCCACGATCAGCACGGACTTAGGCACGGATAACTCCTGGTAGCGCGCTTTCCCAATATCCCCCAACTGAGATTCCCGGAAGTAGCCAAAAGTTGCGGATTCCAGTGGATCTCGGCTTTCCTGAAAACGAAGAACGCTTCCGCGGGAAGTCCTGCCACCCGGGGCTCGCTTCGACATCCTCGCGAAGCCGTTACGCTCCGAGCAGTTGAACTCTGTGATCCGCTCGGTCGTCCCTCCTAACCAAAGGTGCTTCTGCTTAGGCTCGTTGGGTTCTTTTCCGATGCTTTGACCAGCGGCCCAGGCGGTGTTCGTTCGTCTCTTCGCTGATCGTGTCGCGGATCTTCACTCTTACGTCGCCGTTGGCATCGCAGGTGTACTCTTCCTGAATCAACCGGTCTTGCGCAGGAACGTAGCGCTGGACTGGTCGATTGGCGAGGTCCGAGGAGTCGCGCAGGTCGGGATCAAAGGGCACGCGAATCTCGTCCCAGTTGTTGATCTCGCCCTGGGGCTGACCGTTGGCGCCGAGTTGCGCGCATTCCAGGTAACGAAAGTGGCCGATGTTGTGCATCGGGCGGTAGGATCGGATGATCCGCAGAGGTTCCTCGCCCCTTGAGGGAAGCTTTACCCCGCGCGGGAACAGGACATCGAAGACGACATTCCGGCCGTCATCGGCTTCGCGCCAGACCCCAAAGTTCTTTGTAAATTGGTCCCGGAGCGGGAGGTCTTCGTGTCCTTCTGCGCGAATGGCCAGGCCGATAGCCGTGGCCGAACGCATGTAGGCAGAACGCCGAACTCGCCGTCCGAACGTCTCGCGCAGCACGCGCGCGACAGACGGCAACTCCGACCCGCCGCCGGTCAAATACAAAGTATCGATTGCGTGGTCCGGGTGGGCCGCCAACAAGTCTTCGACGACTTTGCGCGATCCTTCCACCAAAGGACGGCATAGCTCATAGAAGGGGTCCACGCTAAAGGAGACTTCTCTCCAGTCATTCCGCACCCGCTCGAGGTCGACCGTGATCCTGCGGCTGTTGGGATGGAGCGATTCCTTTTTTTCGCGGCATTCGTCGAAGAGCAGGTACCATTCGGCCGCCGTTAGCGAGTCCTCGTTCATTTCGGGTTTTCCGGCTTCGGACAAAGCCAGCCGGGCCAGAATCTCGTCGAAATCGTCGCCACCCAGGTCGGAGATACCGTCCGATGCGATCACCGAATGCTCCGCTTCTCCAAGAGTCACGAGCGAGGCGTCGAACGTTCCGCCACCCAAATCATAAACAAGCAAGCCGGCCTTCTCGCGATTCTTGCGGTCGCTGCCATTGCGGTAAGCAAACTCAACTGCGGCGGCCGACGGCTCGTTCAGTAGCCCGAGTACTTCGAACCCCGCGGCACGGGCCGCCTCTTGTGTAAGGAAGCGCTGGTTACTGTTGGCGTTTGCGGGTATCCCCAGCATGGCTTGGAGCCGGTCATATTTGCTGGCACCCAGTGTAGATCGCCCGATGAGCTCGCGATGCAAGGCGCTCATCATCTCGGTGATGATCTGGCTCACATTCAGTCGCCGCCCGCCAATTGCAAACTCGGTGCAGGGGCCCGCACTCTTCAGCCGGCGCTTGATGGAACGCACCACGGTCCAGCCGTCTTTGCCCTGCTGCTCCAATGCCTCCCATCCGTAGACGCGCTTGTCCCCCGACACTGCCAACAGGGACGGAAACCAGTCCCTTACCCGTCCGTCCGGCGCTTCGAAATTTACAAGCGGGTAGTTGCCGCGGTCCGCGGCGGCTACCACGATCCGCGTGGTACCAAAATCAATCCCTATCTTCACGATGCTCCCATTCTAAAGTCTCGCGTTCTTCTGGCCAAATCCTGCACTCTAAATTACAGCTTTCACTCCAATGTTCATAGCCCTCGATTCGAAACCATCCGGCGCGGACCAGTTCCGTTGGCAGGTTTTTGCGAATGTAGCGGCCGCCGTCTGCGGCGGGCTGTGCTCCGCGTTCACCCAATCGTTTGAACCCGTCAGGGCTCCCACCGCCGTTTGTCAGCGGCGTTTGTCTGAGGCGTTTGTCAGACGAAGGCTATCGCGTCGTATATTTCACGTGCGATTTGTCTTTGTGAGAAGGAGTAACCCGCACTTCGGTTTCTAATACCGGAACAAGATAGCTTGCGAAGCCAATGCCGACCAGAATCGTCCCGAAGGATTTCTCCGGCGTGAATGTCCGCACAACCGACTTTCCAAATTCGAGCCTGTAAAGCCCCGACGCATAACGCCGCGCGAAAAGCTGCCGCATGGCTTCCTGTAAATTCGCATCAGCCTCTTCGACCGATCCATATCCCGCATACTCGCACGCAAAGCCGCCAAGGTAAGAGTCATCGGAAACGTGATAGACCTTGGCCAGCAACACACCAGCGGTAATCCGAGTGCCCGGCTTGTCGGTGTGCTGGGTGGCGATGATTCCTTCCAGTACAGAACCGTGATGAATATCCGGCAAGTGGGGAAGCTCGACAGCCTCGGGCGGCAGCACTGACGTGTACAACATCACGTTGTAATTCTCGATGCCGGCCATGTGCAGCGCTGCGTCATATGAGCCGGTCTCGACCCCGACTTCGCTCTCTCCCCAACCGATTACCCAGAAATAGTCTCGGGGAATCCGGCAGCCGATCTCGGTGTAGCGTGAGGTGACGCGTTTCGGCATCTGCATCTTCCCGGCGCAGCTTAATGCCCTTATCGCCCTGTCGTCAAATGACGCGCGATCTCCTCGTGACGAGGTTCCGCAAACCGCTGTGTCCGTTTTGATTCGGCACCTCGCTCGCGTTTACAATCCTGATGCCCGCCAAATGCTGAGCAAAAGGATAAGGCTAGTCGGTCACGCTCCCGCGCCTGCCGCGCGCCCGAACACGGTGTTAATTTCCGTCGCGGCGCGGCGCAGGATTTTCTTGTTGTCGCCCGCGAATACTTCCGGCGTGCGAGGAAGGTTGATCCTGGGAGACTCCGCACGCTCGCCCTTGGCTCAGCGGCTGCGAGACGAAGGAGCCCCTCTAGGCGAAGTCTTTAGCTTCATCAGTGGCCTGTATTTTCGAGGGAAGCTGACTTACGCGCGCGCTTATGCCGATCCTCCTCCAGGCGTTCCGGGCGTCATGGTGATCACCGCTACTCGAGGCTTGGTGCCGCCCGACAAACTGGTCACTCTCGAGGAATTACGCGAGATCTCTTCTGTCCCCGTAGCGGCAATCGAATCTCGATACCGGATTCCTCTGGAGCGCGATGCGCGGCTCCTCTGTACCGCAATGGGCGAGGACTGTGAAGCCGTACTCCTCGGCAGTATTGCCACACCGAAATACGTGGAACCCCTGCGCGGCCTCTTCGGTGCGCGGCTCATGTTTCCCACCGAGTTTGTCGGACGCGGCGACATGAGTCGGGGCGGCCTGCTCTTACGATGTGTGCGCGAAGGAATTCAACTGCGGTATTCTCGTGTCGCGGAAGGTCCGGAGCCAGGCAAGCGGCCGCGAAGCTGACTCACTCGAACGGTTCAGCGTTTCTCTAAAACAACCGGTGCATTGCAGCCACAACAATCATTCCCAGGGGGTCGGATGAAGACACGGCGAATTCTTGTGACGACCGCGATTGCATCTCTCGTTTCCGCTCACGGACTCCGCGCCCAGGTACCAGAGCCCGTGGCCACGGTACACGTTGATGCAACCCCGGGTCACGCCATCAACTCTTTTGACCCTGACGCCGCACTCGGGAGCTCTATCGACGTCCTGTCGCGCACCGGGATCGATAAGGTCTACACTCCCCACATCATCCAGGAATCCCTCTCAGCAGGATGGGGCCCTATCACGTATCGCAACAACAGCGAGCTTCGCATGGCCGCGTGGCACTGGACCGAGAACGGAACATGGAGCGATCACGCCCACAAGAGCGGATACTTCACCGGCAGCGCCGAACTGAAAGAGCCACTGCGTTACATCCTCTCTTACGCGCTGCCCCACCGCGGTTTTTCGACCAGCGGTGACCGCCCGATTCAAGGCCCAAACCTCACCTATTGGAAAAGCAATCCGTACCTCACCTCCAAATTTACCGGCGAGAGCGATGCGCTCCACCCGCAATGGGTCGTCGTGGACCTGAAGTCCGAGAAACCGGTAAATGCCATTCGCATCAGCTGGGCCAGTCCGTACGCCACCACCTACAAGGTCGAGTACTGGCTTGGAAAAGACGCGCTCAATTTCGACCGCGGTCCCCAGGGAGAATGGAAGACCTTCCCGTCTGGCGTGCTGAAAAACGCCTCCGGTGGCACGGTAACTCTTACGCTCGCCGAAGCCCCCGTTTCGGCTGAGTACTTCCGGATATGGATGACCGAATCGTCGAACACCTGCGATGAGCACAACGCGGACGACATCCGCAACTGCGTCGGATACGCGATAAAAGAAATCCAAGTGGGCAGCACGAATGCCGATGATCAATTTACGCCGGCCGTGGTGGACACTCCCGACCAACCCATAACCTCTTACTGCAGTTCCTCAATCGACCCTTGGCATTCGGCGGGTGACGTTAACGCCAGCGGAAGCGGCCAGCACAGCGGCTTCGACATTTTCTTCACCAGCGGACTCACCAACAATCTTCCCGCGATGATTCCGGTCACCATGCTCTACGGCACACCCGACGATGCCGCCGCGCAAATCGCCTATATCGAAAAACGCGGCTACCCCATTTCCGGAATTGAGCTGGGTGAAGAACCCGACGGAAAGCACGCTCTCCCAGAAGACTACGGCGCGCTCTACATCCAATGGGCCGCGGCCATTCACAAGATTGACCCGAAGTTGAAGCTGGGAGGACCGATTTTCGAGGGCGTAAATGAAGACATCACTGTTTGGCCCGACGCCCAAGGCCGAACGTCCTGGATGGGACGCTTCGTAGCTTATCTCAAAGTCCACGACCGTCTTTCCGATCTGTCCTTCGTATCGTTCGAACATTATCCGTTCGAACCTTGCACCATCACCTGGAAGACTCTGTACCAGGAACCAACATTGATGAAGCACATTCTCGATGTCTGGAGACAAGACGGCGTGCCGAAAGAGGTCCCCTTAATGGTAACCGAGGATCACCTCGCCGCGAGTCTTACAGGCCCGATGAGCACGATCTTCGCCGCGTTATGGCTCGCGGACAATGTCGGCTCTTTCTTTGAAGGCGGCGGTGCAGCCTTCTACCACTCGCCGATTCAACCCGAACCGCTGCACGATACCTGCCTCGGTTGGGCCACGTGGTCAAATTTCTTGGCCGACCGCGATTACAACATCACTGGGTACACATCTCCATACTTCGCCGCCCACATGATCAACTTGGAGTGGGTACAGCACCGCTCCGGAGTACATCGCATGTTCCCGTCCTCGACGGGTATCAACGACAGCGAAGGAAATGTGCTGGTAACCTCCTATGCGGTGCAACGCCCCGACGGTCAATGGGCCGTGATGCTGGTGAATCGCGACGAAAACAACTCGCACACCGTGCGCGTAGTCTTTGACGATTCAAAGAACAAACCGGCCGCAACCTTTTCCGGCCCCGTCACCCTGGCGACCTTTGGCAGTGAGCAATACGTCTGGAAAAATGACGGGGAAAACAGTCACGCCGACCCCGACGGGCCGCGATTGGCAACCATCGTGCCGGAAAGCCGCGAACGCACTTTCGTTCTGCCGAAAGCCTCCATCACCGTGCTTCGCGGCCACGTCCGTGGACAGCTTTGAGTGGTTGGGACTGTTCCAGGAATTGGATCGTCTGGATTGCGGTGGCGTGTATGCCGGCTAGCGCTCCAACCTCATTTACCGCTGGTTAACGGAATGGATGCTCAAACTAAAAACCCGATTGCCCTTTGCTTGCGCTATTGGTACGGTGTCGTACATAAGGTGCTCTCCAGCTTTCTGGCTGTCACCCACCTCCGAGGTGACATTTGCCCCAATGGGTTCTCCAATGCGTGAAGTGCAAATTTAGATTTGAGCATTTCCAGATCAACGACGTAGGCATGTCTAGTTTGTTCCTGCTACCAAAAACCCGACCTTCCGCCAAGCGGCGTCGAATGCCCGTGCCTGAACTGTGGACACAGCGCAGTCTACCGCCGCACGGACTTGTTATATCAAGGCTCGCCAGTTCGAGCGTGGCCCACTCGCTAGACCCCAACATGCCTTCGCCCGAGAGAAATGACGAAGACAACTAGCCGAGTTTCAAGATCGCGGGAATCAGATCGGAAGAAAGAGTGGTCTTGTCCAGAAAACTGGTGGCACCGTAACGATTCGCCAGAGCCCGCGCTTCTTCGTCATTCCAAACTGACATTATGACGATGTGCTGTGCCGAGCGCAGGAGTTGGGACTTGATGAACTCAGGTTCAAATTCTGTTTCATCAGCCATGTGCAGGTCCATCACGACGACTTGGGGCCTCAGTTCGGCAGCCATCTGGAGGGTCTGCGCGAAATTCTTGGCTTGGCCGAGAAACTCTATTTCCGGCCGCTCCTGCAGAAGACGCCTGATCATCCTGAGCATCAAATCGGAATCGTCAGCGAGGAGTACTGAGCAACCCGTAGCTTCGGTCCCACCTTGGGAAAGCGCACTCATCCTGGAAGGGAAAAATGGAAGTAAACAGCCCGTCTTCCGGCTATCTCACTTGGAACACCCGACCCGCTGCCGCCCCAGCAGGTCTGTACGTTTGTCTGCTTGCCAGAAACGACGCATTCGCCAGGCGAACGTGCTTGTATTTCTTGGATCCTCGCCGCGGCGGTCTGCAAGTCTCGAATGGTGTCAGCCCATTCAAAATTCACGGCGTTTGCCTTCTTCGAAATGTCGAAAAGGGATTCCTTGGGTGACGCCCCTGGTGGCTAACGGGGACTCCTCGGGGCTCTTGGGTGTTCGGCGCAGATATGAGATGCGAACTCCTTGTCGCGCTGCAGTTCGTAGTGCATCTTCATCTCGTCTATTGATTCGCCAACAAGCGGCCCTAAAGGGTTGAACGCCCACGCGCATTCGGAGCAAGCCCAGCCCAGGAAATTCTCTTTTTCGACCCATACTAGTTTGCGACGCATCGCCTCCATGGCACACCCTCGGGATATGGTGTGGTACGCTGCTTTCAAAATGCGGACGTAGCATCGCCTTTGAAGGCTTTGCTTGTCTGTGGGGTATCCAACACTGGCGAGAATTGCTATCTCAATCCCAGGTCATCCTCGAACTGTTGAATGACGTCGTAGCACTCACAGGCGGCACTTTGGAGTTTCCTGCGGTTCACAACCTTCACTGCACCTCGCACGTATTCGATGATCCCCTTCTTTTGCAGTACTGCCGCTGCCAGGCTCACCGTGGATCGGTCAGTGCCCATCATAGTCGCAATGAAATCGTGCGTGATCGGAAGTACTCCCAAATTCACCCTGTCCTGAGTCATCAGCAACCACCGCGCGAGACGCTGCTGTATATCGTGGAGTCGATTGCACGCCGCAGTCTGTGCAACTTGCATCCCTTGAAGCCCCGAGTGCCTGTTTAAGATCATCTGCAACTGTGGAGCCGACCGCAGAATGCGTTCCAGCGCACCTCCCAACATTCGGAAGCCATCGCCGGCGATTTGCACTATTTCACGCACGGAACTTCTGCTCAAGCCGACCGCTAATCCCGCCCCGACATAGCCTTCGTTCCCCACAACTCCCACTTCCACGGTTCGCCCGTCCTTGGTCACTACTACCTGCGAAACCATTCCTCGGTTCGGAAAATAGACGAACTCGATGTTTTGCGTCGGCTCATGAAGGCTAAGATGGTCCGGCAGATCGACGTACGTCAAGTCACGACGCATCAACTGGTATTCATTATCGGGCGTCGCCAACAGCACTTTGTTACTTACGTGCTTCCCGTCGACGTTGGTCCGTTCTCCTGCCCGTGCGGCTCGAAAGCTTTTTTGACCCATGGCAATCCTGACCGGCACCAAAGTGCCTTGCGTTCGATGAATGAAACTTCATGGCCTCTTGAGATTCCAGGTCCATTGAACCAAAAGAACGGTCGAACAATCTGTGCGAAATGTGACACCTATCAAAATAGGGCGGAGACGTTCGCTGTCGAACTGTTGCCCACGGGAGTCTCCATCGAAGTTGGCTGGGCCACTCAATACAAGCGCGATTCTTGCATAGAGTCCATCTGTAGTAACTGTAGCAGGCCAAACAAGGGGAGATGCCCGAGAATCACACAGCTGGACAGTAGCCCGCTGACGGCTACTACAATCCCCGTGGAGTGACACGAACTTGTTTGCCGCATTGTCGAATCGAGCCAACCGTGTAGGATGGACAACACGGTTTAATCAATACATGTCCATCGAGGACCACTTACGGGGAATATGGCCCGGTTGCTGAGAACCTTCCGCCACAATCGTCTGTCTAAGAGGTGGAACGTCGCCGAGCTGTCGCATCAAGCCTAGAGCGTCCCATCGAGCGTACGAATCAAGAATCTTCCCGTTTGTGACGTGGTGAATCGTGATTCCTTCCACGGACACCTTTTTACCGGTCGCAGGAATATCTCTGAACTCCCCTTTGTGCGTACCGGAAAACGTCCAGGAGGCAACAACTTTCCCTTTCTCGGCGATCATGTCTTCAATCGTGAAACGAGAATCGGGAAAGCTATTCGTAAACTCGACCACCCGCTGTTTGTACAACTTTGGACCTACCTGCGAATCCGATGCGAGGGGATCATTGAGTGCGTGGCTTGGGGAGATCAGCTCGTCCACAACTTCAAGCCTACGTTTATTCCAAACTACTTCGTAGAGGCGGCGAACGATCGCCTTGTTGTCCGTGTGCATGTGGGCTCTCTCCCTCCGGTGTCTTTGGAGATGAGGCCGTGCCTTACAAATTTCGTTGAGAAAAGGCTGGGGTAAGGCTGAAGAGAGCCTACTCCCGAAAGATTTGGGTTGCAATGCGGGTCCGCCTGTTCGGTCAGGAACCCTACTGCAACTTCGCGTACTCCCGCTACGAACTGCCGCTCAAATCGCTGAGCCATTTCTCAAGCGTCACGACCTGGCCCATCTCAATTTCATCAAAGGCGACGCCCATGCCCATATTCGGCTGGGAGTAAATAACGCGGCCAGTGGCGTCAAATGTCTGCTCATGGTGGATAAGCTTAATCTTTACGGTCGTGCCGAATGGCAATGGATTCACCATATCCATATAACAGCCATGCCGACTCAGCTCGCTCGTCCGAGCGATCAATCGCGTTTCTGTTCGAAGCTCCGTAATCTCGGCGGAGGCGTAAAAGGCGAAGCGGGGTGACCGGCGATTTTCTGAATTCATGTGAAGTGCTCCTCGACAATCACGGCGTGGAGGGCAGGTAGCGCGATTCTACTCGCGATCCGTCAGGGCGGCAGATTATTCTGGGAGAAGCATTCTTGGGACCTGGGATGAACCCAGCCGATACATATAACGCTGCACGCTAAGCGGTGCGGTTACCTGACGGGGCCGAGATAATGGTCGAGCCAGTTGAGGGTGTCCTTCATCATTGGCAGGAGGGGCGGGGCATGCCCGGTATCATAGAGAACATGGCTCTTGTCCTGGGCAGGCGAGCCGAGCGCCCGGAACAGCGGCTCCTGACAGGTGTCCAAGGGAAACACAAAATCATAGCGGCCATTGATCATCAGCACGGGGATTTTGACGTGCGGGGCAAAGTTCATGGGGTCAGCTTCCGGCAGCACTGCATCGGGGTCACAGCCTCCCGAGGCAAAGACGGCAACTTTGAAGCGTTTTTCGAGCGAGGTCATGATGGGTCCCATCTCGCTGCCCCAACTGATGGAGAAGTAGGCCAGCCGCTCTCGATCGATGTCGTTGCGAGTTTCCAAGTAATCAACGGAACGGCGCAGGTCATCGGCCTGCTGAATGGTCTCATCGCGTTCCGCCACTGTCCCGCCGTCCGGAGGATTGCCGAGGCGCTCGTAGGTATCCTTATAAATGGGGAACATCAAAGCGCGGCCGCTTTTCATGAGGAAGTCTATCAGGGCAAATTGCGATGGTTCGAGAGTATGGAACGATTGCGCGCCGCTATGGGGAAAGTAGACGACGGTCTGGTAGGGCGGCGAAACGTTCTTAGGTACGAAGAGATGGGCGATAACGCGCTCGTTGCCATATGCGGCATTGAAAGTAATGCGCTGCTCGCGCCAATAAGCTGAGCTGTCGTCTTCGCTCTCGATCTTGGCGTCGAGCGCCGAACGGTCGTAAGCGTACATGCGTTCGTACATCTGAAAAACGGAATCAGGAACGGACTTGAAACTCCGGTAGTCGGATTTTTGAAACGAGAGGGAAACAGTCAGACTCGCTGACAGAGGCTCCGGGCTGGCTGTCTTTATAAGTCGAAAGCCGTTTGTCGCAGAGCGATCGAAAGGCGGGTGGGCATCCGGCTCGCTGTACATATATGGCATATCGGTGGAAGCTCCGCCGAGGATAAATTTGCGATCCCCTAAGGAATTCAGGCACCATTCCTTGACGTTGCCGGCCATATCGTAAGTCCCGAAAGGACCCATACCGAGATAAGTGCCGACTTTGGCGGGCCCTTTCCGGGAGAAGTTGCTAGCCTGCAAAATGTCGGAATAGATGCCCATATCGGCGGCGCGATACCAATGAAAAACAGTCGGGAGACTTTTCCCGATGAATTCGGCGTAGGCCTCGGCTTCGTACCAACTCACCCCGCTGACGGGGAAGTCGTCTTCACCGGAGGCAAAGGTGCCGAGTTCCCAGGTGGCGGGTCCGAGACGATCGGTCTTATCGCGGAAAAGCTGCATCGCCTCGCGGAACTCTAGAGTGCGGCCGTCCTTCACAAACGGAATTTTCCAGTATTTAGGTTCTTGATAACCACCGGCATCGACGAATTTCTTGTACTCCGCGTTAGTCACTTCAAACTTGTCGATAAAAAAATCATCCAGGTTGGTTGGGGCGTGCCCTGTGGGGTCGACTTCGCCCGCAGGCACGCGAACCATTTGGGGAGGCAGCGCTCCCACAGAGTCCAAAACGATGTGAGAGAGCCTGCCACCACCATTAGTGGCGAAGACAGTTTCGTAGCCGCCTTTTGAGACGCGGAAGGCGTAGAAGCCATGGGGCAAACGATTCTGATCGAGGGGAGTTTTGCCCAGGTAATACCATTCGCCCTGCGAGTCCGTATAGTCCCGCGCGTAGACGTCGGCACTCGGTGGATTGGAGCGGACTGGTTCAGGCCATAAGGTCTCGGCTTTGATTTTGACCACGGCGGGATCATTGGGAGCGTAGCGTTCCGCCTGTTGCAAGACTTTGTAGGCGGCGAAGCCCTTACGCGCGAGGACGAGTTCACGAACTTGCGGCAGGGCGTTTTCGTGGACCCAACGGAGGCGTTGATTGCGGCGCACGGCCCAGGCGCCAAGAAGAACAACGACGAGCGCGACGAGTACAACGAGCACGAGGACTTTGGGTTTGCGCATCATGCGCGCGATGGGAACCGGCCCCGTAGAAGCCTGGCGCAGGGATTTGAGAGCGTCGACGATTTCCTGAGCGGACTGGAAGCGCCTTTCCCGCTTTTTTTCGAGCGCGCGGTCGACGATCTTTTCAAGCTCCGAAGGTACGTCGGCATTTTTTTGTGAAGCGCCGACAGGGTCCTTGTGGAGAATGCTATCGAAGATAGACGCCGTGCTCCCCCCGCCGAAGGGTAGAGTGCCGGTGGCCATTTCGTACAGCACCACGCCAAAGGAAAAAATATCCGTGCGCGCATCGAGCGGCTGGCCGAGGGCTTGCTCGGGAGACATGTAAGCAACAGTGCCGAGAGTGGTGCCCGGGCTGGTGAGATCGGCGGCGACAACCACGGTGGATTGGGAAGCCTTGGACTCGCCATCAAAGTTCTGGAGGAACGGACTCATCTTGGCAAGCCCGAAATCAAGAATTTTCACGAGAGCCGTTGAGGTGACGAAAATATTGGCGGGCTTAATGTCGCGGTGAACGATACCCTTGGCGTGAGCAGCTGCGAGACCATCCGCCAGTTGAATGGCGAAGTCGAGCGTTTGATCCAGCGGCAGCGGTTTTCCGTCGATCACGTGCTTGAGGGTGTGGCCCTCGAGGTACTCCATGGCCAGAAACGAACGGCCATCGCTGTTACCAATTTCGTAGATGGTGCAGATATTCGGATGATTTAGCGCCGAAGCAGCGCGGGCTTCGCGGCGGAAACGTTCGAGGGATTGTGGGTCTTTGGCAACGTCTTCGGGAAGGAATTTCAGAGCAACGAAGCGGCCGAGCTCGGTGTCCTCAGCTTTGTAGACCACACCCATGCCCCCGCCACCTAGCTTCTCCAAGATGCGGTAGTGGGAGACGGTCTGCCCGACCAGTGATTGGGAGTCCGCCATTGGCGCTCATCTTAGGTTGCGCTCAGGGGCAAGTCAACGAACCGTAGCGACGCGCGTAATGAGTGTAGTAGGTCCTAGGGGAGGCGGGGAACCGACGAAGTGTTTTGCAGCGAGTGCGACTGTTGCCCTCAAGCTCCCTTTTCTAAGCGAAGCTTTGCGACTCGAGCGGTTTCCCGCAGCAGGGGGTCTGCGTGGCTCAAACAACGGTCTAGCTCAGTCGCCAAGGATTCTATCCGGAAGGATCCAATTGCGTACGCGCCGCACGACTTCAGCCAAGGATCGTCACTGGAAACGAGCAGGTTAACGGCCTGCTCTAGGCTTTCTAACTTCGTCCGCACAAGCTGATTGGCCAACACCGCGCGTTGTTTCGGAGTCACCCGGCCGTCGAGTAGCGGTACAAGCGTGGTGCGAAGCGACGATTTCAGAATGCTTTCCAGGAACTCCAACGCGTTGTCGTAGACGGTTCTGTCCTTCGACTGCAATCCGAGGTAAACGGCGTGCAAGTCGACGCGTGGATATAAAAGTCCGAGCAAGCGAAAGATGCGCTCTCGCTCCTGCTGAAGTGAATCTGCCAACGATCTTCTCACGGCATCTTCCGTATCCGCGGGTTCCGAAATTGCCTCGAGGATTTGATACGTGCGGTAATGTCCCAGGATTTCCGCCGCCAGCACTGCCTCGAGCATTTGGAAATCAAGCGGAACTTCGGGGTGGTCGCGGTGCAACTTGTTCAGTGCGCTGATGATTCTGAAACGCAAAGCCGTATCGCCTTCCATGATGTTTTCCAGCAACACTTCGGCCGCGCCCGGTGTTCCAATTCCCATCAGGACGGAAGGAATTTGCCTGCGTTCTTCCGTCGGGGTTTCCGGATTTCCCAAACGATCGCCTAATAGTCCGACAATCGAGTCTCCATAATTCACGAGTGCCTCTGTGGCGGCCTCGTGTTGCCAGGGACCGTGAAACTGTTGCAGTAATTTGGGAGCGAAACCTTCCTTGCGAAGTTGCCCAACGGAATGAATCGCTTCTCGCACAACCTCACTGGAGGGGTCTTCCAGCAATTGCGAGAGCAAGGGATCGAAAGCGTCAGGAAGCTCCCCTAGAAGCCGGGCGACTTCCTGGCGCGTTCTTTCGCCAGTCTCCCCTTCTTCGCTCGCCATGCCCTCCAAGAGTTTCTTTGCGGTTTCGTGATTGTGCGCCTCTCCGGGACGAGCCAAGTACGCGGCCACCGCGGAACGAACCGAAAAGTTCTCGACTTCGCTCATTTCATGGAGAAGCATCAATGGATCGATATGAGCATGATGAACGAGAAAAAGCATCGCCTCCGTGCGCACGGCGATGTCAGGATCCCTGAGCATTCCCTCTACCGTCAGCAGGATGGATGTGTCTTTCGATGCCGAGAGAATTGCGAGTGCCTTCTGTCGAACTTCGCTGGATGGGTTTTGGAGCAGATTTCGAATCACTGGGTGCGGAGCGCGGCCAGAGCCGGGCTCGTAAAAGGTGAGAGCGTAGAGAATCTCATTGGAGTTTGAGACTTGGAGTTTATTCGCCAGCAATTCGGATGTGGACCAGTCGAGTTCCAGCGCGGAAACGTATTCAGCCTTCAGACGATGGCGGTTGATCGATTCCTTTAAGAGATAGAGGTAGTTCTCGCCACCGACGTAAACCGCGACAAGCCAAGCTGCAACCAGCAGCAAAACAATAGCGCTAAGTTCTCGCGCAGTAAAGTGCAGGTAGGCCACAAAAACGAGAACGACCACGCCCGCGAGACCGTCTCCAAGCCGCCAAATAACTGTGTCTATGAACCATTTGGCCTCCAATTTCACACGATGAGCCAATGGCATATAGAGTAGTTCCACGGTGGACTTATCGAGCGAGAAACGCAGGATCTGATCGCTGCTCTTCAACAGGACGACCGCGATTAAGCCTCCCCAAATCAGCAAACCACTCGAACCGATAAAAATGGCGACTGGAAGTACGAATAGCATGGTTCCAATCCCGAAACGCCGAAGTAAACGCGTGGTGAGCAGGAGTTGAAAGATCAGCGCCAAGATCCCGGTGTAAAGATAGAAGTCGCCGAAGAAGACAGCGAGATGGTCTGTGTGCGCGTAAGACTCCTGCGCAATCGCTTTGAATTGCCATCCCGTGACCGTCGTAACAAAAGACGAAATGCAGATAATCGCGGCTACCGCCCGCAGATACGTCGATGAAAATATCAGCCGGAGCCCACGCTGAATGTTTTCCTGCTTGATTTCGGGCTCTTCGGAATTCGGCCTGTTTCCGACGGTAAACTTGAACCTGGTTGTCCTCCAGGCGGCGTAGATCGAAACGGAAGACGCCAATAGAAGTGCGACCATCACCAGCATGAGTCTCTCTGTGCCGTACGCGTGGGCGACACGCCCTGTGATGAAGCCAGCGAATATCGAGCCAAGAATTGCGCCCCCGCCAACCATTCCGAATATGCCCTTTGCTTCCCGCGTCGTCATTAAATAGCTCGCCAACGTCCAAATTTGCGTCGGAGCCAACACTCCGAAAATGCTCACCCAAACGTAGAAGAGGGGATACAACCAAACTGGGCGATAAAGATCGGCGAGCAGCCAAAACACGGCGCAGTTCGAAGCGAAAAAAATCTGGCTGCCGATGAGCAAGTTTCGGAGGGGATACCTGCGTACCAAGCGGAGGTAGCCGGCGACTACGAGACCTCCAAGGAGCCCGCTCGCAATGTCTGCGTACGGGAGTCGCACCGCCTGGAAACGTGCGAGGAACAGCGCATCACGCGCTACCTTGCCGATCACGACGCTACTGATGATCAGAAAGAGGCACGAAGTCAGAAGCAGGCCGCGCCCTAGATCTCCGGACTCAACGTTCAGAACGCGCTCGATCCAGCGTTTCATCCGCTGAGACCTCTTTCGTCATCTCTCTACTATTTCGGTGCGGAAGCTGTTGCGGAGCATACACCGTCGATCGGTGGGGCGACTGTATGATTCGAAATCGGCTCCCCATTTCGAATCGCTTGGTTTCCCGCGAGAAGTCCGTTTGTCGTAGAGGCCGCGGCCGAATTTATAAGGTCAACACTCTGGTCGCGATAGATCGCGGTAAATTTGGTATCACCACAAATTTTCAGAGCGGACGCCCTGCCGCCAGGGTAGTAGCTGCTCAGCATGCCCGTGTCGATCAGAAACACTCTGTCGTCAAACCGCGGCCGGATGCGACCACCCTTTTGTACCGTATGTCCCACCACTATATGTGTTGCTTTGTAGGCACTGAGGATCGTGGTGATCTGTACCGCGCCGTCTTCCTCGTTCCACTGGTCGTAACCTCGGAACCACAATAGACCGTCGACCCTTACACTCAACCAGTCTTGGAAATTTAAGAACTTCAGAATCTTGTCTTGCCGAGGGGCATTCACCGGCACGCGTGACTTCTGCTCGGCGATGATTTCCGCCTGAAGCACATTTGCAAGTTCCTGCAAATTAAAAAACGAAAGGATCAGATTTTCATCCTGCAGATATTGTTTCGTTGAGTCGAATTCTTTGATCTCATCGTGAATCTTGCTATCCATTGAGGCGATGGTGGTCTTGGCAAGACCGGGTTGAATTCCACCGTGCAAAAAGATAGTTCCTTGAATTTCTGCGACCGCCGGGTGACCTCGAAGCCATTCGCCGTATTTCCCATTAAGGGCGAATGCATCTCGCTGTTCGAGTAAACCGAGAGGGTGACGTGCCATCCATTCGGGTTCGGTCAGTTCCATGGGCTGAGGGAGTTCGGCTAGCAAAGCTGCGTGATTGTCTCTCCACTTCACGTACGTGGCGTATGCTGTTTTGCGACGCGCCTCGGAATCCGTGTCAGCGTAGCTGGCAAAGTCCGCTGGGGTCACGTAGCGCAGGTCACCCATGATGTTCATCATCTCGTGATTGCCTAGCAGGCTTACGACCCTACCCCCTGCTTGCCCTGCTCCCTGCTCAAGCGCCATCATGAGGTCCATAACCTTCCGAGAGTTGGGACCACGATCCAAAAGATCCCCGACCTGAACAAACGTTGTCTTCCCACCAGCCCAATGGTTTTCCTTATCCGTCAGGTCGGCACGTTGGAGAATCGCAACGAAATCGTCAAAGTCACCATGAACGTCGGCAATCGCCACAATAGCATCAGGTCGGTTCGGTGGAAGCTTTGCTGGTTGAGCCCACACCAGTCCCACAGCCATCAGGATAGGCAACAAAGAAGCACACACGTAGCCGGAAAACGCATCGGCCACGAGTCGAACGATCTTCCGAGTTCTTCTTGCAGTCAAAGTCCGCTTGGTTTCCGAGAGATCGTGGAGATTCCGCAGGGTGTCCTCGATGGAATTGGATGTTAGGCTTTCCGAATCTGACAATTCAACAACCTGAGGTGCCGAAAACATCTTTGGAAGCCCTAAGTTGGCGAGACCAAACTGCCGGGCGGGGTTGGGTAAAGCCGATTACATTTTACTAGAGCACCCTGCAACCACGAATCACGAATTCAATACAGCACTGCGTTCTCGCCTTTTTCACCGATCATCTTTTGAAACTGCGCCACGATTCTGTCGCGCCGCGCCATTACAGCCTTCACTTCATCTTTATTAAGATAACCCTTCGTTTTTTCTGTCAACGCGTTCGCGTCAAGCGCCTTCAGGTGCGCAAACAACTGCCGGTCGCAACGCACGAGATCCTTGGGGTCCTTGGGGTCTTTATTGAGCCGAAATGCGCGAGTGAAATCGATCCTCCAAATATGCCAATCCTGACCGATGAGCACATTGGTCAAATTAGGGTCGGAATCGGACACCAAAACATCAAAAACCCGAACTCTGTACATCTGATTGTTCCAGGCGTCCTGATCCGGCGGAGTAATCTTTTTGGTATAGCGCGTCTCTTCATCCATCTTCACAGGCAGCCACCAACTCAGCGAGCCCAGCTTACCCTCGAGCTTGCGTTCGACATACACGGGCAACATGTCTTCTAAGCCAAGCAACTCGGCCAAGCCATAGGCGGCGAGGTTGTACTTGTAGGAATCCACGAAGTTAAGTTCGACGCCGGTCGAAAGTTCTTTCGTGGCTTTGTGCTCGTCAATCGTTTGGAAGGACGCATCATGAGTCACGGTTCCATCAGAGAGTGTCAATCGCGAGGTGTGAGTGATGCCTTTCTTGGCTTCCTTGCTACCGACTACCTTAGCAGTGAGTAGGAACTGCTTAATCTGATCCTTTGTCAGGCTGGGGTCATCCGCTGCAAATGCGATGATTCGGCCGGTCAGACACAGCACCGCTGCCAGAACCAGTCCCCGCGACCGCAGGCGAAGTGGATTCATAGAGTCCTCCCGAGGCGGCTGGAACTTTACTCCCTTTAGACACCACGAACAACCCAAATAGTCGCACTGCCGTTTAGGAAGGTTTACAGGTTAACTATGTTAATAGCTTTAGAGGGGAGCGAGGGTTTTACAAGGGCACGAACCCTACCAGCGAACTGGTTTACATGTAGGTGGCTCGCGAGCAGGGTGCGGCGAGCCAACGCCGATACTCACTTCTGATCGGTTTTCTCGCTGTTTGACACTGGACCGTTCAGCTTCTCCAATTTTGCCAACTGTTCCCGCGCCCGATCCGCGTTTTTCGCATGCGGCGCTAGCGCCAAGTAAGTTTGCATCTGCCCGATCGCAATAGCATAGTTGCCCTTTCGGGCAAAGATTTCTGCCAGTAAGAGATGTACCTGTGGGAAATGGGTGACCAGGTCCTGGTGTTCCGCCTTGAGAGCGCTCTTTTCCGCGTCTTCGATCTTGTTGAGCTTGTAGTTTGCCATCGCGTTGTAGAAGTAGGCGTCGGCGTAGTTCGAAGGATCGAGATCCAAGATGTAATTGTTGACGGCGACGCGATTCAACGGATCGAGGTCCAGGATGTGACCAGTTAGATCGAGGACCTCGGTCCACTGTTCTGCCTGGTAGGCCATTGACGCGAGCGACAGATAAGGCGGCAGGAACCTGGTATCAATCGTGGTGGCTTGGGTGTAGGCTTTACGAGCCGCGTCCTGCTGATTTTCTTTCTGTAAAACCGTACCGAACTGAAACCACGCATTCGCCGAGCTGGGATATAGCTCCACCGCAGTTTCAAAATATTTGTGCGCGTCGTCAAGTTTGCCATTCTTCTCGGCCTGCAGCCCTTTGTCATAAGCTTTTCTGGCATCTTTCGGTGCTTTGTAGGGGGTGGCGCTCAGCGTCGCGCCTTCCACCTTTCCCGCTCGCTGCACCACAACAGCACCCACGTCAATGCTGCCGCCGACGCTATCGAGACCCATAAGGCTGATGACACGGGACTGAAAGCCCGAGGCCGAGACCCGCAATTCACAATTGGTCAACTCGCGTCGTGAAATTCCCATGTCCGAATTTCTGTTAGCCACGCCATAGGGCGAAGCCGGCTCGGCGCTAGCTTCAGGAAAGGAATCGGTCCTCGAGCCTAATTGCATGCTGAAATCGCCGTGAAGAGATGCATACACCTCTTGACGCACCCGGTTGTTGCAAACCCGCTCAACCAACAGGTCGTTTGGAACAGCTGTGCCGTCGTGGATTGCAACGCGTCCCCGGAGAAACATCACAAGATCCTCTCTCGATTGGCTCGGATCCGAATTCGGGGGAGCGGGAGTCGCGGAACGGCTTGGGGGTGTGCCAGGCGGAGGGGCAGGAGCTGGAGCCGGGGGCTTCTGCGCCATTGTCACTGGTACAAGAAGCGCGATTGCGATCCCCAGCACGACAAACTTGCGGATGTGGCGGCTCATAGATCGATGCCTAGGAAGAAAACACCTGAGGCCTAAAATCCTAGGGCGTATGTCAGTTCAAGTCAAGGTTCCCAACTCGAATAACAGGGCAACCTGGATGTTGCGGTGCCTCGCTGCGACGTTAAGACCTTGACGCCGTATTCGCCACGACGGACCTGACGGCCTAATTCGCGCCACGCGGTAGGTGAACCCTTCGGCGCGGAGTAGCGACAGCGGTCGTCAAACTCTCAGACTCACTTGCAGCGAAGGGCCTCCTCCGGTATTCCAGCGTCAGCACAACCGAACGCCACTACATCAAAGATGTGCCAGAAAGCACGCTCCAAGCGATGAAACTCCTAGAAGCACTGTGCAATGAGTGTGCAATCGAGAGGCAGACCAAACCCAACTAAGTGCCTTAAAATCTTGGAGGCGCGGGTGGGATTCGAACTCCATGTCCCCACTGGGCCCACGCAAGTTATTGATTTCCCGTACAGCTACAACCGCTAGGAACGCAGCAACCGCCCTAGTCGGGTACAGTTTCCGTACACATTGGCTCCGCACGACTCAACAGTTTCGAGGTTGCCGCGTGGAGTTCCTACGTGGTCGACGGGCTCGCGCCGCGATCTCGTCTAAAATAGACGGATAATAGACATGGCAAATGGCAAAAAGACCGGCGGTCGTAAGAAAGGAACTCCAAACAAGCGCCACGATTTGCAGGAGTTTCTAGATCTGGTAGAAGAGCAGATCGACCCGATCAAACTCGCGAAGATATTCTTGACTGGCAAGAATCCGAGCGAGCGAGTTTTTCTGCGTTTTTTGGAATACCGTTACGGAAAGCCCGTCCAGACAATCACTGGCGAGGATGGCAGTCCGGTTCCTCTCAAGATCGACATTAGCGCGATCCCTTCTTACCGCGAGCTGGCTGAGTGAGCGGTTTGGACTCCGGGATTCCTGCCTCGTTCTAATCCGCCTACCGCCGTGATACCCACTTGTCCGGTAAGCGCTATCAGGAGATCGTCGACGCCGTCGAAATCCAAGAGTAGAATCGCTCCGAATCACGCGAACGGAATCTTCGGAGCGTCGAACACATTCGTCGGCCCAGATGAATCGCTTCGCGGAGTTGAGACGGACGAGGGATAAACAATGGCTACTGGCGGAAGTGGAGCGGCTGTGGGGGCGGAGGCCGACGTACGTGACCAGATCATCGCGTTCAAGCGCAGGCTCGCGCCGCGTCGCGAGGCCTTGAAACACGCCTACGAAGAGGCGAGGGACTACGTCAAGCGAGCGGTCGACATCGTCCTCGGAGAGACCGCCGTAGGGCGTGCCGTGGTGCCCGAACTAAATTACGCCGACATAAGTAACAACACGGTACCGGAAGCAATCCGTCAGTCGATCCGAAAAACCGGCTGTGCGGTTGTTCGTGGAGTGTTCCCTGCTAATGTCGCGCGCGACTGGTTCGCCGAAGTCGGCGAGTATCTCGAAACGAACCACTACGAGGAACTGGAAGTCGAGAAACGGAGTCTCGACAAGTACTTCTCGGCTCTCAAAGCCGGGAAGCCGCAAGTCTTCAACGTCTACTGGTCCAGGCCGCAGGTCATGGCGCGTCAGGACGCGAAGCTTGCCGAGACGCGTGCCTTTCTCGATCGCCTGTGGAAATACGAAGGAGTGTTCAACCCCGACCGGCAGTGCACGTACGCTGACCGTGTGCGGCGGCGGCAGCCCGGGGACAAGACGCTTGGACTTTCCCCACACATGGATGCGGGCACTGTCGAGCGCTGGATCGACCCCGGCTACCAGCAGGTGTACGAGAACATCTTCAGTGGTGACTGGCGCGGTTACGACCCGTTTGACGCCATGCATCGATTGAAGACCCGTGAGATTCCGTCGCCGGCAGTGTGCAGTATGTTCCGTACCTATCAGGGTTGGACGGCACTGACGCGCCAAGGGCCAAAAGACGGCACTCTGCGCCTCATTCCGATCGCGGAGGGCATAGCCTACGTGCTCCTTCGCGCGCTTCAGGACGACGTGGGCGAGGCCGATCTTTGCGGCGCGGCCCCAGGACGTGCGCTCGGGGTCAGCCCCGAGTGGCACCCCGATCTCATCGCCGGCTTGGTCTCGATACCGGAGGTCATGCCCGGCGACGCGGTGTTCTGGCACACGGACATCTGCCATGCCGTCGGCGACGAGCACGCAGGTAGCGAGTACGCCAGTGTCATCTACATCGGCTCTGCGCCCGACTGCCCGAAGAATCGCGCATATCTTCCGAAACAAAGGCAAGCCTTTCTCCAAGGGCGTTCGGCCCCCGACTTCGCTACCATGGACTTCGAAGTCGATTTCAAGGGTCGTGCCACCGAGGAGGACCTGACGGATCTGGGGCGCGCTCAAATGGGCTTCTGAGCCATCACGACCACTCGTTACCACTCGTCAGTAACCGTTTGTTCGAATGACGCTATCTGCTCGCAACAAGCTCGAAGGAAAAATTACAGAGCCCCAACTCGGCGGAGTTATGGCTCACGTCGTTGTCCGTTTTGGAGACAACCTCATCGAAAGTGTAATTACCAGACGAAGCGCCGAAGAGATGGACATGAAAGAATTCCTTCAAGTCGCTGTATCGAAAGCGCCCAACACCGTGCTCGTGCGCGCATCTTGCCTGCTCGCGCTTCCGCTAGCAACTCGCCGAAGTGGCTCGTGGTCATGAACGGGCCTAGCAGATCGCCTCGATCGACGCAAAGCACCTTTAATATGCTTTGTTCGATGCCGCGTTGGCCGCGGCTGCAGCTTGGGACAAAACATAAGCTTGAATCGCGCGCAACTGATCGGGCTTTAGCACGTCATGGAACGAAGGCATGCCGCGCGATTCACGAGCGCCTCCCAGCACGATGGACTCGAATTGATGATGCGTCTCCGCAGTGGCATACCGCAGATCAGGAATGCCCGAACCCGATACGACTCCTACTCCGTGACAAAAGAAACAGTACTTCATGTAAAGCACTGAACCCTCGTGCAGGGTTGCTGGGCTAACTCTCATCTGGAGCGCCGGTGACGGAGGCCCGTGGTGCCCGAAAGGCGGAAGTTCCAGTTTTGCGTTTCCGCCAATCGCAAACGTCAGGACTCGCCCAAAGCCTGGCTTGATCGGTCCGGCTCCAAAAGCATTGATTAATCCTGCCGCGCCTCCCCAGCCAACCATCACTGTGAGATATTGCACTCCGTTCTCTAGATAGGTGACGGGCGGAGCCATGATGCCGGTTCCGGCATTGTATTCCCAGAGTTTCTGACCATCCGTTGCGCGGTACGCACACAACACTCCGTCAGAGCGCCCCTGAAAGACCAGGTTTCCCGCAGTCGCAAGCACGCCACCGCTCTCCAAAACGGGATGTGTGACTTCCCAAACTTCGCGTTGCTCCACGGGATTCCAAGCGATCAACTTGCCGACCGGGGCCGGAGTTGCCGACAACTTTTTGAGCAGTGGCCCCTCGTAACGGTCGTCATAGCCAATATTGGCCAACGTCGTATTCGATTTCCAATTCTTGTCAGGAGCGTGCAACATATATGCTGCTTCGCGAGCCGGCACATACACGAGACCAGTGACCGGATGGAACGCCATCGGATGCCAGTTATGCCCTCCGCCGGGGTCCGGCGACACCATCACCGCCTCAAGTCCGTTGTATCCGGTTGCAGTTTCAATTGGACGACCAGTCTTCGGATCGATCCCGCTCGCCCATGTCACGCCCTTTACAAACGCTTTTGCGGAAATGAATTGACCCGTCTGGCGATCAAGCACATAGAAAAATCCGTTCTTCGAGGCTTGCAGAATCACCTTGCGCGTTCCGCCGCTCATCGGTAAATCCGCCAGCATCAATGGCTGTGTGGCGTCGTAGTCCCAGTTCTCTCCCGGCGTAACCTGGTAGTGCCACACAAGCTCCCCGTCACTCGCTCGCAGCGCCAATATCGACGCGAGGTACAGATTGTCGCCCCCGCCCGGGCTGCGCAGATCGCGGTACCACGCCGTCCCGTTCCCCGTTCCCAAGTAAACGAAATCAAGTCCCTCGTCATACACGATGGAATCCCACGGTGTGCCACCACCGCCGGCCACCCACCACTCTCCGTGCCAGGTCTTCGCCGCGCTCTGCAGTGCTTTCGATTCGAATCCGCGCGCAGGATCGCCGGGCACGGTGAAAGTTCGCCAAAGCAGTTTTCCAGTCTCGGCATCATAAGCGGAAATAAAACCGCGCACGCCAGATTCCGACCCCGCATTCCCGATCAGGACTTTTCCTTTGGCGATTCTCGGCGCGCCGGTAATCGCATACGGCTTGGATTGGTCAATGGTGACTACGTCCCACACCGGTTTGCCGGTCTTAGCATCCAGCGCGATCAGCCGTCCATCCAGCGTGCCCAGATAGACCTTGCCGTTGTAGAGCGCGACTCCTCGGTTCACCGCGTCACAGCAAATCGTCCTCGCGCGGGCTCGCGGTACCTTCGGATCAAACGTCCAGAGAATCTCGCCACTCTTTACGTCCAGCGCGTATGCAACGCTCCACTCACCCGTCGTGTAAATCACGCCATTCGAGACCAGCGGTGTTGCTTCCAAGCCTCGCGTCGTGCCGAGCTCGCGATCCCATAGCAACCCGAGTTGGCCAATATTCTGCTCGTTGATCTGATTCAAGGGACTAAATCGTTGTTCGTCATTAGTCCGGCCGTAAGTTGTCCAGTCGGCGCCTGAATCTGTCTTAATTGTCGGAGAGGATTTCTTACAACCATCGATGAAGAGAGTCATGCAGAGTGCCATAGAACAGCAAGCGACTAGCGATACGCCAAAGCGCAACTTCATGAGATCTCCAGAAAATCCCGATCCACTTTTTCCTAAAGTCATTGTGGCCGAATTGCGCGAGCGAAAAGAAAGAAGTGTTGAGTGATTAAAGACCGAGACGAAGGGCGAGTCAAGCAGCGGGGCGGTGCCGAGCGGATCTCTGGTGCGAACACCGAGCTCGCAACTGTTACTTGACTTTCGGACGCCCGCCCGAAAAGTCCGGTTGTAGGAAGTTCCACCGGATAGATACCGGTAAACGCGCTTGTATTGACTCGTCTGGCCACCTTCCGGGTGGTCGGCTACTCGGAAGTTATCTTCGGACCATGCGGTCAAGTCGCGTTACCGGACAAGTGCCCAAAAACAACTGAGTCTGTTGAAAAACTCCTTTTCCGACGCGATTTTATTTGCGGTGACTAGCCCCTGTTGTGCTAATCAGCGCGGCAGGAGGCATGCAGAAGATGATGGGGAAACAACAACGGACAGAGTCCTTGTT
>Ga0210399_10000177_pt1 | contig 51244 bp, 47 predicted proteins | sample IncBWC14MmetaG_FD_150865 | JGI IMG/M metagenome (GOLD analysis project Ga0210399, IMG submission 150865) | Forest soil microbial communities from Barre Woods Harvard Forest LTER site, Petersham, Massachusetts, United States - Inc-BW-C-14-M | ecosystem: Environmental > Terrestrial > Soil >...
GCTCTGGCGAATCAGCGCACGTTGGGCTGATGCGCGCTGGTATAACTCAGATTTTGTTTGGAAAACCTGGGAAGGAAATCGCAAGCGGCGCGGCAGCCGAAAGGTCCCAACAACATCCAAATTATCCGAGGATTGGACTCGACCAAACGAACGGACCGGTTTTGTTTTTATCGGCCGATGGATTGCGAACAAGGGGATCGCGACGTTGCTAGATGCTTACGCCCAAGCCAATATCGATCGTGAAGCCTGGCCGCTTCTTTTGATGGGCGATGGTCCTCTGCGGCCAACGATTGAATCAGAAATCGCAGGACGCGGAATTTACAACGTTCGTACTACTGGGTTTGTCGATGAAACAACCAAGACGCTGCGCATGAAAAACGCGCGCTGGGTCGTAGTTCCGCCGAACACGAATGAAGATTTTGGTCTCACGGCCGTGGAAGCGCGGCGTCTCGGTGTCCCGTGCATCATTACCCGCGATGGCGGCTTGCCCGAAGCTGGCGGCCGGCAAGCGCTGATATGCGAGGCCGGCGACGCCCGCGCTTTGGCGAATCTCCTCGAACAAGCTGCGAAGATGAGCGAAGCCGAATATGCCGAGCGCGCCGATCGCACCAGGCAAGAGCTTACCAATGAGCTGGAACCGATTGACTTCTACGCACGCGCATATCGCCAGATTCTTCGTGGCAAACCTTTAAAATAGAATGGTTTTGCTCACGCATCCATTCGGTAACGCAAACGTCCGTGCCGTACTCGATGCGTTGAGCCGCGCGGGACTGCTCACGAGATTTGTGACCACCATCGGGTGGTCGAAGAATTCATACCCCGGCCTGGCTAAAAAAATTCGGGGCAGACTTCGTCGCAACTACGGGTTGCCGGCGGACAAGATCGACGTCTACCCATTGCGCGAATCGGTGCGGCTCCTGGCGGGAATCTTTCGGGCGAAGGCGTTGACGCGGCACGAATCCGGTTGGGCGAGCATCGATCAAGTCTGGCAGAGCCTGGATCGCGAGGCCGCACGATGTCTGCGTCGCGGAAATTACGGCCGCGATTTGCGCGCAGTTTACGCCTATGAAGATTGCGCCGAGCAATTATTTTTTGCTGCGCGCGATCTCGGGCTGAGGCGTGTTTACGATTTGCCGATCGCGTATTGGGAAACTGCGCAGCAATTGCTGCGCGAAGAGGCGCAACGTTATCCCGATTGGGAGCCGACGCTGCTGGCAACGCGCGATTCGGCAGAGAAACTTTCGCGCAAAACGCGCGAGCTCGAGCTCGCCGATCTGGTGATCTGTCCGAGCCAGTTCGTTTTGGAATCGCTGCCGGTCCCGCGACGGCGGGACGTCCGGAAAAAATGTTTCTTAGCACCGTTTGGCTCTCCCATTGTCGATCTTGTCGGCGAGAAGCGAGATTCAGGATTGCCGCTGCGCGTTCTTTTTGCGGGCGCGCTCACGCAGCGCAAGGGCCTCGCTGATTTATTCGCAGCGATGAACATGATTAACTCGCGCGAAATCCAGCTCGTGGTGATGGGCTCGTTGGTGCAGCCGCTCGCCTGGTATCGCCATCGGTTTTCCGATTTCGTTTACGAATCGCCACGACCGCATGAAGATTTTCTCCGGCTCATGCAGAGCTGTGACGTTTTCGTTTTGCCGTCGATCGTGGAGGGCCGCGCGCTCGTGCAACAGGAAGCGATGGCCTGCGGACTTCCATTAATCGCGACGCGAAACGCCGGCGCCGATGATTTGATCGAAGAGGGCGTAACCGGATTTCTCGTGCCGATTCGTTCGCCGGAGGTGATGGCGGAAAAAATAGGGTGGTGCGCGGCGAATCGATCGCGTCTGTCTGGCATGGGGATTGCGGCCAAGCAGCGAGCGGGCGAGCTTCGCTGGCACACGTATGGTGAAACGATAGTCAGCGCGATTCGCGAATTAATTGATGAATAGCATCGACAGTTCTGAAGAAAAAGCGAAGCGCTACATTCGCCGGCTGATCTGGCTCTATTTCTGGCTGCTCTTAATAGAAGGGGCCTTGCGCAAATGGGTTCTGCCCGATTATTCGAACCCGTTGCTCCTGGTGCGCGATCCCGTGGTCATCGCGATTTATTTGTGGGCCATTCCCGCGCGCGTGTTTCCTCGGAACGGCTGGACCATTGCTCTCGTCGTCATCGGGTTCCTTTCGCTTCTCGCCACTTTCGTTCAACTCTGGCCCTATATATCGCCCAAGATGATCGCACTGGTCGGCGGATACGGTTTCCGTTCTAACTTTTTCCATCTCCCGCTGATTTTCATCATGGCCAGTGTCTTGCGACCGGAAGATGTGAAAAGATTCGGCTGGTGGACACTGCTGATTCTGGTGCCGATGTCGATGTTGATGGCGGCGCAATTCGGCGCCGCGCCGGATGCATTTCTGAATCGGACGCCCGGTGGCGAAGGCGAAATGATGATGGCAGCGCTTGGCAAGGTCCGGACAGCAGGGACGTTCTCGTTTGTGGTCGGCGTGGCGGCGTATCTTTCTTTGGCTGCGGGCTATCTGGTGTGGGGATTGTTGAACCCGGGTCTCTATAAGAGCTGGTTGCTGACCGTCGCCGGAATCGCGCTCGTCGTCGGCATCGCGGTTTCCGGCAGTCGCTTGACCGTTGGCGCGTGTGCAGTGGTCGTCGCCTCGCTCGTGCTAGTCATCGCTTTGCGGCGCGACGTCGTCAACCGCTTTGGCCGCGCGCTGATCGTAATTTTGATCCTTGGACTAGTGGTGAACCGGCTCCCGGTCTTTCACGAGGGCGTCAATGTTTTAAGTACGCGATTTGCCGAGGTGGCAGCGGCGAGCGAGCAATCAGTGGCCCGCGGACTCATCGCCAGAGTCTTGGCAAGCTTCGAGGACGCTTTTTTCGTTTACGGGAAAGCGCCGTTCCTAGGGTATGGGCTGGGGATCGGCACGAACGCCGGCGCGAAATTTCTCACCGGTCACAGCGGATTTCTCCTAACGGAAGGCGAATGGTCGCGCATTTTTCTCGAGAGCGGACCGGTTCTTGGACTCGCCTACGTCGCGTGGCGGTTCGCCCTTGTCGGCCGAGTTGGATGGCTCTGTATAAGGTCGGTGCGATTGGGGAATCCGCTGCCGCTTTTGCTTTTCAGCTCGAGCTTTCTTCCGATGCTCATTGGTCAATTCGGCCAGCCGACCATTCTTGGTTTTACAGTGTTCACCACTGGTCTCGCGCTGGCCGCAAGAAACGAAGAAACTTCCGCGGCCGCGAGTGTGGCAGAGACGCCTTCCCTGCGTTTCAAATCTGCCGAAAGAATTGTTCGCCGCCGCTCTGCCTACGCCGAACGGTTGCACGGGCAAGGCGTCCGACACGATCAAAGCAATGGTTCTGTTGATCGGTAACTATTCGCTCGATCAGCAGCAAAGCATGCAGCGATTCAATGCGATGATGCTGCAAGGCTTGCGCGAGTGCGGCGTTGAGGCCGAACTCGTTCGACCACCTGCCGTGCTCGGAAGAATCTGCGCGCTTGGCGCGACGGCGGCAAAGTGGCTCGGCTACATCGACAAATTTATTCTGTTTCGCTGGCGACTCTGGCGCAAACTGGCAGCGCGACCCGCGCTCATCCATATTTGCGATCATTCCAACGCAACTTATGCGCGGTTGGCGCGAAAGTTTCCGCTCGTGATCACATGCCACGACCTGCTAGCTGTGCGCGGAGGATTGGGTGAAGACACGGACTGCCCGGCCTCATTTACCGGTCGCATGCTCCAGCGCTGGATTTTGCGCGGTCTGCACCGCGCAGATATCATCGCATGCGATTCGCGCGCGACTGCGCAAGACGCAGAGAGGCTCCTCGCCCGGGAAGGTGATCGACCGCGAATCAGCTTAGTTCACGTTGGGCTAAACTTTCCGTACCGGCACTTGCCTAACGACGTTGTCGCTGCGCGACTACGAACAATTGCGAATCTAAAATATGAAGAGCGATTTATCTTGCATGTCGGTTCGAATCTTCGACGAAAAAATCGTGAGGCCGTGCTCCGGATTTTTGCCAAATGCGCGGATGCACTGGATGCACAAATGGTATTTGCGGGCGATGCAATGAGTGACAGCCTGCGCGGGCAAGCCCGCGATCTCCAGATCGAGAGTCGCATTGTCGATGTTCCGAACGCGTCGAATGAAATTCTCGAAGCGCTTTACAACCAAGCCCACGCGCTGCTCTACCCGTCACGCTTCGAAGGATTTGGCTGGCCGATTATTGAGGCGCAGGCCTGCGGTTGTCCCGTCGTGTGCAGCTCGGCCGGCCCGATGGCGGACGTCGCGGGCGCAGGCGCCTTGCTGCACGAGCCAGATGATGAAGAAGATTTTGCGGCCGATCTGTTGCGACTTGCCGATCCCGAAGAGCGCAGGCGCTGGTGTGCCAAAGCGTTCGAGAACGCGAAGCGATTTTCCGCCGCGCGCATGATCTCTGAATATCGCGAATTGTATCGTTCGCTTGCGCCCGCATGCTAAAGAAATTGGCAATGTTCTTGTCGATCTTGCTGCCGTGGCCGGCCCGGCGCCGCTTGCTCGAGAGGCAGTTCGGCTATTCGATTCATCCCACCAGCCGAATCGGTTTTGCTTGGACTTGTCCCCGTCGCCTAGTCATGGAGGAGAAGTCTCGCATCGGACATCTGACACTTTGCAAAAACATCGATCTGCTGTATCTCGGCGCACACGCGATTATCGGGCAGTTAAACTGGATCACAGGCTTTCCCAGCGGAAGCAGCCGCCATTTTGCACATCAACCGGACCGACGTCCCGAGCTTGTTCTTGGAGCCCACGCTGGGATCACTAGCCGGCATTTAATCGACTGCACCGCTCGTGTCCGCATCGGTGCGTTCGCGACGGTCGCGGGATTTCGATCGCAGCTCGTTACGCACAGCATCGACCTGGAAGCCGGACGGCAATCATCGGAGCCAATTGAAATCGGAGAATACAGCTTCGTCGGGACTGATTCAGTGATCCTCGGTGGGAGCAGCCTGCCGCATCATTCGGTTCTCGGCGCGAAATCGCTTCTGAACAAGAAGTGGGACGCGCCGTTTCATCTTTACGGCGGAGTTCCCGCGAGGCCGTTGCAGGAACTTTCGCATGAAATGGAGTATTTCCGCCGCAAAGAGGGATTCGTGTGGTAACGAGCGGTCGAACTCGCACGGTACAATAGTATGTGCGGAATTGCAGTCCATTTCCGCTCGTCTGGTCGCGCGACGCCGCTGGATCTTGAACTGCTGAAGCACCGCGGGCCGGATTCTTCGGGCGAATGGAGTTCAACCGATGGCCAATGCTGGTTGGGTAGTACGCGTTTGGCAGTTGTCGATCTTTCGCCCACCGGTGCGCAGCCGATGATCGATCCCGCCAGCGGCAACGTGATCATAATGAACGGCGAAATCTATAATCATCGGGCATTGCGCGATTCGTTAGGCCAGAATGTGGATTGGCGCGGCACGAGCGACACGGAGACGCTTTTGCACGGATACGCGCGCTGGCGCGACGGCGTGCTCGACCGAATCAAAGGGATGTTCGCCTTCGCAATCTATGACTACGCACGCGGGGAGTTGTTTCTCGGGCGCGATCGTCTCGGCATAAAACCGCTGTATTACACGCTGAACGCGCACGGCGTCCGCATTGCCTCAGAGGTGAAAGCGCTCGCTGGCGTAGGCCAAGCGATCTCAGCAGCGTCGATTTCGGCTTATCTTCAATGGGGCGCTTGCCCGGAGAAAAATCTTCTCTACTCAAACATCCATGCTTTGCCCGCGGGTCATGCGATGACCATCGGCAGTGAGGGGCAACGCGACATGTGGAGGTACTGGCCGTCGCGCCAAGCATTTGTTTCTTCCACCGATCAGGTTGTTCGACGATTGCGCTGTCTAATCAACAGGGCCGTGGAAGAACATCTTCTTTCCGACGTGCCGGTCGCCAGTTTTCTCAGTGGCGGAATTGATTCGTCGATTGTAACAGGGATTGCCGCGCAAAAGCTGGAGAGAAAAATGCAAACATTTTCCCTTGCTTTTGACCTCGCGGAATTTGACGAGAGCCCGATCGCGCTGGAGATCGCGCGGCGCTACCGCACGGACCATCACCGCATTGAGCTTTCGGAAGAGGAAGTCATTCACTCGGTGATGGAAGCGGTGGACAAACTCGATCTGCCTTCGGTCGATGCGATTAACACCTACATCGTGTCGCGCGCGGTGGCGAAGCATGGAGTGAAAGTGGCGTTGTCAGGTCTCGGCGGCGACGAGTTGTTCGGCGGTTACGCCACTTTCCGCGATGTTCCGCGGCTGAAGTCAATTTCCAAACTGCCGCGCCCACTTCGGCGAATCATGTGGGCAACCGGAAATTCGGGTGACCGATTAGCAGACATTCCCAACAATGCAGAAACCGGTGAGTTAGCTGGATGGCGCCGGCGATTTTTCACCGACCGCATGCTTGATCGTGCCGGACTTCCAAAGCGAACGACGCCGTTCGAATGCCCGGTCCAGTTGCCGGATGATTACGCCCGCATCAGTTGGGCGGAACTCACTGGCTATATGCGTCACATGCTGTTGCGAGATGCAGATCAAATGAGCATGGCCGTTTCCCTCGAACTGCGCGTGCCGTTTCTCGATCACGAACTCGTTGAGTATGTGTTAGGACTGCCTGCGGCGGAGAAAAAGCGCTACTCTGGACCGAAGGGGTTGCTCGTGGAAGCATGTCGCGACCTTCTTCCGCCATCCGTCTATCAGCGTCCGAAGAGTGGCTTTGTCTTGCCGATGAGAGCTTGGATGCTTGGCCCGCTGGCCTCTTTTGTTGATGAGGGAGTTCGCGAAATAATCGCGCGAGAATTATTGGCGGAAGATTTTGTGAACGACATCAGCCGCGCTTTTCGCAAGGAGCGTCTGCACTGGACGCGTCTGTGGAGTGTGGTGGTCCTGGGCCATTTCGCTAAGCGAATGCAATCGTGGCGCCGCTCGGATGAAAATACTTCGGTCCATTCACTCGCTTAATCCGGCGATCGGCGGCCCGATGGAAGCGGTCAAACAATCATCCTCAATTTTGATCAGTCGCGGCCATCGCGTCGAAGTTATTTGCCTCGATTCGCCGAGTGATCCGTGGATTCGCGAATACCCGGTGACGGTCCACGCGCTCGGTCCCGGCCGCGGCAGCTACGGATACACGCCGCGTTTTACTCGCTGGATTGAAGACCGACATCGTGAATACGACGCCATGATTGTCCACGGCCTGTGGCAATACAACAGCTTCGGCGTCTGGCGCGCCTTGCGAGGCAGCGCGACACCATACTTCGTTTTTCCACACGGAATGCTCGATCCGTGGTTCAACCGCACCTATCCGGTCAAACACATTAAGAAACTGCTGTATTGGCCGTGGGCCGAATATCGCGTGCTCCGAGACGCCGCGGCTGTCCTTTTTACTTCGGAAGAAGAACGCCGTCTGGCGCGAGAATCCTTCTCGCCTTACAACTGCAATGAAATCGTCGTGAATTACGGCACCGCCGCGCCCGATGCCGATCTGGCAACTGCGCGCGAAAATTTCTTAAACAACTTTCCGTCACTGCGCGGAAAACGGTTTCTGTTGTATCTCGGCCGTCTGCACGAAAAGAAGGGCTGCGATTTGCTCATCGAATCGTTTGTCCAGACACGCGCTGCACACGGCGGGGCCGCCGAGCATTTGGTCATCGCCGGTCCTGCCGGTCATCAAGACTATTTGCAGCGACTGAAGACTCTGGCGGCGGATGCGGAAACTTCGATCACGTTTTGCGGAATGCTCAGCGGCAATCTCAAATGGGGTGCGTTTAGCGCAGCTGACGTGTTCGTTTTGCCCTCGCATCAGGAAAATTTTGGCATCGCCGTGGTCGAAGCCCTCGCTTGCGCAACCCCGGTTTTGATTTCGAACAAAGTGAACATCTGGCGTGAGATCGTGAACGATGGCGCCGGCTTTGCCGATGAAGATGATCTCGCCGGTGTAACGCGCCTGCTCAATCGGTGGATAGGCATCCCGGCTGCGGAGCGCGACGCAACGAGAACGAATGCGCGCGACTGTTTCGCCCATCGTTTCGAGATCAATCGCGCGACAGATTCTCTTCTGCGAGTTTTAGAGGAGCGCGTCGCCGCGTGAAAATTACGATCGTGCTCGGCGCATTTCTGCCCGTGCCACCGATCATGGGCGGCGCAGTGGAGAAAGTTTGGTTTGCTCTGAGCCAGGAGTTCGCCCAGCGCGGTCACGAAGTTGTTTTAGTCTCGCGCGCACTTCCAGAACTTCCCCGCTCCGAAACGCGCGACGGCGTCAGGCATTTGCGCGTCCGCGGCTTCGATACACCACGTTCGCTGCTCTGGTTAAAATTCTTGGATTTGATTTACTCGATCAGAACGATGTCGATTTTGTCCGCCATTCGGACGGACTCGTCCTCTGGCGAGCCTGCGGCCGACATCATCGTGACAAACACGTTTTGGCTGCCGATTTTGCTGCGTAATTCAAAGCGTGGCCAGGTTTACGTGCACGTGGCCAGATATCCCAAAGGCCAGATGCGCTTTTATGGGAACGCGGCTCGATTGCAAGCGCCGTCGCGCGCCGTCGCGCGCGCAGTCGCGGCCGAGGCGCCGAAACTCGCCCAAAAAATCACCGTTATTCCGTATCCCGCGCCTCGATCGACAGGCGAAATCGAGCCGCCTCGATTTGCCGAACGCGAGAAGACGATTCTGTTCGTTGGCCGGGCTCACTCGGAAAAAGGCGTGCATCTCTTGGTTGCTGCTTTCGCAAATGCAGCGCGCACCATTTTTGCTGATTGGAAGCTGGTGATTATTGGCCCAACGGAAAAGAAATATGGCGGCGGAGGCGGTCCGTATCTCGCCGCGCTCGCGCGTACCGCCGAACAAGCGCAAGACAAAATCATCTTTCGCGGCCCGCTCTTTGATCCAATAGCGCTGGAAAGCGAATTTCGTTCGGCCAGACTTTTTGTTTATCCATCTCTGGCCGAGAAAGGCGAATCATTCGGGCTCGCGCCGCTCGAAGCGATGGCGCACCGTTGCGCCGTGCTTGTCTCAAATCTCGATTGCTTCCATGATTTTATTTGCGAAGGCGAGACCGGGTTCGTCTTCGACCATCGCGCCGCGAACCCGGCCGATGCGCTTCGCGAAAAAATCGAGAGCGCGCTTGCCGATGAAACATTGCTCGCGCGCGTGGCCGAGGCTGGCTACCGCAAATCGGCCGAATATTCGCTTCCTTGTATTGCCGATCAGTTCCTGAACGATTTTAATTCGCTGGTTCGAAATTCCGATGCCGCAACCACAAGTCGTTAATCCAGCCCAAGCTTCCGCCTACGAGTCGCCCTGGCCACCCGGCAATCGCGTCGGGCGCGCGCTTTGGGAAATCTGCTGGACCCTTCTTTGTTCGTGGACCCCAAAGCCGCTGAATCCGTGGCGGCTTTTTTGGTTGCGCGTTTTCGATGCGAAAATCGACGGCACACCTTTCGTGCATCAGCGCGCCCGCATCGCCATGCCCTGGAACCTGACGCTGCACGATCGCGCCTGTCTGGGCGATCGGGCCAATGCCTATAATCTCGCCGAAATTGAGATCGGCGCGCGCGCGACGATTGCGCAAGAAGCGTATCTCTGCACAGGCAGCCACGATTTCGAACAACCAGGTATGCCGCTCACTGCTGGGAAAATCACAATCGGTGAAGACGCCTTCATCGGCGCACGGGCGTTCGTTCTTCCCGGGGTCACGATCGGCGCGCGCAGCATCATCGGCACCTGCTCAGTCGTCACCCACGACGTCCCCGAGAACGTCATCGCCGCTGGCAACCCATGCAAAGTGTTGCGCCCGCGATGACTTCCCGGATGCCGGTCTCAGTTCTGGTTCCGATCAAGAACGAAGCGGAGAATCTGCCGCGGTGCCTAAACTCGGTGCATGGGTCAAGGAAATTTTCGTGGTCGATTCCAAAAGCATCGATGGCTCGGCGGAGATCGTGATGCGCGAAGCACGCGTAAACGTGTCAGGGATCAGTCGAAAACTTTTCGCCCCGGAAAGATGGGCTTGATGTCCGGCGGCCTTGACTACACCGCGGTGGGCCAGCACATCGGTCGGATTCAAAAGCGTGCCGAGGTGGACACGAAATGAAGCGCACATTTTGACGTGTGAAAGATACGAGCCCGGTCCCGGTTTGCGTTGAGAATTTAATGGACGCCGCGTGTCTGTTCTGATATACGGTCAGCTTCTTCGACTGAGGGGGTTTATGATATCAAGGACGCGTGTTTTTAGTTGTTTGATTTTGCTATCTGGAGTTGCCAGCCTTTCGGGCCAGGGGCTAACGCCCACGCACAGAGTACCTCGAAACGAGCCGCTCGAGAGATACGATAACCCGCCGGCTCCGCCTCGGAAAATCGAGACTTCGCCGCGCATGATCTCGGTCTTTGGCGCGTTCATCAGCTACCAAGTGAACGTCGATCAGAATGGCCAAAACATCGTCGGTGACGCCGCGAACGAGTGCGCGATTTCCGTTGACCCGACAAATAGCAACAAGATGACAATCGCGTGGAGGCAATTTAACAGCGTTACTTCCAACTTCCGGCAGGGAGGCTGGGGTTATACTTCCGACGCCGGCGTGCATTGGACCTTCCCCGGTGTTCTGCAAAACAACGTTTTTCGCAGCGACCCAGTGACAAAATCCGATGAGACAGGGAATTTTTTCTATCTCAGTCTCCAGTCGAATGTGCAACAGTCCTTTTTTTGCGACGACCTGTGGCGCTCCACCAACGGCGGCCAAACATGGGTGGAGCAGTCACCCGATCGAGGCGCGGGCGGCGGCGATAAGCAATGGTTCACCATCGACAAGACCACCGGCCCGGGGCATGGCTTCCAATACCAGTCAGACGATGGCATTAACTGTAGCGGCGGCGGCGTGGAGTTTCAACGTTCTACCAACGGCGGGGTCACCTGGCAGTCGCCGATAAATATTCCTAATTCGCCTATATATGGAACGCTCGACGTGGACACCAACGGCAACCTGTTTGTCGGCGGCGAAGGGAACACCTTTTACTGTGTCCGCTCGAGCAATGCCCAGATCGGCGGCCAGACCCCAACTTTTGACCGAAGCACCGCCGTGAACATGGGTGGTGACCTCGGTAGCGGCGGAATCAATGGGGTGGGACTCACTGGGATGTTATTCCTGGCGATTGATCGCTCCGGCGGCCCGACTAACAATAACATTTACATGCTGGCCAGCGTAGTGCCGCCCGGGCGAAGCACAACCGACGTAATGTTTGTGCGCAGCACAGACGGCGGGCTGACCTTCAGCGCGCCACACAAGGTCAATGACGATCCTGTTAACCCGAGCAAGTGGCACTGGTTTGGGACATTTGCCGTGGCGCCAAATGGGCGGCTCGACGCTGTCTGGTACGACACGCGAAACGCTGCCAATAACACCGATTCGCAGCTCTTCTATTCTTACAGCACCGACGCGGGCGTAACATGGTCGGCTAACGTGGCTGTGAGTAATTCGTTTAACCCTTTCGAAGGGTATCCGAACCAGAGCAAGATCGGCGATTACATCACAATCGTGTCTGATGAAACCGGAGGCAATGTGGCGTATTCGGCCACTTTCAACTTCAACCCGGCCAGGAACCAGCACGAAGAAGACGTTTATTACGTTCGCGTCGCTCCCGCCGCCCCAATGGCGCAAAGCGCGTTCTCGCGAAAGATTCACGGCGCGGCTGGCACTTTCGATGTCCCGCTGCCACTCACTGGCAATGTGGGCGTTGAATGTCGCAGCGGCGGGGCCACAAACGATTATCAGATGATCATTAACTTCGGGAGCTCAGTCACGGTCGAGAGCGCATCAGTGACTTCCGGCACAGGGAGCGTGAGCAGTTTCGGCGTGAGCGGGTCGCAGGTCACGGTTAATCTCACTGGAGTAACCAATGTCCAGAGAATCACGGTTACGCTCCATAATGTAAACAATGGCACTAGCACGGGCGACGTTCCTGTTTCCATGGGCGTGCTGGTTGGTGATGTGAATGGCAATGCCGCCGTCAGCGCAGCGGACGTCGCTCTGACCAAATCGCAAGTGGGCGCGACTGTCAGTGGCTCGAATTTCCGCGAAGACGTGAATGCGAATGGCACGATCAGTTCCACCGATGTCGCCCTGGTCAAGGCCGAGGTGGGTACCGCGCTGCCGCCTTAATAGCATATAGTGTAGTAAGAAGTAAAAAAGCTCAGAGCTCAGAAGTCCGTCGCGGCGACTCCGTCCATTGGCAAATTGGCAGTTAGAGGCCGGAAGAGACTCCCAATGGCCAGTTAAATGCTAGCCGATCTTAGGCATTGGATTTTAGCGGATGAACTCGAGTAATTTCCGGGTGCCAGTGTCGGTTCTGGTTCCGATCAAGAACGAAGAGCAGAATCTGTCACGTTGCTTATGCTCGGTGCGATGGGCGGACGAGATTTTTGTGGTCGATTCCAAAAGCGCTGATGGCTCGGCTGAGATCGCAGAGCAGCACGGGGCGAAGGTCGTCCAATTTGAATTCAACGGGAGCTGGCCGAAAAAGAAAAATTGGGCGCTAGAGCATCTTCCTTTTAAGAACGATTGGGTCTTCATCCTCGATGCCGATGAAGTTTTGCCGGCGGAGGCGGAAAAGGAATTTAGGGACGCGATCGCGAACGCGGGTGAAATTGTGGGCTATTTTATCAACCGGCGTTTCTTTTTCCTCGGCCGCCGGTTGCGGCATTGCTATTATCCCAACTGGAATCTTCGCCTTTTTCGCCACTCTTTAGGCCGGTACGAGAAGTTAACGGGCACAGACACCAAGAGCGGTGACAACGAGGTGCACGAGCATGTCGTCGTGCAAGGGCCGACAACACGATTGCAGTGCGAGATCGAGCATCACGCGTTTCCATCCGTGGAAGTGTTTGTGGAGAAACACAATCGTTACTCTAATTGGGAGGCGCGCGTCGCGGCGGACGAACTTTTGCCAAAAAGCTCCGGGCGATTGGGTCATGCATCGGTCGAGCGCCGCCGTCGCTTGAAGTTGCTTGCGCGACATCTTCCCTTCCGGCCGCTCCTGCGCTTTCTCCACATTTACATTTGGCAAAAAGGTTTTCTCGATGGCCGTGACGGTTATTACTTCGCGCGGCTGCACGCGGTTTATGAATTTCTCTCCGTCGCGAAAACCTACGAGCTGCGCCGATGTTCAGACACGGCGAAAGACTGAACGAGGCGGATGCGCGTCATCGTTTGGGGCATCAATTACGCGCCGGAAATAACCGGGATTGCGCCGCATAACGTCGCCCTCTGCGAATTTTTGCAGCGCCACGGCCACGATGTTGAGATGGTGACGACGTTTTCTTACTATCCGGCATGGCGTAAACGCGTCGAAGATCGACAGCTACTCTATCGTACCGACCGAATTAACGGCGTGCCGGGGCATCGCTGCTGGCATTTTGTTCCGCAGCGGCTCTCCGCTGGGAAGCGCATTGTGCATGAAGCGACCTTTGTTCTTACATCGACAATGCGGATTCTCTTGCTCCGGCGGCCGGATGTTTACGTGGTTGTTTCACCGCCGTTGCTTCTCGGCGCAGCAGGCTGCTTGGTCGCAACGCTTAAGCGGGCGCCATTTATATTTCATGTGCAAGATCTGCAACCGGACGCGGCGGTTGGTTTGGGAATGTTGCAAACAGGTCTGTTTACGCGCGCTTTGTATTGGCTCGAGGCATTTGCTTATAAACACGCCACACGCGTCTCCGGAATCAGTGAGGAAATTGTCGATGCATTTCGCGGCAAGTCCGTGCCGGACAGAAAGCTGATTCTTTTTCCGAATGCCGTAGTATTGCCTGGAGACAGAGATATTCCGATGCGCGGCAAGTTTCGCGCGAAACATCATTTCACAGCCGATGAATTTTTGGCCGTTTACGCTGGCAACCTAGGCGTGAAGCAGGGCTTGGAGATCCTTCTCGACGCGGCTGACCTGCTTCGCGCGGAGAAAGCGATTCGCATCGTGATCGCCGGTGACGGTGCGGCGCGCGAAAAACTCGAGGAAAAGATTCGGGACCGGAATCTAAACAACATTTCGATGCTGCCGCTCCAGTACGGGATCGATTACAAAGAGTTACTTGTGGATGCGGATGTTTCGTTGATCACCCAACAAAGCGGTTCCGGAAACGCTTTCTTGCCCAGTAAACTTTTGGTAACGCTGGCGTATTCATGTCCCGTGGTGACGGTGGCGGACCAGGAAAGCGCGCTGGCGCGGGCCGTGGCAAACGGTCGGTGCGGCAAAAATGTCTCGCCCGGACATGCAGAACAGCTCGCGAATTGCTTGTGCGACCTGAGCGCAGATAGACAGCCACTGCGCCACTGGGGCGCAAATGGCCGCGCTTATGTCGAGCAATTCGAGCAGCTCCGCGTGCTCGACAAATTTCTCGGCGAATTGAGGTCGTTAGGCGAGAAGACTCAGTAAGCCGTCCGCGGCGGCATGATGAGCTGTACGAAGGTGCGCAGGATAATTCCGCACTCGAGCGAGAGATGCCAGTTTTCCAGATACTCGATGTCGCAGGCAACGCGGTTCTCGATGTCGGAGTTATTCCGTGCTTCGCCGCGGAAACCGCGCACTTGGGCGAGGCCGGTGATGCCAGGCTTGACGAATGCGCGGACGTGATAGTTCTCCATGAGCCGCGAAAACTGATTGTTGTGCTCGATCAGGTGCGGGCGCGGGCCGACGATGCTCATGTCGCCGCGGAGAACATTCCAAAACTGTGGTACTTCATCGATGCTGAGTTTACGAAACCATTTGCCGAGTGGATAAACCCGTTCGTCTTGATCCCGCGCCTGACGCGTGAGCTCATCGTGATCCGGCCGCATGGTTCGAAATTTGTAGATGACGAATTGTCGATTTTGCATGCCGGCGCGGGTTTGTGCATGAAAGAGTGGGCCGGGCGATTGGAAGCGCTGCGCGACCCAGACAACCACCACCAGGATGGGAAATATGAAAAGCACTACCGGCAACGCGATGGCGAGATCGATCGCCCGTTTAAAGAAACGGTTCAGGGGATTCTCCAGCGGTTCCTCGCGGAGACCGATAAAGCGAAAGCCGTCATCTTCGAAGTGCGTGACCGAATGTCGCAGCTTTTCCTCCAAATCGCTGACAATGAGCAGCCGGATGCCCAACTGATCGCACACGCGAATAATGTTTTGGTTAGTCTCGGTAAGGGGAAACTCAAGCAGGATTATTTGGGTGATGCCGCGCTCACGAATGATTTTCACGAGCTGATCTGGCGAACCGAGCACGGGAATTCCCTCTTCGGAAGGGTCAATCTTTTCATCTGAAATCAAACCGATCGTCCGGAGGCCGATCTTGTCTTTGCGCCGGAGCCAATCGCGGAGCTGAGCTGCTTTTTGCGAGGAGCCGACGAGCAATGTTTTTTCGTCGTGCTTGAAGATGGTGCGCGCCAGGACCGGTGGCAGATAGTAATGCGAAAAGAGCAACGCGACGTAGAGCCACGGAACGAAGTTAAAGAAAAAGATTCGCGAAATGAACGCGTCCTTCGCCCCAATCAGATACAGGACGAGCGCGCCGGTACTAGCAATGGTTTGCCGCAGGCTCAGGCGGTGCTGCCGAAGCAATTCGTTTTGGAGAAGATAATTTTTCGAGCCGTCACGGGTAAGCGACTCCAAAACCATTCCTAGCACCAGCATGCCGCAGTAGATGCTGTAACGGCGCCAGGTCAGTTCCGCGCTGGGCGAGTAAAACGTGACCATTACCCACACACCGAACCAGAAGAGCAGAGCGACAATAACGATTTGGCAGAGCAGGAAAAGGCGGTAGAAACCTTCCGTGCGTTGCGTAACCATGGCTAGGGCGCTGGAGTTGGGTGGAGACTACGCGATGGCAGCGTGCCTTCAACTCGTGGTATGTTTATCAATCCCATGATCGTTCGCTCTGCTACGCGCCACTTGCCGGAGCGATTCCTATACCAGCAAGAACGGATGGTTGCTGTCGCCCTCGCGCCCTAGTGAATCTCCTCGCCATGATCTCGTCGGCATAGTGCTTTCGTCACTTTCACCAAGATCAGTTCAAACCGTACCACTTACATGCCGCAGATTTATCGCCGCAACAGTCACAACATTTCGGCGATACAATGGGCGCGCAACGGCTCCATTGCTCTTCTGCCTGTCCTCGCCTGTTTCTTGGGGGGAGGCTCGCAAAAATGGGCGGAGGGAACCGTAACGGCGCTGCTTGGATTGTATCTGCTTGTTCGGCCTCCTGGCGTGTCGCTCGGCCCAATCATAGATTGCATTTTCGTCGCGCTGCTTGGCTTGGCGACAATCGCCTTCCTGCCTGCTCGCTGGTTTTTTTTGCCAGCATGGAGAAGCGCGGTGCTGAACGATTTCGCAATCCCTCTGCCCTCCACTCTCACGCCGCAGCCGTGGATGACGGCGGGTTGTCTCATCAGCTTGATCGCGGGAATGAGTTGGCTCTACGTCGTCAGCACGCAAGAACTCGAGCTTCGCTCCACTCGCTTTCAACTTCGGCTTTTTGTTACGGGAATCGTTGCGGTGGCGGCGATCAGCATCGCGCTTTATTTGGCGCACGCAGCTTTCCCTTTTTGGATTAACCAGCGCGGTTTCGGGCCGTTCCCAAATCGAAATCACACCGCGGATCTTTTTGGCATCACGGCGATTGTCTTGTTGGCCTGCGGGCAGGATGACATTCGTCACGGAAGAAAACGCTGGCTTATATGGCTTATGGCGCTCGGCATTCTCGTCGCGGCCATCATTCTGAATTTTTCTCGCGCAGGAATGGTTATTCTGGTGGGGGGTAGCGCCCTCTGGATCGCAGTGGTTGCGTTTCGGCAGCGTTCGCTTTCGTGGATGGCCCTCGGTTTTTCTTTCCTGCTGCTCCTGTTGACCGTGATCTTGCTGCTGGGAGGAGAAACCCTGGAACGCTTTCATCTTCGCGGAATTGGGGGCTTCGGGATTTCAACGGATTTTCGGTGGCGAATTTTTCGCGACACTTTTCAATTGATTCGGGCGTCGCCCTGGTGCGGAATCGGTTTGGGAAATTTCGATGCTGTCTTTGCGATTTTTCGCTCGGCCTCGTTAGGCGACACGCGTGCGTTACACCCGGAAAGCGATTGGCTCTGGTTGTGGACCGAGTTGGGATGGCCCGCGGTGGCGGTGATCGTCAGTGGCGCGGCGCTTTTAATACATCGGGTTCTGCCTTTGCGGGAAGGAACCAATCAGCGCTTCCGCCTCGCTGCGCTCATCGGCGCGGTCGCATTTGCTCTGCATGGACTTCTCGATGTTCCCGGGCACCGGGTCGGCACCGCGTTGTCCGGCATGTTTTTGTTAGGGCTTTCCTTGCACCGGCCGTTGGGGTTAAGGCCAAGCCGGTGGATCGGGAGCCTTTTTCGTCTGGTCGGTCTTGTCCTGGTCGTGAGCGGCACATCATGGACTGTCGCCGCCGGCGGCAAGCTGCCGTTGCCCGGAGGCGTTGGAGTTGCTAACGCGAAAGAATTGTCGGCTGGTGCAAACCGTGATCGCAATTTTGCGGAAACTGTTTCGCTAACGAATCGCGCCCTGGCGTGGGCGCCTCTTGATTGGCAGCTTTATTTTTTGCGAGCCCTCGGAGAAGTGGGAGAGAAACAACCTGCGAGCGCGCTCGATGATTTTCGCCGGGCGCGCTTTCTCGAACCGAACGCTCACGAAGTTCCGCTTGCGGAAGGAAACGTTTGGCTATCGTCGCGTCCCATCCTGGCCGCGACGGCCTGGCAGGAAGCGCTGCGCCGGGCCGACCCGGAACAACGGCCGGAGGTTTACTCGAGCATGCTCTCCAACGCCTCGATGCGGAGTCCGCAAGTGAGTCGTATTCTCGAGGAGACCGGTCTCCGTCAACACGACCTAGCGTTGGCCTATCTTAGTCGCGTTTCCGGCGCGCTTTTCAATCATGCGCTTACAGAATTTTTGAAACACGATCCGAATTTGGCGACGCTCACGGAGACAGAAAAACTGGCGCTGTTTTCGTTGTGGTCGGAACGCGGTGACCTTGAGCAACTGGCCCAAGCCGTTCAACAGCATCCGGGCTGGATCACATACGCGTGGCTCGGCATGGCGACGTATGACGCCAGCAAGCAAGATTTTCGCTCCGCCTATGAATTGACGCAGCGATTCGGTGAGGCCGTCGCGCTGCCGCGCATTTCCGCGGGTTCCTCCCTGGAGGACCTACAAAAACGCTTTTATACCGCTCCCGATAATTATGCGGTGGGCTACGCGCTTTATCGCGAGCAGGTGCGGCGCGATCGCATCGACGACTCGCTCCTCACTGCCCGCCATTTTAGCGAACGGCCGAATGCGCCCGCCTATTTTCATTTCCTGGAAGCGCAATCTTGGGCTGAGAAACAAAATTGGGAGCGTGCCTGGAACGCCTGGCAAGAATTTCAATCAGCCAAGACGCGAGCGGGACGATGAAAGGAATACGAGCCTCGCCCACGGGACGACGGCTACAGGTTTCATTTGGCCCAGACTGCGAGCGGCGGGGAGCCATCTCGATCAAAGGCCGATGCGCGCCCATAGCCCGACCTCGCCTGCATCGCTTCGCTTAGAGCGCGCGGCGGACTTCTACGAATGCCTTTCAACCTTGCGCAATGGCGGCTTGCGCCGCCGCTAGGCACGCAATCGGAATCCGGAACGGACTGCAACTGACGTAATTGAGACCGAGCCGATGACAGAATTTTACGCTCGCGGGTTCGCCACCGTGTTCGCCGCAAATCCCCAGCTTAATGTCGGGCCGAGTCTTGCGGCCGAGGTCGCGAGTGATTTCCATTAATCGGCCGACGCCTTTCTGGTCGATCGACGCGAACGGGTTTGCCTCGATAATATCGAGCTCGGCATAAGCGGGGAGAAAACTGCCGGAATCATCGCGGCTCATCCCGAGCGTTGTCTGGGTGAGATCGTTAGTCCCGAAACTGAAGAACTCGGCGTCGCGCGCGATCTCGTCGGCCACAAGCGCTGCGCGGGGAATTTCGATCATTGTGCCGACCAGATAATGGAACTTCGCCTTTTTCTCCTTTGCTACCTGCCCGGCGACGCGGCGAACGATTTCGATTTGCAATTCGAGTTCGCGCGGAAATCCCACCAGCGGAATCATGATCTCAGGACGCACCTTGATGCCTTTGCTTTGCACTTTTGCAGCCGCTTCAAAAATTGCGCGCGCCTGCATCTCGGAAATCTCCGGATAAACGATGCCGAGCCGGCAACCGCGATGGCCGAGCATCGGATTGAATTCGTGCAGCTCGTGGACACGCCGCGAGATTTTTTCCGCAGACACGCCGAGCTTGTTGGCGAGTTCGTTCTGTTGCGCGTGGTCGTTAGGCAGAAACTCGTGGAGTGGCGGATCGAGAAAGCGAATCGTGGCTGGCAAGCCCTTTAAGGCGGTGAAGATGCCGATGAAATCGTCGCGTTGATACGGAAGCAGTTTGGTCAGTGCACCAGCGCGATCTTCCTTGCTGCCCGCCAGAATCATTTCTCGCATGGCATCGATCCGATCGCCCTCGAAAAACATGTGCTCGGTGCGGCAAAGCCCGATGCCCTCGGCACCGAAAGCGACCGCGTTTGCCACCTGCTCCGGCGTATCGGCGTTGGCGCGGACATTGAGTTTGCGAAACTTATCTGCCCACTTCATCAACTCGGCGTATTGCTGATAGGTCCTGCTTTCCTTTCCATCGAGCGAACGATCAATAAGAACTTGCACGATCTCTGAGGGCGCGGTCGTGACTTCTCCGGCGAAAACTTCGCCCGCGGTTCCGTCGATCGAAATCGGATCACCCTGTTTCAGCGTCGTGCCGTTGGCGCTGAGCGTCCGCGTTTTGTAATCAATTTGAATCATGCTTGCTCCGCACACGCACACCTTTCCCATCTGCCGCGCGACCAGGGCCGCATGGGATGAAACTCCGCCGCGCGAAGTGAGAATGCCTTCGGCCGCGATCATACCGCGCAGGTCTTCGGGTGAAGTTTCGACCCGCGCGAGCAGGACTTTTTCTCCTTTGGCCGAACGCGCGACGGCTTCCTTCGCGCTGAAAACGACGTGACCGGAAGCGGCTCCGGGTCCGGCGGGCAAACCGCTCCCGATCTTTTTTGCCTCGCGCGCCGATTGCCGATCAAAAATTGGCGCGAGCAAATGGGCGAGTGAATCGGCCGGGATGCGTCGCACCGCTTCCTCTTTTGAAATCAACCTTTCGCCGACCATTTCAACTGCAATGCGGACAGCGGCGTGGCCGGTGCGTTTGCCGTTGCGCGTCTGTAAAATATAAAGCCGTTTGTCCTCGATCGTGAATTCGAGGTCTTGCATGTCCTTAAGATGGTTTTCGAGTTTGTCGCGCACTGTCATCAGCTCTTTGTGCGCCGCGGGCATTTGCCTGGCCAGATCGGCAATCGGATGCGGCGTGCGCACGCCTGCCACCACGTCTTCGCCTTGCGCGTTGATCAGATATTCCCCGTAAAAAACCTTTTCGCCGCTGGCCGGATCGCGCGTAAAGGCCACGCCGGTTGCACTCGTTTCGCCCATGTTGCCGAACACCATCGTTTGGACGTTGACGGCGGTTCCCCAACTGTGCGGAATACCATATTTGCGGCGATAAACAATCGCGCGGTCGTTCATCCATGAGCCGAACACGGCGCCAATCGCGCCCCAAAGTTGTTTCTTCGCGTCTTGTGGAAACGATTTGCCGGTGCGCTCATTGATTAATGCTTTGAAGCGCTTCACCAGCTCCTTCAAATCGGCATCCGTCAGTTTCACGTCCGGGAAGTCATGCTTGCCGTAACGTTTATCTTTCAGGTATTCGATCGCGCTTTCAAACGGCTCGTGGTCTTCGTCCGGACGCTTCTGCACGCCCATCACGACGTCGCCGTACATTTGCAAGAAACGCCGGTACGAATCGTAAGCGAAGCGCGGGTTGTTTGTTCTTTCGGCAATAATCTCAACGACCTGGTCATTCATCCCCAGGTTCAGGATCGTGTCCATCATTCCCGGCATCGAATCGCGTGCGCCCGAACGCACCGATATTAGAAGCGGCTTTTCTTTGTCGCCGAGTTTTTTTCCGGCCGATTCCTCGACCCTGGCCAGTGCCGCCGCAACCTCCGCTTCGAGTTGCGGCGGATAGCTGCGTTCGTGATCGTAGAAATAAGTGCAGACCTCGGTCGTGATCGTAAATCCCGGGGGAACAGGCAAACCAATGCGGGTCATCTCATGGAGATTTGCGCCCTTGCCACCGAGGAGCGGCTTCATCTTGCCAGTGCCGTCCGCCTGACCGTCACCGAAATAATAAACGTAGCGCGGCGCTTTTCGTTTTGGCAGCGATATGCGTTTGGAAGCTTTCCTTTTCCTGGCCATAAAGATTTTGAACGGCTCCGCGGAAGCGCACAGTAATTCCGCGTCTTGGGGTGTCAACGCGCGAGACCGACCAACCGGACAACGTTCAACGGTCTCCTGAATTCAACGTTGAGTGTTGGACGTTGAGCGTTGAACGATTTCAGGCAGGGGCGCTCTCGACGCCCTGAAGTACTTCACTAATGGCCGCGATAAAATCATCCACTCCGGTGCTCGGTATGATGATGGTATTGCGGCGGCCATGAGCTTCCTCAGTGATTCTCAAGAATTTCCCACGCTCATTCTCTCGGAGTTCCACGTAGAAATGCTTGCGCTCGATCTGCAGTTCTCTCGCCTCGATGATATTATCCATTTTCCAAACCGGGCGAGTTTACAGTGCTTTGTTTGCAAAATGGAAGAAGATTTTGCGCGAAAATCTAGCCGCAAGTTCTTTGGCAAGAGAGCCTTTCGCGGCAGTTTGCGTTAAAAGTCAACCTGTGCGGGCTCGATTTCTTCGTTGATCCGCCAGTGCGAAATCAATCTGCCGCTTGAATTGGTCCACGCGCGCGACAAAGACGCGAAGCTCATCACCGACCGCGAAATGTCTTCGGAATCGCCGGCCGATCAAACGGCGTTGGGCCGACTCGAAGACATAAAAGTCGTCTGTCAGCGAAGAGACGTGGATAAGGCCCGTGATAAGAACATCCGGCAATTCAACCACCATCCCGTAATTGCGTACATCAATAATCGCCGCGCGAAAGACCTGCGGATTGCGCGCGTCGAGTTGGCGTTGAAAAAATTCCAGCTTTTTCACCCGAACGGCTTCGATCTCCGCCTCCGCGGCAAGGCGTTCAGTAGTTGAGATATGCTCGGCCACCGAAGCGATTTGGCTCATGTCGGTTCGTGGCCGGCGCTTCCCATCGCGTTCCGCCAGTGCGCGATGCACGACCAAATCCGCATAACGCCGGATCGGACTCGTGAAATGCGTATAGTTATTTTTGGCCAGTCCGTAATGTCCAAGCGGCTGGGGAAAGTAACGCGCCCGCTTCAGACTTTTGAGTAGGGCGATCTTGAGCGCTTGCTCTTCCGGTTTCCCGCGAACGGAAACAAGCAGGCGTTGCAACTCGGCACGATGCGTCAGATCGCCAACCTTGTAATTAAAGCTGAGCGCGAACTCACGATACTCCGCGAGTTTTTCCGGGTCCGGATTTTCATGCACGCGATAAATTGTCGGAATCGCCCGCTTCTTCAGCTCGCGCGCGACCGCCTCATTCGCGGCCAGCATGTATTCTTCGATAAGCTGGTGCGATTCATCGTTTTCAACTCGCTCCAACTTCAGTGGCTCGCCGTTTGCAGCGACATGTACTTTTACTTCCGGAAAATCGAGATCGAGCGAGCCGTGCTCGAAACGTCGGCGGCGAAGCAATGATGCCAGCGCCCAAGCGACGTGCAGATGCTCGCCCAATCGATCGCGCGGCGCTGATTGCAAGATCGAGTAAGCCTGTTTGTAAGTCAGACGATGCGCGCTGCGGATCACGCTTTTGCCGAAGCGGACGTTTTTCGCATGACCGCTCTTGTCGAACTGAATGAAAACGGAATGCGTGAGTCGATCGACACCGGGATTGAGACTGCAAACGCCGTTGCTCAAGCGTTCGGGCAGCATCGGGATCACGCGGTCGGGAAGGTAAACGCTGTTTCCGCGCCGGCGGGCTTCGCGATCGAGCGCGCTGTCGGGATTCACATAAGCCGAAACGTCGGCAATGTGAACGCCAAGTCGCCAGCCCTGGTTGTCAGTCTTGGCCACCTGAATGGCATCGTCAAAATCGCGCGCGTCATCCGGGTCGATGGTGACAATGAATTCTTCGCGCAAATCTTCGCGGCCTTCGAGCATCCGCGCATTGACGGTCTCGGGAATCCGATTCGCTTCATCGACAACTGCGCGAGGAAATTCGGTCGGCAGATCATACTTCCGAATGATCGATAGCATGTCGACGCCTGGCGCGGAGGCCGGTCCGAGCAGTTCAATGATCTCGCCTTCCGGATTGACATGCCGCGACTCCCACGGCTCCAATCGAACCACGACCTTGTCGCCTCGGCCCGGAGCGTTCGCCAGCTTCGCGCGCGTCGGGAGTTGAACGTAAACATTGTGAACAAGACGTGGATCATCCGGGACGACGTAATAAAAGTTCCGCGAGTCCTGAAGCGTGCCCACGATTGTATCGCGCGCGCGTTCCAGGATTCGAATGACGCGGCCTTCGCGCCGTCCACGTCGATCTTTCGCGCGCACATAAGCTTCATCCCTTGTGATCCGCGCGACCACGCGGTCGCCGTGCATCGCCGTGCCAGTGTTTTCCGCAGCGATAAAAATGTCCGGCTGATGCGAAGGTTCGGTAGTTAGGAAACCGTAACCAGCCTGATGGATCGACAATGCGCCGGTGACAAGATCGGCTTCGGCCGGCAAAACATAACGGTTCTTGCGAATGCGCGCGATCTCGCCGGCGTGCTCCAGCTCACGCAAGATTTTGCGCAGCGTGACTCGTTCGCCGCCGGTCAAACCGAGCTTGTGCGCGATGTCGATCTTATCGAGTGGCCGGTAATCTTTCCGAGCCAGGAGCGCGCGAATCTTTTCTCGAATCTTACGTCCGTCTTGAGTCATGCGAACGAAAGCATATTATCGACCTGATCATCGATGTAACGAGATTTTGGAGAACCGAATGATGGTTTCTCGCATTATTGTCGGCCTGGTAGCGATTGTGTTGCTTGTGAGCGCGCACGGCCAGTCATCATCGGCCACTGGAGGCAAAAAAATGAAGATCACGAGTTCCGGTTTTCAACAAGGTGCAAATATTCCCTCGAAGTTTTCGTGCGATGGTGCAAATACGAGCCCGCCTTTGCAGATTCAAGAAATTCCTCCGACAGCCAAGAGCCTTGTCTTGATTGTCGATGATCCAGATGCGCCGAGCGGGTTCTTTACGCATTGGATCGCTTGGAACATCTCTCCGCAAACGAGTACGATCCCAGAAGGAAGTCTGCCGAAAGGGATGCACGGAACCAATGACTTCGGCAAATCCGACTACGGCGGCCCTTGCCCGCCTTCCGGCACGCATCGTTATTTCTTCAAAATTTTCGCGCTGGATCAGGAATTGAATCTCGCGGCTGGCGCAAAGCGCGCTCAACTCGATGCGGCGATGAAAGGCCACGTAATCGCGCAAGGCGAGTTGATGGGGCGTTATTCGCGGAGTCGCTGAGTTGGGCGACACAATTCGAATAACTTTCGCGCTGTGATAGTCTCACCCTGATGGGTGCGACGTTCTGGAAAATCGCTGGCCGCGTCGTCGATCTTTCGCGTCACGGCATGATTATGGGCGTGCTGAACGTCACGCCCGATTCGTTTTCGGATGGAGGCGAATTTCTCGCGGCAGAGAAAGCGGTCGAGCATGGATTCAAGATGACGATGGATGGCGCGCACATTATCGATGTGGGCGGCGAATCGACGCGGCCTGGCGCCGACGCGATCGCGGTGGAGGAACAACTTCGTCGCGTCGTTCCGGTGATCGAAAAATTGCGGGCAAAGACAGACATCTTTATTTCGATTGATACTTCCAAGGCGGCGGTTGCGTGCGCGGCGATCGAAGCAGGAGCTTCCATTGTCAATGACGTGACCGGCGGACGAGGCGACACGGAAATGATGCCGTTGGTTGCAAAGAACCAGGCGGCATTCATCATCATGCACATGCAAGGAAATCCGAGGACAATGCAGGTCGAGCCGCGCTATGACGATGTTGTTTCGGAGGTGGCTGATTTTTTTCGACAACAATATGCTCGCGCCCTAGAGTGCGGCGTTGATCCCATGGCGATTGCGTTTGATCCGGGAATCGGTTTCGGGAAAACGCTGGAGCATAATCTCGAGCTCATTGGCAATCTGGGCGCTCTTCGAGTGGATGAACGCCCGCTCGTGGTTGGCGTTTCCCGCAAATCTTTTCTCGCCAAACTGATCGGCTCAACCGATATGAGCGACCGGCTCGCACCGGTGGTGGCGTTGACTTCGCTTCTGCGCGCGTGGGGAGCCGACGTGTTTCGGGTGCATGATGTAAAGGAAAATGCAAACGCATTGCGGGTAACGGAAGCAATCTTGTGAAATGATTGAGCAATTGATTCATTTTTGGCTCAGAGGATGGCGCAGCGCCTTCGAGATCATTTTGCTGAGCGTGGGGATCTACTACGGCTACCTCTACTTTCGCGGGACGCGCGGCGCCAAGGTGTTGACCGGGCTGGCGATCGTTTTTTTGACGCTGACGTTGATTTCGCAGTTACTCAATTTGGTCGTGATCGGCTGGATCGTTCGGAGTTTCTCGGTTTTCCTCGCGGTCGCACTGGTCGTGATTTTTCAACCGGAACTGCGGCGGGGCCTGGCCGAGCTGGGCGGGCATCCCATTTTCTCATTGACGAGTGAAAAACGGGAGACTGTGCACGACCTGGCTGAGGCGGTGACACAATTGGCCAACAAACAATTCGGCGCCCTCATCGCGATCGAACGCGACACTTCGATTCGCGTTTATGAAGAAACCGGTGTGACGCTCGATAGCGATTTTTCCGTCGAACTGATCCTGGCAATTTTTCATCCGAAGGCCGCGCTTCACGATGGGGGCGTGATCGTGCGCAATGGCCGGATCGCGGCTGCGGCATGCATTTTCCCGGTCAGCCAGCGGGAAACACTAGACCGCAGTCTAGGGTTGCGTCATCGCGCCGGTCTCGGCATTACCGAGGAATCGGATGCCGTGGCGGTGATTGTTTCGGAAGAGACTGGCAGCATTTCTATTTGTCACCGGCGCCGGATCGAGCGCAATTTTACTCCGGAAACGTTTCGGCAACGCATCGCGGAAATTCTCCTGCACAGCAATTATGAAGAGACTGATCCTGAAAAACTGGCGCGCGAAGTTGATCTCCCTCCTGCTCGCGACAACCCTTTGGTACCTGATCAAAAAGAACGTAGCGACGACCCCCTCGCGGTCTGAACCGGCCTCGGGTCCGACGACGACGGAAACACGTTAGCCTAAAGCGGTCCTTCAGCGTAAGAAGCGCGCGAGATTTTCGTCTTCCCAACGGCGAGCGCGCCGGTAATTGGGGAACTCGCGCTCGCGGCGATTGAACTCTTCCGTGTGCACGCGCCGCCGGCCGCCCGACGCAGTCTCGTCCGGCACGACGGAATGAAGCATCTCGTGATAAAGCACGTATCGCAGAAACCAGAGCGGCACGAACGGTTGATCAAGCAACGGATTGATTCGAATCACGCGCTCTTCTTCCTGAATGGTGCCGAAAATAAAATATTCCTTCGGGCGATGTTTTCGCCGGCGACCCCACATCACTTTGTAACCGCGCAGACGTCCACGGAAATAACGTTCGTTCAATTGCTCAAAAATCGCGCGCAGATCGAAATGCGCCCGCTCATGGCGCAAATTCAACTGGCGTTGCATCGGCAGCGTCGGGTGCGCGAGTTTTCGTTTTGTCTTCTTGGCCATTCCTTGAATCCGGGGTTGAAACGAGCAAGCATTTTAGTGTGCTTTACCCGGCTGGACAAGAAAAGGCGTTAATTATTTGTTGTTAAGTATGCAACCGCCTTATTACAAAACTGTTATGCCGATCTTTTGCGCCGGGTGGGTTCCGGACCGTTTGCAGGATTTTGACGATTTCCGGAGCGATTTTTTCAACATGCAGCCGAGATTTACGGGAAGCGCAACATGCGTATACTCCTCATCGGTTGCATGCTTATGGCGGAGGTTTAGGCGAGATTAAATCGACATGACGCCGTTTTTCCGAAAATTGCTTGGGCTCAATTGGCTCCTACTCGCAAACATGCTCGCGCTCGCGATCTTCGGAGTGGTCGCAATCTACAGTGCGACTTATATGCGCGAAGATTCCGTGGCGGCGGAATTCTGGCGCAAGCAGGCGAACTGGGTCGCGGTCGGCTTCTTCGCCTTCATGATCACCAGTTTAATTGACTATCGCTGGATTCGTTGGGGTGCGTTGCCGATGTATCTGGCCGGCCTTTTCTTTTTGATTCTCACGAAGTTTATCGGCTCGAAGGTTTACGGCGCGCGCAGTTGGCTGCATCTGGGGCCGATCAACTTTCAGCCCGCGCAACTCGCAGTCGTCGCCGGGATCATGGTGCTGGCTTTGTTCCTGAGCCAGTTCCGCCAAATGCATCCGATGCTTCGGCTGCTCCTGTGCGGCGCGATTGTTGCCGCGCCGATTCTTTTGATTCTAATGCAGCCCGATCTCGGTGAATGCATTATCTGGCTGCCCGTGCTCATGGCGCTGTTGTTCGCCGGGGGGCTTCCGCTGCGCTACTTGATCTGCATCATTCTCATCTTGCTCGCTTTTATCCCGATCGCGATCAATCTCGGTCTAAAACCGTATCAGCAGCAACGGATCACGGCTTTCATTAACCCCGATATCGATAAACAGGGAGCCTCTTGGGCGATCAACCAATCGCTCATCGCCATCGGCTCGGGCGGATGGGCTGGAAAAGGATTCAAAGCGCCCAACACGCAGATCGAACTCGGCTTTCTACCGGCCACCGCTGTGCATAACGATTATATTTTCTCCGCTATCGGTGAGCAGTGGGGATTTGTCGGCGGCATGTTTCTCATTGGTGGGTTTGCCTTGCTCCTCGTGACCTGTCTCTTCGTTGCCTTTTTCGCGGGCGATCAATTCGGTCTCCTCCTCGTCGTTGGCGTTACCGCCCTCATCTTCACGCATATCTTTCAGAACGTGGGCATGACGATCTCGATGTTGCCAATCACGGGCGTGCCATTGCCGCTGATCAGTTACAGCGGCTCGTTTGTGCTCATGATCATGTTCGGGCTCGGGATCGTGAACAGCGTTTGGGTGCATCGAAAATTTGCCCGCTAAATTCCGGGCGAATTTTGCCGCAAGATTCACATCGGCCAGCGGCCGGTCCGTTAGTTTACTTTGCCTCTTTGGTTGCCTAAAGTCGGACGCGACGCATGGAGAGCGATTACAAGGTCAAGCTGGAGATTTTCGAAGGGCCGCTCGATCTCCTGCTTTACCTGATCAAGCGCGACGAGATCGATGTTTACGACATCTCGATTGAACGCATCACTCGCCAATACCTCGAATATCTTCAGACCTTCAAGGAACTGAACATCGATCTCGCCGGCGAGTTCGTCGCGATGGCTGCAAACCTGATTTACCTGAAAAGCCGCAGTCTGCTGCCGGTTGATCAACAGCCACCCGAGGAAGATGCGGAGGAAGATGACCCACGTTGGGAATTGATCCGGCAACTGATCGAATACAAGAAATTCAAGGAAGCAGGCGCACAGTTGCATCTGCGCGAGCTGGAACAGGAGCGTATTTTCGCCCGGGAAGAAGGTTCGTCTCCGTCAGCCGAGGGGCTGCTTCAGCTGGGCGAAGTTGGAATCTTCCAGCTCATCAACGCATTCCAAAATGTCATTAAACGAGTCGAAGCGCGTCAGGCCCTGCAGGAGATACCCGGCGAACGTTTTAGCGTCTCGGAGAAGATCGACACGATTTTGCAACGGATTGGAGCCGGCGGCCTGATTCGCTTTTCGGATTTGTTTGGTGTGGTCGTTTCACGCGTCGAAGTGGTCGTCACCTTCATCGCCCTCCTCGAGTTGATTCGTTTGAAGCAAGTGCGCGCGATCCAGAAGAACATCTTTGACGAAATTGAAATCGCATCCGCGACCGCGTAAAGATCGACAATTATGGCGCGGGTCTTAATTGCCGGTTGCGGTTATGTCGGGCAAGCGACCGCGGATTTATTTCACGTCGCCGGCTGGGAATTGGAAGGGTGGGTCTCTTCGCCGGAATCAGTGGCCAAACTCTGTGGCAAACCTTATCCAGTTATTTCAGTCGATATCGCTCTGCGAGATCAAGTAAATGCCCGTCCGGAGAATTTCGACGCGGTGATCCTGTGCGCGAGCACACATGGCGGGGAGCCCGATGTTTATCGCCGGCTCTATTTGAATGGTGCGCGCAATCTTCTTGATCGATTCGTTGGATCGACCGTCGCTTTTACAAGCAGCACGAGCGTATACGGGCAACAAGACGGGTCGTGGGTGACCGAAGAGAGTAAGACCGAACCGATAAGCGAGACGGGTCAAATATTGCTCGAGACGGAAAAGTTAGTGCTCGGTGGCGGCGGCATCGTTGCGCGCTTGGCGGGTATCTACGGACCGGGACGCTCGGCCGTGCTCACGAACTTTCGGGCCGGCGAAGCGAGCGTCGATCCGGGAAACGATCACTTCGTCAATCAAGTGCATCGGGATGATATAGCGTCCGCGCTCTTTTTGTTGCTGGATCGACGCCCGTCCCCGCGACAAATTTATAATGTCGTAGATGACCAGCCGATTTTGCGAAGCGAGTGCTATCGCTGGCTGGCGGAAAAATTGAATCGTCCCCTTCCGCCGATCGGAAAAGCGACATGGCAAAGCAAGCGCGGCAGGAGTAACAAGCGCGTGAGCAATGCGAAGCTGCGCAGCCTCGGCTGGAAGCCGCGATACCCTACGTTCGCGGAGGCGATGGGAAAGAGCATCCTGCCAGATTTCAGCCAGCGCGCTTAATCGACGCAGCGCTGGCGCCTTTCGACCCGCAACGATACCGGTATGGAAGCTGCTTTTTCTGAAAGGATGCGTCAGATCAAGCTTACTGGTCGGGAGGCGACCGTTGTGCGGGCTATTGGTTTCGCGGAATCGATGCTTGGGGCGGAGATTCAAGATTTCACCCGCATGGAACTGGAAGACGTGACCGATGCGCTTAATAGCTTGATATCGGCCGGCTTCGTCGAGAGCATTCCGTACTGCGAGGCAGTCCAACTTGCGGAAATGCCAGTGACGGCCTTCGAGGTGAACCCGGCTTACGTGCACGAATTGAAACAAGCCGTAATACGGCACTAGGTCGCCGGCGCAATGGCTTCTGCCGTGGCAGCGACGCGCTCCCTTTCGTGCCGCTGGCCGAAAAGTTGGCGGATTACTTCTTCAACTGGCAATTCCTGGACGTTGATGTCACTCACCGAACAAGCCTCAAGCAATTGCCGACAGGTTTCCGTGACTCTTGCGCGCGGTACTTTCAATTGCACCGAAACCGGAGTTTGCTCAATCACCTGGCCAAATTCTGAGAAGTCGCGCGTTGCCTGATTGTCGAATGTCAGTCTGAGAATTTTGTAACCAGAAAAACGGTCGATAATCGAGGTAAGCGGTCCGTCAAAAAAGATTTTGCCGCGATCGATGATGATCACGCGCGGGCAGAGCTCTTCGATGTCCTGCATGTAATGGCTGGTGAGCATGGTAACGATCCGATGCTCCTCATTATAGATGCGCAGGAATTCGCGCACTCGCTTTTGACTGACGACATCGAGACCAATGGTCGGTTCATCGAGAAACAGCACCCGCGGCTCATGGATAAGCGCGGAGATCAACTCCATCTTCATTCGTTCGCCTAACGAGAGCTCGCGCACCATCACATTCATTTTATCCTGCACCTCGAGGAGCTCCGCCAATCCGCCGACCACTTTGCTGAAGCGTGCGCGATCGATTCCGTAAATGGCGCGATTGAGCTCGAGCGATTCCTGCGCGGGCAAATCCCACCAGAGCGCGTTCTTCTGCCCCATGAGAAGACTGAACTGACGCTTCATTTCGTTGCGTCTCTCCCACGGGATAAACCCCAGAACGCGCGCATCACCGGAAGTGGGATTGAGCAAGCCGGAAAGCATTTTGAGCACGGTGGTTTTCCCCGCGCCGTTCGGTCCGAGAAATCCCACGAACTCGCCCTCGTCGATCTGAAATGAAACTTTGTCGGCGGCCCGGGTTTCATCGTGCCGCCGCCTAACGAGTCCCTTAATCGATCCCCAGAGTCCGCGTTCTTTTCGATAAGTGCGGTAAACTTTGGTGAGATTGTGAGCTTCGATGGCGCTCATGCATCAAGATAATGAACCGGTCTTGCGAACGATCGACTCACGTTCGCCCAAGATCGACAACTACGCCGCGGTCGGTTGTGCTTTGACCGTTCTCTTTTTCAGAACCGGCAGCACCTTTTCCACCAACGCGTCAGCCGTAATGCCGTGCTTTTTGCGCAGGATCTGAATGGTGCCGTGCTCGACGAATTCATCTGGCCAACCGATGCGTACGACCGGCGTGTTGATCATTTGCGTATGCAGATGCTCCATCACCGCGCAGCCGAAACCGTTGTGCAAGACATGGTCTTCGATCGTGCAGACAACTTCCGTGCTGCGCGCGAAAAATTCGAGCGTGCCGGTGTCGATCGGTTTGATCCAGCGCGGATTGATCAGCGCAACTGAAATCCCTTTTTCCTCCAGCTTCCGCGCAGCTTCTTCGGCGACTTCGAACATGTTCCCCAAGCCGAAAATCGCCACGTCGCGGCCGTGCTGGACCACTTCTGCCTTTCCGATCTCGAGAAGTTTCGGTTCGCGTTTGATTTGCGCGCCCGGGCCGGAACCTCGCGGATAACGAATGGCGATCGGCCCGGAGTTGTAGTGCACCATTGTCCAAAGCATATCGACAAATTCGTCCTCGTTTTTCGGCTGCATGTGCAACCAATTCGGGATATGCCGGAGATAACCGATGTCGAACAAACCGTGATGGGTCGGGCCATCATCTCCGCTCAGTCCGGCGCGATCCATGCAAAGCGCAACATTTAGTTTCTGGATCGCGATGTCGTGAATCGTCATGTCGTAGGCGCGTTGCATGAAGGTGGAGTAGATCGTGAGAAACGGTTTCAACCCCTGCGTCGCCAGTCCGCAGGCGAAAAGCGCCGCGTGTTCTTCGGCAATGCCGACATCGAAGTAACGAGCCGGGTGCGCTTTCGCGAAATGCGCGAGGCCGGTGCCGCTGGGCATCGCTGCTGTGATGGCGACGATCTTCTGGTTCGTCTCGGCAAATTTCGCGAGCGTCTTGCCAATGATTTCGGAGTAAGTCGGCGTCGGGGCCGGCGCGGTCTCGCCGGTTTCGAGTTTGTATTTGCCAAGGCCGTGAAATTTGTCCGGCTGCTTGATCGCCGGTTCATAGCCTTTGCCTTTTTTCGTCAGGATGTGCAGAAGCACCGGCTCCTCCTGCGTTTTCAAAAACTCAAATGTGCGGATCAGCAGGGGGATATCGTGCCCATCAATCGGTCCGTAATAACGCAGGCCGAGTTCTTCAAAAATGACGCTCGGCACAAGCAATCCCTTTACGCTTTCCTCGACTTTGTGCGCAAAATGGACACCGGTCTTTCCAGCAATTGCTTCGACGAAGCGACGCGCCTTTTCGTGCAGGTGCGTGTAGGTGGGATTAGCCACGATACTGTTCAAGTAATTTGCAATCGCGCCCACGTTTTTCGCGATGGACCATTCATTGTCGTTCAGCACCACGATGAAACGCTTCGTGTTCGTTTTTACATTGTTGAGCGCCTCGTAACTGATTCCGCAGGTGAACGCAGCATCGCCCGCCACGGCCACGATGTGCTCGTCGCCGCCTTTCAAATCGCGCCCTACCGCCATGCCGAGGGCGGCAGAAAGCGCCGTCCCAGCGTGACCCGCGCCGTAGCAATCGTGCTCGCTTTCCGTACGCAAGAGAAAACCGTTGAGGCCGCCGTACTGTCGCATTGTGGAAAAGCGATCGAGACGGCCAGTAAGCATTTTGTGCACGTAACCTTGGTGGCTCACGTCCATGACAAAGCGATCACGCGGCGTGTCGAAGACGCGATGCAGCGCGATGGTCAATTCGACTACGCCAAGATTGGGACCCAGATGGCCGCCAGTTTGGGATAACACTTTGATCAACTCGTCGCGCACTTGCTGCGCCAGCTGTGGCAGGTCTTCTTCGCGCAGCGCTTTGACGTCGGCGGGCGAACGGATTCCATCGAGCAAGCGGGCGGGCACGGGCGTCTCAGCAGACTTAGAAGAGTTTGACTTGGTCATTTTTGTTTTCGGTTTCGTCAGCCACATCGGCCGGTGCCGTGGGCTCCTGGGTTGCTTCGAAATCTTTCACGATCACTTTGCCGGCGCTGCTGCGGGCGATCATCTCGATCTTCTGCTCCGCGCTGGCCAGCCGTTCCTGACAAATCTTTACCAGATTCATTCCCTCTTCGTAACGCACAATCAAGTCTTCCAGCGGCAGTTTCCCAGACTCCATCTGCTCGACAATCGTCTCGAGCCGATCCATCGCCCCTTCAAAGTTCAGCTCGGTCTCACGCTCCTTTGGCTTGCCGCTCATTCGCAAACTCGCAATTAAGCATAGCGTCGCCGAAGAGAAAAGCGTGACTTGTGTGTTGGGCGATCTTCGCCGCGCTGCGAATGCGGCTTGCGTGGCTCGCCCTGAATGTTGTTAACTGGCGTCAAGGGTATGGCGCGCATTTTCGACTTGATTTGCCGGCAGGACGCCCGCCATCGCCTGGTCATCGCGCTTGTTGCCGCAACCGCTGTCTCTCTTTCTTTGCGTGGTCACGTGCGGCCTTCTACCGAAGTGATCGCGACTTGGGACACCTTCGTCTTTTGCGTTCTTTTCCTCGCGTGGCTTACTATTCTGACAACGCCTGTCCAAAAATTGCGTTCGCGCGCCAAAGAGCAGGACGTTAGCCGATTGGTAATTTTTGTTTTTGTCGTGGTGGCGGCTTGTGCGGCATTGTTTGCGGTAGGGTTTCTGATCAGTGTCAACAAAGCGGAGTTGCGTGGCCGTCTCACTGCGCATCTGATCCTCGCGCTCGGCACAGTGATCTTTTCATGGTCGATGGTCCACACCGCTTTCGGGTTGCGCTACGCCCATGCTTTTTATGGCGACAGCGATCAGCCGGGCGCCGATGAGCCCGCGGAGGGTCTCTTGTTTCCAGGCAGCGAGCGAATGCCGGACTATTTCGATTTCGCTTATTTCTCGTTCGTCGTCGGCATGACCTGTCAGGTCTCGGATGTTCAAATTACCTCGCGGGGGATGCGGCGACTAACCTTGGTGCACAGCGTGCTCTCCTTTGGCTTCAATACCGTCATCCTCGCGCTCCTCATCAATACCGTTTCCAGCCTTCTCTGATTGAGCGTTGGATGTTGGACGTTGGCGTTCTCTGTTGGACCGCGGATTACGCGAACGTGATCCTTCTTTGCTAGCTGATCTGCTTTTTGTACGCAGCTGCGTCTCTCAATTGTTTGAGATCTTCAGCGTTGTCGATCTTGAGGACGAAGATCCAGCCTTGGCCGAATGGTTCTCGGTTGATTAGGCCGGGATCTGCTTCGAGCGCTTTATTTACCTCGACCACTTTGCCTTTTACCGGCGCGTAGATGTCGCTGGCGGCTTTGACGGATTCGACCACCGCGATCGCCTCGCGCGCGTTTGCTTGTCGATCCATCTTTGGGAGGTCGACATAAACGACGTCGGTCAATTCCGACTGCGCGTGATCGGTGATGCCGACGCGGACATTGTCGCCTTCGCGTTTAATCCACTCGTGCGTCTCGGTGTAAAGCAAATCGTCGGGAACGTTCATGATTTTTTGTAGAGCGGTTTTTTCTCGATCGTCGCTGGAAATTTCTGCCCGCGAATTTCGATCTCGATATTCGATCCAATCTTCGCATGTGACGCCGAGACATACGCCATTCCGATTCCGTAATTCAAGCTCGGCGAAAGCGTGCCGCTCGTCACTTCCCCGACGCGCTCGCCATTATTGAAGACCGGATAATGCGGACGCGGCGGAGGGACTTTTCCTTCCATCCGAAACGCCGCCAGTTTATGGGGCGGCCCGTTCTCTTTCATCTTCAACAAAACTTCGCGGCCAGTGAACTTCGGTTTCGTAAGATCGACAAAGAACCCGAGACCGGCCTCGATTGGATTTCGCTCTGGCGACAGATCGGAGCCGTTCAGCGGATAACACATTTCCAGGCGCAACGTGTCCCGCGCGCCAAGTCCGCACGGCTTGATCCCGAGCTTGTCTCCCTTTTCCAGAACAGTGTTCCAAAACTTGGCCGCATCCTCCGCGCGAAAGAAAACTTCTACACCATCTTCGCCTGTGTAACCGGTGCGTGCGATTGAAAGCGGGCTTCCATCCAGCTCAAGATCGACAATGTGATTGCGCGGCGGAAGATCGACATGGCCGCCGAGCAACGCGTGGAAAAGATCGACCACGCGCGGGCCTTGAATGGCGACGCCGCCGAAATCCTTGCTTCGGTTTTTTAGATCGGCATCGTTTGCACGATGTCGATCCAACCACGCGAAGTCTTCATCCGTGCGCGACGCGTTGACGACGAGGAGAAATTTCTCGGCGCCGATTCGGTAAGCGATCAAGTCATCAATGATCCCGCCAGCGTCGTTGAGCAGAAAAGTGTATTGCCCGGTGCCGACATCCAACTTGTCGATGTTATTCGTCAGCATCGTATTCAGCCAGTCGCGCGCGCCGCTTCCATCGACAATCAATTGGCCCATGTGCGAGATGTCGAACATGCCGATGTCCTTTCGCACGGCGCGGTGTTCTTCCATGATGCTGGTGTATTGCACCGGCATCATCCAACCACCGAACGGAATGATCTTGGCGCCACGTCGCACGTGCTCGTCGTAAAGTGGCGTGGTTTTCTGTGCGCCGTCGCTCACGCGGCAAGCTAAGCGGCGAGTTTGTGCAGTCAAAGATGGATCGAGCAGTCCCTTGCTCGATGCTACATTTGGCGGCGAAGCCGGATATTAAATAGTATCGCTCGCGGAGCGACCGATCCACCTTGAAGCCTCGCTGCGTTCCTTTAACGTGGCCGCAACATGGCTTGGCTTGATAAACTCGAACGCCGCTTCGGTTTTCTCGGAATCCCCGGATTGATTCGCGTCATTGTCGGGTTCAACGCGCTCGTCTTTGTCCTCGTGCGCCTGAATCCGGATTTCGTTTCGGTGCTCAATCTCGATCCGGCGCGTATTCGCCACGGCGAGGTCTGGCGACTCGTCACTTACATTTTTATCCCGCAAACGTTCAGCTTTTTGTGGATCGTTTTCGTTTTGTGGTTTCTTTGGTTTATCGGCGACGGCCTCGAACGAGCGTGGGGTTCGTTTCGACTGACTCTCTATTTTCTTGTCGGGATGATCGGCACCACGGTCGCCGCGTTTTTCTTCGGTGGAAATTTCTCCAATAGCATGCTGATCACGTCGCTCTTCTACGCGTTCGCACGCTTTTATCCGGATGTGGTTATCTACATATTTTTTGTTTTGCCCGTAAAGATCAAGTGGGTCGCCTGGGCAATGGCGGCACTTTTGTTCTACGGTTTTTTCGTCGGGACAAATTCCTATCGCATGGCGTTGGTGGCGGCACTGAGCAATTATCTGATCTTCTTCGGCCGCGAAATCTTTTATGAGGCGCGACACCGCCGGGAAGTTTCGACGCGGCGCAGACGTTTTGAGGTCGACTCCCGCAGCGAGGCCGAACCACTGCACAAATGCGCGGCCTGCGGCGCGACGGAATTGAGTGATCCAAATCTCGACTTTCGCGTCGCCCGGGACGGCGAAGAATATTGCATCGCGCACTTACCGCGCGCGGAAACGCCCGCCCGTTGATTGCTTGACCGCCATTTCTTGCGGCGGAAACTAGCGCGATGACTGACAAGAACGTGGCGCTTGTTCCTGAGGAAGGCTGGCATTGCCTGCATTTATTTTACCGGATTGAGTTTGGACAATGGCAATTGCTCAGCCGTGAAGAACAGGACGCGGCCAAGACAAATCTGGCGTCGCTTGTGCAGGAAACTCGCGCCACCGACGCAACGCAGTTGCTCACGCTGAGCATGGTCACGCCGAAAGCGGACATTGGGTTCATGTTGATCACGCCGGATTTGCAAACCGCAAACAAGATCGACAAGCAACTTTCGCTCTCGCTAGGCCCCGATGTGTTAACGCCGGTTTACAGTTATCTCTCGCTCACAGAGGAAAGTGAATACATCACGACTGAAGACGAGTACGCAGAAACACTCGTGAAGGAGCAAAACATCAAGCCCGACTCGGAGAAATTTGCCGAGGCAATGAATTCTTTTCGCGAACGCATGAACAAATATCGACAGGAACGCGTTTATCCCACGCTACCTGACTGGCCGGTGGTTTGTTTTTACAATATGAGCAAACGGCGCGGCGAGCAGCGCAATTGGTACGCGCTCCCGTATGAAGAACGCCGCCATTTAATGAAAGGGCATGCCGCAGTCGGTCGCGAGTTTGCCGGGAAAGTCAGACAACTCATCACTGGTTCGACCGGTCTCGATGACGCGGAATGGGGCGTGACTCTTTTTGCGCGCGACACCTTTCAGATCAAAGCGATCGTTTACGAAATGCGCTTCGACCCGGTGAGCGCGGAATACGCGGACTTCGGTGAGTTTTACATCGGCATTCAACTGCCGCTCGACGAATTGTTCCGGCGGCTACAACTTTAGACGCTTTTTCCTGTAGCGGCGGTCTATGACCGTCGCATTATTCTTCCTGCGGCAAGTGCGACGGTCGCAGACCGCCGCTACAGATCAAAAACGGATGGGTGACAGAGCGGTCTATTGTGCACGCCTGGAAAGCGTGTGTGCCGAAAGGCACCCGGGGTTCGAATCCCCGCCCATCCGCGCCGCCAAAGCCTTTACCGTAGGTTGATCGGAAGAGTTAACTTTCTCTTCGATCCAATACCTGAAGTTCCTGGCGCAACTTGACCACGCTGCCCTGCGGCAAAACGCCGCGGAAATTCACGGTGGGATAAACAATGCAATCGCGTCCCAAAATCGAGCCGGGATTGATCACCGCATTACAGCCAATTTCGGTGCGATCGCCGACGATCGCTCCGAACTTCGTCAGACCAGTTGCGATGTGGCCTTCAGGCGCCATCACCATGATTTCATGATGGTCGAGTTTCACATTCGAGAGAATCACACCCGCGCCCAGATGCGCGCCGTGACCCAGAATCGAATCGCCCACGTAATTAAAATGCGGCGCCTTTGCCTCATCAAAGAGAATGCAGTTCTTGAACTCGCACGAATTTCCCATCACCGCGCCGTCACCCACCACTACATTTTCGCGCACATAGCAGCCGCTGCGGATGTGGCAATTCTCGCCGATCCAAGCGGGCCCTTTCAAAACCGCGCCTTGTTCGACAATTGTCCCACGCCCGACAAACACATTGCTGCTGATGAAAGGTTTCCCGATGAGCTCGCCGAACACGGCCGGTTTCAAGCGAAACTGTAAATAACTCGCAATTTGTCTGAGCGCGTCCCAGACATACTTCTGGTTCTCAAACAACTTCGGATGGGCCGTATGTTCGAGGTTAAGGAATTCAGTGGGCGCAAACATCTTTTCGCGAACTAAACGCCGGTGCGCCGCGTAATTTTCTGGCCGTCCTTGGTGTCGCGCGCTTCCCAACCGCGAGCGCTCAATTCGTCGCGCAATTCATCACTTTTTCGCCAGTCTTTTGCAAGCCTCGCTTGCGTCCGTGAATCCGCCAGCTTCGCTATCTCCACCGGAAATTCTGCTGTTTCCATCTCAAGATCGAGTACGCTGTTTATGCGTTCCCACCAATTCAACCAAGCATTCGCCGACGCGGCATCGAGTTCATTTCGATCCATCGCGCGATTGGTTTCACGAATTTTTTCGAACAAAAAGCCAAGCGCCGCGGAAATGTTCAGCTCATCGTCAAGCGCCTCTTCAAATTGCCGGCCAATACGCATGTCGGTCTTTTGCTTATCGATCTGCCCCCCGGCGGTTTCGCGCAGCCGCATGAGCCAGTCGTCAATCCGGCCTAACGACTCGCGCGCTTCCTTCATTCCATCCCAGGTGAAATTGAGCGGCGCCCGATAATGCACACGCGCCAACGCGTAACGAATCTCGCGGCCGGTGTACCCTTTCTCCAGAACATCGGGAAGCGTGTAAAAGTTGCCTAACGACTTCGACATTTTCTGTCCATCGACAAGCAGATGGGCGCAGTGCAGCCAGTAACGCACGAATTTTTTGCCGGTACAGCCTTCGCTTTGCGCGATCTCCGCTTCATGATGCGGGAAAATGTTGTCGACGCCGCCGCAGTGAATGTCGATCTCATCGCCGAGCAGTGCCGTTGCCATCGCGCTGCACTCGATATGCCAGCCGGGACGGCCACGGCCCCATGGACTCTGCCAGCCGACATCGCCATCCTCTTCGTCCCATGCTTTCCAAAGTGCGAAGTCGCCAATGTGTTCCTTGTCGTATTCGTCGTGTTTTACGCGGCCGGTCGATTGCAGTTGGGTGAGATCGAAATGAGCGAGTTTCCCGTAAGCCGGAAATCTGTTGATGCGGAAATAAACTGATTTGTCCTCGGCTTGATAAGCCAGGCCACGCGAAATGAGCGTGCTAATCATCTCAATCATCTTGTCGACATAACGCTGCTCGGTCGCGGCGGGAAATTCATCCGCGCGCTTGATCCGCAAGGTTTCGATGTCCTGGAAGAAGGCTTCCTTGAATTGCGCCGTGAATTTTGTGAGCGGAACTCGAGTCTCCCGCGCGCCTCGGATTGTTTTGTCATCCACGTCGGTGATGTTCATGACGCGATGCACTTTGTAACCACGCAGCTCAAGATGGCGCTGCAACAGATCTTCGAAAATGTAGGCGCGAAAATTTCCGATGTGTGCGCGGCTGTAAACCGTTGGGCCGCACGTATAGATGTCGATGTTGTGCGCTGCCGGATCCCGCGGCCGGAATTCCTCAAGTTGTCGCGAGTAGGTATTAAAAAAACGGAGTGCCATTTCTATGAATGAAAATGACGGAGTGGTGGAACAGCGCAGTGCATCACATCATTACGCCAATCTTCCATCGCTCCTTTCCTCCTGCTCCACGGTCGCGATTGCCATTGCGGCGATGCCTTCGCCGCGCCCAATCGCACCAAGCCGTTCGTTTGTCGTCGCCTTGATGCTGATACGTAATTCAGTCGCGCCGATTGCCTGCGCAATTTTTTTTCGCATCGCCGGAATATAGGGTACAATCCTGGGCGCCTCCGAAATCACGGTTGCATCGACATTCACGGCACGCGCTTCTTCTTTGGCAAGCAATTCGCTCACGCGTTGCAAAATCTTGATGCTGCTGATGCCGCGAATCGATTCGTCGGTGTTTGGAAAATGCTGGCCGATGTCGCCGGCGCCGATCGCGCCGAGAAGCGCGTCCGCAATTGCATGGGAAAGAACATCGCCATCGGAATGTCCCTCTAGCCCGCGCGAGTGCGGGATTTCAACTCCGCCGAGGATCAACTGTCGATCTTCGGCCAAACGATGTACGTCGTAACCGATTCCGCATCGAATCATTTTCAAAGTTTCAAATCAATGACGCCGTTGGATGCGACGATGCTGTATTTCTCTTTCATATCTTTGCGGGGTCGCAGATCGACCGTGCCGCCGGCCGTCTCAACCAGAATCCAACCGGCGGCGATATCCCACAAGCTAATGCCTTGCTCGATGTAAGCGTCGAGTCGTCCGCAGGCCACATAAGCCATGTCGAGTGCGGCGCTGCCGAGCAAGCGGCATTTGCGCGCGCGATGAATCATCTGTTGCAAAAGCGGCAGGCCGGCCTCGATCGTTACACCCGTTTTGGAGAGTCCGACGGAGACGACGGCTTCGGCGAGATCGGCGCGCGCGCTCACGCGAAAGTGATGTCCGTTCAAGCGCGGGCTTTCGCCCTTTTGTCCGCTCCACATTTCGTCGCGTATGGGATCATAGATCACGCCGACAATGATCTCGCCCTGGAATCGCAAAGCAATCGAGACGCAAAAATGCGGAATGCCGTAGAAATAATTCACCGTGCCATCGAGCGGATCGACCACCCACTGATGCTTGCTCGCTTGATCGCCGACGATGCCTTCCTCGCCGTAAAGCGCGTGCTGCGGAAACTGTTTGAGAAGCAACTGGGTGATCAATTCCTGCGTCTGCACGTCGATTTCGAGTTTGATATCATGCGGTTCCAAAGAATTGACGCGGAGCGGTCGCTGAAAATTTTGCCGGAGCATTTCGCCGGCGGCGCGTGCCGCTTTCTCGGCCGCGTCGAGATAATGCTTCATGGCGAAACTACCTCGCACAAAGAGCACGAAGTGCACAACGGAAATCAAATTGAGATTTTGTTCGCGCGTTGTGCACTGTGGGCGCTCGCGCGGCGAGGATCTTCCATCCAACACGCGCGTCGCGCAGAGCGCGACCGCTACAAGAAAAAACCGGGAGGGAGATAAATTTCCCTCCCGGGTTGAGGTTTGGACTTGTGACCTTCGAATGCTTCGAGGTCGTGATCAGGCGTGAGGCGTTAATGCCTCTTTCTTTTTGCTGATTTTTTCTTCGCGGCTTTTTTGCGTTTTTTTGCCATCGACTATTCCCCCCTTTCAATCCGCAGATGCGGAGGGTTGTGAAGAGTTCGAGATGAATTCAACTTCACTTACAAATGGTTCAGTAATCATCACTTTTTTTTTGTCAAACATTTTTCTCGCATGTTTGTAAATATTTTTACGAGCTCGCGCGCGATAATTTTTTTGGGCGCGCGAGAAATTTTTTGTCGTTCGCCGCTTCGGAACAGAATCGTCACCTCATTTTCGTCGCTCTCCATTCCAGAGTCGGCGCGACTCACGTCGTTCGCTACAATCAGGTCGCAATTTTTCGCGTGAAGTTTTTTCTCGGCGCCATTTTCCACATCATTTGTTTCCGCCGCGAAACCAACGACGAGGAAGTGGCGATCTTTTTTTGCCAGCGAGGAGAGGATGTCGCGCGTGGGCGTTAGCTCGAGGCAGAAGTTCTCGTCTCGCTTCCTGATTTTCCGTGGAGAAACTGCTGCCGGTTTGTAATCGGCGACCGCGGCGCACATGACCAGGGCATCGCACTCGCGAAGATGTCGATGTATCGCCGCGGACATTTCATCACTCGTCACGATTGACACCAAGCGAGCGTCGCGCGGTGGATCGAGATGCACGGGACCGGAAATCAGAGTGACGTCGTGTCCAGCTTCGACGGCCGCTTCGGCGATCGCGTAGCCCATTTTCCCCGACGAGCGATTGCTGAGATAGCGAACGGGATCGATCGGCTCGCGTGTCGGTCCCGCCGTGATGAGAAATCTCACGCAATGAGGTTTTCCTGGCGGGCGAGCAGAAATTCCGCGCGAAAGGCGATGTCTTCGACTTTCCAAAGGCGGCCGAGGCCTTCGTAACCGCAGGCGAGCATTCCTTCTTCGGGTCCGATAAACTCGACGCCGCGCGATTTCAATTTATCCACGTTTTCCAGTGTGGCCGGATGCGACCACATTTTTCCATTCATAGCTGGGGCGAGCAGAATCGGCGCACGGGTGGCCAGTGCGATGGCGGCGAGCGGATGATTCGCAAGGCCCTGGGCGAGTTCGGCGATGATGTGCGCGGTGGCCGGCGCGATTAGGAGCAGGTTTGCGCGATCCGCCAGCTCGATGTGCCCGGGTTGCCAACTTTCTTTTTCGTCGAAGAAGCTAGTCGTGACCGGATTTTTGGAGAGCGTTCGCAATGTGAGCGGTGAAATGAATTCGATCGCGTCCTGTGTCATCACGACAAAAACTTGATGACCTTGCTTGACGAGCAGACTGGCGAGTTCAGCGGATTTGTAGGCGGCGATTGATCCGGTCACGCCAAGCACAATTGATTTCGTGGTCGAACGAAGGCGCACGACTTTTCGTGCGCTGGTTCTTTCGCTTCTGCGTTTTGAATCTCTTTCCATGAAGGATCGACAATTACTTCTGGGCGAGGCGCCGGCTCAAATAACGTTCCGCGCCCATGATATGCCGGAATTTTTGCAAATCTTCTTCAACCGACCGGCTGATGATGGTGTAGCGATAATCACGCCATAATTCCATTTCGCGCGCGGCGGTGACGAGGCGCAAGTCGATCTGCTTGGCCGTTTCCGTTCCGCGCTTCAAGAGACGGCGGCGGAGTTCGTCGAGATCGGGCGGCATAATAAAAACATCGGCCAACGCCTGGCCAATGAATGGATCGTCGCAGTTGCGAATGGCGGCTGCACCTTGCGTGTCGATGTCGATCAAAACATCGACACCGTTTTTCAGATTCGAAAGCAACGGTTTGCGTAATGTTCCATAATAATCTCCGTGGACTTGCGCGTACTCGAGAAAATCGCCGGCCTCGGCCCGCGCGTGAAACTCGGCGGCGGACAAGAATTGATAATCTTCGCCTTCAATCTCTCCGGCGCGTGGCGTCCGCGTGGTGCAAGAAACCGAGTAAACAAAATCGGGGCTTTGGCGAAGCGCCTCGACGAGTGTCGTCTTTCCCGCGCCGGATGGTGCGGAAATGACGAAAAGAATTCCGTGTCGGTCGAACTGTTTATTCAAGGTTCTGGACTTGCTCGCGAATTTTCTCCAGCTCCGCTTTGCAGGCGACGACGCGCTGCGAGATGGCAGCGTCGTTTGCCTTTGCGCCGAGGGTATTGAGTTCGCGAAAAATTTCCTGGGTGATAATTCGAGCGTACGGCCGACCGGCTCGTTCTTGCGAAGATGATGCGCGAACTGCGCGAGGTGACTTTCCACGCGCGTCAATTCCTCCGAGATGTCGGCGCGGTCGGCGAAGAAGGAAATTTCTTTCAGCAAACGTTCGTCGTCAGCCGCGATCGGCAGAGCGGCCTTTTGCAGGCGATCGAGCAGCGCGGTACGATATCTTTTTACCACCTCGGGATGAAGGGCGCGGATTTCCTTGAGTTTTTTCCGCATCGCTTTGAGCCGGTGGATCAAGTCCTTGGCCAGATGTCTGCCTTCGCGTTCGCGCATCTTGATCAAATCGGCGAGGGCGGCGCGAAGTGCGCGATCGATCGCGGGCCATGCTTCTTCTGCGCTCACGGCTTGTTCCGGAAAGCGCATCACGCCCGGCGCCTGGAGAATTGTGCTGATCGTGATCTCGCCCGGTGCATCGAGCTCTTTTTGAAGGGCGCGCATCGCTTCGTGATAGGAGCGGGCCAACTCGGCATCGAGGGCAAGGTTGCGCGCACCGTTTTGGCCGTTGTGAAAAGTCACGACGACATTGGTTCGACCGCGCGAAATATTTTCGTTGATCGTCTGGCGAATGCGTGGCTCAAGCTCGGCGAGATCGCGTGGCAGATTGACTACGATGTCGCTCTGTTTCCGGTTCACGGAATTGAGTTCGACGCTAAACTTTGCCCCGCCGTGATCGGTCTCGGCGCGGCCGTAACCGGTCATGCTTCTCATAAGTCAGGATGTTTCTCTATTGAAACCGAAGCGGGCGTCGCGCAGCATTTCGATTTGGCTCATGCGAAACGAAGTTAGGCTTCGGCAAGGGTGCTGCCAAGCTTTTGTGGTTGCTTGGCGAGAAGTTGCTCGACTGCCCGGCGGTACGGAGAGGGAAGCGGAATCGAGGCGAGTTGACCGGTTGAGAACCAACGCCTTTGCCCTCGTGCGCGAGTGCGAGGTGCCGGCTGCGCGAAGACTTTCAACGTGATTCGGTGATTCGTGAAAGGGAAGATCGAAGTATGAATTGGGCGGGTGATTGCCGATCTTGCCCCCGCCGGGGGCAGAATCCACATGCCGTGCCAGCGGCCGCATGATTGCTCGAGCAGAATTCGATTGCGACGGAAAGTGAAGGCGCGCGCATCGATCAGGTCTTTTGGCGGGCTCGGGATTTTTTTGATCGGGAGAGTTTGCGGGTTCTTGGGGCGACAAAATTTCTTCACGGGACAAATTGCGCACTTGGGCCGGTGTGGAAGACAGACTAGCGCGCCGAGATCGAGCAGAGCGGAGTTATAATCGCGGGCAGAGCGCTTCGGGAGGAGGGACGCCGCATAATTCCAGAGTGCTTCGCGACCCACTGTGCAATCGATTGGCCTGCGGAAATTGAAAAGCCGGGATAGGACGCGAGCGGTGTTGGCTTCGACGATTGGCACGGATTCATCGAAGGCGAAGGTGGCGAGGGCGTGCGCGGAATATCGCCCGATGCCCGGCAGTGCTAGTGTGCGCGCGATTGTTCTCGGAAGATGTCCGCCATATTGATCCACGACAATCCTGGCGGTTGCGTGAAGATTTCGCGCTCGTGCATAGTAGCCGAGGCCTTGCCAGGCGTGTAACACGCTCGATTCCGAAGCACGCGCCAGGGCGGAGAAATCGCTCCATCGTCGCAGCCACTCATTATAATAAGAAAGAACGGTAGCGACCTGCGTTTGCTGGAGCATGAACTCCGAAACGAGAATGGCGTATGGGTCGCGGGTGCGGCGCCACGGCAGATCACGGCCGTGACGGCGATACCAGCGCAGCAACGCGGAGCGGAAATTGCGGGAGTCTGGTGGCGAGATCAGGTTGGTAGAAACGTGCAACGCTCAACCGGCCTTCGCAAGACTACGGTGTGGCAAGCGCTCAGCGTGCAACTCCGAATGTCTGCCCAAGCACGGATTGAATTCAGAAGATCATTGAACGTTGCGCGTTCGAAGTTGAACATTGAGCGTTTTTTGCTGGCAAGATGAACTCGTACACGCATGGCTTGACGGCGGAGCAGGCGGCGAAACTTCGCGCGCTGCTCGAGGAACTCGGTTTTCAGTTCACGCCAAAACAGTACACGCTTTTCTTCGCACAAAAGAACAAGTTGAGCGTCGCGGCTTATGAGAAGGGACCGAAGGTTTTGGTGCAGGGCAAGGGTGTGCAGGAGTTTGTTCAGTTCGAGCTCGAGCCGAAAATTTTTGGTGAAGCCAAACTGGGTTACGAAGAAGTGCATGCGCCGGAGATGTTCGAGCCGCATTTCGGCGTTGATGAAAGCGGGAAGGGCGATTTCTTTGGACCGCTGGTGATTTCAGGCGTGTATGTCGATCGTGGGATCGCGCGCAAGCTTCTGGACGCGGGCGTTCAGGACAGCAAGCGAATCGGCTCGGATGCGCGCGTTCGGACGCTTGCCCAGATTATCCGGAAAACTGCCGGGGGTTTGATTGAGACGGTGCTGATCGGTCCGGAACGGTATAACGAGCTTTATGAGAAGTTTGGGAACCTGAACAGTTTGCTTGGCTGGGGGCACGCGCGCGTCATTGAAAATCTGCTGGCAAAAAAACCGGATTGCCCGCGCGCGTTGTCGGACCAATTTGCGGATGCGCGCGTTATCAAACGATCACTTTTGCAACATGGCCGCAAAATCAAGATTCAACAGCGGCCGAAGGCGGAATCCGATATCGCGGTAGCGGCGGCGTCGATTCTGGCACGTGAAGCATTTATCGGTTGGCTGGAACGGCGGGGGAAAGCGATCGGTTTGGTCTTGGAGCGAGGGGTGTCGGCTAGCGTAAAAGAGACCGCAAAAAAGCTCGTGGAAAAGAGCGGGCCGCAGAGCCTACGTGAGGTGGCGAAGATACATTTCCGGACGGCGCACGAGATTGCGCCAGACGCCTATGCCACGCGCCGCCTCCGCACCGAGATTGGCGAAAGAAACGACTGATGGCGGTTTTCCGGAGGCGTCGGGCAAGGTTCCTGCTACGTGCTTTTGACGTTTAGTAATTGTGGGAACCCGACTCCTCATCCTGAACGCAGATCCTGTCTTTCAAGACAAGGAACTGGCCATCTTCGACGCGATGGAAGGGGTGGAGACCGGCATTGTACGAACCCTTTCCGAAGCGGTCTCGTTTCTTCTGGCGGAGAATTTCGACGCTTTTGTTGTGGAAGGGGAGTCGAAATTGGCGCTGGAGCAAGCCACGAACGTCCGGCAGCATTTTCCCTCGCTCAAGATTATTTGCTTGGCGCCGGACCGGGCCGAAGCCGAAGCTGCTGCCACCGCGGCGCAGCAAGAAATCACTTTGCTCTTGAGCGAGCAAAGCAAGCACCGGATGGAGCGGCTCCTCAAGACTTTTGTGCAGTCGCTGGGGAGGCAAGCCGGGACGGCGGCTGAGGGGGTCGATCCTTGTCATTCGCTCATCGGTAATCTGAATCAATTCTCAGCCGCGGAAATCCTACAGATGAGCTGTTTGAGCCAGCGGAGCGGACGTTTTACCTTCAAATCCGGCCGGGGGAACAGCGAAATCTATCTGCATCACGGATCGATACGTCACGCCGTCTTTGGATCGCTCGAAGGCGAAGCAGCGGTGGCGGAAATTTTCCGGTGGCGGCAAGGACGGTTTTATTTTGAGGAAGGGATCATTAGCCAGGTGGAAACGGTCGATCGCCCCTGGGCACATCTGTTGCTCGATAACCTGCAGAAATTCGACGAGACGCTTGAACTCGTCGGCGTGCCCCCTGAACAGTCGCAAGAATCGCAATCATGAGGGATCAAGAACTCGAAGCCAAGCTTCGCCTGCTCACGCTCCAGCTTGATAACTGGAAGAAGCTGCATGACTTCATTACCTACGGGCTGGACAAGGCGAAGCCAATCGTTTCGGCTGAGCAGGAGCGTCAGTTTACCGAAATTCGCTCGCATCTCTTGCAAGAGACGGAACATATTTTCAGCCGACTGGACATTCTCGGCGAGCTGTCGGGCAAACTGATGAATGTGTTGCAGCGCGGTTCTTCCGTGCGTGGCATCCGGGAGCTATCGAACGACGATATCCGCCGGCTGGAGATGGATTGGAATACTGTGTTCACGAAGCTCGGTGTGGTGCAAGGCCAGCTTAAAGCGCAGCGGAAGGCCTTGGCTGGCCAAACTGTGTTGCGCCATCATCTGAATCGTATCTTGGGGCGGCTGGCCCCAGCTCGCTGATTTCCTCGTCAGGAAGCCGCCCATTGCGTTTACTCCTCTTTGGAGGAGGTTAAGTTGTTAAGAGAATTCCTTTTTTCAAAAATTTGGCCGCCGCTCCGGCTGCGTAGAGCGATTATATTATGTACATATGGCAAAGCTAACCAAACGCGACATTGTCGTCGCCATCAGTAACCAAACAGGAATGGTGCAACACGAGGTTTTCGACGTGGTTCAGCGAACGCTCGATAAAATCACCGACAGTCTGGCTAATAACGTCGCTGTCGAGTTGCGTAACTTTGGTGTTTTTCAGCCACGGCTGACCAAGCCGCGGGTGGGACGCAACCCAAATCAGCCAGGCAGCAGTTTCGTAATTCCACCCCGAGCGACGGTGAAGTTCAAGGCGGGCAAGATCATGCGCCAACGAGTCGAAAAACTTTCGCGGGAATTAAAAGAAGCTTCCGAACGGAAAGAGAACGCGGAGAGCCACAACGGCCAGTAAGCGCGACCGCCCACTCTGTTTGAGGTTACGAGTGGGAAATCGGCTTGAGCAGATTTTGGATGGCCTCTTCCAGCCGCTCAAAGTTGATCGGCTTGGTCAGATGTTCGGAGAAGCCGGCCGCTCGCGCCTTACTCACATCGTGCTCCATGCCGAAGCCGCTGAGGGCGATGCCGCGCAGGCCTTTGCTGTTCCGCAGTTCGCGCATGAGATCGAAACCGCTTCGGTCCGGCAGGCCAATGTCGCTGATGAGCAGATCGAAATCTTGCATACGTGCTTTTTCCACTGCCTGCTCAGCGGAATGGGCCAGGGTAATCTGGTAGCCGCGTCGCTCGAGCATCATTTTCATCCCCGTGCAGGTATCGTGATGATCATCCACCACAAGAACGTGCCGCGGACGCGATACGACGACCTTCTTTTGCGCATCGACAGCAGGATGCTCGCCGTCTCCAGTCTGCGCGGTCACCGGAGCGGGCGCCGTCTTCAAGTTTAGCGTAAAAGTCGAACCGCGATCCTTGCCCGGACTTTCCACGCCGATTTTTCCGCCATGCGCGTCCACCATAGCTCTGGAGATAGCAAGACCCAGACCGAGTCCGCCAAAGCGGCGCGTAATCGAGCTTTGGCCCTGCTCGAAGGCGTTAAAGATCTTGTCGATCTTTTCCGGCTCGATACCGATGCCAGTATCGGTAATTTGAATTTCAATCTCTTCCGGCGCCGGGTTGCGCGTTTCGATGATGATGCGGCCCTTGGCCGGCGTGAATTTCACACTGTTCTTGATGAGATTCCAAAAGACCTGCTGCAAACGGGCCGGATCTCCTTCGACATGGGCGCGCTCGGCGCGGAGTCGAAATTCCGCCTGGAGATGCTTACCGGCGATCTCTTGCCGGCAAATTTCGTAGGCCCGCTCCAGAATTTCGTGCACACAAATAATCTCGAAACTTAACTGCAGCTTCCCTCTTGCGATCCGCGTCACGTCGAGCAAATCGTCAATCAAGCGAGCTTCCAGTTCGACATTGCGCCGGATGACTTCGAGCGCCTGCCGAACCGGCGGCGAATCGGGAATGTTCGCTTCCAATTCCCCAACCATGGCGATGACGGGCGAGAGGGGATTGCGTAACTCATGGGAGAGCAGGGCGAGGAATTGATCCTTGGCTGCATTTGCGCCCACTAGTTCCTGGCGCAGCGTCACGTCGCGCGTCTTGTCTTCGACGAGATAAAGAACGCCTTGCACGTTTTGTTGCGAGCCCTGCAACCGGAGCAGGTTGATGTTCACGAAATGCGTCATGCCCGCATTATCTTTGAGCGGTTGCTCGACCGATTGAAACGGCGTTCCAAAAGCCAGCACTTTTTCGATCGCTCCCGCCGGGGCGATCTTCACTTCGTCGTAATTCGCTTGCGCAATGTCGCGATCCAGCGGCAGATTTCCAAAACGCCGTGCCATCTGCGCAAACGCTCCGTTCGCTTGAAGAAAACGCCGCGAAACCGGATCGACAAAAGCGATGCCGCTTGGCATGTTCGCGAGAATCTTTTCGTTGAAGATAACTTCCCGCTCGATCCGCCGCGTCGCCTCAGTCTGCCGCCGGTAAAACCTGCTGGCGAGCGAGGCAAAAATGGAGGTGAGCGCGATCAACCAGAGCGCCAGGACAAGCATTCGCCCGAGAAGATCGTGCACCGGTTTGTAGGCAACGGCTTTAGGCTGCACCACCACGGCCTCCCAACCGGTCGATTCGACCGGGCCGAAAGAATAGAGATTGCCGTGCCGCTCGAAATGTCCGCTTCCGCTCTTGCTGATCTCCTTCATCAGCATTTCTCCTGTGGGAGAAACGGCGCTAGGATTTGGCTGGAAACCATTTGCAAAAAGCGCAGTGCCGTTTTGATCTACGACCTGGCAAAGCGACTGGTCGGCAAACTCAATCATCGACAAACGGCGCCCGATTCTTTCCACTAACACCGAGACTCCGAGATATCCGGCAACGGTCCCATCCGGCGCCCGGACCGCGCCCACAATATCGGTCGCCATGCGTTTATCCGTGAGACGAGGATGCACAGCCGAAACAAAGGCGCCGTTCGATGCCCGCGCTTGGTCCCGCCAGAGGTCGGACCCAAAATCCTTGCCCAACATCTCCGGACTGGAGGGAAGCGACGCGATCAGATGGCCGTTCGGGTCCGTGATAAACATTCCGTCGATGCGCGGCTGCGAGTAAAATACCGCGCTGAGCCATTGTTGAGCGAAGCCTGGGGAATTGGATGCGCTCAAGATCTTCGCCGCCTCCGGCAGCGTCTGATAATACTCAATGATGCCGCTGGTCCGGCCCAGGTCGTCGCCCACGAGATGGCCGATCAATTGAATAAAGGTCTGCCGATCGCGTAGGATTTTTGATTCAAGGGTTTTTGTCAGGATGGTGTAGGAAACGACAAGGGTTAAGATCGACGGCACCCATCCGGCCAGAAGGATGGGAAAGACGATATTAAAGCGCTGGAAACGGGCGCGTTTCCATTTCTTAAATCTCTTGCGCACTTGCATCCCGGCGCGCGAAAAGCGGCTTATCACCAATTAACCCGCTCCCCGCCTCAGGCAAGCGAATGCTGAATAGCTTGCGAGGCTTCCAGCCGTCGCCATCCGGGCGGCGCAGCGCGGGTGTGCTTGGATGCCTCTGCATCGCGCTTTATAGAGCGAAGCGACTATAGGCTGATGGTCGATACCGCGTCGCGATTTCCATCGGCAAGGCGCGGGCAGTATTCAGGTTGCGAGCCGTCCCGAAAGCGTTCGGCCTGAAA
>Ga0210399_10000178_pt1 | contig 51041 bp, 37 predicted proteins | sample IncBWC14MmetaG_FD_150865 | JGI IMG/M metagenome (GOLD analysis project Ga0210399, IMG submission 150865) | Forest soil microbial communities from Barre Woods Harvard Forest LTER site, Petersham, Massachusetts, United States - Inc-BW-C-14-M | ecosystem: Environmental > Terrestrial > Soil >...
AACGCCCAAAACTGCGTCCAGGCCTGCCCCAAAGCCATCCCCCTAACCGAATCCATAGCCGAAGTAAACCGCGAAGCCTGGAAGCAATCCCTCCTCGGCTGGCTCCTCGGCTAACCCCAAGGTAGCGCCGGCACCCTGCCCGCTCTGGATTAGGTTTGCCCGGTAAACAAGGCGACCCGAAATGAAATTGATCGAAAATCCCGCCGCGTTGAAGCGGTTGTGAGCACGGTCGGTCAAGCAGCCGGCCCGTGGAGATCGGCAAGTCTAACCATCGAGCTTGTCGTGTTTGACCCAACACACCTAATTGATTTGTTGAACGCCAATTCGATTCCGCCACGCTGCCAGCGTGGGGTGTCTATCATTGGTGCTGAGCAAGAAGAGATTGAAGCTCTACTTGAAGCTGCGCTGGGAGATTGGGTGGATTTCAGCTTTGTCCCCGAGCCGAAATCGTTTGCAATCTATGCCGACCACGATGAGTTCACGACTTTTTTCGCACAAAATCGCTCAAATCTCAATCGAGTTGTCCAAGCTTCGTCAGGCCAGGGCGTCAAAACTGGAAAAGGAATATCGGCGGGAGATCTGAACACTCAAAAAACCTCTCCGCGTCCTCTGCGGACCACTGCTATCTCTGCGGTGAACTCTTTCCTCCGCTCCTGAACTTTCAACTCGCAACCTTCAACTCTTCTGCTACTCTATTTCCGCTCGACTCAAAAGGAGTCCCCATGCACCGCGCGCTCGCCACGCTACCTCTCTGTCTTCTGCTACTCTTAATCATGCCTGTCATCATCGCCGCACAATCCGTCTCCGACCAAGCCAGAAAACTCCAATCCACCTCCATCGTCATCGACACCCACGACGACACCACCCAGCGCCTCCTCGACCCCAAATTCGATCTATCCGTCCGCCACTCCGACGGCAACATCGACATCCCCCGCATGCGCGAAGGCGGCCTCTCCGCCATCTTCTTCTCCATCTGGATCTCCTCCAAAATCCTCGGCCCCGACGCCGTCAAGCAAGCCCTCGATCAAATCGACGCCGTCCGCGAAACCGTGCGCAAAAATCCCAGTGACCTGATGCTAGCCAGCTCCGCCGCCGACATCCGCGAAGCCAAGAAACAACACAAGATCGCAGTCTTAATGGGCGTCGAAGGCGGCCACATGATGGGCAACGATCTCTCCGTCCTCCGCACCTTCGCCGCCCTCGGGGTCCGCTACATGACCCTCACCCACATGGACAACAACGAGTGGGCTGATTCCTCCACCGACAAGCCTGCCCACAACGGCCTAACCGATTTCGGCAAAGACGTGATCCGCGAAATGAATCGCCTCGGCATCATCGTCGACATCTCCCACGTCTCCGACAAAACGTTCGCCGACGCCATCGCCGTCAGCAAAGCCCCCGTCTTCGCCTCCCACTCCTCTTGCAGAGCCCTCTGCGTCGCCCCCCGCAACATGACCGACGACATGATTCGCGACCTCGCCAAACACGGCGGCGTAATCCAGATCAACTACCACGTCGGCTTCCTAAGCCAGGAATTCCGCGATTACGAAAAAGCACACCCCGAAGCCGAAAAAGAAATCAACGAAGAAGTAAAAAAGCGCTGCGGCGACAACGAAGCCTGCAAACTGACCACCGGCGACCAGGTTGTCCGCGACTTAATGCAAGCCGGCAAACTTCCCAAAGTGGATTGGACCGTAATCGTTGACCACATCGACCACGCCGTAAAAATCGCCGGCGCCGATCACGTAGGCCTCGGCTCCGACTTCGACGGCGCCGTCATGCCGCTAGGCATGCAAGATGTAACCCACATCCCCCAAATCACCGACGCCCTCCTAACAAAGGGCTACTCCGAATCCGACATCCGCAAAATTCTCGGTGAGAACACCCTCCGCGTTTTAACCGAAGTAGAACGCATCTCTCACGACCTAAACAAATAAATGCAGGGGCGCCTTTGCGCCGCCCTCTTGGGTTCTCTTCTCCGTGCCCTCCGCTCTTGCGAAGGGTGCTCATCCTCCGCGCCCTCGGTGTTAATTCTTTCCTCTTCTCGGCGAATCTCTGCGTTCTCAGCGCCTCTGCGTTATCCCTTCTCTTCCTTCCTCTTCCCCCCAAAATATGCAAAACTAATCCCCGTAATCACCAATCACGCAATTCCCAAATATCCGGAGGCCGTCTAACCATGCACCTGAAAAATTGCGCGTTAACCCTGGCCGCGCTGACCCTCGCGATCCCAACCCTGGCGCAAACACCCGCCGCACCTACCAAACCGAAATCCACCACCCCCGCCGCCAAACCCGCCGCAACCGCCTACGACCATGCCCTGCTGAAACCCTCCCTCCTGAAAGCCCCGGGCCCCGAAACCTATCAAGTAAAATTCGACACCACTCGCGGCGAATTCACCATCACTGTAACCCGCGCATGGGCTCCGCTAGCCGCCGACCGTTTCTACAATCTCGTCAAGCACCACTTTTTCGATAACTCCCGCTTCTTCCGCGTCTCTCCCGGCTTCGTAGTCCAGTTTGGTCTCAGCGGCATTCCCGCCGTAAACGCCGCCTGGGAAAAAGCCACTATTAAGGATGAACCGGTAACCCAGAAAAACCTCCGCGGCACTCTCACCTTCGCCAAAACCAGCGAACCCAACTCCCGCGGCACCCAACTCTTCATCAATCTAAAAGACAACACGTTTCTCGACTCTCAAGGCTTCGCCCCATTCGGCATAGTCGACGGCAAGGGTATCAACCTGGTCGAAATGATGTATGACCAGTACGGCGACGCCGCCGGCGTAAACGACCAGGAAAACATCACCAAAGGCGGAGAAAAATACGTCGCCACCAAGTGGCCCAAGCTAGACACCATAAAATCCGCCACCCTGGTAGGCGAAGCTGCCACCACCCCAACCAAGCCAGCCGCCAAGCCCGCCACCGCCGCGAAACCAGCACCAAAGACGGCCACCACCAATCCCCCCAAACCCCAACAGTAATCGCGCAATCCATTGTAGGGGCTGGGTTTACCCGGCCCGCTTCCCTGCGCCCTCTGGGTCTCTGCAGTAATCATTCTTCTTCGTCCCCGTTCTATTTTCCATTTTCCCCTTTCGCTTTCACCCCCCACCCCATGTATCCAAATCTCCAATCCACTGCATCCAATCTTTCGTACGCTACCCGCATTGACATCACCGTCAACGCTGCGTAGCCTTTGTTGAACATGCGCAACTCTTGCCAGATCTGTTGTCGTACCGCAGTAGCCTGCTGTTGCTGTCGGCTACTGACATCTGGTCAGAGGTGCTTCCGAATCTAGCTCTTTTTGAAGTTTAAGCTTCGAAGCCCACGTGCCAGATAACCGGCAGGTGGGCTTTTCGTTTTTATGACGATTTTGTTGCGGTCACCTTCAGGGGGCCAGCCTCCGTTGTTCTTGCTTTTCTAGGGGCCGCCTTCCGAGGCGGGCCGCTTTAGCAGAAAGGGAACTGTTACCACCGATGCCCGACCTAAAAGAAACCAAAGCCCAACGCGTCGAACGCCTGAAACGCGCCAAAAATCCCTGGGAGCACCTCGACGAAATCCGCCAATTCGCCCGCGATGGCTTCGACTCCATTCCCCCCGAATGGCTGGGTACCTACTTCCGTCCCTGGGGCATTTACACGCAAGGCGACGGCGTCGGCGTAATCGGCGGCAAAAACGGAGAAGGCAAAGCCGTCCCCTACTTCATGGTCCGCATCCGCATCCCCAACGGCCTCCTCACCAGCGAACAAGCTCGCACCATCGCCGACCTCTCGGAACACTTCGGCAACGGCGTAGCCGACATCACCGTCCGCCAAAACGTTCAACTCCACTGGGTTCGCATAGAAAATCTTCCCGAACTCCTGGAACGCCTCTGGTCCGTGGGACTACGCACAACGGGCGCATGCGGCGACGTAACCCGCAACATAACCGGCTGCCCGTTAGTGGGAATCCACTCGCATGAATTAGCCGATGTCTCCTCACTAGCTCTTGCCCTCGATAAGGAGCTCGGCGGCAATCCCGACTTTTACAATCTCCCCCGCAAATTCAAAATCACCATCACCGCCTGCCCCGACTGGTGCTCCTACCCCGAAATCAACGACATCTCCTTCACCTCGACTCTGCGGACCAACAACGACAGATCTTTTTCTTCCACCAGTCACCAGTCACCCGTCACGAATCACGAAATCGGCTTCTCCCTCCGCATAGCCGGCGGCCTCTCCACCGAACCTCACCTCGCCGTAAAACTAAACGCCTTCATCCGCTGGGAACAAGTCCTCCCTGTAGCCCGCGCCATCGCCGAAGTCTTCCGCGAAAGCGAAGTTCTCCGCCAGTCCCGTGAAAAAGCCCGATTAAAATTCCTCTTCCTCCAACACGGCTGGACCGCCGAATCTTTCCTGGCCGCCATCGAATCCAAACTAGGCTGCAAATTAGATCCCGCCGCTCCCGAACAACTTCCCGCCTCCATCCACCGCGATCACCTCGGCGTACTCCAGCAAAAACAACCCGGCCTCTTCACCATCGGCGCCAATGTAATCCGCGGCCGCATCACTCCCGCCCAAATCCGCGTAGCCGCCGATCTCGCCGAGCACCACGGCGACGGCCACCTCCGCGCCACGCCCATGCAAAATCTTCTCCTCATCAACATTCCCGAATCCCGCGTCGCCTCCGTAGTCCAGGAACTCGTCGCCAGCGGCCTTCCCGTAGAAACCAACGCCTTCGTACGCGGGACCGTAGCCTGCACTGGCTCCGAATTTTGCAAGCTCGCTCTCACCGAAACCAAATCCTACGCCCGCTGGCTCACAGAGCAACTCGAGCAGCGTTTCCCCGGCTACCAGGAAGACATCAAGCTGCACATCACCGGCTGTCCCAACTCCTGCGGCCAGCACTGGATCGCCGACATCGGTATCGAAGGCAAAAAAATCAAGCACGAAGGAAAAATGGTCGACGCTTACTATTTCTGCGTAGGCGGCAGCGTAGGCCAATTTGCGTCCATCGCCCGCCCCGTGGGCTACCGCTGTGCCGCCGACGAAGTCCCCAACGCGATCGCGCGCCTCCTGGACCATTTCCACGCCCATCGTCATCACGCCGAGCCACTGCAAAAATTCCTGGCCCGCAACACAATCGACCAACTCCGGTCCATCCTCTCCGGCCAACCCCCCACTCAAACCGAATTCGTCCCACGCGATCTCCCCTCCGACCGCGTCCCCCACACCATCGAGGACCGCCCGTGAAGTCTCAGCTCACAACCAGCACCGTAGGTGCCAGACAATTTAGCCCAGCGCGTAAGCGCTGGGAAGACGCCCACGAAAAGTTCCGAAGCGCCGTAGGCGAGGCACTCACGCGGGAGCTTTTCCACTTCTCTGTACCAACTCCGCACTCTCTGCTTGCCCTGAGCGAATCACCCGAAGGGCGTCTCTGCGTTAGTGTTTCTCTTTCTTCGCTCAACCTTTCCTGGAGCCCCGACTAATGTCCCTCTTCCCCGCATTCCTGAAACTAACCAACCGCCGCGTCCTCGTCGTCGGCGGTGGCGGCATCGCCGCGCAAAAAATCCCCGGACTCCTCGAAGCCGGCGCCCAAGTCCACGTAGTCTCCCCCAAACTCGCCCCCCAACTAACCGACTGGGTCCGCAACCAACAAATCACCTGGTCCCAAAAACGCTTCGAGCCCCAAGATCTCGACAACATCTTCCTCGTAATTGCGGCCACCTCCCACCGCGATCTCAACGCCCAGGTCTATCGCGAAGGCGACCAACGCAACATCCTTTGCAACGCCGTCGACGACATCGATCACTGTCACTTCTACTACGGCTCGATCGTCCAGCGCGGCGATCTCCAGATCGCCATCTCCACCAACGGCAAAAGCCCCGCCCTGGCCCAGCGCCTCCGCATGGAACTAGAACAACAATTCGGCCCCGAATACAAATCGTGGCTAGACCGCCTGGGCGCCGCCCGCGAAATCCTCCGATCGCAATCCACCGATCCCGAAATCACAAAACGCGCCCTACACCACCTGGTCAGCAAACCAATGTTCGAACGCTTCCTCCATGTAGGGGCTGCTTTAGGCCGCCCTCCCAAAAATGTACTGGCCGACCTGAAGGTCGGCCAGTCCGCCAGCAAGCCATTCCAAGCTAACGAATCTGTAGCGGCCGCCGACCGTGGCGGGCGCCTTTCCTCCAGCAGTCACCAGTCACCAATCACCAGTCGCTCTAAAGTTTTCTTAGTCGGCGCTGGCCCGGGCGATCCCGAACTCCTCACCGTCAAAGCGTTGCGCATCCTCCAATCCGCCGACGTAGTCCTCCACGACTCCCTGATCGGCCCTGAAATCCTCAATCTAATTCCGCCAACCGCCGAACGCATCGATGTAGGCAAACGCGCCGGTTTCCGCCTCCTAACCCAACATGACATCAACTCGCTCCTCCTCTCCAACGCGGTAAAACATAAAATCGTAGTCCGCCTAAAGGGAGGCGACCCGCTCCTCTTCGGCCGCGCGGCCGAAGAAATCCAATCCCTGCGTGAAGCCAACATTGATTTCGAAGTAGTCCCCGGCATCTCCGCCGCGTTCGGCGCAGCCGCAGCCGCTAAGGTTTCCCTAACCGATCGCCGCCTCTCCTCCCACGTACTCTTCACGACTTTCTCCCGCGCTCCCGAATCCAAATTCCTCCCCGGCATCGGCCTCACCGCCGACACCACCATAGTCGTCTACATGCCCGGCCCCGACTACGCAGAAGTTTCCCGCTGGCTCCAGGACGCCGCCGTCTCCCCCGACATGCCTGTCCTGGTAATCTCCAAAGCCTCAGATCCCGATCAATCGCAACAAGCCACAACAGTCTCCGGTCTAGCCCAACTCGCGCCGCTCCCGGCCCCAGCCCTACTCCTGGTAGGCCGAGTAGCCGCCTCCGCCTCCGACGCTTCGGCAACAAGCGATATCAGTTGGCTGAAGGAATCCATTCCCGATTTTTCAATTTCAAGAATTTCCTGACAAAGGAGAAATAAAATGAGCAACACAAACTCCAGCAACAACGCCAAGGCCGCCCCACGCTTCTCGCTAGACGCGTGGGCGGTTCTACTCGCCCTGGCCGCCGCCTTGCTAATCCGCGCCGGCGTAATCCACCGCATCCCCTGGTAACCCACGGGCGCGGCCTTGTCCTCCTGAGGACATCCGACCAGGATGTCCGAAGGATCTCAACCAACACGTAACCCAGTCGCGTCGTTTGCCCAACCAAGCCATCAACAAAGCAACCAATCGTTTCCTGATCGCTGCTCTCTGTTTTCTGTTATCGAATTTTCCAAACAAGAAGGGAACTAAGCATGGCCGACGCAATCGCTCTCCCGCAAAATCCCAGCATCTCCATCTCCACAAAATTCCTCCGCCTCATCCCCGGCGTAGCCCTGCTAGCCACCATCGGCTTCCTCGGCAAACTCCTCGAAAAAAATATCAATCTCTACGCCAAATCCCATCACTGGACCATCCCCAACATCGAATACGTACTCTGGGCCATCCTCATCGGCCTGGCCATCTCCAACATCTTCGGCCTGGCCGAAATCTTCAAACCCGGCGTAGCCACCTACGAGTTCTGGCTCAAAGCCGGCATCGTCCTGCTAGGCTCGCGCTTTCTCTTGGGGGACGTCTGGAAATTAGGCGGCGTAAGCCTCCTCCTGGTCTTCATCGAAATCGCCGGCTCGCTCGCCTTCATGACCTTCCTCGGCCGCCTGTTCGGACTCCGCCCCAAACTGACTACGCTCCTCGCCGTAGGCTCCGCCGTCTGCGGCGTAAGCGCCATCATCGCCACAAAAGGCGCCATCGAAGCCGACGACGAAGACTCCTCCTTCGCCATTGCCGCGATCCTCGCTCTCGGCGCTCTTTCCCTCTTCACCTTCCCCCTAATCGGCCACGCCTTGCACCTCAGCGATCACGCCTACGGCGCCTGGGCAGGCCTCGCCGTGGACAACACCGCCGAAGCCACCGCCGCCGGCGCCCTCTTCTCCGACTCCGCCGCCAAGCTAGCCGTCCTGGTGAAAACGACGCGCAACGCCCTAATCGGCTTCGTAGTCCTGGCATATGCCATCTACTGGGCCGGCCGCGGCCAAGCCCAAGTCGTAACCAACAAAGCCGCCTTCCTCTGGCAAAAATTCCCCAAATTCGTCCTCGGCTTTTTACTAGTCTCCGTCCTCGCCACCGTCGGCTTCTTCACCAAAGACCAAAACACCAACCTGGCAAATCTTTCGCGTTGGGCTTTCCTCCTAACCTTCGCCGGCGTCGGCCTCCGCACCAACTTCCGCGAAATGCGCCAACAAGGCCTCCGCCCCTTCGCAGTCGGCTTCATAGGTGAAATCGCCATAGCCACATTCACCCTCGTCCTGGTAATCGGCGCCGACAAACTCTTCCACCTGTAGCACAGCCTGTGCTCCGGGCGTTCTTGGTTTTGTAGGGGCGCCTTTACGTCGCCCTCTGGGGTTTTTCTTTTGTAGCGGCCGATATTCAGATCGGCTCCTGCTTTTTCCCAATTTGTAGGGGCCGGGCTCGCCCGGCCCGCTCTTCGCTTTTCCCGCTCTTGTAGGCCGCCACCCAAAACACGCGGTTCTACAAAAAAAGAGGGGCACGTTATCGGGCGTGCCCCTCTCACTCTTCTCCGTGCCTTCTCGTGCGCCTCTACGTTAAGCTCTCTTCCTTCTAAATCCTGCTACCTGCCCGCCCCCGGCTTTGCCCAGAACGCCACTCCGCCCCCGCCCACAAATCGGTACGCCCCATCGACATAAACAAAATTTGCAATAAACGAAAATCTCTGATCGTGGCTCCCCGACCGGAATTCCAGCCGGAACTGCTCCACGGTGATAGGCTTCACTGGTTTAAAACCATATCCTCCCACACTCTCTTGCCCCGCGGGACTCTCCCCTCGAGCTTCACATCGCGCCCGGAATCGGCTCCCTGGATCCGCCTTGTTCATATCTTCGATCAGCGAAGCTTCCGCATCGCTAACTTCTCGCTCATACACGGAACCTAACTTCGCCGCATCCTCCGCCGAAAAATGATTCTCAAGCCATTCTTTGGATTTCGGCAACCGGAACACGGCAAAACCTTCATCCATGCCCTTGTCATCGCCCCTCTGATAAGCCTTCAAGAACGCCTCAAACTGTTTCTCCAACCCCTGCTCATTCTGCTTATGAGTATCCGGACCCGGCGCTGTGGCCGCACGCTGCAGAGGCACGGCAAGCAGCGCCGACAGGGCACAAAAAATCAAAAGGGAAGGCCGAAGTTCTCTCACCAGTCACCAGTCACGCAAGATTTGCTAGCGCGACCCGAATATCACCATCGCTAGCATAATTAGGACATATCCACTGAAGGATACCGGATCGCAGGCGAGAAACTCGAATCCTCTTCTCTGCCCGGTGAACTCCGATACGGCGCTACTTGGCAGCAGGAAAAAAAATCCAATTGCACAACACCAGTTCATCCATGAGAACGTTTTCCAAATGGGGACGATTTCCAGCAACGCCAAAATCGAGACGCATACACCCCAGAATCTGTCATGTAAAGAATTCTCGTTTTTTCGCTTGCGTTTACCGAGTACTCGGATGCCTGACTCTCATTCACGATTGGTCACCTCGTGAGAATTCGGTGACGCCGGACTGCGCAGGGTGTCGCCCAAAACCAGTGATGCCTTTCTCCCTAGATCCCCAGCACACTCACCAATTCCCTCACCGACGCCGAACTCTTGTCCAGCGCTGCCTTCTCTTCCGCCGTCAATTTAATCTGAATAATCTCCTCCGCCCCTCCGGCTCCCAACTTCACCGGCACACCCACAAACAATCCCTTAATCCCATACTCGCCTTCCAGATAAACCGCGCACGGCAGAATCTTTTTCTTATCCTTCAAAATCGCTTCCACCATCTCCACCGCCGCCGCCGAAGGCGCATAATACGCCGATCCCGTCTTCAGCAAATTCACAATCTCCGCTCCGCCTTTCCGCGTGCGGTCCACAATCGAGTCAATCCGATCTTTCGGCAGCAAATCCGGCAAAGGAATCCCCGCTACCGTCGAATATCGAGGCAGCGGCACCATATCGTCCCCATGCCCTCCCAGCACAAACGAGTGCACATTCTCCACGCTCACCTTGCACTCCATCGCCACAAACGCGCTCATCCGCGCCGAGTCCAGCACGCCCGCCATTCCCAGCACGCGATTCTTAGGAAACCCGCTCACCCGGAACGCCGCCTGCGCCATCGCATCCAAAGGATTCGTCACCACCACGATGACGCACTTCGGCGAGTGCTTCACAATCTGCTCCACCACTGCCTTCACCACGTCATAATTCGCTTTCAGCAAATCGTCGCGGCTCATCCCCGGCTTCCGCGGAAACCCCGCCGTAATCACCACCACATCGCTCCCAGCCGTAGCGCTGTAATCTCCATTGGCCGTAGAGATCCCCGTCGCAAACGCATCCGTCCGGGTAATCGGCCCGCTCTCCACCATATCCAATGCTTTCCCCGCCGGCGGCCCATCCAAAATATCCGTCAACACCACATCCGCCAGCTCCAGATCCACAATCCGCTGTGCCGTCGTCGATCCCACAAACCCACCACCCACCACCGTAACCTTCTTCCGGCTCATTCCCATCTCCTGTAGGGGCGGCTTTACGCCGCCTCCGCTGTTGAATCTCTCTTGTGGCACAGGCACTCCTGTCTGTGCTCTTGGGTTTCCTGTCTAACGCCACCAACAAATGAACTTGAGGGTGCCCCATCCTTCGCGCCTTTTCTGAGGGTGGGCTCTTACGATCAAACTTCACAAACCCTCCGCTCTTCTCTTTCTTCACCGGTCGCTGGCCAACGGTCGCTTCCTCATCTTCCCGCCGCCAACCCCACCATATTCTCAATAATCGCGGCAGCAAAAGCCGACGTCCCCAGCTTCGTCCCGCCGGTCATCAATCTTTCCAAATCGTACGTCACCCTCTTCTGCTGGATCGTCTTCGCAATCCCATCCTCAATCAACTTCGCCGCTTCCTTCCACCCCATAAACTCAAACATCATCGCCCCGCTCAACATCACCGAACTGGGATTAATCACATCCTTGTCGGCATACTTCGGCGCCGTCCCATGCGTAGCCTCAAACACCCCATACCCATCACCAATATTCGACCCCGGTGCAATTCCCAATCCCCCCACCTGCGCCGCGCAAGCATCGCTTAAATAATCCCCATTCAAATTCGGCGTAGCCAGCACGCTGTACTCATTCGGACGCAGCAGCATCTGCTGAAACACTGAATCTGCAATCCGGTCATTCACCATCAACTTCTTCTTCCACTGGCCCTTCCCATGCGAACCACCAATCGCATCCAAGGTCTTCTTCACCTCGCCATAAATCGTCTTCTTAAACTCCTCGGTTCCTTGCTCCAACCCCGGCTCGATCATCGCGGCGTTGTTTTCCACCGTTAGACCCGGATTCTTCTCCAAATTATCCAGAATCCAGCTCTCCCGCTCCGTCACCGTCTCCCCGCGGAACTCCTCCGCCGCCAGTTCATAACCCCAATCGCGGAACGCACCCTCTGTAAATTTCTGAATGTTCCCCTTGTGCACCAGCGTCACCAGCGGCCGCTTGTGTGCGAGCGCATACTGAATCGCCCGCCGCACCAGTCGCTTCGTCCCGAAAGGTGAAATCGGCTTGATCCCCACGCCCGAGTCCATCCGTATCTGCTTCTTCCCGGCGCCCAGCATCTCCTTATTCAAAAAATCCAGCAGCTTTTTCACTTCCGGCGTGCCGCTCTTCCACTCAATCCCGATGTACACGTCCTCCGTGTTCTCCCGGAAAATCACCACATCCATCTTTTCCGGCTCACGAACAGGGGAGGGAACTCCCAGGAAATAACGCACCGGCCGTACGCAAGCATACAAATCCAGAATCTGCCGCAGCGCCACATTCAGCGAACGAATCCCTCCGCCCACCGGAGTAGTCAGTGGCCCCTTGATCGACACGCGAAAATCCCGCGCCGCATCCACGGTCTCATCCGGCAGCCACTGCTTGAACGTATTGAACGCCTTCTCTCCCGCAAAAACCTCAAACCACGCCACGCGCCGCTTCCCGCCGTACGCCTTCTCCACCGCCGCATCGAACACCCGCCGCGATGCCTTCCAAATGTCTCTCCCGGTCCCATCACCCTCAATAAACGGAATAATCGGATTGTCCGGCACCTTCAACGCGCCGCCCTCATACCCGATCGCCTTCCCATCCTCCGGCACCGCCACCCCGTTGTAGGTATTCTTCATAACATTCCCCCGGTCCCCACCTTGGTAACGCCGGCTTCCAGCCGGCCAGCGCTCCTCGTCTTCTCTCTTAATTCTTAAATGTAGCGCTGGTCATTCAAGCCAGCCCTCTTTTCCGCGTTCTCAGCGAACTTAGCGTCCTCGGCGTTAGTTTTCTCTTTCCTCATCCTCTCCCGCAACTCGCAGTCGAACCCAAAACAATATCACACCGCAACCCTCACCCCGAAATTCCTTGAGCCACTCAATTCTGGGTCTTATTCCGTGTGGTGGTTAAATCAGAAGCTAAGGCTTCAAGTGGTAAATTCAAGTATCTAACATACATTTTGGCCCGTCATTCGACGCTGGGTGGAAGCTGCGTGAGCAAAAGAAACTATTGGCGCTGTTTATGGCGTGTCAAACAATGGGCGCGGTGCTTCCGTTATTTGGGAATGTTCCCATGAACATAGCTCCGATACTTCTAGGAGTTTTACTTCGTTTCCCGGGCGTCTCTGTTGAATCGGCTTTTCCTTCTAATGCCAGCACATCCCTAGAAATCGTTGCAACGGTTCTTATCAATGGAGTGGCTGGTATTCGCTCTGGAGAATTGTTCCGCGTAATTCGGCTGGCCAATCGATATCGTGAAACGACGCCTAGTCCCGGGGTGTTGAACGTAGGAAACTAACCCACCCCTAACCAATCGCTCAGCTTGTCCAATGCCCATTCCTGGGTTATCAATAAATATGTCTCCCTCTCCCATCCAAATCCGCCAACTCTCCCCCTTCGACGCCGCCTCCTTCTGCGAACTCCGCCTCGAAGGCCTCCGCCTGCACCCCGAAGCCTTCGGCAGCACCTACGACTTCGAAAAAGATCAACCGCTCGATCGCTACACCGGCTGGCTAACCAACTCCGCCGTCTTCGGCGCCTACCAGAACTCCGAACTAATCGGCACCGCCAGCTTCACCCAACTCTCCGGTCTCAAGGATTCCCACAAAGGTTTACTCCGAGCCATGTACGTCCGCCCCACCGCATGCCGCTCCGGTGCCGGCCGCCAACTAGTCCAAGCCATTATCGAACTCGCCCGCCAAAAAGTAGAACAAATCCAACTCGCCGTAGTCAGTACCAACCACCCCGCCCTCCGCCTCTACCAATCCCTCGGGTTCCGCCAATACGGCCTCGAGAAAAACGCCCTCAAGTACAACGGTAGCTACTCCGACGAAATCCTAATGTCCCTCGACCTTACCAAATAGATCCCTCCGTACGAGTGCCCGTTCACCCATGCCAACCGTTCCCTGCTTCTCCATCACTTAAATTCTCAAAGTGTTAGACTACCTCGCCGAAAGCAAAATCCACGGTCTTTTAATCGTGAACGAGCCTGATTCTTGGATGATCAATCTCGAATCGATGAGGACTTCTCACATACGGTTCTCCGGGGCGCCCCCTTTCTGTCTTGCGCAAATATGCTGGCAACACGGACATTTTTTGGTATGACGACTATGAGGAGCAACCCTCTGACGCCAAGCTCTTTGACAGACCGGAGGAATAAACATCGAAGAAATAGAACCTCAAAAGCAAATCCAAAAATCCCTGAGCCGCCGATCAGACCTCGGGGAAAAACCTTTTGCTAGGGTTGCTCCGATTCCTGTCTGTCGTATACTCTCCTCGCTTCACCATCTCACCTCATCTCGGAGGCCTCTCATGATGCTCGACTGGAACGAATACCAGAAACAAATCGGCGCTCAACTTACCCAATTCATGAAGCTCACTCCCGACTCCGTCCGTGGCTACCAGCAACTCTCCGCCGCCAACGCCAAAGACTCCAAACTCGGCGCCAAAGTCCGCGAACTCATCTCCCTTGCCGTCGCCGTAACCACCCACTGCGACGGCTGTATCACCATCCACACCGACAACGCCCTCAAAGCCGGCGCCACCCGCGAAGAAATCGCCGAAGCCCTCGGCGTAGCCATGGCCATGAACGCCGGCGCCACCCTAATCTATTCCCTCCGCACCCTCGACGCCGTCGACGCCCACTCCGTCACAAAGTAGGGGCGGCTTTACGCCGCCTGCCGGTGGCGTAGCGTCCACCGTCAGGTAGACGCTGCATTCACCGATATTGGAGCGCGGTGGCTCTGCCACCGCTTTGCGCAATTATCCCGGCTGACGAACAATCCCTTCACACAACCAAGGCAGTAAGCGCCGGCTGCGCGACAGAAGTTAGCCCTGGGCGTGAGCCCGGGGACGCCGATGCAAGAACACAATAGCGCCGTAGGCGCGGCAGACTCTTCTTCACAATCTGCGCGAACGCGAATCGGCGCTGTCCCACAAACAGGGCAGGGAATTAATTCACAAATCACTTGGGAATAAAAAAGCGCCCGTCAGGACCGACGACGCTCCGACAAATACGAACTCACCACCGAAAACACAAATAACCCAAAAACCGCCAAGGCCAGAATCATCACCATCACGAGGCTACCCTCCAAACACCCCTTTACCTTGCAAGCCGCTGGCCAATTACCGCTTCTTCGTTTTCAACCACTTACCCGGTCACTCCCCGGTCTTATGTATCCACCGCTCTACACACCTGCCATCCAACTCCAACAATCTGCACCCCAGTCCTAGCACTCCTTCCCATTACCCCGTCCACCCCTCAACTCTCCATTTCCCCTTGCCTCCCGATTCCTTTGCTTCTCTGTGCCCTGGAGCGCTCCGACGTCTACGATCTCTGTGTTAAGTCCCCTCTGTCGTCCCATAAAAAACGGCACAGCCAAAGCCGTGCCGCCCCCATGCTTACCGTTATCTGATCGCTCTTATCCGTTCGCCTCTAACTGATAACTCAAAACTAATTACTAAAAACTCTCCCCTCAGCTCTTATTTAGATGTATTGACCCATCCCCCGTGCGCACCACAATCGTCTGCCCGCCCCCATTCATCTTGCCCAAAATCTTCGTCGAACTGAATGTCCCCTCCACAGTCACCGGAATCCCCAAACTGATCCGCCCATCATGCGTGCTCGCATCGAGATTCGCCTGCAACTCTCCCGGCAGATCCAGATCCACGCTGCCATCCCCGGTATGAATATTCCACGCCGCCGCCACCGTTGATCCCTTGCCCGCCCGAGCTGTCACACTCCCGTCTCCCGTCTTAATCGTCAATGCATCAAACCGCCCTTCCACATTCACGTGGCCATCGCCAGTAGTAATCTCGGCCCGCCCGTCCAGGTCGTGCCCTTCAATGTGCCCATCGCCCGTATGCAGCCGTATATTTCCCCGCGCACCTTGCACGCGGATATGCCCGTCGCCCGTCTTCACATCCAGATTCCCATTAATCGAATCCGCTTCCACCGAGCCATCCCCGGAAGTCACTTCCAGATCCGCGTCCTTCGGCATATGCAGTTCCACCCGCAAACTCGAGTGCCGCACTCCAAAACTAAACCAATTCCCGCCGTGGGTTTTTGCAATCACTTCCACCGAATCCCCATTCTGCGAAGTGCTCACCTGCAAATCCCTGTCCAGCTTATACCCGGTGTACTCCACACGAATCTCCACCTGCTTGATATCTCCCGTGGACACCCGCACCGACCCATCATCCGTCTGCACTCGCACATGAGCGTGCCCGGACACGGTAAAGGTCTTGGCCACCTCATCCGCCCGCACCCCGGACGGTGCCAGCATCAGCCCGCCGCCCAACAAGACCCCGGCCAATACCAAGCCGGTCGTCCGCATCCGAGCTCCAGCCCCTGGTATCGCCATCGGTAGCTCCAATCCCATCGTCATATATAGGCCTCCGCGCCCCGTCCTATAACCAGAAACGCATTTCCTACCCAAAATGTTCCCTTGAAAGCGCTCCGACCCCTCTGCCCTCTGTGTTAAGGCTTTGCTCTTCGCATTACTTCTTCGCCGCCTTCCTCTTAGTCCCCGGCTTTACCCGCAAAGCCTCCAAAAACTCCTTAGTCCCCAACGTATTAATCACATCCCCCTTCTCCAGCCACCCCCGCCGAGCCATCACCACCCCATACCGTATAAAGGTCAAATTCGCCGCCAAATGCGAATCCGTCGAAATCACCACCTTCACACCGCGCTCCTTGCACATCCTCAAAAACACATCTTTCAAATCCAGCCGGTCCGGATACGAATTGCACTCCATCGCCACCCCATGCTTCGCGCAGGCATCCAGCACCTTCTCCATGTCGTAATCGATCCCTTCCCGCTTCAGCAGCAGCCGCCCCGTCGGGTGCCCAATGATCTGCGTGTACGGATTCTCAATCGCCGCCAGCATCCGTTCCGTCATCGCCTCCCGCTCCAAATTGAAATACGAGTGGATCGAGCACACCACCACATCCAGCTGCGCCAGAATCTCATCTGAATAATCCAGCGAGCCATTCTTCAAGATGTCCACTTCCGACCCCGCCAGCACTCGAATCCCCAGCCCCTTCTCATCTGCTGCCCGCAACTTCTTGATGTGCGCCGCCATCCGCTTCTCATCCAACCCGTTCGCTACCGTAACCGCCTTCGAGTGGTCCGTAATCGCAATGTACTCGTGCCCCAACTCTCTCGCCGCTGCGGCCATCTCCTCAATCGAATTCTTCCCGTCGCTGGCAGTCGTATGCATCTGCAGGTCGCCCTTCATATCCCGCAGCTCAACCAACTTCGGCAGCTTGTACTTTTCCGCCATCGCAATCTCGCCGGTATTCTCCCGCAATTCCGGCGGCACAAACTCCATCTTCAGCTTTGCGTAAATCTCCTCTTCCGTCCTGCCGGCAATATGCTTCCCCTTCGCATTGTAGGCGCCGGGCTCGCTCGGCCCGCTCTTGCTTTTGCCTTTGTAGCGGCCGCCTTCCGAGGCGGGCACCTTCTCTTTTTCGTCCCCCAACGTCGCCAACTCATACTCATTCAGGGTCCACCCCATATCATTCGCGCGCCCGCGCAATGCCACGTTGTGTTCTTTCGACCCGGTAAAATACAGCAACGCCGCCCCAAAATTCTCCTTCTCCAACAACCGCACATCCACCTGCAATCCATCCTGCAAGGTGAAACTAACTTTGTTCTCCCCGTGCGCCAACGTCTGATCAATCCCCGGAAACTTCAAGATATGCTCGGCGATCGCATCCACTTCCTTCTGCTTCGTGTGTCCCTGCGCCACCGTAACCAGCAAATCCAGATCTCCCACCGTCTCCTTGCCCCGCCGTAGCGATCCCGCCGGCGTAACACTCTCCACGCCCTTTCCCGCCTTTTTGATATACTCCGCAATTTCGGCCGCCGCCTCTTCTCCCCGGCTGATCAAGAATCTCCCTGAAGACTTCTTGAAAACCTCCACTGCCTTCAAAATATTCTGCTCGCTCTTCTCTCCGAACCCCGCCAAATCGCGCAGCTTACCTTGCTTCGCCAACTTCTCCACATCCGCCACGCTGCCCGCCTTGAAATGGCTCCACAAAAACGCCACTTTCTTCGGCCCCAGCGACTGCAGATCCAGCAACTGCAGAATCGTCTCCGGATATTTCTTCAGCAATTTCTTCCGCAGCGAGTAATCTCCAGTCTTAACAATCTCCTCCAGATGCTCCACCATCCGGTCGCCAATCCCCGGCAACTCCGTCAACTTCTCCGGCGTCTTCACTAGCTGCTCCACCGACTCCGGCAAGCTATCAATCAACTCCCCCGCCTTCTCATAACTCCGGTAGCGCCCAATGATCGCCCCATCAATCTGTAAAAGTGAAGCCGTCTCCCGCAATATCCGTGCAATCTGTTTGTTGTCCATGTCCGCGATTATATTCCTCTCCGCCCCCAGGTAGCACAGGCTTTAGCCTGTCCTCCTGGGTTTCCTCTTCTCTGTGCGCTCAGCGCTCCAGCCTCAGTGTCCTCTGTGTGAGAGTCTTTCTCTTCGCCACCCGCTAACTGTTATTCGCTCGCTACTATCCGCTTCAAACAAAAACGGCGGAAGCTCTTGCCCCCGCCGTCTGTGATCAGATCCAAATTCTCTCTCAGACGCCTTTTTTTACCTCGGACGCCTGCGGTCCTTTGGGTCCCTGGACTATCTCAAATTCGACCGGATCACCCTCCTGCAACGTCCGGTAACCATCCCCGGTGATTGCCGAATAGTGTACGAATACATCGGGCCCGTCTTCCCGGCCTATGAATCCGTATCCTTTCGAATTATTGAACCACTTAACTGTTCCTTGCACTTCGTGTCTCCTTCGGACGGTGACTCTGGGGGCGGAATACCTAGACGCCGCCATGAGCACGAATTGCGCGGAGTGTATCAAACTGGATTGCCGAGTCAAGCGGACTCTCACAACTTTCTTACGTCCTTGTGCATATTTATACGGTTTTCAATCGGTTCAATTCGTAGGAAGGGAAGCCTACCTTAAAAAAGTAAGGTAATACAGAATCCCCGCAATCGACTTCGCATCCTTCAGCCGCCCGCTCCTAATCATCTTTTTCAGCTCGTTCACCCGGTAAGCCCGCACCTCGATCTTTTCATCCTCCTCGGGCTGCGCCTTTCCCGCCGTCAACCCTTCGGCAAGCAAAATGTACATCCGCTCCTCCAGAAAGCCCGGGGTAGGGAACACATCCAGGAAAACTTTGAACCGTTTCGCCCGATAACCTGTCTCCTCGAGCAGTTCCCGAGCCGCTCCCTGCTTCGGCGTCTCTTCCGGCTCCTTCCGCCCTGCCACCAGTTCCCACAAATACTGCCGCGTAGCATGGCGATACTGCCGGATCATCACGATCCGCCCATCTGGCAGTACTGGCAGCACCACTACCGACCCCGGATGCGTAATCACCTCGCGCGTAGTCCGCAACCCGCTCGGCTCCAACACCTCATCCCGCCGCAACCCAAACACCCGCCCCTGATAGATCATCTCGCTCGTCAAAATCTCCGCCGTCCCCTTACCCGCCTTAGCCACGATCAACTCCAATCTTGCGGGGGCGGGTTTATCCCGCCTCCCTGCAACAAAACCAAAACACGCATCATACCCGAAGTTTCTCCATTACCACTGACACAGCTAGCTCCTGGGCTCTCTTCTTTATCTGTCATCCCGACCGGAGCGGCACGATTTTTTCTTCCGCGCCGTTTTTTGGCGCGTCGGGCCGCGCACTGGAGGGACCGTGGTAACCAACGATCATCCGCCCCGCCCGCTGTATCCTCGGCCAGCCCAAGTCGAAGTCGCAGAGCGGGCCGATCTCTGTATTAAGATTTTTGACTTCCTGCTATCTGATCGCTGTTATCAAATTCCCCCATCCCCGCGCTATACTTTCCCTTCACCCCAATGCCCATCAACACCATCATCGTCGACGACGAAAAGCCCGCTCGCGAGGAACTCGCTTTCCTCCTCAAAGCCTTCCCCGAGATCTCCCTCATCGGCCAAGGCAAGAACGGCCTCGAAGCCGTCAACCTCATCAAAGAACACAACCCCGACCTCGTCTTCCTCGACGTTCAGATGCCCGGCCTCGACGGTTTCGGCGTCCTCCAAAAACTGGTCGAGCGCAAACTAAAAGTCCCCCACGTAGTCTTCGCCACCGCTTTCGACCACTACGCCGTGCAAGCCTTCGACGTAAACGCCGTTGACTACGTCCTAAAACCTTTTGACAAAGCCCGCCTGTCCAAAGCCATCACCAAAGCCAAGCGCGAAATCGAAGCCCACACCAGCCCGACCGAGCGCCTCGAGCAGCTTGTCTCCCAACTTTCTGCTCCGAAGCCCGCAACTCCTCCGCCACCCAGCAAAATCCTGATCCGCTCCCAGCAGCGCATGCTCCTCGTCGACGCCGAAGACCTGATCTTCGCCTCCATCGAAGGCGGCCTGATCTCCGTCACCGCCAAAGACCTCGAAGGTTCCTCCAACTACCGCACGCTCGAGGAACTCCACGCCACGCTCGACTCCGACTCCTTCTGGCGCCCCCACCGCTCCTATCTCGTCAATATCCATCACATCCGCGAAGTTGTTCCCTGGTTCAAATCCAGCTTCATGCTAAAAATGAATGACAAAAAATCCTCCGAAATCCCCGTCTCCCGCCAACAAACCAAACGCCTCCGCGAACTCTTCAAACTCTAGTAATTCGTGTCACTATTAGTTTGTGGAACCAGGTGGAGGATGAACCAGGTCGTCTTATGCGAACTCTACCGTTGCATCCGATATCCCAACTGAACCAACGAAAGTCGACGCGCCGCATAGTGTACAGAAAGAAGACGAGAAACCCCCACACGGGGATGAACTCATAGCGCCGTTCGGCGAGTTGGTCGTAACCGGGCGCCGGCAAATGGCAGCGCGAGCAGACTGCGGCCGAACCCTTGCGCGGTCGCACGGCCCACTTCGATGCTCTTCTTATCGGCACTGAAGTAGGCGTGCTGGTAGACAAAACCCCGGAAACGATGGCAGCGGTTTAGAATCGTGATCAGGTGCATGGCGCGGACGGGAGTGGCGGCGACACCTCTACCATAATCCGGCCCTGGAGGCGGGCTTGCCGTCTCGTCTCGACAAGCTGCGGCCCTTAATCGGAGAGAACGTCCAGGGTTTCAACGAGAGGTTCCGAGAGGAAGCATGTTGACCCCGCCGGGAGCGGTTGAATCGGCTGAATCGTATACGCTGCGCGACTGAGCGGGCGGAATCGGCCGAGGTAGATATTGAGATGACCAGGCGCAAACCACTTCAGGCCATTCTACGACTACGGGACCGTAGCTACAGAAAACCGATTGAGTAAGTGCGGTGGAAGGCCCTTAGGGCTTTGCGGACGGCTGCCAGAGCTCAATCTTATTTCCATCCAGGTCATAGATCCAGGCAAAGCGACCGTAGGATTCATTCATTCGTTTGGCGTCGATCTTTACTCCCTCTTGTTTTAAGCGGTCGAGCAAAGCATCCAGATCGTCCACGATGTAGTTGACCATGAACGGTGCGTGGCTGGGATCGAAATAGTCAGTGGAGGCGGGAAAAACAGTCCAAACTGTAACGTGTTCCTTTTGCGGGTCGTCATGTTCGCGCCACGGAAGCATCACGCCTTGGCCTTTGTCAGCGAGTCCCAGATGCTTCGAATACCATTCGCGCATCTGATCCCGATTAGCGGATTTGAAGAAGACACCGCCGATTCCAAGGATGCGCCCGCGCTGCTCCATTTTGACAGGCGGCTTCGACTTTTCAGGTTGCGGAGATTGCACTTCCTGTCCTCCTTTTGAACAGACTGAGATGAGCAATAGCGAGCCGAACGCAATTGTGCTCCACGGTATTCCTTGCATGTACGGATTGTACAAATTTTCATGGATTATACAAGTTTCGATTCGAATGGGGAAAACGGTTCGCTCAAGGTTCGCCGCGATTCACCCTTTCTAGATCGCGCATGGGGTCTCGAACTGGCTTGGCATCGCCCGTAGAGAACCAGGCTTGTGCGGGATCGCAAAGTATCCCAAATTCCGTGTTCCTCGGCACGAGGCGCGGATGACTCCTGCGAAACGGCGTAGCATTTACCGGAGAGGGTAAACTGGTTCGAAGGGCAACTGGCTACGAACTGCAAAACGCTGAAGCCGCACTATCCCGCATCGGGTTCGCGGGCTGCGCGACCCGAGTTCGCGGCCGCCATTGGAGCGTATCGGTGACCCACAGATTTCTCCGACGAGGCAAAGATAATCTCCCCTCGAACTCAACAACCATTCCACTCCCCCAGAAATCCCCCGGCACTTTTCCCACCCCGCGGTGTCTATCTCTACATGCAACTCCTACTCGAACAAAACCACCAACACTCTCGCAATCTCTTCCTCGCCTGCCTCTTGATTGGCGTGACCCTTTCTCCGCTCGTCCTCCACCTCGTCGATCGCTCGATGTCCGATCTCCATTCCACGCACACCACCACCCGACCCGCCCCAGGCGCCAACTCCTCTACCTGGGATCTTTGCTCCATGTAATGTATCTGAGTGCCTTTGTAGCCGGGTTCGCCCGGACCTCTGACTTTCTCCGCGCTCTCTGCGTTAACTCTTAATCCCTTTCTCTCTTATCATGCCCGGCATTCACTCCCGGCTTCCCGCCAACTTCTTCCCCATCACTTTCCTCAACTTCGCAAAAAATCCATTCGCCGTCCGAATATCCTTCGCAATCTGCGCTTTCAACTCCTCGAGCCCGCCAAATTTCTTCTCCTCCCGCAATTTCTTCCAGAACCGCAGCTCAATCCGCTTCGGCGAAAAATTCCCCGAATAATCCAGCAGATGCGTTTCTACCGTCAGCCCTGTTCCATTAAACGTCGGCCGCATCCCCACATTCGTCACGCTCCGGTGACTGCTCGGCTCCCCCTCCATCACCGTCCGCGTAATATAAACGCCGCGTGCCGGCAGCAACTCCTGCTCCGGCCGCAAATTCAAAGTCGGAAACGTAAACTTTCGTCCCGTCCCCGTCCCCGCTACCACTTCTCCCGTCAACGCAAACGCCCGCCCCAGCATCCGCGCCGCCCGCGTCGCGTTGCCCTCGGCAATCAATTTGCGGATCACCGTGCTCGACACAATCTCGCCATCCACCACCACCGGCTCATGCACAATCACTTCAAATCCATCCCGCATTCCCAACTCGCGCAAAAACTTCACGTCGCCGGCCTGCTTGTGCCCAAATCGAAAATTATCTCCCACCACCACCGCCCGCACCTGCAGTCGCCGCACCAGAATGTCCTCCACAAAATCCTCCGGCGCAAGCTGCGACAACTCCCTCGTGAACGGAAGCACCACCGCCGCTTCCATTCCCAACGCTCCAAACCACTCCAACCGTTGCGCATTCGTCGAAATCCGTGGCGGAGCCGACTCCGGCCGCAACACCTTCAATGGCGGCGGCTCGAACGTCAGCGCCGTAGCCACCGCCCCGCTCTCCTTCGCCAACCCAATACAAAACAGCAGCAACCGCTGGTGCCCCAAATGAATCCCATCAAAATTCCCAATCGCAATCACACTCCCGCGCCTGCCCGCCAAAGCCGCGCTTTCCGCGGCGAAAGCGGGCCCACTCTTCTCTGTGACCTCTGCTTGGCCTGAGCGAGTTTTGCGAAGGGTTGAGCCTTTTCTTTCTCCCCCAAACACCGCCGCCCACTCTTCCTCCGAAGTAAAAACTCGCAGCCCGCCACCCGGCCGAAACTCCACCCGTACCGCCTCCGTCTCCACCTCAAACGTCAACCCGTCATAAGCCAACTGCACCTGCGGATATCCTGCCTTGCGCAACCGCTCATTCGTAGCCGCATGCGCCAAATCATGCGCAATATGCGTAAACCAAGCACGCCTCGGCTTCAGCCGGTCAATCAACGCCAGCGACTGCTCCACCGTCATATGCATTGGATGCGGCACATCACGCAGCGCATCCAGAATCAAATCATCCAATCCCTCCAGCAGCGCCGCGCTCGAATCCGGCAACCGGCTGAAATCCGTCAAATACGCCGCCCGCCCAAACCGAAACCCGAGTACTTCCATCTCTCCATGCACCAGCGGCACCGGAACAAACCGCACTCCCATCAGCTCAAACGGCCCCTTCACCACGTTTAGATTCACGCTGGGAATGCTGCTCAACGAAGGTTTTTCATCAAACACATACGCAAACGCCCGCCGCACAATCCGAAACGTCTCCTCATTCCCATACACCGGCATCGCCGCTCGCTGCTTGAAGTTGTACGGCCGCAAATCATCAAATCCCAAAATATGATCCGAATGTCCATGAGTCAGCAAAACTGCATCCAGCCTGTCGATCCCGGCCCGCAAAGCCTGCGTGCGGAAATCCGGCGTGGTATCAATCACCACATTCTGCTCGCCCCGAGAAAGCAACAACGAAGGCCGCAACCTCTTATCATGTGCATCCGTCGACTCACACACCGCGCAATGACACCCGAGCGTAGGCACGCCCATCGACGTCCCCGACCCCAACACCGTAACCTGCATCCGTTCGCTACTCATTTTCGGCATCGCCACAGCGCAATTGTCCCACACCGTCCAGTCCCATTGTAGGGGCGGGGCTTGCTTGCCCTGAGCACTCCCAGTGGGCCCCGCCCCCGTGGGTTTTCGATCTAGCGTGCAATCAGGAAAGTACTTGAGGGTGCCCCACCTTTCGCGCCTCTCGCGATAGGTGGGCTCTTACGAGCCAACGCCAAAAAACCTCTTGTCCGTACTCCTGTTTTTTCTTCTCAGCGATCCTCCGCGCACTCTGCGTCTCTGCGTTATCTTTACGCTTTCGTTCCGTTCCCTGTTTCCTCCCCCCAAAAAACAAAAAATCCCAAGCGCCCAAACAGCACCTGGGTTCTCCTGCCAATTTCCAATTTCAATTTTCGATTTCGGATTACTTCCGCTTCTCTCCCTTTATCGTCCCCTGCACCTGCGCCATCTGCGCGGCCATCGCCTTGGTGATCTCCAGGTACGTCATCTTCAACTTCCCCAACAGATCCAACAGCATCGAATCCTCTTCCGGCGCCAGGTTTCCTTTCGTCTTCACATGCAGCGCATCCAGCATGTCAATCAACTCCCGCGCCGCCTCCGGATCAATCACCGGCTCGCCCGTCCGCGGATCCGCATACGCACCCAGCACCATCGCGGCATTGCTTCCGATCATCCGCACCAGATTCTCAAACGCCGGCACCTTCTTCGGCGTCTCCGCCGGAGGCGCCGCTGCGGCCTTTGCATCCGCTTCCGCTTGCGCCACGGCCTTTTCCTTCACTACTTCGCGCTGCGCCTCGCGCTCCTGCTCTTCCACCACTTCCTTGCGCATCTCGCCCTCGGCGGTAAATGGCCGCCGGTCAATCACTTTGAATCCCTCATCCTGCTTATGTTCAGACACGGTGTTCTTCCTCTTCCTCAGTCTCTCGCTGTATGAAATCCTCCCTCAGTTTATCACGGGAATGGAACTCCCTTTTGGAGAGCGTCTCGGCCGACTCACGCCTCAGCCCGGGGGCTAGCTAGAGCCACCCGCCGACAACGAGGCCCTACTCCCCCAATCCCACCCGCCGCAACAATTCCTGAAACTTCGCTTCCTTCCGTAACGAGTCGTACGTTGGATCAACTTTCAGCGCCGCCATCGAATTGGAGTGCTGCTCGTAACCCTTCTCCAGCCATTTCAATGCCTCTTCTCGATTTCCCATGCTTGCATATGTCCAGGCGAGTGCCCCTGCATCCATCCCCCGTTGCCGATTTATTTCCTCTAGTTCATCCAGAGCGAGCTTCGCCTCGGCCTGGTGTCCCCACATTCCGTACAAGCGGGACCTTGCCGACCAGTACCACGCTCCGCCGCCCGTCGCTCGCTTCGCATCTTCCAGGTCCGCCAGGGCCTCCTGGTACATCCCTTTCGCCGCATAAGCGAATTCAATGATGTGGCCCCTCGGGAAAGAGGGATCCATCTCCAGCACCGCCCGCAACTGCTCGATCGCCCGGTCGTAATCCCGCGAATAATAAAACAGCACCCCGCGATCCGCCGCAATGATCAGCGACAGCGGATCCAGTCTCTTCGCGGCGTCGCTCTCCCGGAATGCTTCCTCGAATCGTCCGCGAAACCCAAGATGTTCGGCGTACCAGTGGTGCGCCGTCGCATAATTCGGATTCAATTCAATCGCCCGTTTGAACTCCTTTTCCGCCGTCTGCCAGTCCCAGTCGTAATTCTGTACCACTAGCGCCAGCGCCGTGTGCGCCTCCGGCAGCTTGTCGTTCAGTTCCAGCGCTTTCAGCGCCGCTGCCCGCGCCTCCGAGATAAACTTCGACGCAGGCAGCAGGCTGTAGCCGCTCATCAGCGTGTACGTGTTCGCCAGCCCTGCATACGCCGGCGCATACCTGGGATTCTTCTTGATCGCTTTCTGAAAGCACGCGATCGCCTGCTCGAACGCCGCCGTCGTGCGCTTGTTCCAGAAATACAATCCCTTCAAATATTGGTCGTAGGCTTCGTAATCTTCACGCGACATCGCCGCGGCAACGACCGTCGCTCCCGGCTTCTTCGCTCCCAGTGTCTGCTGGATTTCGTCCGCGGTCTCCAGCGCGATCTCGCTCTGCACCGCCAGCAAGCTCTGCACCCCCCGATCGAACTCCTTCGTCCACAGCCGTGTCTGATCTCCCGTCCGGATCAGTTGCGCCGTGATCCGCACGCGTTTCGCGTCTCGTCGCACACTCCCCTCCAGTACGTATTGCACCCCCAGTTCGCGCCCGATCTGCTCCGCATTCTCCTGCGTTCTCTTGTAATGCATCACCGATGTCCGCGCGATCACCCCAAAATGTTCCGGGTCCATCAACCCCAGTTGCGCGATCATCTCCTCCGTCAATCCATCGCTGAAATACTCCTGCCCCGCCTCCCCGGTCAGATTCTGGAAGGGAAGCACCGCCAGCATCACCCTCCCATTCTTCGCCGCTGCCAGCCTCACCACCTCTCGCCTCGCCCCTTCGCGCGCGCGCACCCACTTAACGCCAACCCAAATTCCCGCAATCACCAGCGTCGCCAACGCGACCCCGGCAATCCAGCCCCGCAGGTTCGACTGCGGCTTCTCCTCCGCTTTCTTCCGCGCAACCCCAGACCACCCGCTCTCCCCGCTCCACACAAAATCCCGAATCGGCGCCTCCGGCTCTCCCAGTTCGATTACTTTCTTTACGCCGCCTTCCGCCGCCGGCGCTTCCACACCCACAATTAGCCGGTAACCCACCTTCGGCATCGTCTCGATATACCGCGGCTCCGTCGCCGAATCGCTCAACACCGCGCGCAACTCCTTGATCGCCGTGTTCAGCCCATGTTCAAAATCCACAAACGTATCCGCCTGCCACACTCGCTCCCGCAACTCCTCCCGCGTAACCACGTCGCCGCCACGCTCGAGCAACACCTCCAGCACCTGGAACGGCTGGGGCCGCACCTTTATCCGTCTGCCTTCTTTCAGGAGTTCCCGCGTGCGGGGCAATAGCTCAAATCGACCAAATCGGTATCTCGGGCCCAGGGCCGCCATAGTCCAGCCTTTCTGACGTGCCGGATTCTCCCCCCGCCCTCTATCCAATGCAACCTAATTTTTCTGTTATCAGCCGCTTGCGCCTTCACCTCAATCACACCTCTTTTCCACCTCGCCTCCATTGATCCTTTCCCGGTTTTCTGCGATTTACACCTCAAGTTCTCGGCTATCCCGCCTCGTTCCGCAATTGGCCGAATTTTCAGGAGGATACTGATGTCCAGCAATTTCAGCCCCAGCCGTGCAATCTTGCCTACCCGCCGCCGCTTCGTCCTGCTCCTTGCCTGGTTTGCCCTCGCCTCGATCGCCACCGCTGTCGTCATCCCCAGTCTCTTCCCGTTCCGCGACCCCACTGGCCTTGTCTCCACCTATAACGCCGCCGGCCCCATCAACGAGAAAAGTCCCTTCTTTCAAAGCATCGGCACTAACGGTCGCAGCTGCGCTTCCTGCCACCTGGCCAGCGATGCGTTCGGCCTCGGCGTCTCCAGCGTCCGCGCGATCTTCCAAGAGTCCGGGGGACAGGACCCCCTCTTCGCTTCCGTCGACGGTGCCAACTGCCCCAACGCCACCCCGCCCGGCAATCCAGCCGACCACAGCCTCTTGTTGAAGAGCGGCCTCATACGCGTCGGCATCACCCTACCTGGCACCACGCAGTTCACCATCAGCGCTGTTCACGACCCCTACGGCTGTGCCATCGTCCCTGATCCCGTTTCCGGCTTGCCAACTGTTTCCGTTTACCGCCGCCCGCTACCGACCACCAATCTCGGTTTCTTGAGCACCATCATGTTCGACGGCCGCGAGACCATCCAGCCTCTGAACAACGCCGCAACCTTCCGCGCCAATCTCATCACCGACTTGATGCACCAGTCTGTCAGCGCCACAGTCACGCATGCGCAAGGTGCCATACCCACCACCGACCAGCAGACCGCCATCGTCAATTTCGAACTCGGCCTCAACTCCGCCCAGTTCTACGACAACTCCGCCGGCCTGCTCTCCAGTGGCGGCGCTGGTGGCGGCGCCTATTATCTTTCCGAGCAGGCCTACCATCCCGGCACCAACGATTCCCTCGGCAAGGATCCCAACGGTCAGCCGTTCAATCCCGCCGCCACCTTCACGCTCTTCGACTCCTGGGCCAATTCGCTTCCATTCTTTTTCGCATTCCGCGATCGCGATGACGCCATGCGCAAACGCATCGCCGCCGGGCAGGTTCTTTTCAACACTCGCCCGCTCACCATCTCCAGTGTTCGCGGCCTCAATGACAATTCCGCCCTCGGCGCCACCCCCATCGCGCCGTTCACCGGCAACTGCACCACCTGCCATGACACGCCCAACGTTGGCAATCACTCGTTTCCGCTGCCGCTCGACATCGGCACCGGCCACAACCCAGCCTATGAATCCGACCCGCTGATCGCCGCCGGCGTTTCCCTACTCGACTTTCCCGATCTCCCCGTCTATCAAATCAACGGCTGCCCCAATCCATTCGCCACGTCGCCCTCCACCGAGCCCTACACCATCTACACCACCGACCCCGGCAAAGCCCTCCTCACCGGCCTGTGCAGCGACGTCAACCGCATCAAAGGCCCGGTCCTGCGAGGCTTGGCCGCGCGCGCCCCCTATTTCCACAACGGCGCCGCGCAAAATCTCGACCAACTCCTGAATTTCTACAACCAACGATTCCAAATGAACCTGACCGACGAAGAGAAGGCCGACCTAATCGCCTTCCTCAATGCGCTCTAGCCCATTTGCTCTTACCCTCCCACTAGGCCCGCGTTCAGCAACTCATCTCAGAACGCGGGCCGCCCTTTTTCTCTCTTCTCCGTGACCTCTGCACACTTTCTCTGCGCTCTCTGTGTGAAATCTTTTTTCTTCTGCTCATCCTGGTCCCACTTGTAAAACCCTTCCGCTCGTCCTACAGTTATTCTTTCAGGAAAAAAGCGCGCATGCCTTCGAAAAAACTCTCCCGCCCCCGCATAAAACCAAAACCCAAAAGCAGCCGCGCCAAAAAATACCCACGCCCCGAAAATCCCGGTCCGGCCTTCGCCAAACTAGCCGCGGTAATGGCCCGCCTCCGCGCCCCTGGCGGCTGTCCCTGGGACCGCGAGCAGACCCACTCCACCCTCCGCACCTACCTCATCGAAGAAGCCTACGAAGTCCTGGACGTCCTCGATTCTAAAGACGATTCCAGATTCGCCGAAGAACTAGGTGACCTTCTACTCCAGGTCCTCTTCCACGCCCAGATAGCCGCCGAAACCCGCCGCTTCTCCATCACCGACGTAATCCGAGAAATTCACGACAAAATGATTCGCCGCCACCCTCACGTCTTCGGCAACGTCAAAGCCAAAACCTCCGCCCAAGTTCTCCGCAACTGGGAACTCCTGAAAAAACAGGAGCGCCAATCCAAATCTCCAAACTCCGAATCATCTACTTCCTTAACCTCGTTTACCTCCAACTCCGGCCACGCTTCGCTTCTCGATGGAGTCCCATCCACTATTCCCGCTCTTCTACGCGCCTTCCAACTCACCCGCAAAGCCGCCCGCATCGGCTTCGACTGGCCCAACGTCGAAGGTATCTTCGACAAACTCCAGGAAGAATCCACCGAACTCCGCGAGGTCCTCCGCAAAAAAGAATCCGACGCCCGCATCGAAGGGGAACTAGGCGACATCCTCTTCGTAGTCGTGAACCTCTCCCGCTTCCTCAACGTAGATCCCGAAATCGCCCTCCACAAAGCTAGCGCCAAATTCACCCGCCGCTTCCACCAAATGGAAGCGATCGCCCTCGAAAAGGGAACTACCCTCGCCGAAATCCCACGTCCCCAACTCGAATCCCTCTGGGACCAATCCAAACAACTCGAACTTTCCCAGGCTACTTCAAAATGAACAACCGCTTCTCTAGGCTCTCTGTGTTCTATCTCTGGGCCCTCTGTGTTAAAGCATTTTTCTTCTCTTCTCTTCCCAATTTCTATTTTCACTTTTCAATTTTCCAATGAGTCCCGACATTCAAATCCGCAAATGCACCACCCTCCCCGACTTCCACCGCTGCGTCGAACTCCAAAAGCAAGTCTGGAATGAATCCGACCTCGAAACCGAACCCTACACCACCTTCGTCGTCGCCAACCAAACCGGCGGCCAGGTCCTCGGCGCTTTCGATGGCCCCACCATGGTCGGCTTCACCATGTCCCTGGTCGGTGTCCGCGAAAAAATGCACTACCTCCACTCCCACATGACCGGCGTTCTCCCCGAATACCGCGACCGCAAAATCGGCCGCGCCCTGAAACTCTTCCAGCGCGAAGAAGCCCTCTCCCGCGACATCCGCTTAATCGAATGGACCTTCGACCCGCTCGAAACCCGCAACGCCCACTTCAACCTCAACCGCCTCGGCGCCGTAGCCCGCACCTACATCCCCAACTTCTACGGCATCACCTCCAGCCCCCTACACCGCAATCTCCCTACCGATCGCCTGCTAGCCGAATGGCACCTCGACTCCAAGCGAGTAATCGCCGCGATTAACGATCTAGCTCCCAATCCCACCGAAGCCCCCGCCACAATCCACATTCCCAAACTCGACACCTCCGAATCCTCTACCTCCTTTACTTCCTCTCACCAATCTCAAATCCGAGAAGAATTCCTGCGCTTATTCTCCAAGCACTACGCCGCCACCTCCCTACGCTTCACCCCCACCGGCGCCGACTATCTCCTCCAACCCTGGTCCGATTTCTAGCCTCCCGGTAGCGCAGGCTTCAGCCTGTCGCCTTTTCTTTTCTGCCATCCCGACCGGAGCGGCCCGACTTTTTTCTCCGCGCCTTCTTAGGCGCCTTGGGCCGCGCAGTGGAGGGACCGGGGCAACCAACAAAACTCATCTAATCTCTAGGTACTCCGCAATCTCTTCTCTCCCTGCTAACTGTTCGCTGCGATCTGTTATCCCCCGAAAGATTCCCATCCCGCTCCCACCCGTCTGCGTCATAATCATTCCCTAATGCAAATCCGTTCCCTCACCCTCCGCGAAATCCATCTCAAACTCCTCGCCCCGTTCGAAACCAGCATGGACCGCGTTACCGAGCGCCGCATCCTCCTCGCTGAACTCCATCTCGACAACGCCACCGGCTGGGGCGAATGCACCGCCGGCGAAAGCCCGTTCTACTCTCCCGAAGACACCGAAACCTCCTGGCACATCCTCACTCGTTATCTCTGGCCCATGCTGAAAGGGAAGCACATCAACTCCGCCGCCGAAATCTGGCCGCTCCTCGAACAGGTCCGCGGCCACACCATGGCCAAGGCCACGCTGGAAACCGCCGCATGGGACGCCGAAGCCAAACTGGAAAATCTCCCTCTTTGGAAATTGCTGGGCGGCACCCGCGAAGAAATTCCTTGCGGTGTCTCCATCGGCATCAAAGAAACCGTCGAAGAACTCACCGCCGCGGTAAAAAAGGAACTCGACGCCGGCTACCAGCGCATCAAGCTGAAAATCAAGCCCGGCAAAGACCTCGCTCTCGTCCAGCACATACGCAATCTTTACCCGCGCATCAAGCTTTCCGTTGATGCCAACTCCGCCTATCGCGCTGAAGATCTCCAACTCCTCCAGCAGCTCGACGCCTTCTACCTCATGATGATCGAGCAGCCCCTCGGTTGGGACGACCTCTTCGGCCACGTCGCCATCCAGAAAAATCTGCAAACGCCCATCTGCCTCGACGAGTGCATCCATACCTACGAACAAGCCGAAGCCGCTATCTCCCTCGGCGCCTGCAAAATCATCAACGTCAAACTCGGCCGAGTCGGCGGCCACCTGCAAGCAAAACGCATCCACGATCTGTGCGCCAAGAATTCCATTCCCGTCTGGTGCGGCGGCATGCTCGAATCCGGCGTAGGCCGCGCCCACAACATCGCCATGTCCACCCAATCCAACTTCTCGTTACCCGGCGACGTCTCCGCCAGCGCCCGCTACTGGGAAAAAGACATCATCACCCCCGAAGTAACCGTCAGCCCCCAAGGCACAATCCAAGTCCCCAACACCCCCGGCATCGGCTTCATCCCCAACCTAAAACGCATCGACACCCTAACCACCCGCAAACTCCACCTCACCTGATTCCCATGCAGGGGCACGATAAATCGCAGGGCTGTCCAAATTACACTAAGAGCGCCCAATTGGACGGGTTAAGCCCCTTTGTTTTCAACCTCGGTGATGCTGATCAAAAATGAGGTTGTCACTTCGATTCCGTGCTGTGCAAATTCCAGGGCAATGAGTCGAAAGACCAGAGAGCTCCAGAAAGAGCCCTACGGCGTGCCATTTCATGGGGTTTGAGGAATTCCCCTTGCCCTAAAGAAGAGAACAGCGGTGAAACAGCGGCCGAAGCAATCTCCCGTGCTTGGCAGTTTCAAAACTCCGATGCTTTTCCCTTCTACGGTTTCTCGCCGATCGTGAACAGTACAATCTTCTTCCGGAATGCATCTCTTGCCGGTGATTCTGAGAGGACGAGAAAACAGAAAATTCCCACCGCGCTGTTCTGCCCGGGCACGGATATCCCCACGCGCAAGTGGCGCATCAAGCTCGAAATTCTCAATGTTCGTCTCCAGGATCTAGCTAGTGCATATCTTCGATAGTGTGCCCGCTATCCGACCGCTGTTATCGGTTTACCATCCACTCCCCGCCTTCCCGTATAATTCAATCAATGCCCCCGTTCCGCCCGCTCCCGTGCGAATAGAACCCTCCGACGGCCACCGTCCCTCCCGCTCCATCCTGGTCGCCTGCATCACCCTCATCATGGCCATCTGGGCGGTCAACTACCTCACCGTAAAAATCGCCCTCCGCTCCTTCGCGCCGCTCACCCTCGCCTCCTTCCGCGTAGTCGCCGCCTCCGCCTTCATGCTCGCCATCTACCCCATCGCCGCGCGCCTCCGCGCCTTCTCCGCCGACCTCAAAGCGCACAAGCAGCCGCGCACGCTCCGCGACCTCTTCACCTTCGCTTATCTCGGTTTTTTCTGTATCGGCTTAAATCAGATGTGCTTCACGGTAGGTCTTCGTTACACCAGCGTCGCTCACTCCTCGTTAATCCTCGGCATGGGCCCCATTTGGGCGCTAATCCTGGCCGTCCTCTTCCGCCTCGAAAAACTTACTCTCGGCAAAGCCCTCGGCATGAGCGTCTCGTTCATCGGAGTCGCCATTCTCGCCTCGGCCTCCGGCGGCGTCTCCCGCTACTCGCCCACGCTCACGGGCGACCTCATCACCCTCTGCGGCTCGCTCGCCTTTGCCTTCTACGTCGTCCTCGGCAAGCGCGTAGCAGGTCAGTACGACCCCCTCACCATGACCACCTGGAACTACCTCTTCGGCGGCCTCCTAATTCTTCCCATCGCCCTCAACCGCGCCTTCGCCCTCGGCCCCCTCGCCAGCTGGCAATCCATTCCGTGGCTCGCCTGGGCATGCCTCGCCTTCAGTGCCATCTTCAGCTCCACGCTCGCTTACCTCTTCTACTTCTGGCTCCTTCGCTACCTCGAAGCCTCCCAACTCAGCGCCTTCTCCTACCTTCTCCCAGTGTCCGCAACCATCCTCGGCATCCTGTTCCTCAACGAACACGGCTCCTGGTCCGAACTCTTCGGCGGCGCCCTCGCCCTAGTCGGCCTCTCCCTCACCGAATCCGCTCGCGCCTCCTAATTCTTGCCGTTGCAGGGGCCGGGCTCGCTTGCCCGGAGTCTACCGAAGGGCCCGACCTCTTGGGTTTCTCTTCTCTCCGTGTTCTCTGCGCTCTCCCTCTGTGTCCCCTGTGTTAAAAATCCTATCTTCACTCTTCACAGGCCACTGGCCACTCTTCCACCAGTCACTCTTTTATCTTCTGCACCTTAATCACAATTCGATTTTCCGACGGCCGCATCAAATACCCCTTCACCGTAATCCGCAAATTCTCCAGCTTTTGAAACTTGTGCGGATCACCATCCACTTCCACCGACTTCGTCACCCGTCCGCCAATATTCATCTCATTCGGAAAGTGTATCTCCCACCCGGTCGTGGGAGTTCCAACTAGCGACACCTTCACTAGAATTCCAGTCACCTCCACAACCTCCGGCTTGTCCTGTGCCGCCGCCCAGATCCCCGCACAAAGCATCACAACAGCCGCTATCAATCCCATCATCGCGATTTTTCGCATGCTCCCTCCTCAGGTGTCGTGAGCCTATTGGACTCTTCCCTCGGAGTCAATCCACTCCTTCGCGCGCATCAATAACTGCTCGGCTTATCCGCCGCCGGCGCCTTCCACTCCTTAATCTTCTGCACCACGAACACGATCTGATCCTTCCGCTCCGTTCCCGACCGGTGCACAATCATCCCCTTTGCCATCACCTTCCTGTTCTCCAGCTTCCCAAATTTCTTCGTGTCGCCTTCCACCTCAATCGAATGCACCCCATTCCCGCCGAAACTTACCTCGTTCTCAAACTCAATCGCCCAACCGGTCGTCTCTGCTCCCACGGCCATCACCTTCACCAGTTTTCCCGTAGCTTCCACCGCGTCCGGCACCGGTGTCCCTTGCGCCGCGCCTCGCGCACAAACACAAAGCATCGCTAATCCAATCCCCGCCATCGTTCTCCAAATATTTTTCATTGTCACCCTCCCGCCACAATTTTCAATTACGCGCTTCTACCTGTATCCGACTCACGCACTCCCAGTTCTATTCCCTGGCAAGCACAAATAAGCCGCAAATTCATCCACCATCCGGTAACCCACTCGCTCGTAGACCGGCCGCCCCATCTCCGTAGCATGAAGCACGGACTCTTTCACTCCATAGCGCCGCTTCATAAACGCATCCATCTGCCGCAGCAGCGCTTCCGCGTATCCTCGCCCGCGATTCGCCGGGAGGGTCGCCATCCATCCCACGTACGAAACTCCCTCCACAAACGACGCCGAACCTCCCGCCACCGCCAACCCATCTTCATAGAGCAAAAATCCGTGATGGGGCCCCTGCCACAATTCCGCGCATGTCAATTGGGCCACGTCCTTCATTTCCATCTCGTGACACACCACATTCAATCGCGCAATCTCTTCGGCCATCGCCGCTCCCGTGATCTCCCGGATCTCAAATTTTCCCGCTCGCCGCTTTGGCGGGAACAATTCGCCCGCCACCATCCCGGGCATGTGAAACATCGGCTGAATCGTCAGGCCCTTCTCCACCTGTCCGTTGCGCAGGAGCAAAAGTCCTGGCACACTTTGCGGAGTCAAAACCCTTCCAAACTCTCCAATAAGGCGCTCCAGTTCGCCGCGTACCAGTGTTCCAGAATGTTTCGGAAACGCCAGATTGAACAGCGGCACGCCAATCCCTGCAAACGCAATCCCCATCTCCGGATGCGCAATGCGCGCGCTCGAAGGAAACGCCTCCGCATACCCCTGCCAGGTAGACAAAAATATTTTCCCGGTGTCAGTAATCATTCCGTTCGTCCTCGCGCGGGCTGCGAAATTCCCAAGATATTTCCCGCCGGGTGCTTGAGCCACGCCACCTTGTCCCCGCCCGGCGCCGTCCAGATTCCCAATTCCTTGTCCTGTGCGAACGGATATTCCTCCGTCGCCACACCCCGCTGCCCCAGCCACTCCACGACTTCTTCAATCTTCTCCAGTTCCCACCCCAGAGTCGTCCCCTGCAGAGGCAAAAAATTGGAATTTTTGTTATCCGAATTTTCTGCTCGCCCGCCCGAACCACCAGCGCAAACTGGTCCAGGCTTACACTCGAACTCACCCGCGGTCAACTGGCAAAGGAATTATTTGCATAGCGCGCGTTGTCTCCTTTCTCGCTGGCTTCTTGCTATCTGTTCGCTGCTATCTGCTATCTCTCTCGAACCTGTGCTAACGTAACCTTCATCCCACAATTCATCGGAGCCAAGCAACGTGCCCAACATTCCCCTCCGCAACGGCGGTCCCAACGCGCGCATCGCCGTCATTCCCGGTGACGGCATCGGCAAGGAAGTTACTCCCGTCGCCGTCAAAGCCATCCAGGCCGCCGCGGCCAAACACCGTCGCCCTCTGGAATTCGTTGACTTCGACTGGGGCGCCGACAAATTCCTCCGCGAAAACATCACCCTTCCTCCGGGCGCCGTCGAAATGCTCCGCGACGAATTCGACGCCATTCTCTTCGGCGCCCTCGGCGATCCCCGCGTTCCCTCCAACCAACACGCCGCCGACATCCTCCTCGGCCTGCGCTTCAAGCTCGACCTCTTCGTCAACGCCCGCCCGACCGAACTCCTCCACCCGCGCTACACCCCGCTCCGCGACATCACCACCAACGACATCCGCCTCATCGTCTTCCGCGAAAACACGGAAGGCATCTACGTAGGCTTGGGCGGTTTCTTCAAAAAAGACACCCCCGACGAAATCGCCACTCAAGAAGACGTCAACTCGCGCAAAGGCGTCGAGCGCATTATCCGCCACGCCTTCCAGTACGCCCAAACGCACAAACTAAAACGCCTCTGCATGTCCGACAAATCCAACGCCATGACCTACGCCGGCGACCTCTGGCAACGTGTCTTCAAGTCCGTCCGTGCAGAATATCCTGATGTAGACTCTCGGCACCTCTACATCGACACGCTCGCCATGGAACTCGTCCGCGACCCGCGCCAGTTCGACGCCATCGTCACCAACAATCTCTTCGGCGACATCATCAGCGACCTCGCCGCGCAACTCGCCGGCGGTCTCGGCCTCGCTCCCTCGGCCAACATCCACCCCGGCCGCACCTCGCTCTTCGAGCCGGTCCACGGCTCCGCCCCCAACATCGCCGGAAAGGGAATTGCCAACCCCTTCGGCAGTGTTCTAACCGCTGGCTTGTTAATGGAATTTCTAGGCTGGAGCGACGAAGCTCACCTGCTCAAACAATCCGTAAAATCTGCCCTCAACGACAACATCACTACGGCCGACCTCGGCGGCAACAAATCCACCGCCGCCGTCTCCGACTACCTAACCAACCACATCACGAAGCACTCCTAAGGGAGTGGTCAATCTTTAGATTGGCCTTCTAGGGTAAACCTTCAAGTTAAACTTGAAGGTGCCTCGAGCGGCTAGCTAGGCAGCGTGTTCAAATCCCTAGTGCGGATGACACAAGAGTTACAATATAAACCCCGGACCATCAGGACCTGCGACAACCACGGCGATATCAAGTACTCTGTGGCCGGACAAAGAATCCTAACTGGGCTTCCAGTTGCGCGCCTTCAATACTCTTATCAATAGAGTCGCCCGTCCCCGCCGTTACGATAAACCCAGCGAAGACCCGCCAGTCATGGATAAATATCAAACGGATTCCCAGTTTTTAGGGCGACGTAACCCAGTGAGCCAAGAAGCAGGGGTGTTTCGCTTTAGCCAGCAGTAACACCAGGAAAACAACAAAAACGGCCAAGGGGAAATAGATCGCGATGGTTGGGTCCCTTGGAAGCCTCAGAACCGTACAAACTTAGTTTTGTTCCTGTATTCTCTGTGGCCTCCGTGCTCTTTCTCCGTGTCCTCGTGTGAGATCCTGCGGTCTTTTTTCCTACCTCTTCTTCGTCGACCATGCAATCGCCATCCCCATCAAAAATCCCCCGATGTGCGCCCACCATGCCACTCCTCCCGCCGTCGCCATCCCCAACCCATTGATCCCCGCCACAAACTGCAACACAAACCAATACCCCAAAATCAAAATCGCCGGCACCGGGATCAGAAAAATAAAAAAGAACGTCAAGATCCTGTGACTCGGAAACATCACCGCATACGCTCCCATCACCCCGCTGATTGCCCCGCTAGCTCCCAGCGCCGGAATCCCCGAACCCCAGTTGAACATCACGTGGATCAACCCCGACCCGATCCCACACAAAAGATAAAAAAACAAATACCCGATATGCCCGAACGCATCCTCCACGTTATCCCCGAAGATATAAAGGAAGAGCATGTTCCCCAGCAGGTGCATCAACCCGCCATGCAAAAACATGCTGCTGAACAGGGGAAACAACGCCACGCTGGCCGGCGCAGTTCCCGCCAGAAATGCCGGCAACCGCGCCGGAATGGTCGCATTCGCCAGCAGGAACGCCTTGGCCGCATGAGGGGACAACGTGATCTGGTACAAAAACACCAGTACGTTCGCCGAAATCAGTATCACATTGACAAAAGGAAAAGTTCGAGTCGGATTAATATCCTTCAGCGGGATCATTCAGCCAGTGTATCGTGCCTCGTCCCCACGCGCAGCGCTTTGGAGTGCGGCAGCTCAGTCGCCGCTTTTACGGCGTAACGCTCCAGCCAAAATTAAAATTTGCAGGCAATAGGGACTGCGCAAAAGCGGAGGCACAGCTTCCGCACTCCAAAACCAAACCTTCAAGTAATACTTGCAATGTCGGCGCGCCGACATCTTCTACCGATACTCATCGCAAAGCCGCGGTCCGTCCCTTTCCAACAACTGGCAACTCCTCCGGATCTCATCCGTAATTACCTGGCATGAATTATCAGCATTGCAAGGCGGGTGCGCACCCGGCGAAACCTTGCTGCACTGCCGCGCCAAATCCTCGGCTCGCTCGTCTCCCAACGACCGCCTACAAGAGCGCCCGCCGTGGCGTCCTTCACCGTGCCCTTCGCCACGACCGGTAACCACAAAGTCCGCCCGGCATCCATGGTCCACCCAAATCCCGTGCTCATCCGCTCCCCACGAATAACCTTCCTGGCAAGCTGCCCCGCTCCGCTGCTTCACCAGTTGCACTCCGCCGCGCGCATCCACCTGGCAATAATTCCTCCGCCCATTATCCGAAGCGCAGTAAAGCGACTGCGGCGGTCCCCCGTAGCCTCCCGGATGCTCAGGCCGCTCATGCGGCTGCGCTACAAACTCCGCTCGGCATCCATGGTCCACCCAGATGCCTCGCTCATCGAATCCCCACGAAACACCTTCCTGGCAGGGCGCACCGCTGTGCTGCCGAATCAAGTCTACGTCCCCGCGCGTGTCCGCCTCGCAGTAGTGCCGCGCGCCATCGTCCGACGAGCAGCGCACAATCGATTCGCCTCCGCGATTCTCCCCTTGCCCCTCATATTCCACCCGGAAGTAAGCCCGGCATCCGTGGTCCACCCAGATTCCGCCCTGGTCGTATCCCCACGAATATCCCTGCTGGCACGCGGCGCCGCTGGTTTGTTTTTCCAGCGCCACTCCTGACCGCGTATTCGCAGCGCAGTAGCGCCGGTGTCCGTCGTCAGAAGAGCAGGGAACCTGCCGGCCGCCGCTTGCAGTGTTGTCGCTGCCAAGAGCAAACTCCGCCCTGCAGCCATCGTCGACCCAGATCCCGTGATCGTTATAATCCCACGAACGTCCTTGTTGGCATGGTGAGCCGCTCTCCTGCTTCACCATGGTCACACCGTAGCGCGTATCCGCCTGGCAGAATTGCCGGTGCCCGTTATCTGAAGAGCACCGCACGACCTGACCGCGCACCGCTCCTGCAAAAGGACACATCACTGCGCACAAAGCAATCAGCATTCTCAGAATTCGCATGTTCATCTCCGTCTTCGGTTCCTTAGAAAACCCGGCGACCCGTATCAGTAGAATTACAGCGGCTATGTCCGAACCTCAATTCATTAATTGACCGCGTGTAGCCCACAAGACAAGGCACGCAGCGGATTGGCACATCCTCGCGACGGGAAGGGAAGCCTCCCCTGCGTCTTATAATCTCTCCGCCGCAAATTCCTGGTTAACAGAATATTTTGGGCTGCGTTTCGCTGCTTACGGTGCGATAAACCGCCACGGTAGGTAGCGGAAGTGCTAAATCCGGTTCCCTGGATTCGTAAACCTGCGGGTAGAGAATCAGGCGGGCTGAATGATCAAGATCAGTGTGCTGTATCAGAACGGCGATGGCCACGTCTTCGACATGAACTACTGCCTGGTGAGACACATCCCGCTCGTCCGCCGGCTGTCCGGCGCGGCTCTCAAAAAGGTTGAGGTCGAGGAGGGAATGGCTGGCCTGGCCGCCGGTTCGCCCCCGGCCTATCTAGCCATGGGACATTTGTTCTTCGAATCGGTCCAAGCCTTTCAGGCCGCGTTCGGGCACCATGCGTCAGAAATCACCGGCGACATTCCCAACTACACAAATGCCCAGCCTACGATCCAAATCAGCCAAGTGAAACTGTCTTAGACCAACGCCGCGCCGGCCAAAGCTGGCGGTCCGCCCAGCCTCAGGCTGCAATTTTGGTGACAGAGCAACGTAGCGCCGGCATTCTGTTTACCCCGAGGCGAGAGGTGCCGGCCAGCCTGCCTGTCGCCAAGCTGGCGGCGTTACGCCCCGGCCCATCCAAGGGTGGCTCAGTCTCGACTCGAACCCACTGGGTGCAAGAAATCCCCAACGTTTTCCCAAAAATGTCGGCGCGCCGACATTGAAAGTAATACTTGAAGGTTTTCCCATTTTGAAAAAATCGCACCCAAACCACTGCTTTCGGCCACCCGTTCCCCTGCGTTTCTTCCACAACTCTCTCACGCCGACATTGCGATGCTTCCTCACCTGTGGTATTTAATTTAGTCCTGCATGTGCGTCTCGCTTGCCCAGAGACTTTCCGTATCCCTCTTTCCAAGCGATCGCGCTGACATTTCATGCCTGCCCGCGAAACGGAAGCCATCATCTTGAAGACCTTCGCGCTGGGCGAGGCCGATCGCCTGGTCAGTTTTCTAGGCCGTACGTCGGGTCGCATGCGGGGCGTAGCCGCTGGCGCGCGCCGCATCAAGAATCGCTACGGCTCCACGCTGGAACTGCTTGCGCACGTCCAGCTCTGGTATGTCGAACGCGAAACGCGGGAACTGGTCCGCATCCAGCAGGCCGAGTTGCTCGAGTCCTTCAACAAGTCTCAGAGCGACTACGAGCTCTCGACCAGCCTTGCGCTCGTCAGTGAAACCGTCGAACTGGTTCTTCCGGAGCACGAGCCGTCCGAGCCGATGTTCCGGCTCATCCTGCTTACGGTGCGCGAGGTCGAACGCCGCGGGAACGGCATTCTCCCGCTCAGCTACTTCGCTTTCTGGACGGTGCGCCTGGCGGGCTGGCTGCCGCGCTTCGATGTCTGCGCCGAATGTGGCAAGGTGTTTGGGACCAAGCCGGCGTATCAGTCTTCGGCATTCCCCGGCCTGTTCTGTGAAGAGCATCGCCGCTCGGGCATGAAGCCGGTCTCAAGTGATGCCCGGCACCTCGCGGAAGTCTACACGCGGGAAGGGCTGGCAAAACTGGACGCTGCGCTCGAGTCGCAACCCTGGGCGAGGGAACTGCGGGAAGCGGCACTGAACTGGATCGAGCACCACACCGAGCGAAAGCTCGCGACGCGCGAACTCTTGGAGACGCCGTGAACGTTAAAGTAAAACTTGAAGGTAAAGCAAAGCCAAAGGGCCTTACCTTTCAGGAACTCATTCTCAAGCTCATGCACTTCTGGGACGCGCAGGGCTGCGTTCTCCAGCAACCCTACGATACCGAAGTCGGCGCCGGCACCATGCACCCGGAAACTTTCCTTCGCGTCCTCGGCAAGGATCCCTATCGCGTGGCCTTCGTGCAGCCGTCCCGCCGTCCCGCCGACGGCCGCTACGGTGAAAATCCCAACCGCCTCTACAAGCACTTCCAGTATCAGGTGATCCTCAAGCCCTCGCCCGCGGACATACAGGACCTCTACCTCCGCAGCCTCGGCGCCATCGGCATTGACCTCAAAGCCCATGACATCCGGTTCGAGGAAGACAACTGGGAATCGCCAACACTCGGCGCCTGGGGCATCGGCTGGCAAGTTCTTCTCGACGGCCTCGAAATCACCCAATTCACCTACTTCCAGCAGAGTGGCGGGATCGACCTTGACCCCATCTCCGTTGAAATCACCTACGGCCTCGAGCGTATCAGTGCTTTCCTGCAGGACGTCGCGAGCGTCTACCAGATCCGTTGGACCGGCGACAAATCCTACGGCGACATCCGCCTCGCCGAAGAACAGCAACTCTCCGAGTACAGTTTCGACCGCAGCGACGCCAAGGCCCTGCGCGCCGAATTCGAACTGCATGAGAAGGAAGCCAAGGAACTCCTGGACGGATGGAAGAAACGCGAGGAGACGGTAGGCGCATCGCCAGCCGCGCTGAAGCGCTACCCGATCCTTGCCGCCTACGACCACTGCCTCAAGTGCTCGCACCTCTTCAACCTGATGGACGCCCGCGGGGTGATTTCCGCCACTGAACGCGCCGCCCTGATGCAAAGAGTCCGCAGCCTCTCCTGCCGCGCCGCGGCCGCCTACCTCGAGCAAGCTACAGGCGCAGCCCCTAAACCCGGGGTGCGCGCATGACCACCTCAAGTATTACTTTCAATGTCAGCGCGCGGACATTTGGAGTGCGGCAGTTCTGCTGCCGCTTCTACGGAGTAGGCCGCGCCACCGCGTTCCCAAAATGGAAGGACCCGTCCACTACGCCATCAATGAATTTGAAAACAAACTATTTGGTAAAACCTTCAAGTAATACTTTCAATGTCGGCGCGCCGACATTTTCTCCGACATCCGCGTGCAGGCGCGGGTTTGCGCCGCCTTCTTCTCTTCGCGCGGAGCCGGCGGTGTCCCAATGACCTCTGCCAAGAAGGGAATTAAGAAGTCTCCCCCGCTGTCCAAGTCCTCCGCCAAACCCGACTACCGCGTCGAACTCCTCTTCGAAATCGGCGCCGAAGAAATTCCCGCCGGTATGCTCCCTCGCGCCGTCACCGAACTCCAATCCATTCTCGAACGCCACCTCGCTGCCGAAAATTATCAGCAGGGCGTCACCATCGAAACCTTCGGCGGACCGCGCCGCCTCACCGCCTGGGTCCGCGGACTCATCGCCAAACAAGCCGACGTCGAAAATGAAGTTACCGGTCCGCCAAAGTCCGTTGCCTACGACGCCACCGGTGCCGCGACTCGCGCCGCGGTCAGTTTCGCCGAGCGCCAGGGCGTGCCTCTCCACCAGGTCTATCTGGTGCAAACTTCCAAGGGCGAATACATCGCCGCTAAAGTCACCAAACGCGGCCGCACCGCTCACGAACTCCTGCTCGAAATTCTCCCCCGCGTCATTCACGATCTCCCGTGGCCCCGCACCATGACCTGGACGGGCCTCGAAGGTGCGCGATTCATCCGCCCGATCCGGTGGCTCGTCGGCGTACTCGACGGCAAGCCGCTCAAGTTTTCCTTCGGCGGGCTCACGGCGGGCGACACCACCGTCGGCCACCGCTTCCTTGGCAAGGCGGAGATTCGCGTCAAGGATTTTACCGATTATGAAAAGAAGCTCCGCGCAAACGGGGTCATCGTCCGACCCGCCGAGCGCCGCGAAAGAATCGAACGCGAACTAGCCAGCTACGTCAAACGCACCGGCTTCCATGTCCATCCCGATCCCGACCTGCTGCAACTTGTGAGCTATCTGAACGAGTTTCCGCACGTCATCGAAGGCAGCTTCGATCCCGCGTTCCTCGAACTCCCCGATGAGATACTGATCACCGTAATGCGCGGCCACCAGAAATATTTCGCCATTGAAAAGCGTGGTGGGGAACTGGCCCCGCACTTTCTTGCGGTCATCAATCTCGCCAAGGATTCGCAGGGACTCGTCCGTGCCGGTCACGAACGCGTGCTCCGCGCCCGCTTTGCCGATGCCCGCTTTTTTTGGGAGTCCGACCAGAAAGTCCGCCTCGCCGACATTCTTCCAAAGCTCGATAAGATCACCTATGAATCCCGCCTCGGGAGCTACTACGCCAAGGTCGAGCGCATGCGCGCCATCGCCCGCTGGCTCGCCGAGCAGTGGTTCAACCTCGGGATGATCCAGGCGCATGTCGCCGATGCCGACCGTTCCGCGGAACTCGCCAAGTGCGACCTGGCCACCGAAATGGTTCGCGAGTTCACAGAGCTCCAAGGCGTAGTGGGTGGTCTCTATGCCCGGGCCCAAGGCGAACCGGAAGTCGTTGCCGACGCCGTCTACGATCACTATCGCCCCGTGGGCCTCGACGATCCGATCCCTAGAAACCTCACAGGCTGTGCCGTCGCGCTGGCCGACAAGTTCGACTCCGTCGTCGGCTGTTTCAGCGTGGGCGTAATTCCGACAGGTTCGAGCGACCCCTACGCGCTTCGTCGCGCGGCGCTCGGCATTGTGAAAATCATCCTCGACCAGAAGCTTCCCGTATCGCTTTCACTCGCGGTTGGCGCGGCTTCTAAGGCGCTGCTCACCAACCCGCCGAGAAAGACAGTCACTCCGGCGCAGGAGCAACAGGTGCTCGATTTCCTCCTCGACCGCGCCAAGTTCGTTCTCAAGGAAAAGTCCGGCTACGCTTACGACGAAGTCGGCGCCGTCTTCCGCGCGGGCTCCGATGACCTGGTGGACGTGGAGAAACGCCTGAAGGCGCTGAAGGCTATCCGCAAGACGCGGAACTTCGAACCACTGGCCGTTTCCTTCAAACGCATCCGCAAGATTCTGGAGAAGGCAAACCTGCCGGCGGGCGATGTGCAGCCCGTCAACACGCAGATATTCGAAAAGGACGCCGAGCGAAATCTGTACGCGGCTGTGCGCAAAGCCGCCGCCAGCGTCGTCATAGATAAGCGGATGGGCAAGTATCAGGAAGCGCTCGAAGAGATCGCCGGCCTCCGCAAAGCGGTGGACGGCTTTTTTGAGGAAGTGATGGTGATGGCCGAAGACGAAGCGGTGCGCGAGAACCGCCTAGCACTCCTAGCCGAAATCCTGCGCGAGTTCACCACCATCGCCGACTTTTCCGAACTCGGCGGCGAGGCGTAGCCAAGTTTTTGTAGCGGCCACCCTCCGTGGCGGGTGCGTTTAGAGCGCGGCAGCTCTGCTACGGCTTTTACGATGCAAAGGTGGCCGAGCAAACGGTTGTTCGGAGTAAGGGCTTAGGCCTCAAAAGCGGAGGCAGGGCCTCCGCACTCCAAACAAAACCTTAAAGTATTACTTTAAATGTCGGCGCGCCGACATTTTTTGAAAGGGAAGGGGCAGGTGACGGACAGGCTTTAGCCTGTCCGTCACAAGACAAAGCTAACCGCGGCAAGCTGAAGCCTGCCGCTACCAAAATCTTCTTCCGGCGAGTCGAGCGCGGCGCTCCAATCCCAATCGGGCGCTGCCCCGCTCGCCAGTACATGCAGGCAAAACTCAAGCGAGGCATAAAGTGAAAAAGTGGGTCTATTTTTTTGGCGCAGGCAAATCAGAAGGCGGCGGGGAATGGCGGGATCTCCTGGGCGGCAAGGGCGCGGGACTCGCGGAGATGACGCGCATCGGACTGCCCGTGCCCGCGGGTTTCACCATCTCCACCGAAACGTGCGATTACTTCTATAAGAACGGCAAGAAGTATCCGAGCGAACTGAAGAAGCAGGTCGTTGATAACGTCAAGAAGCTCGAAAAAGTCACCGGCAAGAAACTCGGCGATCCGAAAAGCTCGCTGCTCGTCAGCGTCCGCTCGGGCTCTGCCCGCTCCATGCCCGGTATGATGGAAACGATTCTCAATCTTGGGCTTAACGACAAGTCCGTCGCAGGACTCGCCGGCGCCACCGGCAACGAACGCTTCGCCTACGACGGCTATCGCCGCTTCGTGCAGATGTATTCGACCGTGGTGATGGGCATGTCCAAGGAAGACCTCGAGCACCGCCTGCGCGCCATGAAACAGCGCCTCGGTGTAAAGGAAGATACCGCGGTTCCCGCCCACGGCTGGAAAGAACTCGTCGCCGAGTACAAGCAATACTTCAAGGAAAAGTCTGGCGAAGCGTTCCCCGACGATCCGCTGGAGCAGTTGTGGGGCGCGATCGGCGCCGTGTTCGGTTCCTGGATGGCGGAGAAGGCCGTCACCTATCGCCGCGTCGAAAAAATCACCGGACTGCTCGGCACCGCCGTCAACGTCGTGCAGATGGTGTTCGGAAATACCGGTGATAATTCCGGTACCGGCGTCTGTTTTACGCGAGACCCGAGCTCCGGCGAAAAGATTTTCTACGGAGACTACCTCACCAACGCGCAAGGCGAAGACGTGGTGGCCGGAATCCGCACTCCCGTGCACCTGACCGAGCTGAAAAAGATCATGCCCAAGGCTTATGCGCAACTTGAAAAGGTTCGAGTAAAACTTGAAGGTCACTACAAAGATATGCAGGACATGGAGTTCACGATCGAAGAGGGCAAGCTGTACATGCTGCAGACGCGCACCGGCAAGCGCACGCCCTCCGCTGCATTCAAAATCGCCATGGACATGGCTAACGAGAAACTCATCACCAAGGAAGAAGCGGTTCTGCGCATCAAGCCGGAAGATATCGACCGACTCTTCTATCCGGTGATCGATTCCAAGGTAGACAAGAAAACGCTGAGCAGCAAAATCGTGGCGCACGGGATTAACGCAGTGCCCGGCGCAGCCGTTGGCAAGGTCTGCTTCTCCGCGAACGAAGCCGAAGAGTGGGCAGCGAAGGGCGAGAAGGTGATTCTCGTCCGCCGCGAAACGAGCCCGGAAGATGTTGGCGGCATGGCTGTCGCGCAAGGCATCCTCACTGCGACCGGCGGGAAGACTTCGCACGCCGCCGTGGTCGCACGTGGTTGGGGCAAGTGCTGTATCGTCGGCGCGGAAACGCTGGACATCGACTACAAAACGAAAACGATGAAGGACGGCAAGAGCGGCAAAATCGTCAAAGAAGGTGAATGGTTGACGCTCGACGGCAGCGAAGGCGTGGTTTATGCCGACCAACTGCCTCTGGTGACGCCGCAATTCCCGAAGGCCTACGACACCATCATGAAGTGGGCCGACACCATCCGCAAAATCGGCGTGCGCACCAACGCCGATACCCCGCAAGACGCGCGCAAGGCCGTTGAGTTCGGTGCCGAAGGCATCGGCCTCACACGCACCGAGCACATGTTCTTCACCGACTTCGAGTTTCCGGAGAAGGGAGTCGAGCGGCAGCGCGCGATTCAGGAGATGATCGTCGCCGATAACCGCGAGGCCCGCGTGAAGGCGCTCGACAAGTTGCTGCCATTTCAACGGCGCGACTTCATCGGCATCTTCAAGGCGATGGACGGCTTGCCGGTTACGATTCGCCTGATCGATCCACCGTTGCACGAGTTCGTGCCGCACGAGTTGGAGAAGCAGACGGAACTCGCCAAAGACCTGGGCATTCCCGTCGAAGTCGTGACGCGCCGTGTGGAGCAGTTGCACGAAGCCAACCCCATGCTCGGCCATCGCGGTTGCCGCTTGGCGATCACCTACCCCGAAATTCTGGAGATGCAGGTGCGCGCCATCATCGAAGCGGCGATCGAATGCCACAAGCAAAAGGTTAAAGTAATACCTGAGATCATGATTCCGCTCACGCTCGATAGAAAAGAGATGGCGATTCTGGATCAGGCCACACGCAAGGTTGCGGACGCGCTGATCAAGTCTGCCGGTGTGAAGATTCCTTACACGGTCGGCACGATGGTGGAGTTGCCTCGCGCCGTTTTGCTGGCCGACGAAATCGCTGAGGTCGCCGAATTTTTCAGCTTCGGCACCAACGACCTGACACAAACCGTGATGGGGCTTTCGCGAGACGACGCAGGACGCTTCCTGCCAGACTACGTGGACGAAAAGAAGACCGGCATTTTCCCCGGCGATCCGTTCCAGACGCTCGACATCAAGGGCGTGGGCATGATGGTTCGCATGGGCATCGAAAAGGGCCGCAAAACGCGTCCAAACCTGAAGATCGGCATCTGCGGCGAGCATGGGGGCGACGCGGAAAGCGTGAAGTTCTGCCATCAAGTCGGCATGGACTACGTCAGCGCTTCGCCATTCCGCGTGCCGATTGCGCGATTGGCCGCGGCGCAAGCAGTGGTGGAAGAGAAGCAGGCCGCGAAGAGCAAGCGCAAGTAGCACTTTGGAGTGCGCTGGCAACGCCTGCGCTTTTACGGGCCATGATCGTAGACCAAATGATATGTTGGTCCAGACGGTTAATGCGTAAAGGCGGCGGCAGAGCCGCCCGCACCCGAATGAGTTTCCCTGTGTTCCATGGTCTGCGAGTTGCGGCTGCAACGGTGGCGCTTCTGCTCGCCGTGAGTTTTTGCGCCGCCGACGCGCCACTCACCTTGCGCGGGCGCGTTCTCGACGAGAACGGACAGCCGGTAGCCGGGGTTCAAGTAAAACTTGAAGGTTTGGGAAATGTGAAATTCTCCGCGTTGACCGACGACGCCGGATATTTCTCGGTTCCGAACCTGCCGCCGGGCGAATATACCGCGCGGATGGAAAAGGTGGCCTTCTTCATTTTGCGCGGGCAGACCATCCAGGTCGCCGCCGGCGCCACCGAATTTACATTCACGCTGAACCACATTCAGGAAGTTCGCGAAAAAGTGGACGTGGTGGCGGACCCCAACCGCATCGAGCCCACGGAAACGGCGCAATCCGCCACCCTTACTTCCACGGAATTTTTCTACATTCCGGTTGCGAGTTCACATGATTACCGGCAAAGCCTGATTGCCTTGCCGCAGGTCTTGCGCGACAACCAGGCCTTGCTGCACATCGCAGGCGCGCGAGCCACGCAGTCGCAGTATTTGATGGACAGCTTCGAGGTCGGCGATCCGGTCAGCGGGGCGCTGACGATCCCGATCATCGTGGACGCGCTGCGCACGGCGGAAGTCGAAACGGGCAGATTCGGCGCAGAGTTCGCGCACCCCGGCGCGTCGATCTTGAAATTCGAGTCGCCGGACGGTGACGATCGCTGGCGCTTCAACGCCACGGATTTTATCCCCGGGCTGAACGTGCAGCAGGGCGTTCGCCTGGGAAATTATTATCCGCGCATCACGTTTTCCGGGCCGCTGGTGACGGGGAAACTCTGGTTTCTGCAGTCCTTCAGTTTCGACCACACGCTGAATGTGGAGCGCGACATCAAAACGGGCGATAACACCAGCGAGCAGTGGAGCGGCGACTCGCTTTCACGTTTGTTGTGGCACATTGCGCCAAACGACAGCCTGCATTTCACCCTGCTTTACAACAACGAAAGCGACACCAACGCGGGACTCGATTCGCTGCATCCGCAATCGACCACGCTCGACGTGCCCAGCAACCGGATTTTCGCGTCGATCAAAAATCAGTTGTGGTGGAACCATACACTCTTCGAAGTGGGCTTCGCCGAAGACCGCATTAATCGCGATTTCGATCCCCAGGGCAATGCGCCTTACTTGTTGCTCGTGAACGGCGCGCAGGGAAATTTCTTTCAGCGTTCGGATCAGTTGAGCAAACGCCACCAGTTTTTTGCCGACGGCATCCGTCCGGGTACGCACTGGCACGGGCTGCACACGTTTTCCGCGGGCACAAACATTTCCGTGGTGCTGCTGAACCAGTCCAGCACGCGCGGCGAAATCCAGGCGTTTTACGCGCCTCAGCCAAACGCGCAGCCGCAACTGGCGCGGCTGACGACATTCACGGGGAATGCGATAGTCGATGTCTCGAACACGCTGGCGGGCGCCTTCGTGCAGGATAACTGGACGCTCAGCTCTCACTGGGTTGCGCAGATCGGCCTGCGAGGCGACTGGGACCAGTTCGTGCGGCAGACGATGGTACAGCCGCGCGCCACGGTGAACTTCCTGCCGTTTTCCGATGGCCGCGGAAAATTTTCCATCGGCTGGGGAATATACAATATTCCGCTGAATCTTTCCGTGCTTGGGCAGACGCAGGATCAGCAACAGGTGGACACGCTTTATTTTTACGGCAACCGGTGCAACCCTCCGCAGGCCATGTGTACGACGGGTCCGGCTACCAGCACGTTCACGATGCCCGCGAACGGATTGCAACAACCGTTTTTTGATATCACCAGTGCCGGCTGGCAGGAGCGCATCTGGAAGAAGACGATTCTGTCTGTTGAATTGCTGGCTCGCAACGGCCACCACGAGCTGGCTTTTGAGACCTTGAACCCGGGGCAAATCGGGAGCGTGTTTCTGCTGCAGTCCACGCGGCGCGACAAATACCGCGGCGCAACGATGTCCGTGCGGCACACGTTTGAAAAAGGCGCGGTGCTGTTTGGCAGCTACACGCGTTCACGCGCCAACACGGATCAGGAGCTGGATCCGCTGCTGGGGCAAATGTTTTTTGCGGCGCAGCAGGGAGCGCCGCTTTCGTGGGATGCGCCGAACCGCGCGCTTTCCTGGGGCACAGTGCCGACGCCGCTTTGGGGCATCGATTTCGCATACCTGTTTGAATACCGCACCGGCTATCCCTTCAGCGTGGTGAACCAGCAGCAGTTTCTAATCGGCGCGCCGAACAGCCTACGGTTCCCGGACTACGCCAGCGTGAACATCAGCTTGGAAAAGAAATTCCGGTTTCGCAAATATCTTTTCGCCGTGCGCGGTTCGGTGATTAATCTTACCGACCGGCAGAATCCCAACGTGGTGGTAAACAATAGTGACGCCATCGGCGTCACCCCGGCCTTCCTGACTTTCTCGGGCGGCCAGGGCCGCGCCTTCACCGGCCGCCTGCGATTTTTGGGGCGGAGATAGAAACGCGGGGTAGGGCCGCAATCCTGGCGGCTCGAACACTTGCCGGCTGGAAGCCGACGCTACCCCTACCCGTGGCTGCTACTCAGGACGTGGGAATGGCGGCTTTGGCGGGATTGGAGTGGGCGCTTTCACTGGCCCCGGCGACTGCGGTGGCGTAGTAAGTGTACTTTTCGCCGTTGGCCGGGTGTTCGTCGGTGAAGGTCAGGCCGCTTATCGGAGTGTCGTTCAGCTTCTCGGTTTTTCCGGTGGACTCGGTCACGCGATAAATGTTGTAGCGTACGCCCGGCGTGGTGCTGGCGATCCAGGTGAGTTTCACCTCGTGTGACTTGTGATTCACCAACAGGCGGGGAGCGGCGGTGATGCCGCTGGTGACGAGGAACCACATTATTGAGAGCAGCAGCGCGATGAGGACGGATACTCCGGCCTTGATTTTGGAATTTCGTGAGACTCCCTCGCGCCGCATCAGCAAAACCTGGCCGACCATCAGCACCACACAGATAATTCCGATCGCCGC